>Ga0172375_10009661_pt1 | contig 12659 bp, 1 predicted proteins | sample LakKiv1m_FD_114537 | JGI IMG/M metagenome (GOLD analysis project Ga0172375, IMG submission 114537) | Freshwater microbial communities from Kabuno Bay, South-Kivu, Congo - kab_092012_11.1m | ecosystem: Environmental > Aquatic > Freshwater > Lake | place: Democratic Republic of the Congo... | reverse complement strand
TCCGCTCCCCCGGCGACTAGGCCGTCGCCTCATCTTTGCCGTTAGGTCACGGCACCGCCCTTGGGTCAGGGCGGATGGGGATACAGGGGGGCCACAAGTACGGATGGGGCGCAAAAAGTATTTATTTTTAAGTTATTAGTGGAGTCACTTCGTGACCTATACTGCGCGGCCCCCTCCCCGAAAAACCTCGACGAGGGGTTGACTCTCGCTTCGCTCGTCGTCCGGCAGTCTTGACGTAAAAGACTGAAGCTTTGTGTACGGCCGAGCGCACCCCCTCCCGCGCACGTCGCCACGGCGGGTTTTAAGGAGGCCCTTTATTTTCCGCCGTGGACCTAGAGTAAAGAGGAAGGGGTCTCTTGATTTTGAAAGTCCTCCTATTCGGAGGACAAGCGTTTTCAAAATCAAGAGACTCTTTTATGCCGCGCCTTACAAGAGAGCGCAAGTCTTCAGAGAAGACTGACGCTATCGCGTCAGTCTTTATTATATGCGCTCTCTTGACGGCGGGATGCCTCGGCTCCTGGGTCGAGAGGCGCGAGTGATTCTTTTGCCGGAGGAAGCTGGGCGCTAAACGTACTTTTTTTGCACTTAAACAAAAAATACGAGTTCAACGTATTATGAGAACCTGTTTAATATTACTGTGCTTGCTTCGCCGTCTGGGCTTTAAAACAACCAAAACTTGATAGCGTTTATGCAGAGCTTCCAGTTGCCCTGAGAGCCACATAGGCCTCATACAGTCTCTGGGTGAGTTTTGCAAGAGACCGGACAATGAGTCGCTCTGTTCGATAAGTATTTGTAGTAATATCTTGTATACTTGAAGGTTCTCGAATGATTTTCATTTTCTTAGAATCAATGCGGACATCCGGATCCACTAATCTTTGAAGCATTTGAGCGGCGACTTCTTCATCGATAGGTGTTGCAATAGCCGTCCTTATATCCGCTTTATAGGGAATAGCCCAGGTTTGGCCTTGTTTGGTATAGGATGCTTCCATAGGTAGATAAGAGCCGTTTTGATCAATTGCCGCTTTCAGAAGACCTTGATGCAGAATACCGGTGTAAATTACCTTGACCGGCTCACTGGGTAGTGGTTTTGACGTAAATCCCTGGACAAGGATCTCCTTGCCGTTCTCATCGACAAAACGGGGATAGAGATTCAGTTTAGCTTTTTCGTTTAATTTGTTATGTTCAGTCAATTCTGCCTCAAGCTCTTGAAGTTGTTTGAGCATCTCAGTCTTATCCTGGTCTTTAAGACATAAAAACAAAACGACATTTTGAGTTTTGATGATGTTTTTCACGATACGTCGCAGTAACTGACGGGTGAGGGTTTCTTTATTGTTGTATGCTTCAAATGTCTGTTGGGCTTCTAGGTTGACATTGAAAATTCGATTAGTGAGCGACGTCTCAATAGAATGAACTGTAGCAAGTCTCGCCGCCGCTTGGCCAAAATCTTTTGTTGAAAACTCAAAATTTCTGTTGCCTATTTTGACTATTCTCAAACCCGCAGATCTTCGAGATACTTCCAGAACCGCCAACCGAGATGGGGATAGGGCCACAGGCACTTTTCCTGCTGAAACAAGAAAAGGCAAGTATCGTTTCACTGCTCCAAGCCGCGACGCATTGGCAATAATTTGACTCGGAAATTTTGAGATTTTGTATGTTGCTAGCAATCCTCGTGTTGCAACAACTGCGTTGGCGAGCCTGGCGCCGCCAGGTTTTTTTCTCCGAGAAGAGGTCATAAATAACTCATGCACCCAATCCTCTTGAGTTCCGGCTTCCTCGTCCGCCAAATCGCTATCTCCCGCTTCATAGTCAGCTCCTCTGAAAACAAGATCATAATCTACCCCCGCGTCATCCACGGAATAATCCAAAAATCCATAGGCATCCGCATCATCCCCCTTATTCAAATCGTGTGTTGAGTAGACTAGATAAGGAATGTTTTCAAAGCCTCTGCTGGCGGTCATGTGTTGTTCAAATGCCTTGAACGTATTACTCCCCAGATATCTGATAATAATTTCACTTAGGGCATTTTGGACCGCTTCCAATCGATTTGCCTGTCCGAAGAGATTCTCATCCACCAGTAGTCCAATTTCTTTATTAACGGCATTTTTCGGAATCAACATTTCAAGTACTTGCCTCAAATGAGTATAAAATTCATTTTGCGAGCCGGTATTCACAAGGGTTTCCTGAATCCGGCCCAATAAATCGTCTTGGCTGAAATGATCATATCTTTCCAGAGAAACTGTTTTACCGCTAATACGCAAATGAACATCCCGTCCTAATATGAACATTTTGAATACTTCTCTTACGGAGGCAACACTGGGTCTATCTTGTATCGGGACATCCCGGATGCTTTTTATAAGCTCAAAAACAGACCCGTTCGTCAACGTGGACTCATGCGTAAGGGCCTCCAAATAATTACACACTAAGAACTCAGGGTCCCCATTATCCATAACGTTTAAAAATACATTCCATTGGGAGACCGATTGAAGATCCTTCGTAAATCTTTTTAGATCATCCCTATATTTACCGAGCACTTTGTCGCGGGGCCCATTTTCCATTAACTGAAGAAAATTACCGGATTCCTTTGTCCAGTTAAGCTTGTTAAGCTGATAATGATAAGTTTCAAAGCGACTTTGCCAAAGTAAAAGCCCCTGGATCAAAGAGAGTTTGAAATATGCGTTTTCGTTGGTTTGGGCGGCCGATTTGAGCTCATTGTAGTCCGGTAAAATAATTGAGGTGAGAAGCTCCGCCATTTTAATTTTAAATAAAACAGGCTCAAATTCACCGGGCGCGTACATGACATCCCTTCCGATATGCAGCACGGTTTCACTGTCAGTTTTCGTCACAATTGATTTCTCGAAACCTGGCTCAATTTTGACTCGTAAGTTATTTTCTTGAGCTAAAGTCTTCGCTAAGACTATGGCCTTTCGCGGCATTGTCTTCACCGTTTCTTCGGCTAATCGGACAATACCGGCCTCTTCACCGGCTCTTTTTTCCACTTCAATAAAATCATTGACCAAAACCGATGTCTCTTCTTTTTTCGCGTCCTGCTCGTCAATATCATCGTCCGATAATACAGTTTGTTGCGAAGGCAGGGCTAAAAACTGACTGCCTTTAGGAATTTGTATCAAGTAGCCGGACGAATAACTGTACTGGGGCGCCGGTCCCTGGGAAAGAACAATCGTCTCCGTTAAAGTAACTCGTCGTAACCATCCTTTAGCCAATAGATTTTTTATGATCTTTCCCTCATCAGTCGGGTGGTTCGTATAAATCACTTCTTTGTCAGGAATAATCGCACCCTCCAGACCTGTTTCTTCCGCATAGCGCTGAGCGGCTTCCAGAATAGCCAATACCGCTTTTTCGGAAGACATCCCGATATCTCCGGGCCTGCGGTTAATTCCAGGCAGAGCAAGCATAGACCAGCCTGGAGTTGTTTTTTGAGGAAGTCCCTGGATATGGCATTTGGCAAGCTGAACCTGGCTTACCGCCAAAACATTGGCACCGGTGTCTTTGACCGCTATTTTTGCAAAATGATACCTCGTATCGGCAACCTGCCGGTCTCTCTCGACCCAGGTGCATACGCCTGTCATCATGAAACTCATCAAATGCGAAAGATCATCATAAAATCCTACCCGGTAAACCTCCTCGGAATCCCGTTCATGGCGTATATATTTAGGGACTTCCGACTGAATCGTCTCAATATCTTTTGAAAAAATGGTAACAAGCCCGGCGGATATCTTATCGGCAAGAATTACAAGTTTTCTCTCTTCGTCAGTCCGGTCACCAATATCGGAAAGCATTTGCTGGTGAGCCATTTTAAAGGCCTCTGACACAATCGGCGATCCGCTAATAACCACGTCCGACATAATAGATGCCATCAACGTTGGATTTCTCAAATCGTCCGATGCAAAGCTTGCCATGCGCGGGGTGATCAGGTCTTTGAGTTTGGCTATTTTTTTCTCATCATCACCATCCAAATCCAAGATCCTCTGGACCTGAGCGCCCGTTGGCAGCAACTCTTTTGCTTTCTTAATTCGACCAAACTGGAATCGATCCAATTTTGTACTCTTAAACAAAGTTTCCAACGGTGCGCCTTCAAGCGTAGCGATCTTCTTACGGACCATTTCTCTCAACTGATCCGCGTAATCCGCTTTCCATGTGTCCTGCAAAAATGAGGCCCATTGGATCAACCAATCCAAAAGCTCCTGGTCTGTAGCAGGTATGCGGCTCAATGCTTGACGATCCTGGCCCCGCGCCCTCAACACAAACTCGATGATTGCCCGCTTTTTCTGGGTATCGGTTAATTTAGAGAATTCTTCGTCATTGCCCAACAGGTCTACAATGGCTTCTAACGTAGGCTCGGGTGTTTCGGTATAACTTTGAAGATTATCACACAATGCTTTTCGAGCAGTCTCCGCCTGGGGTGAATCCGATTCATATTTTACATAACCTTCGGTACCATAAAACGCATACGTATGACGGAATTTTTCGTCCACTTCATCCGTCCAGGCGATTCCTCTTTTTGCCAAAACAGCCTTAATTTGTTGATATTTCCTCACGAAGTCTTTAACTGAAAGATTAGCCGCAGGAATAAAGCGTGAAACTAAAGAAAGTTCGCCTTCGTCACTGATGCCATACTTACTTTTAAAAGCATCACTTAGGCCCTTAAAAGACCCCCACGCGACATTACCAAGCTCGCGATCCACATCAGTCTTAAATTCTTCCATGGTCGTCGCTTCGTTTTCGTGGGCCATAAAGTAATTGTAAAGCTCGACGTTTAAGACTTTAAATCCGGCCTGATGATAGCGGCTAATCGATGCTTGAAACGTATCCCAATCTGCCTTGTTCCACTTTGAGATCTTCATATTTTTTAATAGATCAATCATGCCCGCGACTTCTTGAGGAGCCAGACGTTTTCTCGTGTTGCAAATATCCACAACAGCCTCGAAAAAATAATCAAATTGGCCGCATTCCTGCATTTTCAAAGTGAACTCAAGATTTCCTCCGATAATATTGGAACGCTCGCCCAGCATACGGATAATGCGCGTCAAAGGATTGTTAAAATACAATGCTTCTCTTAATGGCCTAAAATGCATAACCGATTGTCCCGTGGCTGTAATTGCGTCCAGCACTAGAGGAAAATTGGAATGCACAATGGATAGCAATGAACAAAACTCTCCGAACATCTCAGCAAACTCTTCCGCCGAGACAGGGGATTTCACCAAAATAGAATTATACCTGCCTAAAGAAGCTCCGATTTGTCCGATTAATTTTTTTTGCTCAGCCAGAGGGAGTTGTTCCACTTCAGTCGACACAAGCCGTAAAAATTTTAGCCATGGATCTGATTCAAGAATTTTCATAACATCCGGCCTAAACTCTTGTAATAATCTCATAATAGCGAATCTTTTTTCGAACTCCTCCCGCTTGAATCTACTGATCAGATGCTCGTCACGCATTGCGTGCAGATTTAACATCGAATAATTTCCTAGCTTTAATTCATCCAACAACACCTCAAACTGTTCGATAGAACGCGATTTTCCTGCCGACTGTAAGCAAACAAATTCATCCGTTACTCTGGTTGCAATCCCCAGCGGACTCTCCACAACATCGGTCGTGATAACGACCATTCTTAAATGAGTATCCAATTTTGCAAATACTTGCTTGCAACGATTCGCATCCCCGGAGGATTTTTCTACCTGTTCAAGAAATTGGCGCGTCTGAGCCACAAGCGGATTTTTAGATTCAAAGATTCTAGGTGAAGATGTGTACAACCGGTACAAATAATATGATGGCACCGTCTGCATATTGCTTAATAGATAAATCAAAAGCTCGTCTATTTTCTGGCGCTCCGATTCAGGGACTGAAATTAATATCTTCTCAAGCGCTGTCTGAGCGCACGACGCAATACCGGCGTCTTTATCCCGAAGTAATTTGATAAGAGCCGGGGGCAGCCCTATTTCCACGATATATCCGGCATCTCCGATAGCTTCAATTACTTTGAGTTTATCTCGGACCGGAAGCCTGGCGCCGTTCCGTGTTTCTGAGACGTCATCTCCGGGATTAGCATCTTCATCCAACAGCTCCAGCAAGAGAGGCACCGCGGGAGCCAGTGAATTCATGCGGCGTAACGCCCCAAGAGCTGAGTGGATTACATACTCATCCGGTCTTTTTCGCAAAGCTTCAATAATGACCGGAACAGATTCAGCGCCTCCTATCTCTCCCAATAAATCGATTTTGTCTCTATTAGATCCATAATATGCGCTTACATTTTGAGAACTAACGGCTTCCCGTAATTTTGGAGCGGCCAATGACAAAGCATTCAACCGGCGCAACGCCTTGGCAGCAGAACTGATCCCACCACTTTTTATAAGCACCAGCACATTTATCAAATACTCCACATCAGCCGCACCAGCAAATTCCCCAATTATATCCCCTATTTCCCCATCCAGAACCACCTCGTCGGGCCGCACGTCCTCCCGGGCTATAAGAGCCTCGCATAAAACCGGTACCGCGGCCGGGAGTGAATTGATATCTTTCAACGCATTCAAACATTTTCGAACGATCTTATGATCCAGAGCATTCCTTTTTAACGTATCAATGAAAGTTGATGCGTTTTCAGGATTCTTTGTGTCTGTGAGAATGTCTACCAATAAGATCACAATATTCAAGCTGTCCCGCCCGCGCGCAAGCCGCTGCTGCAGTGTTCCAATAGCATCCGCAAGAGAATTTCTATCTTCCAATATCCGTGCCGCAATGTGAATAAGAGTCTCGTGAGTCTCATGGCTAAGCAACTTGACCATCGCCGCCGCTACAACAGGATCGGCGTCAGGACCTCGAATTTCTCTTAAATAATGAAGCGCCTCACACTTAATATCTGTAGCGAACTGGCCATCCATTTTCTCAATAAAAGCTGTAAGGGCCTCCGCTAGAGAATTCATATTTCTTAAAACTTGAGCTAGGCCTCTGAAGGCTTCCCAATTTTTTTCAACTCTTATTCTTTCAACAATCGCCGGAACGGCCTTAAGTCCTTCAATTTCTTCCAACAAGCCGGCTACTGCTACTATTGGACCTTTATCATCCCAGCTACTGGGCTCATTTCTCAGCGCCTCGTACAGGGCCTCTGGTACATACTTATTTTTTATTTCATAAAGCGTCGCTGATGCAACGGCCTCTCGATAAGGATCTTTAAGCAATTTGACTAATGCCCGTACCGTTTTTGGCCCGGCATTTTCACCATAACGTCCAAGCCCGGCTATTGCAAAATGGTCGATACGGCCGTCATGATAATTTCCTTTTCCATCAGGCATGAAATACGGTTTTTTCGCGGCAAACCTCAATAAGGCTTCGCCAAAAACAGGGACATGGTACCCAAATTTTACAATCAATATGGCAGCCGGATATGAAATCAACGATCTGCCAAAACTCATATCCTGATGGAAAGTAAACGTGGGGCCCCAGCATTCAAATTTTCGCCATAGCTTGTCCGGGTCCCAGATAATAGAAATTAATTTGATCCATAAAAGCGCCGGGATGTAAATTGGCAAACAAAGGAGCCATACAAATGAAGTAGTCAGCGCAATTGTAAGATTAATAGAGAGGATAAAGGGTGTCCTGAAAATATATCCGAGATTAGTGGCTCCCAAGTATTCCTTTGCGGTCGGATGGTAATCGCGCGAACCATCCCAATAATAATCCGGGTCCTGCGGCTTAAACCATGGGACCGTATTCCTCAAAATTATCGTTCGTAAAATTTCAATTATCCAATAAGTAAATACGTTATATAATGCAAGCCATCCAGCATCTTCTTCATAAAAATAATCATTTTTAAAAGGAATTTGCGAATCCATCAACATAAGCGGAATTTTTACGCCAACCAATGCTTTGGCTATTTTTTCTTGTATTTTGTAATAAAGATAAGCTAGCCTCGCCCCAAAGATCGGCCGATTTTCTTCCATATTTTTGTCTGTTTGCACACCGAATCCCGGTATTTTTTCTTTTATGGCCAAACGTGTGCCCGCCTGAAGATTTGTTAGCCACCGCGGAACCGGACGACCTTGATTCTGAAACCATTGAGCGATCCTCGGTTCCGCCTCAAGAAGGACACGATGCATGGCCGAGTTCTTCGGCGCTACCATGATCCTCCCCATCGATAGAAAGGGGACGACCGCACTACCGGCTCCTTTTTCCAGCTCTAGGATCGCGTAAGAAACGGGCAACTGCGGAGCTTGGTCTAGCCTCAGCTGCGCGGGAGCCGTAATCTGGGGTATCTCCTGGTACCAATTCGATCGCGACATGCGCGTCAGTTCCGCGATAGCATGCGAAAAATCTACGCGGCGGGCAGACAGATCCGGCGCACCTGAGAGCATCGCCGCATCGAAGCTAAACGGTCGAATTTCAGGGTCGCTTTGCACAATCTTTCTTAAAATATTCACTAAAGGATGGTCAATCCCGGCAATCGGGGTCTTGATGCATTCAAGCACAATAGAATCCAACGCACGCGCTGATCTCTGTTGTGGCGGAATTTGACCGGCGTCCGAGCCAAAATAGCCTTCAAGAAGGCATTCGTTCATGGGCCGACTACCAAAACCCGCGGCCATGATCGCATCCAAGACTCCTTCATCAAACTCGGCATGAACGGAGGTGTACGCCTGCCTCAGATCCTCAAACTGTAATAGCAGTGCCTCGTTCAGGTTCATTCCCTTTTTAAGCCTGGCATCCTCCAGGTCGTGGTTAAAAAATGTGCGCTGTGCCTCCATCCAAGTAAAATTGTTATCACGTGAATAACCATGAATAAGTCCCGCGTCATGCAGTTTTCGCAGATGTTGGCCAAAGGAGGTGATTTTATTCTTAAGGCTCAAATATTCTGTCTCGGCGGCGCGTCTGTAGGCGTCGGCCTCTAGCATCTGTGTAGCAGCGCGGGCTTTCTTTTCAAGCATGATCAGCGTCACAAATCGTGTAATCTGTTCAGTGGCTTCGCCGAAGAAACGTCTTCCGAGCAATGTCGGTGTTGCTTGCAAAACCGATCCGGTCTTTTGCCCGTCAAATATGTACTGGGAATCCTCGCGCTCGATATCCCCCACTGGAATCGCCGCATAAAACCCGCGGCTCATAAATTCATAGCTCATATTTGCTTCTATCATCACACTATCCGAAGTCGCAGTCCCCCAAGGCTGCCCTGGATTGTCCTCATAATAAAGACGGCCCGCGGGATCCAGCGCCTTTGCGGCGCCGGGCCTTCCAGGTCCCTGATACGGCCGAGATTCCGGCGACCGGGGCCTGCCTAACTCATCCAGATAGACATTGCCTTTAAGACGTAAGCCAAGTTCCATTCCGGCAAAAAGCCCAGAAATCGCGTTGAAGCGCAATTGAGGAAGCACAATATGAGACCGCCCATGCACCTGCCATGGCTCCGGAGGCACAACCCATGAGGCTTCCTGAACCAAGCGGCTTTCCAAACTTCCAAGACATGGAATCAACTCACTCCGCAGCCTCAATCGTCCCGGTGCGGGTCCATCAAGCGAAATTGTCTGCATCTGGCCGGGCACGAGCAACCCCGCGGGCATCTCCATCGTATGTTTTTCAACACGGTCCAGCACTCTTGCCGACCAGGACGGATAAAGTATTTGATCAATCCTGCGCGACAAGGGGTCGATTGCATCGGGTGCACCGATCAGTTGGAATCGTGCGACCGCTTCATAATGGTGAATATAACCCTCCAAGTACTTATAGGTCGTTTCCTCATCAGCCGCAGCAAGGCTCTGATATTGTTCCCGCGCGAGGTCATACAACATCCCGCTCTCGTAGATTAACCTGGCCAGTTCCCAAGCGGATAAACTGTCTAAAGCATCCCGCCGAAGCAAAAGATGGATTTTCCCCGTGTTCTGGACAAAACGCAAATCAGAGAATAAAAATTCATCATTCGTGGGATCGATAAAAAGCGCAGGGGAATAATTAACATCGGGCCGAACAGTCTCGATCACAAGCGCCTTCCACAATCGATTCAGCATGGCCTGGGTAGAGGGTTTTCGGTTATGAATAAACTGAAAAGCTTCAAGAATCTTGGCGCTGTGAGGATTGGTAGTATCTTCAAATCTCCATGCCTCCGTAACTGGCCCTGAAATATCCTTGATGTGACGCGCTATTTGTGACCAGCTATCGCGCGGGCTGTTCATATTTAAATGAACAGGAGAGCTAATTCTGGGGTGCATTAGAGTAGCCATCCTCGCACCTGTCTTTCGGCCATGAGATCCATATCTCTGATAAAAAAATTCACTTCTGGCTTCCCGGATGGATCTTAGATTTGTCTCTTGGTCTCTCAGGCGTACTATGATCCCATCCTCTCTGCGACCCGGTACAACCCCTAGATAACGAACTCCTGAAGATATAGCGCTATTGCCATTGATCAATCTGATTTCTCGTCTTCTTCCTTTTTTGACAGTTGAAAAAAGAAGTTCTTCATATTTTTTTTGATTCGTTTCGGAGGCAACGTTGGGAGCGAGAACACCGAAAGAATCACCTGTTTGCTCGAAAAGTTTCTTTAAATTTTGCGTGTGGTATCCGCCTGAGATAAGAAAAGCTGTTTTTTGATTTTGCTCTCTCATGATTCTTTGGGCATTTCGAACAAACGCCTCATCTCTTTGGTTTACAGATTCATAAAAGGCTTCAAGAGCTTCTTTCCCCTGCTCAAGAATATCCATGTAGGGGATGATATCTTCGAAGTAGCCGAAATCTGCGAGTTTTCTGTTAATAAATGCAAGATAGGATATTGTGACGAAGTCTGGTTCGTTGGTTTTAAAAAATTGAAAGTCTTTTGTCGTCATTTGAATCTTGTAGGCGGTTTTTAGAAGGCCTAGATACCGGTCGATCGACCGGATAAGACGCGTGTCATGGCGGAGAAGCATTGAAATATATACCTTATCTTCGACGCGCTCAAGCTCACCAAGCACTTTATCAAGGTCGAGAGTTTGGAATTCTTTGAGATATTCACCGTATAAAATAAGGTTTTGATATTGCGATATTGAGACACTCTTTTCTTCTGCCATTTGAAAAATATTTTGAAAGAGAGAAAATTGAGAAGCTTTTGAGTTTTTTGCTTGGTTGAATTTCTCAAGGTATTCCTTCAGCTTTTGTTTTTGTCCTTTTTTCTCGATTTCTTTTATAAGTGCCAACTGCTCTAAATTAGTCAGATTAAAATCGATGACTTTCTCTTTTTCCTTCAGAGCTTGGAGTTTTTTAAGTGTCGGAAAACTATTTAGATCGATCTGTTTCTGTGATACAAGTTTTAGGATTCCATCAAAACCGTTGCCGGAAGAAGCATCGCCTGCTGTTTTTTCTTTTTCATATCCCAGCAGATTTTTCGGATAAAGTTTACTTTTCAGTTTATCCACAGACCCCTGAATTGTCTCAAGGTACTCAAGTATCTCTTGTCGTCTGTCTGCAAGTTTTGTGTAGTTTTTGACGCTGTTAAAATAAAGCGGCATATCTTCAATGCCCATGATTTTCATACGGTTATCGGAGGTAAGGTTTAAATATTCTTCCCCCGCGATTTGTCCTTCAGTTAAAAGGGATCTTGCAACTTGTTTTGTGACTTGCTGGGATGCGATTTTCTTTAAGGGATCAAGATTACCGCAGACAGAGCCGCCCTCGACCAACACCAGGGACACACCGTATCTTTTCATGATCGCATCCAGAGTCTTGGCAAGGTTCTCTTGACCCGACAGATTGGAATGGGCATCTTGAATGTGGATAATGAAAGTATCGTTTGTTCCCTTGTGAATTTCCTTTAGGGTAGAAAAATCAAGAGGTGCTTCAAATCTTGCGGGATCTTTGGATATCTCTTCAATCGGTTTTTTAATTGTAATGCCCGATAATCCTGAATTAACGGGAGCAGAATACGAAGCTTCCGATAGACAGAAAGTGATAATCAAAAGCATGGAGATAGACCTTAACATAGTCCTTGGCATGCCGTATATGTACCTTTTTTAATATTATTAAGAAGTTTACACTATGAATAATAAGGTATCAAGTCAAGGGGTGCAATTTTGTTAAACGGATAAATAGTTAACTAATAAGAGATTTACGCATTAGCATTAAATGTACTCCGGCAATCCGCCTGCGGGCGGACCCACCTTCGGTGGGAAAAATCACTCGCGCCGGCGAGAACGCGCGGGGGAAGTTATGAAAGCGCCCCTAGACAAAGACGATCCCCCCTGTATCCCCATCCGCCCTGACCCAAGGGCGGTGCCGTGACCTAACGGCAAAGATGAGGCGACGGCCTAGTCGCCGGGGGAGCGGAGCCGGAGCCCAAGCGGAGGCGGAGCGGGGCATTCCATTTGACTGGTTTGTATTTGTAACTATTGCTGTTTGAAAAAGTTGTGATTCTGGCGGGCCGCAGTTTGGCTGAGAAAAATTTGGTTGCAAGTTTTCAGTTTCTCTGGCGGCTAAAAAAATTTGTGAAGTCTGGCAATTCTAGAATCTGAAAAATAGAATCTGCGCGTAGAAAATATTTGTGCAAAATTTGGGCATATGCAGTCTGAGGTTCAAGGGTACGGTTCTGCAGTTTTATGATTTTAGAAGTGTCCTGGATAAAAGGTTATGTGGTAAAATCACCGATATTGTACGAGGCTCATTCAAGCTGTTTGAAGAGATTTGAGTCTCATCAC
>Ga0172375_10009660_pt1 | contig 12661 bp, 13 predicted proteins | sample LakKiv1m_FD_114537 | JGI IMG/M metagenome (GOLD analysis project Ga0172375, IMG submission 114537) | Freshwater microbial communities from Kabuno Bay, South-Kivu, Congo - kab_092012_11.1m | ecosystem: Environmental > Aquatic > Freshwater > Lake | place: Democratic Republic of the Congo... | reverse complement strand
TAATGGCAATGGCGACGATAAAACAGCCTTTCTGTTTGGCGCTTTGGGCCAGCAATAAAGGGAATTTCCTGTTGCCTGCGATTAAACCGATTTTTTGCATTCTTAATCTGGCCTTTAGTTGCTATGGGGATGCTTCGCTGCGCTCAGAATGACTTGAATTACCTTAACGGCAAGAGCGGGTTAAACCGCGCTCTGATTTATTTATGAAATCAATAAGATAGGATATTTCTTTGGTAATATTTACTTTGCCTTCTAAATTTTTCAGCGCATGTTTGGCGGTAAGTCCGGAGTTGAAAATAATTTTAAACGCCTGGCCCAGCGCTTTAATTGAATCGTTAGAAACTTTCCTGCGCCTTAAACCGATAAGGTTCAATCCGTAAACCCGCGCCGGATGCCCGTCGCAAGTTGAATACGGCGGGATATCCTGCACTACTTTAGAGCAGCCGCCGATAATTGAAAGCGCGCCAATCCTGACAAACTGATGGATCGCCACAATCCCGCCAACCACCGCGTAATCTTCAATTATCACATACCCGGCCAGCGTGCTGTTGTTTGCCAAAACGCAGTTATTGCCAACACGGCAATCATGGGCAATATGCGAATAGGCCATCATTAGATTTCCATTGCCTACAACCGTCTTGGAGCCTTCATTGGTGCCGGGATTTAAAGTACAGTATTCCCGGATAATATTATCATCACCAATCTCTAAAAAAACCTTTCCCCCTTTAAATTTAAGGTCCTGCGAGCGGCTGCCGGCAACTACTCCGGTGAACAACTCGCAATTTTTACCGATAGTAGTATTGCCCTCCACCACGCAATGCGCGCCGATGAGCGTATTTGCGCCGATAGACACATTATCTCCGATAAGCGAATATGCTCCAACCGCCACGCCTGCGGCTAACTTTGCTTTAGGGGAAACGATCGCGCCAGGATGTATCTGCATATTAATTATTTACCAAAGCGCAGACAAAATCTGCCTCGGTAACTACCTTTCCGTCAACCAACGCCCGGCCGCGGACCTGGGCGGTCTTTGATTTTACTTTAACCGCTTCCACCTCAAGCACCAGCTGGTCTCCGGGAACTACCGGTTTACGGAATTTTACGTTATCAATTGACAGGAAAAAAGCTAATTTCCCGCGGTTTTCCGCGGCTGCCAGCATCATTACCCCGCCGACTTGCGCCATAGCTTCCACGATGATTACTCCCGGCATAACCGGATGCCCCGGGAAATGCCCTCTAAAAAAATAGTCATTAATCGTGACATTTTTAATCCCTACAGCGCGTTTATTGGTTTCCAGCAAAGTAATCCGGTCAACAAATAAAAACGGCTCGCGATGCGGAATGATTTTCATAATCTCGTTGGCATCCATAGGCACTTGCATATTGCTGGCTCCTTGTGCTTTTGCCCTCTGCTCGTAGATTTTCTGGGCTATTTTTAAATTTAAAGCGTGCCCGCTTTTTAAGGCAATAACCTTGCCGCGAATCGGGCAGCCCGCCAGATAAAGATCTCCGATTAAATCCAGAATCTTATGCCGGACAAATTCGTCTTTGAACCTGACTTTATTTTTAATCACGCCCTTGGGCCCAACCACTAAAGTATTATCGTAATTGGCGCCCAAGCCTAAACCCTGATCCTGTAACTCCTTAGCCTCGCTCTGCAGGCAAAAAGTCCTGGCTGCGGCAAGCTGGGTTCTAAAATTTTCCGGATTAATTATTAACTCTAAAAATTGCGCCTCCAGCAAAGGATGGTCATAATCCAGGGTATAAGCGATGGAGAAATCCTTTGCCGGTAAGATAGTGATTGAACTGGGGCCTTCCTGGACAGAAATAGGCTCGGTAACCGCAAAGATATATTTTTCTTTTTCCTGCCAGGCTGCCCCCGCCTCTTCCAGGGCTTGCAGAAAATTAAGCGCGCTGCCGTCTAACCCGGGGACTTCAAGGTTATCAATTTCAATATCAATATTATCTATGCCTAAACTGGATAAACAAGACATCAAATGCTCTACTGTCTGCACCTGCGCCTGGTTATTGCCGATAGAAGACCTGCGGTTGAATTTCGGAACCGAAGCCAAAGATCCCACATCGGCTTTAATCCTCGGGCTGGCGGCAATATCCGTGCGGATAAAAGTCACCCCCGAATCTATTGTTGCCGGTTTAAAAATTATCCTGGCTTTTTTGCCGGTATGGATGCCGATGCCGGAGAGCGAAACCTGTCTGGCGATGGTCCTCTGTTTTTCCATTATTCCTTTTCTAACCTGGCTTCCAATTCCTGAACCTTTATTTTTAATGCCTTAACTGATTCAAATAATTTAGGTAAATTCTGCATACTGGCGTTTACCCTCTGGGTAGTCATAAAAGGCCTGGCCGGATATCCGGAAACCATGGTATCCGCCGGCACGGATTTAGCTACCCCGCTTTGCGCGGTGACAATCGCATTGTCGCCGATATTAATATGCCCGACTAAACCAGCCTGCCCGCCTAAAATCACATTATTCCCAAGCGTTGCGCTGCCGGAGACGCCGGCCTGCGCCACAATTAAAGCATTCTCGCCGATAACCACATTATGGGCAATCTGCACAAGATTATCAATTTTAGTGCCGGCGCCGATAATGGTTTTGCCAAAACGCGCCCGGTCAATGGCAGTATTTGCCCCGATCTCCACATTATCGCCGATCTCCACCGTGCCCACTTGAGGGATCTTATGATGCGCGCCTTTAACCGTAACAAAACCAAAACCATCCGAGCCGATTACCGCGCCGCTGTGAATAATCACCTGGCTGCCGATAGTAATTCGCTCGCGGATAGACACATTCGCATAAATCAAAGTATGGCCGCCGATTTTAGTGCCGTGGCCGATAAAACAACCCGCGTAAATTATGGTTTTATCGCCGATTTCAACATTATCTCCGATAACCGCGTAAGGCCCGATGGAAACGCCTTTGCCTAAAGAAACATTTTTGCCGATTAAGGCGGTAGGAGCGATCCCCTGAGGATGGCTGGATTGATCGGGAATAATTAAAGAGATGATTTTAACAAAAGCCAAAGAAGGATTATCCACTAAAATCAACGGTTTAGCCGAACTTTGCGTACCGTCGGAAACAACCACCGCGGAAGCGGAGGTCTTATCCAGAAGCGAGCCATATTTAGGATTAGCTAAAAAAGTAATATCTCCGGCAACCGCTTCTTTAATTCCTGAGGCGCCGGTAATAACGATATTGCCGTCTCCGGCGACCCGGCCTCCCACAATCTGCGCTAATTCATTTAAGGTTTTTTGCATAATGCTATAGCAACTACCCTCTTCTAAATACTCAACAGCAGGGAAAATTGGCCTTCCTACTGTATTTAACGGCTAACGCGGATAACTGCGAAACTTACTTTGAGCCCTGGTTTAGAATCTCTATAATCTTATTGGTAATGTCCATGCTCTTAGTCTGATAAACCAACACGCGGTCATTGAAAATAAAGGTGTAACCTTCCTTCTCGGAATATTTCTTTACTGCCGTCTCAATATCCTTAAGAATCTCCTTCATCCTCTCGTCTTGCTCTTTGCGTAAATCCGTTTGTTTCTGAGTATCAAATGCCTGCAAAGACTTAACTTTAGCCTGGAGATCTCCTCTTTTGGCTTCTTTATCTTTATCTTTCAATAAATTTATTTTATCCTGAAAAGCCTTTAACTCATTAACCCTCTTATCGCGGTCATCGGTGTAAGCTTTTTCTTTATCGCTCAAAGTTTTATCGTAATCTTTAGTCTTCTTATATTCGCTAAAAGTGCGGCTTAAGTCAATATAACCAAATTTATCCGCTGCCTGCGCTACGCCCACAAATAAAAACAAACCAACCATCGCCGCCCACAAAACTCCCGCTTGCTTTCTCATCTCTGCTCCCTCCTTGTGTAATAATGCTTTAAAATATTTTTAACCCACCCTATCTACTACCTGCTATCTACTGTTTTTAAAACCCGTGGCTGGCGCTAAAATGGAACCGGCCGGGCTTACGGCTGCTTGCCCCCGGCTCTTTATCCATCGGAATACCGTAATCCAGCATAATCGGGCCGACCGGGGTCTTAATCCTAAAACCAATACCGAAAGCGGATTTAAAACCTCCGGTGCTGCTTACCCCATTAACATCTTTGGAAGAACCTATATCCCCTAATTTCTGCCAAACGTTACCGATATCAAAAAAAGCCGCGACCTTTAAAAAACTGAACAAGGGATAAGTATACTCAATATTCCCCACTAACATTGAAGCGCCGCCCAGAGGGTCATTGGAACCGGGGTCAACCGGGCCGACTTTTCTTTCCTCATAACCCCTTATGGTATAAGCGCCGCCGGCAAAGAACCTTTCATATATAGGGATGCTATTAGTATCGCTGAATGGTTCGGCTAAACCAATCCTGCCCCTGAACTCCAGCACGGCGCCAAAAGGCATCGGGGTAAGATGCGATGCCTGGCCGGAAAATTTCCAGAAATTCTTATCTCCGGAAAACGGCCCGCCGGCAAACGCGAAGGCGCCGTTCACATAATCGCCTTTATGCGCGTCAAATACATTATCCCGGGTATCAAAAGTAAAACTGGGAGTAATGCTGCTGATCGTATTCTTGCCGTATTCATCTTTTAAATCGGCGCTGGCGTCGTCGTTAATGTTGGTAATATCTACCTCATCCAGTCGGTAGATTAAATCCGTTCTTAAATACTCAAAAATCTCTTTGCCTAAACGCAAGTCCCCTCCGGTTACTTTCTCATCATAGCCGTAACCATAATCGGAATCGCGTTTGTGCTGGCGGCGATAAGCGTCAAATCCGAAAGATACAGGGTAACCGAACATCCAGGGCTCGGTAAAGCTTATATCAAAATCATTGGTGAGCGAGCCGACGGAAGCGCGCACTTTTAAATTTTGTCCGGCTCCGGTAAAATAAGGCCAATTGCGCCAATCAAAATTCTTCTGTTCCACCTCCACAAAACCGATAAATTCATCAACCGTGCTGTAACCGCCGCCAAAACTAAAAGTCTCGGTCTTAGTTTCCTTAACATCCACAATCAGGTTCTTTTTATTGAAAGCTGAGCCGTCTTCCGTATCGTAACTTACCTCATCAAAAAATCCCAGGTTTTGCAGCCTTTCTTTGCTGCGGCGCAGCTTGCTGCCGTCAAACTTGTCGCCGGGATAAATCCTCATCTCCCTGCGAATAACTACGTCCTTTGTTTTAATGTTGCCGCGCACTTTAATCTTTTCCACATAAGCCACTTCGTTCTCGGAAATAGTATAAGTTACGTCCACGCGGCCGGTATCGGGGTTAATCACCGTCGTATCCTGCACCTGCGCGGAAATAAACCCGCGGTCAAAATAAGCGCCCTGAATACTGGTTACATCCTTCTTCATCGCTTCCTGCGAAAAAACTTTTCCCGGCAGGATATTGCTTAATTGGCTCAGGATTTCTTTTTCCGTTACCTTCTGGTTGCCTTTTAAATTTACCGAACCCACTAAATATTTTCTGCCTTCCTGGATATTAAAATAAATTAGCAATAAATAAGGTTTCTGCGGGTCTGTCTTAACTTCGTGGCTCAAAGCCACATTCACATAACCCTGATTTTGATAAAACGACTTGATGCGCTCTGAATCTTCCTTGAGCACATCTTCTTTCAACACCCCGGCGTTAAAAAACCAGGCCCTTTTTGTCTTAAGCAATTTCAAGATGCGTCCGGCGCCAAAAGATTGGTTGCCCTGGATAATAATATCCTTAATCCGCACCTTCTGGCCTTCAATCACGCTAAACTCTATATTGGCCTTATTCGTGGCAGGATTGACATCAACTTTATATTTAATGTTCGCCTGGCTAAAGCCGATTTTTTCGTACATCTTCGCCAGGATGCGCTCATCTTCGGCCAGGCCGGGATAATCCAGATATTGCGCCTCGCGGGATTTTAACTGCTGTTTAAGCTTATCATCTTTCATATTAATCCGGTTAATTCCGCTAAAAGTAATTTTATCAATAATCGGCCTTTCCGCTACGCTGACAACCACTTTCAGGCCATTTTTATAATCCACGGTATCAATCTTCACATCGCTAAAAAATCCTAAGAGATAAAGCCGCTTTAAATCGTCGCTGACAACAACCTCTTGATACGGGCTGCCGATGCGCGTTTTCATCTTGGAAACAATAACATTGGTGCTGATATCTTTATTGCCTTTAACTTCAATGGCAGTTACATTCTTAACAGCTTGGGGTTGCGCGGGTTGCGCTTGTCTTGAAACTTTTTCGGGTTGAGCTGCAGCGGCATTAACCGGGGATTCGCTTACGGCAGCAACGGGTTCAGCCGCCTGGCTGGTTTTATTTTCTTCACAAAAGGCAATGCTGCCTATGCCTGCTAAAACCAAAAAAAGCGCTAAAATAACAAACGTTATATTACGCATTTTAAATATTATATAGGAATGGCTTAACTAAATCAATGTATTTATGTTGTTACCTGCGCCAGGTTATCAAACCGGGTATACTCTTTAATAAAAGCCAACTTCAAGCTGCCCACAGGGCCGTTGCGTTGTTTAGCGATAATCGCCTCGGCTATGCCCTGATTATCGGGCGTAGGAGTGTAATATTCTTCCCTCAAAATTAAAACCACAACGTCGGCATCCTGCTCAATTGCGCCTGATTCCCTCAAATCCGACAACTGCGGGCGATGGTCGGTGCGCGATTCAACGGCGCGGGACAACTGGCTGATAGCAATCACCGGAACATTCAACTCCCTGGCCAGAGCCTTTAAGGAACGGGAAATCTCGGATATCTCCTGCTGCCTGCTCTCCATATTGCTGCTTGTGCCGCGCATCAACTGCATATAGTCCAGGATAATCAATTTAATTCCGTGATGGGATTTAAGCCTGCGGGCCTTGGCGCGCAGTTCCATAACGGAAATTGCCGGGGTATCGTCAATATAAATCGGCGCCTCGGAAAGTTTTCCGGCGGCGGCAGTCAACAGCGGCCAGTCGCTGGCAGCCAGGTAACCCGTCCTTACTTTATGCGCGTCAACCCTGGCGTGGGAACAAAGCATCCTTTGCGCCAGCTGTTCCTTAGACATTTCCAGGCTGAATATCGCGGTAGGGATTTTTTCCATCACTCCGGCGTATTCGGCGATACCTAAAGCAAAAGCGCTTTTGCCCATAGAGGGCCGGCCGGCGATAATAATTAAATCCGAGGCCTGCATTCCGGCGGTTTTAATGTCAAAATCAATAAATCCCGTAGGGATGCCGGTGACGTGGGCTTTATTCTGATAGAGCCTGTCAATGGTTTCAATGCTGTCTTTAACAATTTCCTTTAGGTGCTGGAAGCTTCCCTGGTTCCTGCGGTCGCTAACCTCAAAAATAAGCTTTTCCGCCGTATCCACCACCTCGGCGATATTGCCGTCACTGCCGTTGCAGACGGTGATAATCTTTGTGGCGTTATTAATTAATGTCCTTAAAATATATTTTTCGCGCACAATATTCACATAGTGGTTAATATTGGCGCTGGTAGGCACGGCATTAGCCAGAGAAGTCAGATAGCTTGCCCCGCCCACATCTTCAAGAAACCCGTTTTTCTTAAGGCTTTCGGTTAAAGTGATTAAATCAACCGCTTTGTTGAGATTGTATAGGTCGGATATTGCCTGAAAAATCTTGCGGTGAGAATCCCGGTAAAAAGAGGAATGATCTATTCTTTCCACCGCTATGGAAACCGCTTCTTCGTCCAGAAGCATGGAGCCCAACACTGCCATTTCAGCTTCAATGCTCTGCGGCGGAACTCTATCTAAAGAAATCTCTTGTGCCATAATTTATTTTTTTATAACCTGCAATTTAACCAAAGCGGTTACTTCCGGATGCAGTTTTATCTGGATATTATAGAGCCCTAAAGATTTTATCGCTTCGGGTAGATCCAGCAGGTTTTTATCAACGGATAAACCGTGGGTTTCTAATGCCGCGCAGATATCGGCGGCGTGAATGCTGCCGTAAAGCTTGTCCTGGTTTTGCGTGAGCGCGGAGATAGTTAAAGTGATTTGGCCCAAACGTTCCTGGAGCTTGATTGACTCCTGCTTGGCCGCTTCCAATTCAGCCTTTCGTTTTAGATTCTCTTTTTCAATTTCTTTCAAAGCGGCCGGCGTGGCAATTTGCGCTAAAGATTGGGGAAAAAGAAAATTCCGGGCAAACCCTTCCTTGACCCTGACCACCTGTCCGGATTTGCCGATACTTTTAACGTCTTTCTTTAAAATTACTTCCATATCAATTATTAAAATAACTTACTGCTTATCCGCTGCATCGTTAGTAACTTTTTAACGGGTATATGGAATTAATGATAAGAACCTTGCTTTTAAAATCAACTCCCTGATCTGCCTCTGGTGCCTGGCGCAATTTCCGGAAAAACGGCTGGAAACGATTTTGCCTCTTTCGGTGATAAAAACCTCCAGCCTTTTAATATCTTTGTAATCAATCTTCCCGCCTTTATCCGCGCAAAAACGGCAGAATCTCTTTCTTGCCGGAATAAGCGATTTTTTCTTCTTCTTTAAGATTTTTTTATCTTTACCAAAACCTTTGGCCTTAACCTTCATCTACTCCACCTAAACCTTTCTTTTGTTCTCCTATTTAGTTTATTTCTTCTGCGGGACGGTTCTCATCATCGCCTTCGGCTAACCAGGCTGACTCGGTGCTGGGCTCTTCCATATCCGGGGCTGCCGATACCTGCGCTACCGGGGGGTTCTGCGTTTTTACCCCGCCCGGAGTCCCCATAAATTGCACGCGCTCGGCCCTGACTTCAATCACCGAACGCTTGGCGCCGGCAGCATCTTCCCAGGTGCGCGATTGCAGCCTGCCTTCCACCAAAACGCTGCTGCCTTTATGCAGATATTGATTGCAGGTCTCCGCCTGCTTGTTCCAGACCACCGCGGTAATAAAACAAACCTCTTCTTTTAATTCTTGCTCTTTAGTGCGGTATTTACGGTTTACCGCCAGGCGTAAATTGGCTACGGCAGTCCCTTGAGGCGTATAGCGCAGCTCCGGATCCTTGGTCAAATTACCCATTAACAATACCTTATTATAGCTGGCCATATCCCCCCCTTTTTTATCCCATACGGGTAAAAAGCATTCTTAAAATATTCTCATTTAATTTATAAGCCTGGCGGATCTCCTTGATCGCTGACGCCGGGCTTTTAAAAACCACCAGGTAGTAGATACCTTCCTGGTATTTATTAATCGGGAAATAAAATTTCCTGCGCTCGCTCCAAACCCCGGACTGCGTAATCTCGCCTTTATTTTTAGTTACCGCCTCATCAATCTGTTTAAATAAATCTTTTTTTGCCTCGTCGGATAAATCCGGTTTCACAATCACCATCGCCTCGTACTTATTCATTTACTTTTTCTCCTCCAGCTTTGCATCCTGAGTTAAAAATGTTCATGCTTTCAATTATTCCTCTTTCTATCCAAACCCTGCAACAGTCTTTCGCCAGGCCCTCGGTGCGGATAGCGCCTGCTTTCTCCGAAGGCAAAAATCCGGATAGAACATATTTTGCCGCATCCGTTGATTGCTGCGGCCTGCCGATACCCAGGCGCAGGCGGGTAAAATTGTTTACCCCTAAATTATCAATTATTGATTGCAAGCCGCGCTGGCCGGCGCTGGCGCCCTTAGGCCGGATTTTCAACCTGCCCAAATCCAAATCTAAATCATCGCAAATTACCAACAAATCCGCTAACTCAATTTTATATTTTTTAATCAGCGCCCCTACCGCCTGGCCGCTCAGGTTCATAAAAGTAAGCGGCAGGGCCAAGATTACGGTATGCCGGCCGATTTTTATTTTGGCGCTTAAGGCGCTTATGGCGCCGTCCTTCTTAAAGATAGCTTTATAATCGCCGGCTAAAGACTTAACTACCCTTGCGCCCGCGTTATGCCGGGTATCCTTATAAAATATCCCCGGATTACCCAATCCCACAATTAATTTCACTTCTTCTCTTTGCCTTTTTCCGCCGCGCCCTCGGCAGCGCCTTCAACCGGGACTTCCTTCTTTTCTTTAATTACTTCGGGTTCCTGCTTGGCCTCGCCCTCAACCTCAGCCTCAACCGGCGCCTCTTCCTTCATCGGAGCGATAATATGCAAGACTAACGCATCCGGGTCATTTAAAGATTTGACCCCGGAGGGAAATACCACGTCTTTAACATGCACGGCGTCGCCCATTTTCAATTGGTTTACGTCTATGCTGATATTTTTAGGTATGCTCGTAGGCAGGCACTCCACCTCCAGCTCCCAAAGGATATTTTCCAATGAGCCGCCTTCCTGTTTCACGCCGATGGCCACGCCGATAGCTTCCACCGGCACGCTGACTTTAATCGCATCGGTGAGAGAGACTTCATTAAAATCAACGTGCACGATATCCTCATGCACCGGATGGTATTGTATCTCTTTGATCAGGCACGGACGGGCGTGCTTTTTATCATCTTTAATTTTAAGGTTAATAATCGTGCTTTCCAGTCTGTGCTGATGCACTAACTTACGCAACGCGCTCTTAGACACCTTCACCGAAAGCGCGGGCTTGCCGTGCGAATAAATAACCGCCGGAATAAAATCACCGGCGCGTAAATCTTTAACCCCTGCCCTGCCTTTTTCTTCCCTGATCTGCGCTTCTAAAACTATCTCTTCCATTTTTCCCTCTCTTTATTATTAATCAAACAAACAACTTACCGACTCCTCGTTGTGTATCCTCTTGACGGCTTCAGCCAAAAGCGTAGCCACGGAAAGCACCTGTATCTTTGGCAGTTTTTTCTCAGCCGTCAAAGGGATGCTATCGGTAACCAGCAATTTCTCCAACCCCTTGCACTGGCTGATGCGTTCAATTGCCGGGCCGGATAATACCCCGTGCGTGATGGCGGCGTAAATGGTTTTGGCTTTGGCCTTTTTCAACGCCTCTACCGCTTCCACCAAAGAGCTTCCGGTGGCGATCAAATCATCAACAATAATTACGTTTTTATCTTCTACCTCGCCCATAATATGCATCGCCTCGGCCCTTTCGGGAGAGACGCGGCGTTTATCAATGATCGCCAGCCCCGCAGACACTCTTTTGGCATAAGCCCTGGCCATTTTAATACTCCCCACATCCGGCGAAACTACCACTAAATCCTTAATGTTCATTTTAGAAAAATAATCCACGAATACGCCTACGGAAAAAAGATGATCCAGGGGTATATCAAAGAATCCCTGAATCTGCCCGGCGTGTAAATCTATGGTCAAAACCCGGCTGGTGCCGGCAACCGTCAAAAGATTGGCTACTAATTTAGCGGTAATCGGAACCCGCGGCTGGTCCTTCCTGTCCTGGCGCGCGTACCCGAAATACGGGATCACCGCGGTAATCCTCTGGGCGCTGGCGCGCCTGAGCGCGTCAATCATAATCAACAACTCCATCAGGTTGTCATTAGCCGGCGGGCAGGTCGGCTGGATAATAAAAACGTCTTTGCCGCGCACATTATCATTAATCTTCACGCGGATCTCGCCTTCGCTAAACCTTCCCACAAAGGCATCAAGTAACTCCGTATTTAACTCTTTGGAAATTGCTTTCGCCAGATCGGGATTCGCGTTACCGCTAAAAATCGCTAATTTATCCATGGCTACCCCTTCTTTTTTATAATTCTTGCCGGTGAGCCCACCACCGTTACGTTATCCGGGATATTCCTGATAATCACCGAACCGGCCCCTGCTTTTACCGCCCTGCCGATTTTTACCGGAGCCACAATCACGCTGTTTGAGCCGATAAAACTTTTATTCTTAATAATAGTGTTGTTCTTTTTAACCCCGTCAAAATTAGCCGTAACCGTGCCGGCGCCGATATTAACCTCATCGCCTACAGAGCTATCTCCGATATAAGAAAAATGTTTCATCAAGGATTTGGCGCCGATTTTGGAACGCACGATTTCAATGAAATTACCGGCAAGGACACCGCTCTTAAGCCAGGCTCCGCTGCGCAGGTGCGCAAACGGCCCAACCGAACAATGTTTTTCAATTTTAACACCGCTTTCAATTACTGTAAAGGGATAAATCACGCACTCTGGGCCGATTTTTACCCCAAAACTTATAAAAGTTGAGCCCGGGTCAACGATAGAAACCCCGTTCTTCATGAAATTATCGTTAATCCGCCTTTGCATTATGGAATTTGCCTTAGCCAGCTGGGAGCGCGAGTTAATCCCCAGGCCTTCCTCAATATCGCTAATTTTAACCGCGTCCACCAGATAGCCTTTTTTATAGAATATGCTGATAATGTCCGTCAGGTAATACTCTTTTTTACGGTTATTCGGCCGGATAAGTTTCAAACATTCTTCCAGGCGGTTCTTCTTGAAAACCACTATGCCGGTGTTGATCTCTTTAATATCTTTTTTTACTTCATCGGAATCTTTCTCTTCAATGATCGCGCTGACGCTTGAAAATTTATCGCGCAGGACCCTGCCGTAACCTTCGGGTTTATCTAATTGCGCGGTTAAAAGCGTGGCGTCAATATCATTTTTCAGGTGATAATCCAGCAGTTTGCGGATACTTTCTTTCTTTAGCAGCGGATTATCGCCGTAAAGCACCAGCACTGTCCCCTGAAATCCTTTTAAGGCGCTTAAGCCGGTTTTCACCGCGTCGGCTGTGCCGATAAGTTTTTTCTGCACGGCAATCTTAAAGCCT
>Ga0172375_10009659_pt1 | contig 12661 bp, 9 predicted proteins | sample LakKiv1m_FD_114537 | JGI IMG/M metagenome (GOLD analysis project Ga0172375, IMG submission 114537) | Freshwater microbial communities from Kabuno Bay, South-Kivu, Congo - kab_092012_11.1m | ecosystem: Environmental > Aquatic > Freshwater > Lake | place: Democratic Republic of the Congo... | reverse complement strand
TTTCCCGCCAGATAATCTTCCATAATCGCATCGTCGCCTTCAGCAACTTTTTCAATTAGAATTAAACGGTATTTTTCAAAATCCGCCAACATATCTTCCGGGAGTTCTTTAACCTCAAAATCCTTGCCCAGGTCATCTTTGTAATGCACCAGCTTTTTGTCCACCAGGTCTATCACACCGTTAAAATTGGCTTCCCGGCCTACCGGCAGCTGGATAGCGGCAACATTAGCCCCTAATCTTTCATACATCTGGGAAACTACCGCAAAAAAATCTGAACCCGTGCGGTCCATTTTATTTACAAAGGCAATACGCGGGACGCTATAACGATCTGCCTGGCGCCATACGGTTTCCGACTGCGGCTCCACTCCGCCGACACCGCAGAAAACAACCACTGCTCCGTCTAAGACTTTTAATGAACGCTCGACTTCAATAGTAAAATCAACGTGGCCCGGGGTATCAATCAGGTTAATGGTTACATCTTTCCATGTGCAAGTGGTAGCGGCAGCAGTAATAGTAATGCCCCTCTCCTGCTCCTGGACCATCCAGTCCATAGTCGCGGCTCCATCATGGACCTCCCCGATCTTATAATTTCTCCCTGTATAAAACAGGATGCGTTCGCTGGTCGTAGTCTTACCGGCGTCGATATGCGCGATAATTCCAATGTTCCTGATTTTCTCTAACGGTATCTTTCTCATCTTTTTATAGGGACGGTTCTCAAACCAAAGGAAAAGTGTCCCTTTTTAGGGGACAGTTCTGCTTTGAGTTGAGAACCGTCCCTAGTTTTATCTACCATCTAAAGTGCGCGTAGGCCTTATTTGATTCGGCCATCTTATGTGTATCATCTCTCTTCTTTATTGCCGATCCTTCCCCTTTATAAGCGGCGATAATTTCATCGGCTAACTTTTCCTGCATGGGCTTGCCTTTTCTATTCTGGGCAAAATCCCTGATCCAACGCAAAGCAATAGATGTACCGCGTTCCTGCCTGACCTCTATTGGTACCTGATATGTAGCTCCTCCGACCCTGCGCGGCTTTACTTCCAGGCGCGGCCGGGCATTATCCAATGCCTTATAAAACACCTTCAAGATATCCTGTTCATTTAAATTCTTTTGGGCAATATCAAAAGCACTGTAAACCAACTTCTCCGCTACCGATTTCTTGCCCTCAACCATAACCATATTAATAAATTTGGCTACTATCTTACTGTTAAATTTAGGATCTGCTAAAATGTTTTTTTCCTGCGCTTTTCTTCTTCTCATTATTTATCCTTTGGTTTCTTTGCCCCGTATTTTGAACGCGACCTTCTACGCGCATTCACCCCTGAAGCATCCAATGTGCCTCTGACAATGTGATATCGCACACCGGGTAAATCCTTAACCCTGCCGCCCCTGACTAAAACAATGGAGTGCTCCTGAAGATTATGCCCTTCTCCCGGAATATAAGCGGTAACCTCTATGCCCGTAGTAAGCCTGACCCTGGCAATTTTTCTTAAAGCGGAGTTCGGTTTTTTAGGTGTCATAGTACGCACCTGAAGACAAACCCCTCTTCTCTGGGGACAGTTTTTTAAAGCCGGAGATTTACTTCTCTTTTTCTTGGAGACTCTACCAAACCTGATTAACTGGGCAATTGTGGGCATAGATTATTCCTTTTCCTCTTTCTTCTCTGCGCTCTTTTCAGCGCCTGATTTTATTACCTCAATATCGCGATGCGCCCTGAATCCGGTTCCTGCCGGAATCAAATGGCCCACGATAACATTCTCTTTTAAGCCAAATAATTCATCGCGTTTTCCGCTGGTTGCCGCTTCGGTCAGGACGCGGGTAGTCTCCTGGAAGCTGGCTGCGGAAATAAAACTTTCAGTAGTAAGGGATGCCTTGGTGATACCTAAAAGTAACGGAGTTGCCTGAGCAGGCTTTCCGCCTTTTTTAATCACCCGGGTATTTTCTTTCTGGAATACCCACTTATCTACCTGCTGAGTAGCTAAGAATTCCGTATCACCCGGATCTTCAATCCTTACTTTCTTGAGCATCTGACGGATAATTACTTCAATATGTTTATCATTAATACGTACGCCCTGCAGACGATACACTTCCTGCACCTCATTTACCAGATACTCCTGCAGGACCTTATCTCCGCAAACACTCAAGATATCCTGTAAAACTACCGGGCCGTCAGTAAGCTGCTGGCCGGCGGAAACTTTATCCCCTTTATAAACATTCGGATGTTTTCCATGGGGAATAATATATTCTCTGGACATGCCGGTAACAGACTTGACAATAATTACGCGCTGGTTTTTCTTGGTCTCGCCAAATTCCACAAATCCGTCGATTTCACTGATAACCGCAGGATCCTTGGGGCGCCTGGCTTCAAAAAGTTCCGCCACGCGCGGGAGGCCTCCGGTAATATCACGGGTCTTGACTACTGTGCGCGGAATCTTTGCCAGAAGGTCTCCGCCACCTACCCGCTCGCCGTCTTTAACAATAATATGCGCGCCGATAGGAATAGGATAAATACCCAAAACTTCTTTTTTATCATCAGTTATTACCACCTGCGGATGATATTCGGGCTTATGTTCAACAACTACACGCTCAGTTAACTTGGTAACCGGGTTGAGCTCATCGCGCATAGTAATATTCTCGCGTAAATCCTCAAAACGCACTATGCCTCCAACCTCAGTAAGAACCGGCAAGGTATACGGATCCCAACGCACAAAAACCACGCCCTTCTTAACCTCTTCTCCGTCAAGGATGGTAATAAATGCGCCCTGGGGTACTGGATAGCGTTCAAGTTCGCGGCCCTGCACATCGTTAATACTGATCGCGCCATTCCTGTTTAAGGCTACATTTTCTTTATTTTTAAGCGTAACCCTTAAGGAATGATATTTAACTATACCGTCATTTTTAGATTTAACAAATGACTGTTCAATAGTCCTGGAGGCTGTACCTCCGATATGGAAGGTTCTCATGGTCAGCTGGGTACCGGGTTCGCCGATACTCTGAGCTGCAACAACCCCGATAGCTTCACCAAGCTCAATTAACCTGCCGGTAGAAAGATTGCGGCCGTAGCATTTTGCGCAAACACCCCTTCCGGATTCACAGGTCAAAACACTGCGGATACGTATTTTTTCAATACCTAACTTCTCTATCTGCTCTGTCTTTTCTTCGGTAATTTCATGCCCCTGCTCAACAATAACCTCATCAGTAATAATATCAACCACATTATCCAGAGCCACCCTTCCGATGATGCGGTCCTTGAGGCTGACTACTTCTTCATCACCTTCAATAATTGCCGAAACCGTAATACCGTTAAGAGTGCCGCAGTCTTCTTCGCAGACAATTACCTCCTGGGCAACATCTACGAGCCTGCGGGTCAGATATCCCGCATCAGCGGTCTTAAGAGCGGTATCAGCCAACCCTTTGCGGGCACCGTGAGTGGAAATAAAATATTCCAGGACATTTAATCCTTCACGGAAGTTGGCGGTAATCGGGTTTTCAATAATTTCACCGCTGGGTTTAGCCATAAGCCCGCGCATACCGGCTAACTGCCTGACCTGCAAACGTGAACCGCGAGCGCCTGAGTCTGCCATCATAAAAATAGGGTTAAATGAATGCATCCCCTTAAACAATAAATCTGAAATTTTATCCGTTGTGTGTGTCCAGATATCAATAACTTTAGATTTACGTTCGCTATCAGTAATTATACCTTTACGGTATTGATCCTCGACCCTATTTACCTCTTCCTTGGATTCCTTTAAAACCTCCGGTTTCTCCAAAGGCACGGTCATATCGTCTATGCCGATAGAAATACCGCCTAATGTACCCATCTCAAAGCCCAGGCGCTTAATATCATCAAGTAATTTAATGGTTACGGTGTGGCCAAATCTTTTATAACAGCTAACTACTATATCGCTGACCTTGCCTTTATTCAACTCGCGGTTAACAAACCCGAATTCGGCAGGTAATACCTGGTTAAATAATACCCGTCCGACAGTAGTCGTAAGCAGCTGCTTTCCTTCAATCACTTTCTTCTGGTCAAAGTCATATAAGTTGTAAATGCGAAGCTTGATTTTAGCGTGCAGTTCAACCGCCTTGTCATCATATGCTACCATGACCTCGTCAGCACTGGAAAATACCTTGCCTTCACCTAACGCGCCGGGTTTCTCCTTGCTAAGATACGAAACACCCAAAATAATATCCTGGGTAGGAGAGATTACCGGACGGCCATCCGCAGGAGAGAATATATTATTTATCGCCATAATAAGCACTTTAGTTTCTAATTGCGACTCTAAAGACAGGGGCACATGCACAGCCATCTGGTCTCCGTCAAAGTCCGCGTTAAAAGCGGTACAAACTAACGGATGTATCTTTATTGACTTGCCTTCAATTAATAGCGGCTGGAACGCCTGTATGCCTAAACGGTGCAGCGTGGGAGCACGGTTAAGCATAACCGGATGATCTTTTATTACCTCATCCAGGATATCCCAAACCTCGATCTTTCCGCGCTCAACCATACGGCGGGCGCCCTTAATCGTATGCACAAAACCTTTTTCTCTTAATTTCTTGATGATGAACGGCTCGAATAACTCCAGGGCCATCTGCTTAGGAAGGCCGCACTCATGCAGTTTTAACTCCGGGCCGACGACGATAACCGATCGTCCCGAATAATCCACGCGCTTACCGAGTAGATTCTGACGAAACCTGCCCTGCTTTCCCTTACGCATATCGGAAAGAGATTTTAACGGGCGGTTGTTGGCCCCATTTACAGGCTTGCCATGCCGGCCGTTATCTAAAAGCGCATCCACAGCCTCCTGAAGCATACGTTTTTCATTACGTATAATGATTTCAGGAGCACTTAATTCCATCAACTTTCTTAAACGGTTATTACGATTGATAACCCTGCGGTATAAATCATTGAGGTCGCTGGTCGCAAACCTTCCGCCCTCAAGTGGAACTAAGGGGCGTAAATCCGGGGGGATTACCGGCAGGATACTTAAAATCATCCATTCCGGCTTATTACCGCTCTTCTTAAAATCTTCAACGATCTTTAAACTTTTGATCGCCTTGCGGTTGCTCAAAACATCCTTGGATTTCTCCAGGTCTTTTCTGAATTTACGGCAGACCGCGTCTAAATCTAATTCTTTCAAAAGCTCAACTATTGCTTCAGCGCCGATCTTCGCCTTAAAGTTTGTGCCGTATTTGCTCAGTGCCTCCTGATACTGCTCATCGGTAAGCAACTCTTTTTTCTTTAAAGGCGTGGAGCCGGGATCAACAACAACATACTCCTCGTAATAAATAATCCTCTCTAAATCCCTCAGGCCGATATCCAGCAATGCGCTCATACGGCTGGGTACGGCTTTAAAAAACCAGATATGCGTAACTGGCGTAGCTAAATCAATGTGCCCCATGCGCTCGCGCCTGACACTCGAGCGGTCAACAGTCACACCGCAACGGTCGCAGGTAATACCTTTGAATTTTATACCTTTATATTTACCGCAGTTACACTCCCAATCGCGCACCGGGCCAAAAATCTTTTCGCAAAACAGGCCGTCTTTTTCCGGCTTTAACGTGCGGTAATTAATGGTTTCAGCTTTCTTAACCTCGCCCTTAGACCAGAGTTTAATCACCTGGGAACTGGCGATCTTAATTGAAATACTGTCAAATGAGACGATCTCTTCCATTATTTGGCCTTTTCTGTTTTGATATCAAGGCACAAGCCTTGTAATTCTTTGATTAAAACATTAAACGATTCTGGGGTCCCATGGGTTAAACGCTGCTCACCCTTGACTATTGCCTCGTAAATACGCGTCCTGCCGCTTACATCGTCGCTCTTAACAGTAAGCATCTCCTGCAAGGTGAATGCCGCTCCGTATGCTTCTAAAGCCCAAACTTCCATTTCTCCTAATCTCTGGCCGCCGAATTGCGCTTTACCGCCTAACGGCTGTTGAGTAACCAAAGAATACGGGCCGATAGAACGGGCGTGTATCTTTTCGTCAACCAGATGGATTAATTTCAGGATATACATATACCCGACAGTTGCTTTCTGATCAAAAGGTTCACCGCTGTAACCATCATAAAGAGTGATCTTGCCGTCTTCCGGAAGCCCTGCCTTTTTCAATAACTCCTTAATCTCACCCTCTTTAGCGCTGTCAAATATCGGACAGCTTACATTTAACCCTAAGGCTTTCACTGCCCAGCCTAAATGGCATTCCAGAATCTGGCCTACGTTCATACGCGAAGGAACGCCTAACGGGTTGAGAACCACATCTACCGGGGTACCGTCGGGCATATAAGGCATATTTTCTTCAGGGATGATCCTGGCAACCACACCTTTATTACCATGTCGTCCGGCAAGTTTATCACCTTCAGAAAGCTTGCGTTTTGTAGCAATATAAACCACAACTCTTTTTAAGATGCCCGTAGGCAATTCATCCCCGCGCCGCACCTTCTCGATCTCCTGCTCTTCTTCAGCCAATAATTCCTGCACCTGCTCATCAAAGGAAGCGGCTAAGATCTTGGCTTCATCATTATCACTAAAATCATATTTCTCAACCTTCTTCTTGTCTATACCTAAAACCTGGGCTAAACGCACAGTTTTTTCAATCTGCAAGAATTCAATCTCCTGTTTATAATAAGCTTTGAGTTCGCGGATCTTAGCTAACTCCTTGGTCTTTTCTTCCTTTGTTTTACGGCCGCGATCCTTACGCTGAAAAACATGCACGTCGATAACTACCCCTTCAACGCCAGGAGGGACGACTAAAGAGGTATCACGAACATCCCCAGCCTTCTCTCCGAAAATCGCACGCAGCAATCTTTCTTCGGGGCTAGGCTCGGAATCCGTCTTAGGAGTGATTTTACCCACCAGGATATCTCCGGCGCTTACTTCAGCACCAACACGGATAATTCCATCTTCATCCAGGTTCCTTAAAGCTTCTTCACTGACATTAGGAATATCGCGGGTGATCTCTTCATTACCAAGCCTGGTTTCAGCAGCCTCAATCTCAAATTCCTCAATGTGAATGGAAGTAAAGGTATCCTGCTTGATTAATTTCTCACTGATAAGGATGGCGTCTTCAAAATTGTAGCCTCTCCAGGGCATAAAGGCTACCAAAACATTCTTGCCTAAAGCCGACTCGCCTTCCTTAGTAGCAATGCCATCGGCAATTGCCTGGCCTGCTTCTACGCGGTCGCCTAATTGTACCAGCGGCCTCTGATTAATAGAAGTATCTGCATTAGTTCGCAAAAATTTCTTTAAATGATATATCTTCTTACCCACCGTAATTGATGAAGCATCCACGCTGGTTACCTTCCCGGCTTCCTGGGCAATAACCACTGTACCGGAATCCTGGGCAACTTTTGCCTCCATATCAGTACCGACAAGAGGCGACTCGGTAATCATCAGAGGAACAGCCTGGCGTTGCATATTTGAACCCATAAGCGCACGGTTTGCATCATCGTGCTCAAGGAAAGGAATGAGCGCCGCGGCAACGGAAACCAGCTGCTTGGCAGAAACATCCATATACTGTACATCTTTTGCTAAAACCTTGGGGAAATCTTCTCTATAACGGCAGGTAACAAACTTATCTATAAATCTGCCTTCGCTGTCTAACGCAACATCAGCCTGGGCAATAATTTTATCTTCTTCAATATCAGCAGTTAGGTATTCGAATTTTTTAGTTACGCGGCCATCTTCTACCTTGCGGTATGGAGTTTCAATCAGGCCTAAAGAATTAATACGCGCAAAACAGCTTAAGGAAGCGATCAAACCGATATTCGGGCCTTCAGGAGTTTCAATAGGACAAACCCTTCCGTAATGCGAAGGGTGGATATCCCTGACCTCAAAACCGGCTCTTTCACGCGAAAGGCCACCCGGGCCTAAAGCACTCAAGCGGCGCTTATGGGTCATCTCTGCCAGAGGGTTAATCTGGTCCATAAACTGAGACAACTGGCTGCGGCCGAAGAAATCACGGATCTGGTTGCTTAAAAGCTTGGAGTTAATCAGATAATGCACATTCAAATTATCAAATTCACCTAAAATGCTCAGCCTTTCCTTGATTGAACGCTCAACCCTGGAAAGCCCGATACGCACCTGATTTTGCACCAATTCGCCTACGCTTTTTACACGGCGGTTTCCTAAATGGTCAATATCATCAATCTTTCCTTCGCCGGTATTCAACTTGATCAAATATTCGATTACCTTAATTACGGTATCGGAATCAAGTATCCTTTTTTCTAAAGATACATCCATGCCTAATTTACGATTCAGGATAAAACGGCCTGCCCTCTCTAAGTCATATCTGGCAGGATCAAAAAATAACCTGTAAAATAAACCTTCTGCAGCCTCTTTAGTAACCGGTTCGGTAGGGCGCATCTTGCGGTAGAAATCAAGATATGCCTCTTCTTTGTTCTTAGTGTAATCTTTTTTTAGGGTATTGATGATCTCGGGGTGTTCCTTGCCAAAAGCAGCGAAAATCTGGCTGTCTTCGGAAAAACCAAGGATCCTTAAAATTTGTGTAGCGGGAAAATTTCTGCGGCGGTCAACATAGGCGGTGATTGTTTCGGTAAGGTCATATTTAAATTCCAGCCAGGCTCCGCGGTAAGGAATAACCCTGCCGTAAAAAATCTTCTTTCCCGTAGGATGCAGCTCTTCTTCAAAAGATACGCCGGGAGAACGCTGCAGCTGGCTGACCACTACGCGCTCATCTCCATTAATAATAAAGGTGCCGGTCTCAGTCATTAAAGGTATTTCGCCAAAATAGGCATCCTGCTCTTTTGTTTCTTTGGGAGTAGTTAAGCGGAATTTTACCTTTAACGGAGAGGCATAAGTCAATGAGCGGTTCTTGGATTCACTTATAGTATACTTGGGCTTGCCTAAAGAATAGCTGATAAAATCTAATTTTACCGAGCGGTCAGGGCTCTCAATGGGAAAGATCTCACCAAAAACCTCCTGTAGCCCCTGATTCTTTTTTTCATCTGCCGGCACATCAATCTGCAGAAATTCACGATAAGTATCAAGCTGCACATCCAAAAGATTAGGTAAATCGTAAACTTCTTTTATCTTAGCAAAGCTTTTACGTTTATTCATAATCCCTTATGGCTAAATTCAGCCTAGTTTTAGTTACTTAAGTTTACTTATACTTACTTAGATTTACTCTTAATTACTTTAATTCTACGGTTGCTCCGGCTGCTTCTAATTTCTTTTTCATCTCGGCAGCTTCATCTTTAGTAGCACCTTCCTTTATTGCTTTAGGAGCGGCATCCACTAAATCCTTGGCTTCTTTTAAACCCAGGTTAGTGATGGTGCGAACCTCTTTAATTACCGCAATTTTATTTGCGCCGGCACTAACCAGCATTACGGTAAATACGCTTTTCTCCTCTGCAGCAGCAGCTGGAGCGGCGGCACCGGCAGCGGGCGCTGCGGCCATCGGCATATTCGCGCTTACGCCAAATTTTTCCTCCAAAGCCTTAACTAAGTCAGAGAGCTCCAAAACACTCATTGTCTCTATCGACTTGATTAATTCTTCCAATTTTGCAGTTGCCATTTCTTCCTCCCTTTTTAGCTAGTTTTTTTTCTGTTTGATTTGATCTAAGCAATAAACAAATTTCTTTAAAGTTTGATTCAATACAACAACTAACTTGACAATCGGACCGTTAAAAGCACAGACCACCTGAGCCAGGAGCACTTCTTTGGAAGGCAGCTTGCTCATGGTTTCTATATCTTTTGAAGTTAATATCTTCTCTTGCAGCAGGCCGCCTTCTAATATAAGTTTTTCATGGTCTTTGCGAAAGGCGCATAAAATTTTAGAAGTATCTACCGGCTCGTCTTTAAAGAAAATCAACCCGCAAGGCGACTCAATGGACCTGATCAACTCATCCAAGCCCAATTCTTTCATTGCCCTTCTGGCTACGCTATTCTTGACTACAAAAAGGTCTGAACCGCTTGCCTTAAGTGTCTTCCTTAGCCCGCTCATATCAGGACTGGCTACTCCGGAGTATTTGACGACAATCAACCCCTTTGATGACTTAAGGCTGTTCTTTATGCGGTTCCCTGATGTCTCTTTTACTAATAATCCGATTTTTTTCATATTATAAGCTCACTTTTCGCGCCGCTGATTTAGCAGACAATCCGCAACCCCGGATTCATGGAAGCAGCAATACTCAAACTTTTCACAAATTTACCTTTTACGGAAGCAGGCCTGGATTCATTAACCGCTTCTATAACTTTAGAGGCGTTATCATTTAACTGCTCCTCGCTAAATGAAATTTTGCCCACAGATAAATGCATTCCGCCCTGTTTATCAACCCTGAATTCAACCTTGCCCTTCCTTACATCTTCAATAGCTTTTGATATATCATTGGTAACTGTGCCGGTTTTTGGACTCGGCATCAAACCGCGCGGCCCCAGGACCTTGCCCAGTTTACTTAAGTCCTTCATCATTTCAGGCGTAGCTATAGCGCAATCAAAATCAAGAAACCCCGTCCCTACTTTATCTATTAATTCCGTGCCCCCTACATAATCCGCTTTTGCTTCCCTGGCCAGGCGCTCATGTTCACCCTTGCAAAACACTGCCACGCGTATTTTTTTGCCGGTTCCATGAGGAAGCACTACTGTGCCGCGGACCATCTGGTCGCTCTTTTTAGTATCCACGCTTAAATTAAAATGCAGGTCAACTGAGCCGTCAAACTTTGGTTTAGGCAGCTTTTTCAATAAAATAATCGCCTCCTTTAACTGATAAAGTTTGTCTTGCTCAACCTGCTTAACTGATTCCTTATATCTTTTGCTTTGAACTTTCATTTTTGCTTATCTCCCCAGCGACGCTTATCTTGTCGTGGGTCAGTCCCCTTCGGGGACAGACCCTACTTGCAACAGTGGTCTATCTATCCTTCGATCGCAATACCCATGCTGCGGGCAGTGCCCTCAATAATTTTAATCGCCTGCTCCATATTGGAGGTGTTTAAATCCGGGAGCTTAAGCTTGGCGATCTCCTCAACCTGCTTCTTGGTTACCTTGCCAATAGTTTCTTTTCCGCTGATGCCGGAAGCCTTAGCCAGATTAGCTGCCCTTTTTAGCAAAATGGATGATGGCGGGCTCTTTATAATAAAGGTAAAGGTCCTGTCTTCATAAACGCTAATTACAACCGGAAGAATAAGCCCGTCTCTTCCCTTGGTCTGATCATTAAACTGCTTACAGAACTGCATGATGTTTACGCCATGCTGGCCCAAAGCAGGGCCTACCGGAGGCGCGGGATTTGCCTGCGCTGCCGGGACATGCAACTTAATCTGTGCTTTAATTACCTTTGCCATAATTATACCCTCTCCACCTGCCAGTATTCTAACTCAACCGGCGTAGAGCGTCCAAATATAGAAACACTTACTTTAACCTTCCCTTTTTCCGGATAAACTTCCTCAATCACCCCGTTAAAATTCAGGAATGGCCCTTCGTTAACTCTAACCTGTTCTCCTTTTTCAAAAACAATTTTAGGGGATGGCTTTGCGGCAGTCTCTTTAGTACGCTTAAGTATACTATCCACCTCTTCCTGGGGAAGCGGCACTGGCTTACGGCCTAAACCGATAAAACCCGTAACACCCGGGGAATTCTTGATAAAAAGGTATGTCTCCTCGCTTAAATCCATTTCTACCAGTAAATATCCCGGGAAGAATTTCCGCTGCGTAATCTTCTTCTTACCGGCTCGCACTTCAGAAACCTGCTCTGTGGGGATAACCACGCTGGAGATAGATTCACTAAGGCCGCTTGAGGCGATCTTTTTTTCTAAAGACGTCTTAACCTTTTCTTCAATCCCGGTCTGGGTATGCACAACGTACCATTTCTTCATTTGAAAATCACACTTAGAAATCTGGATAACCCCAGATCTACTATCCCGATAAAAGCTGTCATTATTGCCGTAACCGTAATCACCAAAACCGTGGAAGCCAAAAGCTCTTTCCTGGTTGACCATGAAACCTTGCTTAATTCCGATCTTACTTCCAATAAAAAACTTTTAATCTTCTGGTAATTAAAAACTACCAGGAGCAGCGCTAAAACTGCAAGTACCGTTAAAATTATCGCTTTCAAATGATTAAGTATAAAATCCATCCCCAAATCTCTCTTTTGCTTCCCTGCACCCCATAGAATTACAGGAGCGGCAGGACTTGAACCTGCAGTCACGGTTTTGGAGACCGTTGGTTTGCCATTAACCGACGCCCCTAAGATTGAATCTTTCTAATTCCCATCCCGATTCATAATCCGCGTAAAAATTTTTTAAATTTTTACGCATTCGTCGGGATAAATTCGCAGATTAACTTACTCGCACTAACGTGCTCGTAAGTTAACTGCTTATTTAATTTCCTTATGCGGGGTATGTTTATGACAGGAATTACAGAACTTACTAAGCTCAAGCCTATCCTGATGCAACTTTTTATTTTTACTCGTCGTATAATTACGATTCTTGCAAACCGTACATTCTAAAGTTATTGTTTCACGCATATTTATATTTATTCTTTATCCCCCGCGCTTATAAGGTATTGCGCGGGTATTCGTTAACTACGAAAGCTGGAGACGAGAATTGAACTCGTGACCCCGTCCTTACCAAGGACGTGCTCTGCCAACTGAGCTACTCCAGCAGAAATGGATTCGCTCCGTCGAATAAGCTTTTAAACAAAAAAAAACCAC
>Ga0172375_10009655_pt1 | contig 12662 bp, 8 predicted proteins | sample LakKiv1m_FD_114537 | JGI IMG/M metagenome (GOLD analysis project Ga0172375, IMG submission 114537) | Freshwater microbial communities from Kabuno Bay, South-Kivu, Congo - kab_092012_11.1m | ecosystem: Environmental > Aquatic > Freshwater > Lake | place: Democratic Republic of the Congo... | reverse complement strand
CTCCCAGTTCACGACCGCCCGTGTCGTGATCTCCCCGGACATCACCACCAGGTCGGTGGTGGCCAGGGTCTCGCAGGCGACGCGACTGAGCGGATCCTGAGCCAGGCAGGCATCCAGAACCGCGTCCGAGATCTGGTCACAGACCTTGTCCGGATGGCCCTCGGACACCGACTCGGAGGTGAACACATGCCGCGCTCTGATCTTGCTCATGGCACTCCTGCTTTCGAGCCGGCACCCGGGGCCGTTCAGCGCCGTCTGGCGGCGCGACTCCGTGACCCCCTGGGCGCCCTGGCACAACGCCGCAGCGAACCCCACACTATAGCTTACGGCTGAGCCGCTTCAACGGCCCGCCTGGCACGGCGGACCGTGGTCACTGGACTGGGGGTCCGCTTGCTCACGCGCGCGGCTCGGATCAGGCCTCTGGCAGAGCCGCGACCGTGAGGGAGCGGACGGGCCTCGGGCTCGAGGGCCGGCGCAGGCGCGCCACGAGCCGGTGCGACCGCCCCAGGTCCAGTGACCGGTTACGCAGGGCGATCCTGTCAGGCATCGGGTCCCTCCGTCGGTGTCGCGGTGGCTGCCGGCAGGGCCGCCAACACGCTGGCGCGGAACGCCTCCATGTCGCCATCGCTCTGGGGCACATAGCGCCCACGGGCCACGCGCCGCTCGAGTTCGTCGCCGGCCAGGATCAGGCTGGTGATGTGCCGCCCCTCGCGGCTGAAGGCATGAATGCGGCCGCTACGCCCGACGACGATGAGGGACTGTTTGAAGCGGTCGAGGTAGACGTCCTGGGCCGTAGCCGCCACCACGTCGTCATAGGCTTTGTGCACGGGCCGGTTCTGTCCGCCGCGGATCTCGGCGTGACTGGTGCGACGCCGCAACTGGCGGCCCTTCTGCTCGATGGAGTGGGCCAGGTGGCGCAGGATGGCGAAGGCCTTTTCACGCACCGCCTCCTCCTGTTCCTTGCGGTCTCCGTGCTGCCAGAGCGTGCTGAGCGAGAGCGTCTGGCGCCGGGCTTCGGCAATGGCATCGTGGACTCGTGCAAAGGCTGAGCGGCGGTCTTCCGGGGCGTCCGCCAGGGCTTCCCGCAGGAGCGGATCGGCGATCACCTGCAGGTGCAACTGGTGGTGCTTGTCCTCCACCACCTGCACACTGATCGCCGCACGCTGGTTCCGCACCGGGAGGTACCCCGCCACGACCTGGCCCCAGACGCGGTAGGTGAAGGAGTTCCGGCCGAACGTCCGCAGTTGGTCCGCAATCAGCCGGGTGCGACCCACGACCCGCGCCAGGATCTCCGGAGGATCGGCAAACAGGCGGTCGGCACGATCGTCCCCCAGCGCCAGCAGGAAGCTGAAGAACTCCTGCCAGCAGGGCCTGCCGGTCGACTCGTAGCCCGTGAAGACCTCGCCGGCCGTGGGCGCGACCGCATGCTCGCACGCGGAACTCCCGCAGGCGTAACAGTGCGCCCGGCCACCTGACACCGCCCGAACGTCCGAGAGGAACTCGGCGACTCCCCGGAGAGCCTGCTCGGCCAGGTCCGCCGGGGCAGCCCCGGGCCGCCACTGCAGCCCGAGCCCGGCCAGGGCAACCGGATCGCCAGCCCGGCCGGCGGTCTCGGCCGCCGCGGCGTCCACGAGTGCCTGCAGCGCCCGGTGGGCAGACTCGGCAGCCAGCAGCACGGCGGGCGGACAGACACGCTCCGCCGGCCGGTCGGCGCCCGGCGAGGCCGGGTGGACGTGGTCATCGCTGGCCATCATGCGAAGGGGGTCCCGTGCGATCATTCGAGGAAAAAGGGCGTTTCCTCGTCAATGCGTCTGCGTGCCGGGTCGTGCTTGGCGCCCTTGCCCGGGATGGCCTTACCCGGCGAGGACTTGGGCTCTGTCGGCGTCCGCCGTCCCTTGTCCGGGGCCGCCGGCGTGCTTGCCTGGGATCGGGCTGCGGGGCCGCTGGCCTCGGTGGGGGCCGGCGGGGTCGTCGGTCCACGGCGCGCCTTCGTCGGCGGGACGTCAGAGGGTGGCGCGGCAGGGACTCCGGCCGCGGCGGGCCGCGGCGCCGGACGGGCTGGCCGATCGGCTCTGTTCGGGGCTGCCGAAGGAGGCTGCCGGGGGCTGCCGGCGCGGGCCCGCGCCGGCTCCGGATGGTGGTCCGCGGGGCGCTCAGGACGGGCCGCGTCCGCCGACCGGGGGGTCCCCGGGCCGGCGCTGCGGGACCGCCCGTCGGCAGCCCGGACGGGAGGCGAAGCGCTCCGGTCCGCACCAGCCGCCGGGGGCCGGACGGGCCTTGCCACCGGGGGCCCCACCTCCACGGCACCCTCTGCCTCCACGGAGATTGCCTCTGCGGCGCCGCCGGCCTCCGGCGTGGGCGCCAGGGGAGCGGCGACAGGGGCCTCCCGACCCACCGGGCCCGCGGCGTCGGCGGCCGGTGCGGCCGGCTGCGCCGGCGCATCGGACTGGGCTTCCGGCTCGCTGGACTGGGGCACCCCACGGTCCACCAGGGACACGCTCTCGACCGGGTAGCCGGTCACCTTGAACCCGCGGGCTCCGGACGACCGGATCTCGATCTCGTCGAAGGCGATCCGAATGCGGTCGACGGTCCGCCGCGAGTTCGGCGTGAGGATCAGTTCCAGGACGACCCCACGGTTGAGGTAAAGGGCCTCGATGAGACTGTTCTTTGGCAGCCCCGCGTATTCCTTGTCCATGATGTAGCGATCAACACGGAAACGCTTGGCGTAGTATGCGTTGGAGCGCCTGTCGCGGTACAGGATGGAGTAGACCTGGTCGCGGTCGGCCCGGAGCAGGTACTTCACCGGGCCCACGTACTGCTTGGCGGGAATGGGGATGACCTGGTAGGAGCCGTCGTTGCGCAGCAGGACCAGTCGGTCGAACTCGCTGCACAGCAACGGCGCATCGGTCTTGCTGGAGTTGCGCACGTCGCTGCCGACGAAGTGGTTGGTCCGATCGTGGCCGACCTTGACATTCCGCAGGGCGACCTCGCGCGCGTCGACTTGTTCCAGGTCCGTGATCCGGGTGCGGCGGGGGAACTGGCCACCGTAGCGGCTGATGAGACCCTCGACATAGGCCACCGCGTAGTCGACCAGGTGCCGGAGGTGATGGCGCGCCTCCTTGATGCCTTCGACGATCTTCCCCAGTTCCTCGCGGTTGCGGCCCAGGTCGAAGCGGGAGATGCGCCGGATCTGGATCTGCAACAGCGTATCGATGTCCGGGTCGGTGATCTCGCGCTTGAGCTGGTCGCGGAACGGCTCCAGGCCGGCGCGCACCTCCGCCACGACCGCCTCGTAGGTCTCGGCCTCCTCAATGCGCTTGTAGATGCGGTTCTCGATGAACAACTGCACCAGCGTCTTCTCGTGGAAGCGTTCCTGCAGCTTGTTGAGCTCGATCTCGAGCTCCCGGCGCAGGTACAGGAGAAGCTTGTCGGTGTTCCGGCGCAGGACCTCGCTGACCGTCATCTCCACCGGCGTATTGTCGCGGATCACCATGATGGTGGAGGGGACGCTGACCTGGCAGTCGGTGTAGGCGTAGAGCTGCTTGATGGTCTCTTCGGCGTAGACTCCCCGGGGCAGCAGGACCTCGATCTCGACGTCTTCGGCCGTGTAGTCGCTGATGCCGGCGATTTTGATCTTGTTCCGGCGCGCAGCCTCCTCGATGGAGGCGATGAGGGACTCCGTGGTCGTGGTGGCCGGGAGCTGGCGGATCACCAGCCGTTTGTCGGAGTCCGTCTCGATCTGGGCCCGCAAGACGATGCGGCCACGGCCGTCATCGTACTCGCTGACGTCCATCAGGCCGCCCTGCTGGAAATCGGGGTAGAGCCGGAAGGCCCGGTTCCGCAGGACCGCGATCTGTGCCTGGAGCAGTTCGTTGAAGTTGTGGGGCAGGATGCGGGTGGTCATGCCCACCGCGATCCCCTCCGCCCCCAGCAGCAGCAGCGCCGGGATCTTCGCCGGCAGGGTGACCGGCTCGCGGTTGCGGCCGTCGTAGCTGTCGACGAACTCGGTCACCTCGGGGTTGAAAAGCACCTCACGGGCCAGCGGCGTCAGGCGGCACTCGATGTAGCGAGCCGCCGAGGCGGGATCGCCCGTGAGGATGTTGCCGAAGTTGCCCTGGCGGTCGATGAAGTATTCCTTGCAGGCCAGGACCACCAGGGCACTGCCGATGGAGGCGTCGCCGTGGGGATGGTACTGCATGGTGTGGCCGATGACGTTGGCCACCTTGTGGAACCGGCCGTCATCCATGTCATACAGGGAGTGCAGGATGCGGCGCTGGACCGGCTTCAGACCGTCGTCCACGTCCGGGATCGCCCGGTCCCTGATCACGTAGCTGGCGTACTCGACGAAGTTCAGCGCCACCAACTGGCGCAGACCGTCGGGGTCTTCCTGGGGACGGTCCGGGACGTCGATGGGAAGAGCCGGATCGCCACCGCCGGAGGGATCCTCGTCGTCGCCACCGGACGGCGCGGCATCGTCATCATCTGGATCAGCAGGTTCGTCCGCCATGGTCTCTTCCACACCCCCGCAGGCCTCACCGTCAGGTCAGGTTCTGCATGATGTAGCGCCGGCGCTCGGGGGTGTTCTTGCCCATGAAGAACTCCAGCATGCCCGGCACAGCCCGCTGGTTCTCCACGGTGACTTTGAGCAGGCGCATGTCCGGGCCGATGAACTGCCCGAACTCGTGGGGCGAGATCTCGCCAAGGCCCTTGAAGCGCGTGACCTCACTGGTCTTGCCCAGACGGGCACAGGCCCGGTCGCGCTCGCGGGCATCGTAGCAGTAGACGGTCTCCTTCTTGTTCCGCACCCGGAACAGCGGCGTCTCCAGGATGAACAGGTGTTCGGACAGCACGAGCTGCTCGAAGAAGGTCAGGAAGAAGGTCACCAGGAGGTTGCGGATGTGCATGCCATCGACGTCGGCGTCCGTGGCGATGACGACCTTCGAGTAGCGCAGGCCCTCCAGGCCGTCCTCGATGCCGAGGGCCCGCATGATGAAGTACAGCTCCTCGTTGGAGTAGACGGTCTTGCGCAGGTGCCCGTGGCAGTTCAGCGGCTTGCCCTTGAGGCTGAAGATGGCCTGCGTCTCGACGTCCCGGCAACTGATCAGCGACCCGGCGGCCGACTGGCCCTCGGTCAGAAAGACCATCGAGTCACCCCCACGCCACTCCTTGGCCTTGCGACCGTGCGTGGGGACATCGTCGTTCAGATGGAACTTGCAGTCGCGCAGCTTGGGGATCTTGAAACTGGCCTTGCGGGAGTTCTCCTTGGCCTCCTTCTTGACCAGTTGGATCTCCTTGCGGACGGTCTCGTTCTGCTCCACCTTCGCCAGCAGCTTCTCACGGACCTCGTGGTTCTGGTAGAGGTAGCGGGCCACGACGTCCTTGACCTTGGCCACGATCTCCCCGCGGATCTCCGTGTTGCCCAGCTTGTTCTTGGTCTGCGACTCGAACACCGGATCCTTCAGCCGGATGGCCACCGCCCCGACGATTCCGTTGCGGACATCGTCCGCCTCCAGAGTTCGGCCGGCGACGTCGTTGACCCCCTTCAGGATGCCTTCGCGGAAAGCCGACTCATGGGTCCCGCCGTCGTTGGTATACTGGCCGTTGACGAACGAGTAGTAGGTCTCGCCGAAGCTGTTCGTGTGGCAGAAGGCGAACTCGAGGAAGTCCTCCTTGTGGTAGACGATGTCGTAGAGCACGTCCTCGTTGACCTTCTCCCGCAGGAGGTCCAGGATCCCGTCCTTCGAGTAGAAGCGTTCGCCGTTCAGGTAGAGGGACAGGCCGCTGTTGAGATAGGCGTAGTTCTGCAGGCGCCGACGGACGAACTTCTCCTCGAAGCGGAAGCCGGAGAAGTGCGCGGCGCCGGGCTGGAAGGTGACCAGGGTGCCGGTGGGCTCCGCGCTGGCCCCTTCGGCATCCCCATCCAGGATCCCCTGGGCAAAGGTCACCTGGCGGAAGCGGCCGTCACGGACCGAGCGCACCTGGAACCGGTCTGACAGGGCGTTCACGGCCTTCAGCCCTACCCCGTTCAGACCGACCGAGTACTGGAAGGCCTCGGTGTTGTACTTGCCGCCGGTGTTGATCTGGGAGACGCACTCGACGAGCTTGCCGAGAGGGATGCCCCGGCCGTAGTCGCGGACAGAAGCAGACCCGTCCGGACCGATGGTGACATCGATCCGGCGGCCCTGCTTCATGATGAACTCATCGACGCTGTTGTCGATGACTTCCTTCAGCAGCACATAGACCCCATCGTCAGGGTGCTCGCCGTTCCCCAGCCGGCCGACGTACATCCCTGGACGCGTCCGGATGTGTTCCAGGGAACTGAGGGTCTTGATGTGGCTTTCGTCGTAACGCGGTTCGCTTACCTTGGCCATCTCGATCTCTGACCGTTCCTATGAGTCCAGGTCCTCGTCGTCCTCGTCGTCGGAGTCGGCGGCATCGTCGCCGGCACCCAGGTCGTCATCCGGCAGGTCGGCCTCGGGGTCTGCATCCAGGTCCGGGCCACCCACCGGTTCCGCCTCATCGGCGAAGTCGTCATCCATGAACAGCGAGCCGAGCAGCGGCGCGCCGCACTCGGGGCAGGCGCCGTCGTCGTCCTCGACATCGCTCATCAGCACTTTGCACTCACAGTACGGACAACGGATCGTTTCCATGATCGGCTCTCCCGGGGTCTGTGCGGTTCCCTCCGTTCTGCACCCCTGGCACGGACCGCTCTGGTGGCTGGCCGGCCCGGAGGCCGGCCGGCGCGCCGGGGTCCTGCCCCTGCACGACGGCACCCGGACCCTCACTGCATCTGTAGCGACAGCAGGAACTCGATGTTGCTGTTGGTCTTCTTGAGCTTGCCGATGAGCAGTTCCATGGCCTCCACGCCCGGGACGCCATTCAGCACCCGTCGCAGCGTCCAGACCCGTTCCAGCTCATCCGGGTGCAGAAGCAGCTCCTCGCGCCGGGTGCCGCTGCGCTCGATATTGATGGCAGGGTAAATGCGTTTGTCAACCAGGTGCCGGTCCAGATGCAGCTCCATGTTGCCGGTACCCTTGAATTCCTCGAAGATGACCTCATCCATGCGGCTGCCGGTGTCGATGAGGGCCGTGGCCAGAATCGTCAGACTGCCACCCTCCTCGATGTTACGGGCCGCCCCGAAGAAGCGCTTGGGCTTGTGCAGCGCGTTCGCGTCCACACCGCCAGAGAGGATGCGGCCGCTGTGGGGCTCGATGGTGTTGTAGGCACGTGCCAGACGGGTGATGCTGTCCAGCAGGATGACCACGTCACGGCCGTGCTCGACCTGACGCTTGGCCTTCTCGATGACCATCTCGGCCACCTGGACATGGCGGTCCGGGGGCTCGTCAAAGGTACTGCTGACCACCTCGCCCTTGACCATGCGCCGCATGTCGGTCACTTCCTCGGGGCGCTCGTCGATGAGCAGCACGATGAGGACAATGTCGGTGTTGTTCTCGGTGACGCTGTTGGCGATCTTCTGGAGCAGCACCGTCTTTCCGGTGCGGGGAGGCGCCACGATGAGTCCGCGCTGGCCGCGTCCCACGGGGGTGACGATGTCCACCACCCGCATGCTGACCTCGTCCTTGCCCCGCTCCAGGATCAGGCGCCGGGTGGGGAAGAAGGGCGTCAGGTTCTCAAAGGGCACCTTCCCCTTCTTCAGCTCCGGCGCCTCGCCGTTGATGGACTCCACCTTCAGCATCGCGAAGAAGCGCTCCTTCTCGCGGGGCTGGCGGATGGCGCCCATGACGGTGTCTCCCGTGCGCAGGGAGAAGCGCCGGATCTGGGAGGGGCTCATGTAGATGTCTTCCGGGCAGGGAAGATAGCTGTAGGCCGGGGTACGCAGGAAGCCGAACCCGTCGGGGAGCACCTCAAGCACCCCGCCGCCGTACATGACGCCGTTCTTCTCGTTGCCCGACTTCAGGATCTCGAAGATCAGGTCGTGCTTGCTCAGCGAGCCCACCCCTTCGACGTTCAGGCTCAGAGCCATCTGGGTGAGCTGCGCCATCTCCATGCTCTGCATCTCGCGGAGGTCGAGATTGGGGACCGGGACCGCCTCCACCGGGGTCCCCTCGGCGGGGAGCTGGGGGAGTTCCTCCGGGAGCGGGGCCTGGCCGCCCGCCGTCGCGACCGGGGATACCATCGGCGGGGGGACAGGGATCGGACGCAGCGGCGCGATCGGGGCCAGGGGACCCTTGCCGGACCCCTCGGCCGTCGGCCCCATGGCCGGTGAGCCGGTCCGCGGCGGGCGATGCTGGCCGTCGCCGCCCTGGCGCCCCTCGAAGCGCCCACGGCGGAAACCGCGCTGGCCCTCGCCACGGCTGCCGCCTTCGCCGCGCTGGCCCTCACCGGAGCGCCCGCCGCCATGGCCCTGCCGTCGGCCCCGGGGCTCGCCCCGACCGCCACCGCGCGCGCCCCTCCCCTGTCGGGGCGGCGCCTCGCCGGAGACCGGACCGCGTTCGGCCGGCGACGCTGCCGGCGGGGCTGGAGCGGCGCTGGCCGGAGCCTGGACCGGGGCCTCGGCGACGGGTGCGGGGGGGCCGCCGGCGGGGGTCGCCGGGGCCGGCTCGGTGCGGACCGGGGGGGGCGGCGCCTCCTGGGCGGCCGGGATCGCCTCAACGGCCGCTGGGAGGGCTGTCTCGCGGGGCGCCCCGTCGGGGTCCCGCACCACCTCGTCACCAGCGTTTGTCTCTGACGCCTTCGCCATGTCCCTGTTCCTCATGCTCGTGCCACGCCTGATGCGCGGCGTCTCGAGGCGCTTCCTGCGACAGATTGGGTTCTACCGGGGACGCCGGCCTATGCAGCCAGGACCTCATAGAGCCGGCGGCACTGCTCTCTCAGCATCCCCATGGACCCCGTGTTGATGAGACCATACCGGGCCCTGGAGAGCTTCTCGTCCATGCTCATCTGACGAGCCAGACGGGCGCGGATCTCGGCCTCCGACCAGCCACGCCCGCACAACCGTAGCCACTGGGTCTGCAGGTCACACCACACGGCGACGGTGCGGCTCATCCGCGCGTCCCAACCCGACTCAAAGAGCAGCGGCACACCGCAGCACAGGACCCGGGATGTGCAGGCCGCCGCCAGGTCGAGGACCTGCTGCTCTACCTGGGGGTGTGTCAGACGGTTCAGCCACTGCAGTTCACCGTCCTCGGAGAACACCCGCCGCGCTACGGCCGCCCGGTTGACACTGCCGTCGGGATTCAGGATGCCGTCGCCCCAGTGGCTCACCACGGCGCGGGATACCGGCTGCCCCGGGAGATAGAGCCGATGCACCAGGTCGTCAGCGTCCACGACCGACGCCCCCAAGGCCTGGAAACAGCTCAGTGCTGTCGACTTACCGGCAGCCATGCCGCCGGTCACTCCAACCAGAACCATCGTCGCAAAGCTCGCGCTGCAGCCTGAGGCTGAAACCGGGGAATCGGCTCTCCCGCACGACCACGACCCGCAACAGACTGACACTGGGCCTTCTGTGTCGGGTTCCAGGGGAGAAGCTACCCGTGACAAGTCCGGGTCGTCGAAAACAGGATCAATCCTAAGAGGATCGTCACCTGGTACATAGTCTACCACCCCTCCGGTCACGGTTCAAGTGCTTCCCGGCGAATTGTGTACTGCTGCTCCGTACCCCACCAGGACCCCCTGCCCGTCGGCTCCGGTCCCCGCGGCACCGGTGGGACCTCGCCGAGTCCACCGGCCGAGCCGGTGGCATGCGAAGGGGCACTCAGGGCGTCGGGGGGGCAACGAAGGGAGCGACGGTCGGCAGGAGCTCTGCCGGGACGCGGACGCGCAGGCGCACGCCGGCCTCCTCGTAGGTCTCCGCCAGCACGGCGCTGCGGCGCCGCAGGAGGGCCACGACCCCAAAGTGGTCATGAGGCACGAGCAGGTCCTGTTCCTGGACCCCGTGCTCGACCTCGCGCGCCAGGGCCGCCACCAAGTGGTCCAGACCCTCGCCGGTGCGGGCGGAGATGAGGATGGCCTCCGGCAGGGCCCGCAGCAGCCTGCGGCGAGTCCGCTCGTCCGGCAGCAGATCGACCTTATTGAGGACGGGCAGCACAGGCCTGTCGCCAGCCCCGATCTCCACCAACACCGCCCGGGTCGTCGCGCGGTGCGCCTCGATCTGGTCGCTGGTGGCGTCGAGCACCTCGATGAGCACGTCCGCCATGCGGGTCTCTTCCAGAGTGGACTTGAAGGCCTCCACGAGCAGGTGCGGCAGTTTGCGGATGAAGCCGACCGTATCCACCAGCAGCACCTCCTGCCGGTTGGGCAGTAGCCGGCGACGCACGGTCGCATCCAGGGTGGCGAAGAGCTTGTCCTCTACCTGCACATGGGTGTCCGTGAGGGCATTGAGGAGGCTTGATTTGCCGGCATTGGTGTAGCCGACGATGGCGGCGACCGGGACCGCCTTGCGCTGGCGCTGGCGGCGCTGCACGCGGCGCTGCTTCTGGACGTCCTTGAGCAGTTCCTGGAGGCGTGTGATGCGCGTGCGCACGATGCGTGCGTCCACCTCCAACTGCTGTTCGCCCTCGCCGCGCATGCCCTGGCCGCCGACCGCCCCGCGCTGGCGGCTCAGGTGGGTCCAGCGGCGGCGCAGTCGTGGGAGGGAGTAGGTGGCCTGGGCCAGAGCCACCTGCAAGGTCGCCTCACGGGTGCGGGCGCGGTTCGCAAAGATGTCCAGGATGACCTCCTGGCGGTCGATGACGGCCCGGTCGGCAAGGGCTTCCCAGTTGCGCTGCTGAGCAGGGGTCAGCGGGTCGTCGAAGATCAGCACGTCCGCCTGCAGCTCGCGCGCCCGCGCGACAACCTCGTTCGCCTTGCCCTGACCGACGAGGTACCGGGGCTGCGGCGCGCGCACCTTGGCCATCAGCGTGCCAACGACCTCGACGCCGAGAGTGCTGGCGAGATCCTCCAGCTCAGCCAGAAGCTCCCGGGCCACCTCCGGCGCAGTGTCGGGCATCTGCACGCCGACGAGGAGGGCCTTCTGTGGCTTGCGCTGGGTGTCGATAAGGCGGGGTGGGGCGTTGTCGCTCAAGCCGTTCTGTCCATGCCTGTGGGGTCCGGTGAGCCGTCGGGGTGCGTCATGCTGGGGTACGCCCTTCACCATAGCGCGGGTGTAGCGGGCCGCCAGCGGTTGGCCGAGCCGGCGTCAACGACCGCGGAACTCCTCCCGCCGCCGGATATGGACGCTCTGCACCAGCCCCGCGCAGGCCATGGTGCAGATCATGAACGAGCCCCCGTGGCTGATGAATGGCAGCGGCAGGCCCACGATCGGGGCCGCCTTGACCGTCATGCCGACGTTGATGAAGGCATGGGTGAAAAACAGCGCCGCCACGCCCACGGCGATGTAGCAGCCCAGCTCATCCCGGGCCGCAAAGGCCGTGCGCAACGCGCACAGCAGGACCCCGATGAAGGCGCAGACCACCCCAGCGGCTCCGATGAAGCCGGTCTCCTCGCCGATGACCGAGAAGACGAAGTCACTGGAGGCGACGTTGCGGGGCAGGAAGCCGAGGACGTGCTGGGTGCCCCTCATGTAGCCTTTCCCCCAGAGGCCGCCGCTGCCCACTGCCAGCAGGCTCTGCTGAGCGTTCCACGTGTCGCTGGACTGCCGGAAGACGGCTACCTGCCGGCGTTCGAGCTCCGCCCGCGTCGCATCGGGCAGGATCGGCGATACGGCAGCCACAGCCAGCGACGACGGCGCGTCGAGGAACACCTTGAGGCGGTCCTGCTGGTAGGCCTTGAGCCGCGGGTAGAGGATGGCGCCGCAGACGAGCAGCGCGGCGACGGCCCCGAGGATCCAGCTCCAGCGCAGACGGGCGGCAAAGGCAATGGCCAGGGTGAAGGGGATGTAAACCAGCCCCGTGCCGACATCCGGCTGCAGCAGCACCAGTGCCAGGGGTGGCGCCAGGACTACCAGGCAGGGCACCACGCCATGGATGCGGGACGCCCGCGTCAACGGGTGCGAGGCGATCCAGGCCACGAAGAGGAGGACCGCCGGCTTGGCGAGCTCCGACGGCTGCATGGGGACCCCCAGGCCCGGCACGGCCAGCCAGCTTCGGGAGCTGTTACGGACGACCCCCAGGGGGCTCAGCACCAACGCCAGAAGGATGAGCACGGCCAGGTACCCGACCCAGGACCACTCCGCCGTACGCCGGTAGTCCAGCGCCGCGCAGGCGAAGTACACAACCAGACCCGCCACGGCGTTGCCAAGCTGGCGCTCCCACTGACGGGCGAACTCGCCGCCGACTTCCTGGCCGACTCCGTACACAAACAGCAGACCGGTGGCCACCAGAAGCAGGTTCAGGCCCAGCATGGTCTTATCCATGCGGACCAGCAGGCGCCAGGTGGCACGGACTGTGGCGGCAGTGTTCATCGGCACGGTCAGAACAGGGTTCCGGGAGCTGTCGGCCGAAGACTGGCAACGACCGACGACGGGGGCTGACGCGACCACACTGTAAGCAGCGCCGCAGGCTCTGCCAGCCCGCGCGGGCGGAATGGTGGTGGGACGCCAGGGCTTCGCGAAACCGTCGCCAGCCTTGCTCTGGGGCCCCCGGTAGGTCGCGGCTGCCAGCGGCCCGCGTGCGGGCCAGAGCATCTTCTGGATGTCAAGGGTTCCCGCGAGAAAAAGGCGCAGCAAGGGCTGGGTGCCTCCGTCGTCCGTGTCTTTGTGAGCG
>Ga0172375_10009654_pt1 | contig 12662 bp, 6 predicted proteins | sample LakKiv1m_FD_114537 | JGI IMG/M metagenome (GOLD analysis project Ga0172375, IMG submission 114537) | Freshwater microbial communities from Kabuno Bay, South-Kivu, Congo - kab_092012_11.1m | ecosystem: Environmental > Aquatic > Freshwater > Lake | place: Democratic Republic of the Congo... | reverse complement strand
GCGGGGCGCCCGCGGTGGGGGTTCCGGCACGGGCGGGGCGACGGGTGGCGGAACAGCCGCGGGCGGGGCGGGTGGGGGGGGGGGGGCGGGGGGCGGGGGGGGGGGGGGGGGGGGCGGGGGCGGATGTCGGGGTTCGCGTCAGGAGGCTTGGCGGTATGGCGAGCGACCGTCGGGACGGTGCGGGGCTCAGGGCTCTTGGCGTGGTCTCCGGCCGGGTACGGGCGGCGTTCGGCGCCGTCATCCTGGCCGCGTCGGGGGCCGTGGGGCAGTCGTTGCTGGAGTGGGGCTGGCAGGCGGACCTGAGCCGGGCCGAGGCCTGGCATGCGGAGGTGACCTGGCAGTCCGACCCGGCGCCGGGGGCGGCGTGCCGGCAGGAGGGTGAAGCGCTGGTGTTCGAGGTCCCCGAGGGGGGTCGGGGCATGAAGTGGTCTCAGCGCTTTCCGGCGGTGACGTTCGAGTCCTGCCCCTATCTGGTGTTCCGCTACCGGGCCGAGGGTCTGGCGACGGCACTGGACAACTACCTTGTCTACCTGGAAGACCGCGGCTCGCGGGAGGCCTGGCCCTTCCGGCTGCGGGACACGGTGGTGGATGGCCAGTGGCACACGCTGGCGGTGGACCTGCGGGGGGTGTCGGAGACTGGGCGGCTCGGGGGGGTAGCGGTACAGGTTCGGGCGGGGGCAGGTCCGGCGCGGCTGTGGGTCTCCACGCTGCGCCTGGCGGAGCGTCCGCCGGCAGGGGCGCTGCGGGTCGACGCCGGCGCCGAGGTGGTCGCCGCGCCCGACTGGTGGGCGGATCTGGCGGCGTCGGCCTGGGAACCGCGGCTGAACTGGCTGCCGAACCCGGATGAGAATACCGCCTTCGAGCGCCGTGAGGGGACCGTTGTGCTGCGGGTCGCGGCCGCCGGCAGGGGGATGAAGTGGAGTTGGTTCCCGGCCCAGGACTTCCCCCTGGCTGGCCATGCCTGGCTGACCTTGCGCTACCGGGCCACGGGGTCGGCCCCGGACGGCGACTATGCCGTCTGCATCATGGGCACCTCCGCGGCGGACGGCATGGACTACGCGCCGGTGGTGATGCCCGGGCAACTGCGGCACGACGGCCTCTGGCACGTGCTGACCGTGCCGCTGGGGAACCTGCCCGGCCGCCTGCCGCAGGTACGCGGCTTTGCCCTGCAGGTTCAGGCGGCCCGTGACGCGGCTCAGATCGAGGTGTCGCGCCTGGGGTTGACGGGAGCGGCGGCCCCGGTCCCGGCCATGGACTACCTGACGGCCGAGGCGGGGGCCCTGGCCGAGCCGTTCGTGGCGCTGCCGGTGACGGCCGTGGGCCGGTTGCCGCTGGCGGAGGCGCTGCAGGCGGGGAATGTGATCGGCTGGCCGGACGGGGCGACGGTCCGCGTCGCCGGAGTGCCCTTCGTACTGCCGGGTGCCGGCACGGCCGTGCTGGCCACTGGCATCCGTGAGATCGGTTCTCTGAGCATCCCGGTCGGGCGCAGCGTCAGCGAGGTGCTGCTTCTGACGCTCGGCGTGTATCGGGGTGCCGAGGAGGACGTCTACGGTTCTGAGGGTCCACTGGTCTCCATTGCCGAAGTGGACCGTTTCAGCGCCGAGGTGCGCTACGCCGATGGCGGCAGCGAGCGGTGCTTCCCCTGCAACCGTTCAGCGGGGGGGGTATTCCGGGTAGACCACGGAGCCCAGGTGCTCTGCGTGTTCGCGGACCGGGCCCGCACGGTCCGCGAGGTGATCCTCACGGACCATTCGCCCGGGGCCGCCTTCGTGGTGCCGGCCGTGACCTGCGACACGAGTGCCGGCCAGACGACCGACCCTGACCAGGCCTTGCCAGACCTGTCGCGCGTGACCGACCGTCGCGATCCGGCCACGGAGCCGGCCGTGCGATCCCTGCTGGGGCTCGCGCCGGGCGCCCCCTGGGTGGGGCTCTGGTCTGTCCTGGTGGACGGCAAGACGGTCCCTGCCCAGCGGTTCCAGCCGGTGTCGGGCGATGCGTCCTCGTCCGTGTACCGCTGCCGCGAGCCGGCCCTGGAACTGCGGCTTGGCCATCGCCCGGTCGAGTCTGAGTTCGCCTTCGAGGCGACGCTGGCCAACCTGGGCGGCGCGCCGTTGCGCCTCGGCCTGGTAGGCCCACGGCTAGGACCGTTTGGGCTCGGGGATGGCACACCGGCGCAGCAGTGGTACTGGTTCCCGTGCGCAGGGATGCGCCTGGGTAACCGGCCGTTCCGGCATCAGGCCCGGTACGGCGGCGGGTTCCCGCTGCAGGCCATGGGCGTCTTCAGCCCGGCAGCGGATGCCGGCGTCTACCTGCGTACCCTCGATGTGGTGGGGACCGTCCGCGACTATGGGATGGAGAAGACCGAGGCCGGCATTGGCATGTGGATCGAGACCTGTACCACGGAGGTGCCTGCCGCAGGGCAGCTTGTGGCGTCACCCGTCCGGGTGGGCCTCACCGGCGGCGACTGGCGCACCGGCTTCGGGGTCTACCGGGAATGGCTGCGTTCGTGGTACCGCCCCGCCGCACCGCGGCAGGAGTGGTTTCGCGAGGTGTTCAACTTCCGCCAGCGCTTCCTGCACGGTCACGATCCGCTCTACGATGCGCAGGCGGGGACCTATTCTCTGCCGGCGGCCATCGACGAGGGCGCCGAGCAGTTCGGCGGCATCGAGTACCTGCATCTGTTCGACTGGGGGAGCCTTCCCGGGGTGGGCCGCGTGTATGGCCGCCGTGGGGACGTCTCGCCGCTGGATGCGTTCCTCAAGGGGGGTGCGCCGGCCCTGCACGATGCCATCGCCGAGGTGCAGCGGCGCGGCGTGCGGGTGGGCCTCTATATAGAAGGTTATCTGCTCGAGGAGAAAGGGCCCCTCGGCCAGGCGCACGGCAAGGACTGGCAGATCCGCCGGCGCGACGGGGAGCGCTTCTACTGGCCGCGCAGCACGGAGATGATGATCTGCAGCCATGTGGAAGCCTGGCGAGAGACCCAGGCCGCCACCTACGCCGCGTGTGTCCGGGACCTGGGTGCCGATGGCATGTACCTGGACCAGTTCGGGTTCGCGAACCCGGTCAAGGACTGCTGGAGCGCGGACCACCGACACCCAGTCCCGGGGTACTCGGTGACCGGCGAGAAGGGGCTCTCGCAGGGCGTGCGACGGGAGGTCGACGCGGTGCGCGAGGGGGTCGTGCTCTACGGGGAAGAGGCGCCCTGCGACGTGAATTCGCAGTTCATGGATGGCAGTTTCACATATCACATGAACCACTGTCGCCTTGCGGGTCCATTGGCGCCGCTGCACCCATTGCGCTTTGCAGTGCCGTCCTTCAAGACCTTCGAGATCCTGGTGTGCGATCGCCCCATGGGCAGTTGGGCCGAAGGCGTGGCATGGACCTTCTTCAACGGCGAGGGCATCTGGCTGGAAGGGCCAGCCCGGGAGTGGTTCGGGGCGCAGACGTTGGCGACGATCCGGCGGTGTCACGCCATTCTCAGGGAACACCGCGCCGCGTTCACCAGTGAGGCGCCGGTACCCCTTATGCCGACGCTGACCGCGGGGGTCCTGGCCAACGTCTTCCCGGCAGAGCGGGAGACGGTCATGACGCTGCACAATGCCCGGCACCGCTCGGTGGTGGCGCAGGTGCCGGCGCCGAAGGGGACCATGGCCGGGGCCAAGGTCCTGGATGGCTGGACCGGGGTCTACCGGGAGGCACGCCCTGGGGCCGTTGAGACGGTGGTCGACGTGCCCATGGAGCCACGGGGTGTCGGGTGCCTGGTGTTCCCAACCGCCGTTCCTTGAGTGGGAGCCCTCACCCGCCGACCGACCGGTGGACGCCCTCGCGCTCTGCCGTTGCGGCGAGGCGGGGAGAGGGAACCGGCCGCTCCGGGGGGCGGGACGAGGGGTCCCCCGGACAGGCAGGGCTTGCGATGGCGAACCACGACGACAGACAGGACCCAGGGCCGGAGCTGCAGCGGCTTCTCACGGACCTGGCCGGGGCCACGATGCCCTTCGGCAAGTACGGCCCCGCGGCACATCCGCCGCAGGGGCTGGCCTTGGTGGACCTGCCCTACGAGTACCTCGCCTGGCTCGCACGCACGGGCTTTCCTCGAGGCCGCCTGGGCGAGATGCTGCGCTTCGTCTACCAGGCCAAGCAGGACGGTGCCGAGGGGCTGTTCGACCCCATCCGCGCGGCCCGGGGTGGACCCGTGTCGCTGCGGCGGGCTCGACGACGGCACTGGACGTTCCCCGGGCCTGCCGGCGCGGGTCTGGAGGCCGGTGCCTGATGCCTGGTCCCCCACGGCGGCGGCTCCCCAGGCCTGGGCATAGCCGACACCCAGAAGGCCCGAGGTGAGGGTCAACTGCGCTGTCCTTCCGCCCGGTGGCGACAGGCCGCCGGGCGTGGAGCCCCGGCGGTCCCCCACCGCGGGCCGGTCGCGGTCAACCGTAGGTCGTGCGCCTTCGGGTGCGGTGCCGAACGGCTCCCCGTTGCCGGCACCGCTCCGGCCGGCCGGGCCCGCGCCGGTGGGTCAGCTCCGACGGGTCTCGACCGCGGCCCAGACCATGGCCGCGTAGTTCTCCGCCGGGACGTACTCGGGGACGCTGTTGCCTGTGCCCAGGGCGTAGCTGCCGCGGCCGGCGCTGCGCTCCAGCATCTCCCGGGAACGGCGGTAGACCGCGTCGGGGGTGGAGCGGACCACGAAGTCCACGTCGATGCCGCCGAGGATGGCGATGCGGGTCCCGTACTGCTCGTAGGCCTGTTCCACGGGCTGGATGGTGTCCTCGTAGGAGTGGCGACCGTCGTACCTCATGCCATCGACGACGTCGTCCATGATCTCGCTCGGGTTGCCGCAGGAGTGCAGAATGGCCGGCATTCCCGCTGCGTGGATCGCCTCGACGATGCGCTGATGCCAGGGGAAGACGTAGGTCCGCAGGTCCGCGGGGCTGAGCATCGGCTGCGTCTTGAAACCCCAGTCGTCGTTGGAGATGGCGGCTCCCACGGTGTCGTACCGGCAGGCGATCTGGTAGTGCCGCACCAGGCGCGAACCGACCGCGTCGAAGATGGCCCGTGCCAGGAGCGGGTCGTCGGCCAGAATGAAACAGAGGTTGTCGTAGCCCACCAGGCGAATGACGTTCTCCAGGACCCCGCCAGGACCGAACATCATGATCCTCATGCCCGGTAGGAGTTCCGGCGCGATCGCTGCCAGCGACGAGTAGTCGCACGCTTCGGGCTCGATCCAGCGATAGCGCTCGAAGCTCTGGCGGTCGGTGATGACGGCGCCGTCATTCAGGGAGATGGTCTTGTCCCGCTGGATCTCGCCGGCCGGGAAGCCGAACTGCGGCGGCCGGTAGGTGACGTAGTCGTAGCCGGCTTGGCGGAACGCCCACATCACCTGCCGCAGCGAGTCCAGCCCGTCGGCCTTGGGCATGTAGGTCTTGCCTGCCAGGATCGCGTACAGCGGACCGTTGAGGAAGAACTCGAACAGGGTCGGCCGCCCGGGCCGGCGCCGCGCCAGGACCTCCTTGAGCTGGGCGAAGTCCGGCGTCGGCGTGTGGGCACAGAGCCGAGCCAGGTAGGTCGTTGCAGCCATGGGTCTGCCCTTCCTTTGGTGTCCGGTGTCGCGCCGTGCCGGCCGGGGCGCGGTTGCGGCGGCCATTCTATGGTCCCTGGAGGCGGCTTTTGCAAGCGCTGTTGGCGGGCTGGCCTCCGGAGCCCCTCAGGGAGGGACCGTCGGCGCGTCTTCCAGCCGCGTCACCCAGAAAGACACAGAAAGAGTATGTTGGAACGAAATAAACACAATAATGAACCTAAAGCAGCCCTGCGATGGGGGCCGGAAACTGCTACGGAAGTAGCTACGGGCTAAGTTGATACGATAGGGTTGAAGGGCTTGGCATGGGGGCTGCGACCAGTGGCGCGTGTCCGTTGCCGCCAACGGATGGTCCGCTGGGTGGCGGCGGGTGCGGTTCCATGTGAAAGGGCAGGCCATGATGTCGGTACTGAGTCGGTGGTTGGGGGTCCGTACGGCGACGGCGGTGGCGGTGGCGTCGATGGGGGCCGGTCCCCTCCTTCTGGGCGGTGAGGTGGTCAGCACCTCGGCCTCGGTGGACTGGGTGACGGCCTACCTCTGGCGGGGGATGCGGTTGACGAACAACCCTGTGGTGCAGCCCTCGCTCACGTTCTCGGCGTATGGGTTCAGCCTGAACGCCTGGGGGAGCGTGGACGTGACCGACGTCAACGAGGACGATGGCGAGGGGTACCACCTGCAGGAGATCGACTACACGGGGAGCTACACCTACGCGCCGATGGAGGGCCTCGACCTGACCGGGGGTTTCGTCTGGTACACGTTCTCCGGTCTGGACAGCACCGGGGAGTTGTTCGGGACGGTCAGTCTGCCTTGCGTCCCTCTCTCGCCCTCGCTGTCGGCCTACTACGACGTGGACGAAGCCGATGGCCTTTACCTGAACGCCGGGCTGAAGCATGACATCGAGATCACTGAGAAGCTGGGGTTGACGCTCTCGGGGGGAATCGGGTATGGCGACGACAACTACCACGAGTTCTACTTCGGCGAAGGAGCCCACGGGTCCGAGTCCGACGGGCTGCTGAGGGCGACTCTCGGGTATGCGGTGACGGACTGGTTGTCCGTGTCCGTCTACGGCGGCTACGCGGTCCTGCTGGACGGCGCCGTGAAGCGTCTGGGCGAGGCCGTCTACGGCGACGATGACACCGTGTTTGGCGGCGTCGGGGTGAGCTTCAACTTCTGAGTGCCCCTGCGCGTCGACCGGCTCGGCGTTCATGGTGTTACACCGATTCCGGGTCTGTCGCAGGGCGATGGACGGTACCGCGCCCTGCGCCCGCGCAGTCCCCGGTCCTCCGGCTGGAGCGCCCACGCCCCCAACCCGGCCGAGCCGGAACCAGGACGGCATGCCGAAGTGGCTGTCGTCGGCCGGGTTGCTGATGTGATGTCTCCATGCACACTCCGGCATCACTTCCGACAGGACGCTACCGTGACCGGACCGCCAGCCGCGGCCGGCGCGTCTTCCTGGCCGCTCTGCACCTCCGCCAGTCCACGCTCGTCCCGGCTCTGACCAAGGCCTGGATCCGTTTCAGGACACACCGCTTTGGACCGGACAGGTTCCAGGGCCGCGGCCGGTCCAGCAATGCTCTACGGCTGACGTCCACATCGTACCACGTCCTATGCAGTGAGCAGTGCCCGGAGGAGCGTCTATAGACCCCTGGCCGGCGCGCGGCAGCGCGGTTTCGGGGTCGCGGCATGCGGGGCGGCGTGCTCGCGTTTGCGGTGGTAGGTCCCAGCTCCGACTGGGACCCCTGGGCCGCACGGGCTTGGGCCCTACAGCCGGCCGGTCATCGACGCCAGAGGTCTGGTTCGAGCTCACTCGCGAGCGCCGGGCGGCCTCGGTCCCACGTCCCGCAGGTCGATGGGGCTGAACCCCAGGCGCAACGCCGGCGAGTCGGCCCGTAGCGAGAAGTCGCCGTGGGCGGGGTCGGCAAAGCCCGGGTCGGCGACGACCGAATGCAAGTCGTGCCCCAGGGCCCGCCACTGGGCCAGGGTCCATTCCTGCTTGCCGTCCGGGCCGCGGTTTAGCAGGGGCTCCGACCGCTGGGTGTCCCAGAACAGGTTCAGGTCAGAGACGATGCGGCGCTGGTCGTCGCCGTAGGCATTCTGGAACATGGGCGTGCCGGCGCTCACCAGGATATTGCGGTAGTAGAGGACGCCCACGTGCGGTTCCACGCGGGAGTAGGCCGTCGCCGCCTCTTCGCCGAAGGCGAGGATGTTGTTGCGGACCGTGTTCTCGCGGCCGTAGTGCTGGTGGAACAGATGGCCATTGGTGGCGTAGCAGACGTTGTCCTCGAGGATGACGTGGCTGGAACCCTCGTCGGTGTAGAGGGCCCAGCCGCCGTAGTGGGCCTTGCGGACGTCGTGGACCAGGTTGCCGCGCACGATGGTGCCAGGCTGGACCCCCAGCAGGTAGACGCCGCCCATGTCGGAGAGCAGGCCTTGGCCGATGGTGTGGATGTGGTTCTTCTCGATGATGTTGTCATGGCTGACGCTGGGGCCGTAGCCCCAGACCCAGCCGCAGGAGATGCCGCTGTAGAAGAGGTCGTGGATGTGGTTATGGGCGATGACGTTGCCGGCGGCGTGCATGCTGAGGATGCCCACGGCACTATGGAAGATGCGGCCCGCCTGGTGGATATGGTTATCGGCGATGCGGTTCCAGCCCGTGCGTCCGGCCTCGGGCTCGCCCACGGCCGTACCGTTGACCTTGACCCCGCCGGCGCCCAGGTCGCGGAGCTCGCAGCCCACGATGCGGATACCGTGGCAGCCGTTGCCGAGGAAGACGCCATACCAGCCCACGTTGCGGACGGTGCAGTCCTCGAAGGCGCAGTCCCGGGCATACTCCACGTGGATGACGCCGGGGACGTCGGCAGCCGCCTGGCCCGAGGCGGCGGAGTTCCTGCGGTTGAACCACTTCACCGAGGGGTTGGCGAGGAGGTCTGTCTCGGCCCGCGGTCCCTCGCCGGGGTGGCGCCAGTCGGTGTGCTGGAAGGTGATGCCCCTGAAGCGGACGTACTGTACCGGGCGCGACCCGTCGGCGGCCCCGGTGAGCCGCAGCAACTGCAGCGCCTTGGGGGCCACGACGTCGCAGGTCTCGGGGGTCTCTCCGGGCAGCGGCAGGTAGGTGAGTTTGCCGGCGGCGCGGTCGAGGTACCACTCACCCGGCTCGCTCAGCGCCTCGCTGACGTTGTCCAGGTAGTAGTCTGCCAACTGCGTGCCGAACGAGCCGACCAGGTTGGTGTGGCTCGGGCGGGCCATGGTCACCAGTCGCTGGGCCGGGTCAAAGGCGGCGATGGGGCTGCGCTCTTCGATCCAGAAGTGGACGTAGACGACCTCGACATCGGTGAGGTTGCGGAACGGCTTCACGTCCTCACCGGCGCTGACGAACTGGGTGTAGCCGCCCTCGCCCCAGCCCGCGGGCAACGGCATGCCCGGCACCGACTCCATGCGGTATAGGCCCTGCTTCGGCAAGCGCGGCCGGAGCCGGCGTTCGCCATTCACGAACAGTTGCCGGAAGAACCACTGTCCCGCGCGGACCTCCGGCAGGTCGGCCGTCCAGACCGTCCGTCCGCGGCTCTTCCTCACCTGCCAGCCGGCGATGCGCACGCCGCCGTCCAGTACCGGGGTCTCGCCGGGGCAGGCGGCGAACGTCACCGGGACCGCGTCCTCGCCGCTGATGACGATGGGTTCAGCGACCGGGTACCGTCCGCCACGCAGCCAGACCGCCACTGGACCCTTGAGCCCGCCGATGACGTGGGGCGTGGCCAGGTGCACGGGTCGCTCCCGCAGGCAGCGGATCTTCTGCAGGGCCCCCCGGAGCGTGGCCAGGGGTCCGTCGGAACGGGTGGCGTTGGGCTCCTTCAGGCGGCCGGACCAGCCGTCGTTGCCGTCGGGAGCCAGGTAGTACTCGATGACGTCCAGAGGATAGGGCTGCATGGGCGGCTCCTCACGATCACACGGGCGGGACTTCCGTGCCGGTGCGACCGGTTCTCACCATAGGGCCGCGGTTGACCACTTTCCACGCCGGCGCCCTGCCGCTCAGGGGTGCTTCAGGACCGCGCCGCCAGCCCTCTGTCCTTGGACTGCCCACGGTCCCGCGACCGTCCACTTCCCACGTCGGCGCAGGGCTGTTTGAAGAAGCCGTTGCCAGCCTTGCGATGGGGCCCCCGGTAGGTCGCGGCTGCCATCGGCCCGCGTGCGGGCCAGACGCGACTCCAGAGAGTCTTGCCGTACAGCAGAATCGCCCACGTGCCCGGCCCGCCGGTCCGCGGGTACCCCGCCCCGCAGACCGCGATCCTGGAACAGCCCTGACGTCGGCGCCCCGCCGCTTGACTCCCCGCCGATGGAGCCTACACCGGGCTGGCTGACCCCTGCGGGGCCATCCGCCTGGCGAGGCCCAGCGGCCCGGCCGTTGGGGTCGGAGGGATGGGGAGTTGACACGTAAGCACAATGTGGCTACATTGCCGGTATGAGAACGACACTCATTCCCATTGGCAACTCGCGCGGCGTTCGGATCCCAAAGCCATTCATCCAGCAGTGCGGGCTGACGGCGCAAGTGGAGATGGACGTGCAGGATTGCACGATCGTCATCCGCGCACCTCGGCAGCCGCGTTCTGGCTGGGGGCCTGCTTTCGCGCGGATGGCCCGCGCCGCTGACGACACGTTGCTGGACGGCCAGCCGACCTCGACCCGTTGGGGCGAAGAGGACGGGCAATGGAAGTGAACCGTTTCGATGTATTCCTCATGGCCCTCAACCCGACCCTCGGGCACGAGATCAAGAAGAGGCGGCTGTGCACCGTCGTCTCGCCGGATGAGATGAACCACCACATCGGCACGGTGATCATCGCGCCCATGACCACCAAGGGCCGCGGCTACCCAACACGCGTAGCGTGCACATTCCAAGGCGTCGAGGGGCAAGTCGTGTTGGACCAGATTCGGACGGTTGACACGTCACGGCTAGCCAAGAGACTGGGACACATCTCCCCGTCGACGGCTGATCGGCTGACCAGCGTCCTGATCGAGATGTTCCAGAAGTGAAGCGCCAACCACGTACCGGAGGCGACGCGGTGCTCGCGCGCCTCAGTGCGGGCGTTCCGCGCGACGCGCAGCGCGGAACGGCCCGGTGTGCGAGGCCCGCAACCCATCCCAAGGAGGGTGCCATGCCCATGCACTTCGTCCCCGGCAGTGCCTGCTGTTTCGTCCTGGCCCTGGCCGGGTCCGCGCTGGCGGCCCCTGCCGAGCCCCCGGCGCCGCTGGTGCTCTCTGCCTGCGAGGACGCGGGCGAGTGGAACGGTGGTGCCCTCGAGACCATCCTCGTCAAGGAGGGCAAGGCCGCCATCCGCTGGGCTCACGCAGAGTCGTCCCGCCTGAGCCTGCGCCAGGTGCCGCCGGACTGGTCCCGGCACAACACTCTGGAGCTGCAGCTCCATTCGCTCAAGGCCACCGGCTCCCGGTTCCTGGTCTACATCGGCTCCGAGAACCCGGCCACCGAGGGGGCGGACTATTACTCGGCCATGATCACGCTGGACTTCACCGGTTCGAGGGCGTTCCAGTTGCCCTTCTCGGAGATGGGGGTAGCCCGTTCGCCTTTGGGCTGGAACCAGATCACCGACCTGAGCTTCACCGCCAGCGGCTGGGACAACACCCCCAACCCCGAGGCCGTAGTCATCGTCGACGACGTGCGTCTGACCTGGACTCGGGTCGGGTTCGGCCCCCGGCTGAGCGAGGCGGACTTCTTCGGGGCCCTCGACCTCGAGCTCCCTGCTCTGGCCGAGGTCAAGGAGGCCGTTGCTGCCGCCGACTGGCCCAGGGCGCGGCAGGCCTTCGTGCGCCACCTGAAGACCCGGGAGGTCCCGCGCTGGCACTTCGACTGGCGGTCCCGCCCGCAGCCCGCGCAGCGCCCCGAGGGCATCGACACGCGCGAGGCCGACCGGGTCGTGGCCCATCTGCTCACCAGCGTCGGGGTGCCGCACCAGTTCGGCCCGGCCATCGACTGGTCCATCAACCCGACGCCGCTGAAGTATAACGAATGGACCTGGCAGCTCAGCCGGCATCCCTTCTGGAGCACGCTGGGCCGGGCCTACTGGGAGACCGGCGACGAGGTCTACGCCCGCGAGTTTGTGGCCCAGATCACCGGCTGGATCACGGACAATCCCGTGCCCGTGAACGACCACGGCAACCGGGCCGGTTCGCGCTGGCGCACCATCGAGACCGGCATCCGCATGTTCTCGAGCTGGCCGGACTGCTTCTTCCGCTTCCTCTCGTCACCGTCCTTCACCGACGAGGCGGTCGTGCTCATGGTCCGGAGCATGGTCGAGCATGCCCGGCACCTGCTGGCGCACCCGACGGGCAACAACTGGCTGGCGATGGAGATGAACGGGCTCTTCCACGTCGGGGTGCTGTTCCCCGAACTGCGGGATGCGGCGCTGTGGCGTGAGACGGCCAGCCAGCGTCTCTACGAGGAGATGGACCTGCAGGTCTACCCGGACGGTGCCCAGGTCGAACTGGCCACCGGGTACCACGGCGTCAGTCTACATAACTTCCTGGGCACGTTGCAGTTGGCCGAGCTGAACAGCACCAGCCTCCCCGGCGACTATGCCGCGCGCCTGGAGAAGATGTACGGCTACTACCTGAAGCTGGCCATGCCGGACGGGCTCTACCCGGCCCTCAACGACGCCGGCTGGGGCGACTGCCGCAAGTCCCTGCAGGATGGTGCCGAGCGGTTCCCGCAGCGGACCGATTTCCTCGGCCTGGCGACCGGTGGTAAGAAGGGGCGCCTGCCGGACTTCACGTCGGCGTGCTTCCCCTACGCGGGCTGGGCCGTGATGCGCAGCGGCTGGGGGCCTGAGGACCTCTACCTGCATTACGAGTACGGGCCCTTCGGTGCCGGCCATCAGCACGAGGACAAGCTCTCGCTCATCGTCCATGCCTATGGTCGGCGCCTGCTCACCGAGGGCGGCGTCTATGCCTACGACTCGTCGCCGTGGCGGCGCTACGTGCTCAGTACCCGCGCCCATAACACCATCATGGTCGATGGGCTGGAACAGCACCGCGCCGGCCTGCGCGAGACCTATGTCACCAAGGAAGTGCTGCCCAACCGCTG
>Ga0172375_10009652_pt1 | contig 12663 bp, 13 predicted proteins | sample LakKiv1m_FD_114537 | JGI IMG/M metagenome (GOLD analysis project Ga0172375, IMG submission 114537) | Freshwater microbial communities from Kabuno Bay, South-Kivu, Congo - kab_092012_11.1m | ecosystem: Environmental > Aquatic > Freshwater > Lake | place: Democratic Republic of the Congo... | reverse complement strand
ATATTCGCCAATATCCTCAAAGTGTTATATTTTATGCCGCAATCCAAAACTATAACTTTATATTTACCCTGTTTATTCCACTCATAAGGTTTCTTGCAAACAACTTCCTTAACCAGATCAACCCCGACTAAATCCCTGGACTTCTTAGCTTTATTAACTAAACTTTTTATATCTGCATCTTCAGTAGAAATAACCGATTTCATTGCTCCGGCCTGACGAATATGTATTGTAAGAGCACGGGTATCTACCCCTTCAATGCCTACAATATTATTTTCTTTAAGATAATTGCCTAAAGACTGTTCACTGCGCCAGTTACTGGCTATTTTGCTGTATTCCTTAACTACAAACCCCTCAACAAACGGCTGGTAAGACTCTGCATCATCCTTATTTACACCGTAATTACCTATCAAAGGATAGGTCATCGCCACAATCTGGCCTTTATAAGAAGGATCAGTAATAATCTCCTGATAACCGGCCATAGCGGTATTGAAAACTACTTCTCCAAAACTTTCGCCAGTAGCGCCAAAAGAATAGCCTTTGAATATTTTTCCGTCTTCTAAAGCAAGAATCGCTTTTTTCATTTTAAGTTACGAATAAATTACGGGAAGAAAATTTACCGTCAGTAGTTAAATTGACTCCCAACCTTTTTAATCCTACCTCATCACCCGGAGTAGGAATATGGGTCATATGCATTTCGCAATCTTTCAGCTCAACAAGTTTATTCATAGCTAATTCAGCAGTATGATTAGTTGTAGCGCTTATTGAAAGTGCGATTAAAGTTTCCTCTAAATCCAAACTCTCAGTTTCCTCGTTCAAAATACCCTTCTTTAATTTTGATATCTGGTTAATTATCTGCGGAGAAAGTAAAAGTATTTCATCAGGTATATTAGCTAAAACTTTCAAAGCATTCAATACTAAGCTGGAAGCTGCATGCATAAGATGCGAATTTTTTCCTGTTATTATCTTCCCACCAGGTAATTCTAAAGCTGCGCCACAGTATACACCAACATTACCCTTGCCTTTATTTTCTGCATCTTGAGCGGCTTCACGCGCAACTGCCACAACTTGCCGGTCGGTAATTTTTACCCCTAATTCTTCCATAAGCATCGCTACCCGCTCTACTGCCTCTTTTTTTTCAATACCTAAAACATACTCGGTATTATACCTAAAATACCTGCGGATAAGCTCCTGCCTGGCGGCTTCCTGAACTACTTTATCCTCAATTATCCCAAAACCTGCCCTATTAACCCCCATATCTGTTGGCGAATTATACATCGGCAGATTACTCTTTTTATCCAGTATTCTATTTAAAATTAATTTAAGGATAGGAAAGCTCTCGACATCGCGGTTATAGTTTATCGCTGTTTCTTTATAAATATTCAGATGAAACGGGTCAACTAAATTAAAATCAAGAATATCCGCCGTAGCTGCTTCATAAGCCACGTTTACCGGATGTTTAAGCGGAATACTCCAGATTGGAAAAGTTTCAAATTTAGCATAGCCAGCATTCACACCCTTCTTATGTTCATTGTAAAGCTGTGACAAACAAGTGGAAAGTTTTCCGCTATTTGGCCCAGGGCCGGTAATAACAACTATGGGATTTTTAGTTTCAATGTACTCATTTTTGCCAAAACCTTCATCACTAACGACCAAATCGATATCGGTAGAATAGTTGGGTATCGGATAATGAGTATAAACTTTAACCCCACGCCTCTCAAGTTTATTTTTAAAAATTACAGCGCTCGGCTGACCGCTAAACCTGGTAATAACTACTGCTAAGATATCTAAACCCCATTTACGCAAATCATCGATCAGTTTAAAAGTAGCAGCATCATAAGTAATGCCAAAATCGCCCCTAACCCTGCCGCTTTCAATATCTCCGGCATAAATACATAAAACTATATCAATTTTATCTTTTAACTGTTGCAAAAGCCTGATTTTTACGTTAGGGTCATAACCGGGCAGGACTCTGGCAGCGTGATAATCAAAACAAAGCTTTCCCCCAAATTCCAAATAGAGCTTACTATCGAACTTTTTAGCGCGGTCAATAATTGCAGCTGTCTGTTCTTTCAGGTATTTTTCGTTATCGAAACCGGTTTTGATCATGATTTTGGTTATTTTGAGGTTAGAATTTTATTTTCGCTATTATAATACAGAAGAGGTCTTTTGTAAATAACTATCAGTTATCAGCTGTCATCAGTCAGTTCAAAGCTTTTGCTGATAGCTAAAAATCAGAAAGTTGGTAACTGGATATTTAAAGCGGCCTTAACAAAATCCCTGAATAACGGATGCGGCTTATCGGGCTTGGATTGAAACTCCGGATGGAATTGCACCGCCACAAAAAATGGATGATCCTTAAGCTCAACTATCTCAACGAGATTGTTTTTAGGGTAAATTCCCGAAAATACCATACCCTTGGATTCTAAAAGCTTCTTATATCTATTATTGAATTCATATCTGTGCCTGTGGCGCTCTAAAACTAATTCTTTCTTGTAAGCAGCAAACGCTATTGTTCCTTTTTTAAGCTTACAGGGATATACTCCCAAACGCATCGTTCCGCCCATATCTTTAATCTTTTTCTGTTCTTCCAGTAAACTTATTACCGGATAACGGGTAGACTTATTAAATTCTGTGGAATTAGCATTTTTTAAACCGCAGACATTGCGGGAAAATTCAATAATCGCACATTGCACCCCCAAACACAACCCCCAATAAGGAATTTTATTAACCCTGGCATATTCAACAGCTTTAATTTTCCCCTCAACTCCTCTGAAACCAAATCCCCCGGGAACAAGTATGCCAGAAACACTTTTTAAGTATTTTTCTGCTCCATGTTTTTCTATGTCTTCGGAGTCAATTTTTACTAACTCAACCCGCGCATCATTAGCAATACCGGCGTGAGTTAAGGATTCATAAATTGATTTATAAGCATCCTGCAATCCAATATATTTACCAACTATAGCAATAGTTACTTTTTTAGAAGGACACAAAGCGGGGCGGATAACTTTTTTCTGCCAATCAACTAAATCACAGTTTTTACTTTTAAGTTTAAAATGCTTTAAAATTATTTTATCTAAACTTTGAGCCTTAAAAACCAAAGGAATCTCATAAATAACCTCGACATCAGGGGCTTCAATAACCGAATCCGGCATAACATTGCAAAATAGAGAGATTTTTTCTTTTACATCTTCAGAAAGCGACTTCTCTGTGCGACAGATTAATATATCCGGCTGGATACCAATTTCCCTTAATGTGCCTACACTATGTTGAGTGGGCTTAGTTTTAATTTCACCTGCAGCCTTAATATATGGAATTAAAGTTAAATGTACATAGAGCACATTTTCTTTCCCGACTTCTAAACCAAACTGCCTGGCAGCTTCCAAAAACGGTAAACTCTCGATATCTCCAACTGTGCCCCCGATTTCTACCAGAATAATCTGAGCTTCTGAAGAAAAGGCACATTTTTTTATACGATCTTTTATTTCGTTGGTAATATGCGGAATAACCTGAATGGTTTTTCCCAAGTAATCCCCTCTTCTTTCCCGAGAAATTACTTCATTATAAACCTGTCCAGTAGTGACATTGCTGAATTTGGATATTTTTGAGTTGGTAAATCTTTCGTAGTGGCCAAGATCCAAGTCTGTCTCAGCGCCGTCCTCTGTTACATAAACTTCCCCGTGCTGATAAGGATTCATTGTCCCAGGATCGATATTTATGTAAGGATCCAGCTTCATCATAGAGATCTTAAATCCTTTAGATTCCAGGATTTTTCCGATAGAAGCAGCGGCGATACCTTTACCCAGGCTTGAGATTACCCCACCAGTAACAAATATATATTTTTTAGGCATATTGTGTTTTCTGCACAACACCCGAGCTTAAAGTATAGCTTAAGTGTGCGCTTGCTGTACAAAATAAATAAGGCGTTTAGTGCCGACAGTGCGGCTCTAAACGCCTTTGTTTTGCAGTTCACTATTGAACTACAGAACTAAGTATACCATATTACTTTTTAATGTCAATGTAAAAGCGACAAAAATTACTCTCCGATTTTTATTCTTGGCTCCTGTCTTCTTTCGTTTTTAGAAATAAAATCAGCAAGCAACTTTACATATTCCTGCGGCGGATCAACAAATTTTATCCCACACCTGTATTTAGATAATTTGACTGAACGACAGTATCTTAATTCACCTTTCATTTTCATAATTTCACTGCCGCCAAAGGTCTTGCCATCAATTTCTATATCAAGGACCAGGCCTTTTGGCAAAAAATATTTGGAAAATATACCGATCCCGCTTACGCTAATATCAACAACCTCGACTTCAAAAGTATCACCCTGAGAGATAGTAAATTTATGCTCTCCCTGATTATCAACGCGGGAGGCAATTTTTAGATTTACATCGACTCTCTTTGCACCTCGGGTTTCCATATTATATAAAACCTAACCTTGAAAATTCTCTTCGATTGGTTTTCTCAATAAAACTTATCAGAGAATCAGCCTGTTTTTTGGTAGGAGAGACAAATTTAACACCAGCTTTATATTTATTTTTAACACCTTCCATCTTTATACAATAAACCACTTTTCCGTTAAGCTTAACTAAATCTTTAGATTTAGGAGCAATGCATACTTTCGCTAAAGCAGGAATATTCTTTGAACAAACTATCCCAATCCCGGAGTATGTAATATCCAAGATATAACCGCTAGCCTTTTTTTCTTTATCATAAATTATCTGTAAATTAATTTTTTTCATAGGTTTTATTATAAGCTTATATTAGCTTAATTTCAACAATAAATATGCCCCTGCTTTTAACAGGGGCATATTTATTACTCTTCTAACAGATACTCTTATTTACCCATAAGTACCTTTTCAGCTTCTTTGCGATACGCATCCATAACATAAGGTATTCCGCAGACTTTTTCTGCTTCCTCAGTCAAACTCATCAGATCTTTTCTGGAAATAGTACCCAGTTTAAAATTACGTGAACCTGCCATTAACTGTTGCAGGCCAACCTTGATCCTCTGTGAGAAAGTGTAAATACCGATTGCGCCTAACGGAATTTCAGTAATATCTTTACCATATTTTTCAGCTAACTCTTCATAAGAAACAAATATCTCTTCAGGTTTAACGCCATACTCGGCAATATTCGGAGGTAAATTATTATTTTTTATCCATTCTCCGATATTTTTTCCCACAAAACCAGGAATCATCAGCGCTCTACCCATACAAACAGCCTTAACATATGGAGCACCTAAGGCTATGGCCTTGAAAACATGATCCTCTAGCGAGAAACCGCCGGCAATAGCGATATCAGGTATCCTCATTTTTTTCTTGGCTAACTTTTCGCAGAATTCATAAGTCAGTGCTTGAAGATAGAATGTAGGTATACCCCATTCCTGCATCATTCTCCAGGGACTCATACCAGTCCCGCCCGGAGCGCCGTCAACAGTCAAAAGGTCAATTTTAGCCATTGAAGAAAATTTAATTGCCTGAGCTAGCTCAACCATTGAATATGCACCAGTCTTAAGAGTAATTCTCTTAAAACCGATATCTCTTAAGCGTTTTACTTCTTTCATAAAACCTTCTTCAGAAACAAAACCCAAGCGTGAGTGCCTTTCGAATTCTTTAATCGCACCGGCTTTATAAGCTTCCTGGTTTGCCTTAAGAGTCGGATCAGGAGTTACGATATAGCCACGTTTTTTTAACTCAATGGCTCTGTTTAAATCTTTGACCTTGATCTCACCGCCGATACATTTTGCACCCTGGCCCCATTTAAGCTCAATGGTTTCAAGTTTATGTTTCTTGTGCACATATTCAGCCACCCCTAAACGGGTATCTTCAACGTTCATCTGAACTAAGATTTCACCATAACCTTCATGGAATCTTTTATAAAGCTCGATACGCCTGTCCATATCCGGAGCACAAGCAATCTTGCCTTTAGAATCTAATTCCAATTTGGGGTCAATACCGCAGACGTTTTCACCGCAAACAATGGTAACGCCTGAAATTGCAGCACCAATTGAAAAATGTTCCCAGTTTTTACGGGCGATTTCTGTTGAGCCCAATGCGCCGGTAAAAATAGGAACCTTCATTTTTACTTTTTTATCCCAACCATATTCGGTTTCAGTATTAACAGAAGGGAATGTTGCGGTATCCGGGCCTGCTTCTACACCCTTTGGAAGACCTTTTGCTCCTTGGGCATACCCCTGGATATTTAAATGGGAATAATCCACTGGATAATCTTTATCACCGCCAGCAGTCATCTCTCCAAATGGGCCAGGATAAATTACTTCTCTGCCTCTAAATGATGATTTGAAAACTTCGCAGTTTCCACGGCAAGACTCAAGGCATCTTGAACATAACCCTGAGCAGGGAACTACATTTTTCGAACGGTTAAACGTCCTTGTTGCATCGCTACCACCAGGTGACCTTAAATTCATAATACTACTCTCCTTTCCTGTTACTTTTCGCGCTTTATGCGCCGTTGACTACAGTTTAGACAATAGCTGCCTGTTTTATAGGCATTTACAAACAAAAAAAGACAAAGGCGTGTCAAAATGCTATATATCTGGACGCCTTTGTCCTGATTTTATTGCTTATTTGTAAAGCTATCTTACTATCTTTAATCCCAGCCTGTCAAGATTTAATTTAGCTTAAATAATACATTGGCACTTTTTAGATTTAAGTATTTTAATCTGTTCTTTTGGCAAATCTACAAAATCATTTTGAATTCTTTTGCCTTTTGCTAATTTTACATTTAAATCACTTTTATGATGCCAGCCACGGGCAGATATTTCTTTTACCTGCGCCTGATGCCTGAGATATAATGCTTTTAACTTGCCTCTCCAGCGCAAAGTTTCCGGATGCCGGGAATAACCCTTTTTATTTTTAGTTAAAATTGACCAGATAGCGTGCAACTCTAAATGCTCGCCTAGTAAATGATTCCTGCAAAGCTTTTCAACCGGAATATCCCAAATCCTCATAACAATATTTAAGAGGTTAATTTCATGCCATATACATAACAATTTATATCTTTACCTAAAGCATACCTTAAGTATGAACGGCTTTTTTTATAGAGTAAGCTGAAACCGAGCTTCTCATAAAAAACTGCGGCCTTATCTGAAAGAGTAGCAAAATGCACTCCCTTGATTTTATTGCTTTTTAAATAATCTAAATATACAGCAATCAGCTTAGAGCCTATCCCCTGGCTGCGGAATCCGTCTACAATATTAATATGCAAAACGGCAGGAAAATCGGAATAAAAATGAGGGGATTTAAACTCGCCTTTAAAAAGACTTTTAATTGAATAAATAATAAAAGTCAGGCACTTTTTTTTAAAAATTATACCTTTAAATACAGCCTTAAATAATACTTTTGGCAGTATTTTATCGCCGGAAATCTTATTTACTTTTGCTTCATCAATAGCTCCCATCAAATATCCGATGACTTTTCCTTCCGACTCAGCTACCCAGCAAGACTGCGGTTCATAATCAAGAAAATATCCAGTTAAAATATCCTGCATGATCTCCTCATCATCAAAAAACGCACTCGCAGGTTCCCCCATAAGCGCTGTATCAAAAGCAATCTTCCTTACACTATCCTTATCGCTTGCCTTATATTTTCTAATTATAACTTCACTCATTTTTCCTTCTGATATAAACCAATCAGCTCAGCTTTTTCAATAACACTGCCCTCAATAGACTTAAGTAATGCGCCTTTACTTAGCCCTGTTCTTAAATTTGGTTTTATATTTAATGCGTAAATCTTAAAAAAATACCTATGTGTACCTATCGGCGGACAAGGCCCATGATAACTTTTTTCATTGAGCGTATTTAATCCTAAATCCCCCGGAATACTATTTTCTTTAATTTTCGAAACAGATGCGTTAATATTATAAACTACCCAATGCACCCAATTGCCCCCAGATGCGTCGGGATCTTCCATAATTAAAGCCAAACTTAAAGCATTCTTAGGAACCTCGCTAATAATAAGCTCAGGATTAATATCTTCACCCTGACATGTGAATTTTTCTGGGATAAATCCGTTATTCTTAAATTCTGGGCTGGTTAAAATCATCTTTGGTATTTGCCATAAATCTGGGCCTGAGCAAGAATATGCCCTTCCATCCTGCTTAAGACAGCATCTTTAGTAGAATTCTCATCCAATAAAAGTTCAATATCTAATGCATAAATTTTAAAAAAATACCTGTGCGGCTTTCCGGGCGGCGGGCAAGGCCCGTAATAACCAATCTTTCCGAAGTCATTACGGCCCTGAATCATTCCGTCGTCAAAAGTGCCTAGTGTCGGCATATTTTCCAGTAAGGAATTTTTTTCTTTTGGAATATTAAACACTACCCAGTGCGTCCAGGATTTAGACGGGCTGTCAGGATCATCGCAAATTAAAACAAAACTTTGAGTCCTTTGCGGAGGGTCAACCCAGGAAACTTCAGGAGAAAAATTTTGAGCATCACAGGCATGCTTCGAGGGAATGTCTGATCCGTTTAAAAAAGCTTCGCTTCTAATTTCAAAAGCGCAGGCCAGCCGGGGGAAAAATAAAAAAAATAAAATTAATACCCAGCGCATTTTTAAACCCTTACTTTATATATGCCTTAATAATTTTTACTTCTTTTAAAGGCTTATCGGAAGAATCACAAGCAGTATTTTCAATCTTCTCCACCACATCATATCCTGAAATAACCTCTCCAAAGATTGTGTGCCTCATATTAAGCCATGGAGTCTTGGCAGTGGTAATAAAAAACTGGCTGCCATTAGTATCCGGCCCGGCATTAGCCATAGCAAGCAGGCCCTTTTTATCGAATGAAACCTTTGAGGTTACCTCATCTTCAAACGGCTTACCCCAAATAGATTCTCCGCCTCGGCCGGTTCCTGTAGGATCCCCGCCTTGAATCATAAATTCTTTTATTACTCTATGAAAAATTATTCCGTCATAATAACCTTTTTTGACTAAACCAATAAAATTTTCACAAGTCTTAGGAGCAATGTCGCTAAAAAGCTTGAATTCGATATTTCCCTGATTTGTTTCAAAAACTACTGTCTGATTATTCATATTTGGATCTCCTGCGTAAACATTGTTAATAAAAAATAATGCGGTTATTATAGCTAAGAACTTACTCATTTATAGACTCCTAAATAATATATTACTTGCCAATTAATTTATTAATTTTCTCAACCAGTATCTTAAACTCATCCTTAGGCCTTAGCTTGATCGGGCCTTTTGTCAATCCAGCCAGCCTTTCATCAAGGTCTTTTTCCATACGGTAAAGCGGCCCAGCTATACGATGAGATAATTCCAAAGCAACTAACCAAATAATAAACATAACTATCGGTCCGGATATAAGCAATATCAAATTTACCTTCCTTAAAACAGGCATCAGATTATTGATGATAGATTCGGGTATAACCATCTGCCAGGCTAGCATATTAAATATCAGATAATACATACAGAGAGCCACAATTATCGCCGGTATTACTGCTGAAGCAAAAACAAGGAATAACAGCTTTTTTTGAAATCGTGTCCCCAGGTATTTCCTCTTTCTTTTGTTATTTTTCATAGCCCACCTTTATCTCGTCATACTGCGCTTCGGCTGTACTGACTGTATTATCACTGTCTGTCATTACCGCAATCGCTCCCACTTTTGGGGGACTGCCGCCGAAAACTTTTTTAAAATCTTCATAAATGTTCCTCTCAACCTGTACCCATCTCCCCAAATTCTTATTCGCTGACTCAATCACTATAATCTTAAGGTTGGTAAAATTAGGATTAGTGATTACAGTCCCTTCAGGTAATTCTTTATCCCAAACATATTCTAAACACTGCACCCTGAAAAAAGGAAACCTTGGAAAAATTACATAAAATCTTGCAGCATAATCATCTTTTTCAACCCAGCCGTTTTTCTCATCAACAACCCCGCTCTTATCAGGAAATTTAGTAACTTTCCACTTCCAGCTTATATAAGGATTGGTACGAGGATTAAACTTAATCCAATAAAGCATCCCTGAGGCAGCGTTATTACTGAAAGCATTAAGATAACCTTCCATCTTTTTTACCTTAACGCTATACAGAACCCGGCCTTTGAATATTTTTTCTTCCCAGCTCTTTAATTCCTCATCTTTATCGAACCTAAACCAAGCCAAACCTTTGAATGTTTTATCCTTAATTTCTTTCTTGAGTATATCATGAGGCAAGCTGGCTAAAAACCAATAAACCAATACTGCAGTAATTAATGCCAATATTATCCATAATATTTTAAATTCTTTTTTAGCCATAAAAAAAGGGCAATCCTATGTTTTTAAAGAATTGCCTCCGAAAATTTTTAAAAAAATAAAAGCCATAAACAATTTTCTTTTCATGGCATTATTTTACTACTGTTTTACTAAAAATACAAGGAGAGATGATTAAATCATGTAATCGGTAAACAGCTTTCCCCCATAAGATATTCATCTATAGATCGAGCCGCACGCCTTCCTTCCTGAATCGCCCAAACAACCAATGATTGCCCCCGACGCATATCTCCGGCAGAAAAAACTTTTTTCAAAGAAGTAGCTTGATGGGAATCTGTTTTAACATTACCTCTAGGATCAAGTTCGACATTTAACTCTTTTAAGAGCCCCTCATGCTCTGGATGCAAAAACCCTACAGCTAAAACTACCATATCGACTTCAATTTCGAATTCACTTCCGGAAATCTCCTTCATTACAGGACAGCCTTTTAAGTCTTTTTGGAATTCGACCTCGACACAAGAAAGTTTTTTAACCCAACCATCAATACCACTAAATTCCTTAGTCAGTATCGACCATTTCCTCTCTGCACCCTCTTCATGGCTTGAAGAAGTTTTTAGAATCATGGGATATTTCGGCCAGGGAAATTCAGCTGTCCGGCACTCTGCCGGCCTGGGCATCACTTCAATCTGGACAACACAAGTAGCACCTTGCCTATTAGCAGTACCGACGCAATCCGCACCTGTATCTCCACCGCCGATAACTAAAACTTTTTTTCCCTTCGCATCAATCAGCTGATTCGCAGGTATTTTTATTCCAGCAACCCGTTTATTTGACTGAGTTAAATAATCCATGGCAAAATAAATACCTTTTAATTCTCGGCCTTCAATCTTTAAATCCCGGGGAGCGCGCGAACCGCCTGCCAGACAAACAGCATCAAAATTTTTTAATAAATCTCCGGCAGCATAATCCACCCCCACATTAACCCCGGTTTTAAATTCAATCCCTTCTTCCTTAAGAATATTTACCCTGCGGTCAATTATCTTCTTATCTAATTTAAAATCCGGAATGCCGAAACGTAAAATCCCGCCGACTTTATCGTCTTTCTCAAAAACTACCACCCTGTGCCCGGCTTTATTTAACTGATCTGCGCAAGCCAGTCCGGACGGACCGGATCCAACTACCGCCACTTTTTTATTTGTACGTTTTTTGGGAGGCTGAGCCTTGATTAAACCATGTTTAAATCCATACTCAATTATTGAAAGCTCGTTTTCCCGTATTGTAACCGGATCATCATTGATCCCCAAAACACAGGAATATTCGCATAAAGCCGGGCAAAGCCTGCCGGTAATTTCTGGCAGATTATTGCAAGTTGTAAGCAATTTAAAGGCTTCTTTCCAGTTACCTTTAAAAACCAGGTCATTCCATTCCGGAATATAATTGCCCACCGGGCAAGCCCAATGGCAAAATGGAGTACCGCAATCCATGCAACGGCTGGACTGCTCCTGGGTAGAACTTTCACCAGGTAAAACCGCCACCTCTTTATAATCCTTAACCCGTTCACAAACTGGACGGTAATGTGACTTTTGCCTTTTAACTTTTAAGAAACCTTTTACATCACCCATTTTATTTCTGTCTCCTAAACCCAATTACTTAAATTACAAATTACAATACTCAAATTACAATCAATACACAAAACCAAATATCCAAAATCACAAATTTTTAGTATTGTTATTTTAAAATTGTAATTTGTATATTGTGATTTTATTCATATTTTTTAATTAACCCTCTGTATCTTCACTTAATTTAAGTTTTTCTTCAAGTTTTTTAGATTCTAAAATACGTTTATACTCAAGAGGCATCACTTTGATAAAATGCTTTAACTCAACCTTGAAATCTTTCAAAATGCTATCCGCAACGACACTACCGGTATATCTTAAATGATTGCGTAATAAATTGTGTATTGTTGCTTCATCTTCGCTGTCTATTTTGGAGAATTCAATCATCTCCATATTGCATTTTTCCTTAAAGCTTTTATCCGGGCTGTAAACATAAGCGATACCGCCGGACATACCTGCCCCGAAATTACGCCCTGCTTTACCTAATATAACCACTCTTCCTCCGGTCATATATTCACAACCATGATCTCCAACACCTTCAACAACTGCATTTAAACCTGAATTCCTGATACAGAATCTTTCACCAGCCATGCCGCGAATATATGCCTCTCCGTTAATAGCCCCGTAGAATGTTGTATTACCCATAATAATATTCTCTTCGGAGTTAAAAGTGGATTTTTTATTAGGATAAATAATAATTTTCCCCCCGGAAATCGCTTTCCCCACATAATCATTAGCCATCCCTTCCAGCTCAAAAGTAATACCCTTGGCTAAAAATGCTCCAAAGCTCTGTCCGGCGATCCCCTTAAATTT
>Ga0172375_10009650_pt1 | contig 12665 bp, 11 predicted proteins | sample LakKiv1m_FD_114537 | JGI IMG/M metagenome (GOLD analysis project Ga0172375, IMG submission 114537) | Freshwater microbial communities from Kabuno Bay, South-Kivu, Congo - kab_092012_11.1m | ecosystem: Environmental > Aquatic > Freshwater > Lake | place: Democratic Republic of the Congo... | reverse complement strand
GCGATACTTTGGTCACGCCGCCGTGCCCAAGTGCATACGCTTCATTGGCGGCAAAAAGACGCCTCATACGCTCATCCAATGCCCATTCGATTTTTTCGAATCTGATGCGGATCAGATCTATGTCGTCATGATGAATGTCCATGATGACAATATAACATCTTCTTTTTTTATGTTATAGTAATTTAATAACAGTTTCTAAGGCGGTCATAACTTCCCACATGCCACCTGACACCTTTACCTTTTTTATTCAGAACGCCCGGTCAAAGGCGCGACGATACTTGATGGTGATCTCGTGCTCTTCGCCAAGAAGCCGGAAAATAGCGATGCAGGCCTTGCGGGACCCGTCATCGTCGTAGTAGCGGTTATCCCGCAGGACTTCGATGAAACGGTTGAGAGCACTGTCCATATCTCCGCTTCTCAGGCTTTCGACTGCCGCACCATAAGCAGCCTTTGAGTCCCCGTCAGGCAATGATCCCGGATCACGCATCAGAAGAGTGCAAAGCATTCGCAACGACTCGCTCAGATCGGCATATTCCGGTTCCGCTTCAAGCGATTCCGAAAGCCTGAGCGCCTCTTCGGGACGTGAACAAAGAATCAGCCGTACCAGCATGGCCGTCGCCTTCCTGTTATCCGGCTCTTTGCTCAAAACACCTTCAAGCAGCGCAATGGCTGTTGCCTCATTGCCTGAAGCCATTTCGATGGTGGCCTTTTCAACATCGGCTGACCACGGACTCGGCAGTGCTTGCTTCAGCCACTGCTCGATCTGGTATTCAGGAAGAGCACCGGTAAACTCGTCGATCACCGAACCGTCTGAAAAAAGCTTCACATTCGGTATACCCCGTATACCATAACGTGACGCGATCTCCGGAAACTCCTCGGTATTCACCTTGACAAGCCGCCATTTTCCTGCATGACGTTCTGCAAGATTTTCAAGCACCGGAGCAAGGGTTCGACAGGGTCCGCACCATGGCGCCCAGAAATCGACAAGAACCGGAATGGTTGTGCTTTGTTCGATAACATCAGTCTGAAAATCGAAAGAAGTGCTGCTCTGCATTGGTAAAAAAAGTTAATCGTTATGCACTGACTCCAGGCATCACAAGACAAAAAAGTAAATATTCAGTGATAAAGATAGGAATTACGACGCTCTTATAAAAAGAAATCCGAAAAGACTGGCAGTCTCATGCAACTATGGATGGCTTTAAAAAAAGATAGCCTCTTCGTTTCATCATATAATCATTAAAATGATTGGCGTTTTCCTGCCTGCCTTTCTGCAAGACCCGTAATCGCCATGACCGGAAGCGCCAACTGTGACTTCATCCCTGCACGGCCTCATGCTTCATAGAAATATAATACTCTTGGAGTTCGCCGATATTTATATTTCATTAAAGGATGTTGTACCGTATCTGCTTGAAAATATTTCTCAACTCATACCCCCAATCAATGAAGCCCTCTTTTATCAGAAAAACACTGTTGCCCGCACTCCTTGTCATCGGCATATCTGCGCCTGCAAAGACATTTGCAGAGACAGGAGATTTCGCGGCTGGAATCAAGGCTGGTACCGCCGGTTTTGGTGGCGAAGTCATCGTTGGTATTCTGGACAATCTCAACTTCCGGACAGGATACAACACGTTTTCTTACGACGGGAACTCCACAGAAAGCGATATTGACTATGACTACAAGCTCAAACTCAACTCACTGCCGATACTGATCGACGTGCACCCCTTCGGCGGGGGGTTCAGGGTGACCTCCGGTATCTTCATCAACAACAACGAAGTGACAGGTGCCGCCGAGCCGACAGGAACAACCATAGAGGTCGGAGGAACTCCTTATAATGTAGCCGATGTCGGCACGCTCAATGCAAAAATAGATTTCAACACAACTGCGCCCTATCTGGGCATCGGGTGGGGAAACGCTGTAGGCAAAGGAAGTCCTCTGACCATCATGCTCGATCTCGGAATCATGTTCCAGGGCAGCCCGAAAGTGTCACTTGAAGCCACCGGCAATATCGCCTCTGATGCTGCATTCAAGGAAAGTCTTGACAAAGAGATTTCCGACCTCAAGGATGACATCGAGGGCATCCGGTACTACCCGATCATCTCTCTGGGCCTGGCTTACAGGTTCTGATCCATCAACACACAGAAAACAGGGCTGATCCTCTCAAATCAGCCCTGTTGCCTGAGTTCACTGGCAGCTTTCCTGAGATAATCCCTGGCATCTTCGAGATGCTTAAGAGCCTGACGAATCTCGTAATCGTCATCAGCTTCCGCTCTGGCCCTTTCGAGACGTTTTCTGGCATCTTCAATGGCATCGGTGGCAAGCTGAAGTGCTGATTGTGCCGACATGGTTACTCCCCTGATGATTATGAGGCTGACTTGAAATCTCCCTGAACTGTAATGTAAAGAACAGATGCTTTGCAATGCAATGTTGCGCCCGTTCTCTTTTGATATCTCTTTTTTTCCGATAATGAAAACTCTGGAACCGCATCATCCGTTATCTCTGGCAGCGCTTTCCATCGTCATGTAAAAACCGTACCATGAGAAAAATTATCCCGTCCCTGCTCATTTTTGCTCTTTTTTCTGGACCGTCAATACTCAATGCTGAAAACCCTGTCGGCAGAATTGAGGTGTGCATCGACAACGTACGAAGCACCAATGGTATTGTGGGAGTGGCGCTGTTCAACGCCAAAAAGGGATTCCCCGACAAAAATACCATGGCCATAGAGGGGCTCAGTGTTCCCGCCGGCAAGCGTTGCGAGGTGGTTTTCGAAAATGTGCCATTCGGCACCTATGCAGTCAGTGTTCTGCACGATGAAAACGGCAACGGAAAAATGGACAAAGGCTTTCTCGGCATTCCGAAAGAGGGTTTCGGGACATCCAACAACCCTGAAATCAAAATGGGCCCACCCACCTTTTCCGATTCGAGCTTCGATCTTGAAAACACCAGGCTGACCCTTAACATCAGCATGAAGTATCTGCGGCGCCCTGACAACCAGGCAAAACAGTAGCCTATCTTTTTACGTCAACAGGCGTAACCAAAACAGTCAGCCCGCACAGAAAAAAGGATTCGGTTCATCAGAAGATGCGGTGATACATGAATTAGAGAAAAAAATAAATTTTCTTCTTTTTTGTAATATTTCCAGCCGTCACCTACATATTCGTATCCTTTCCGGCATCCGGGACAGCTGCTGATAACAACACAACCTGTTATCAGAAAACAGTTTAGCCCCAAAACAACTCAACTTTGGCACGTTTATTGCAGAACTATTTCCTGAGAGTCAATCAGTACACCAAAAAACAGGACTTTTTATGACCGATTTCAACACCATATATGGCCAGCTCCATGGAGTAGAGTTCAGAACTCTTTTTTCGAACGGCAAAACTGACGGCTGTCTGGTAAAGGAAGAAAACCTCCTCAGTACGCCCTATGGAGACCTGATCCCCCAGTATGAAACAGAGGACATGGGACGCCGACAGCACAAACCATTCTATTTCTACAAAAATGGCAACATCAAGTCGGTACCACTGCAATCACGTACCCTGATCCGCACACCGGTCGGCGGCATTCCTGCCGAACTGGTCACTTTTTACGAATCAGGAAACATCAAACGGGTTTTCCCGCTTGATGGCAAACTAAGCGGCTTCTGGACTGCCAAAAACGAATATGCACTGGCTGAGGAGATCACGATCGATTCACCGCTGGGCAGCATCCGTTCAAGGTTCATCGCCCTGCAATTCTTTGAAAGCGGCGCCCTGAAAAGCCTCACCCTGTGGCCCGGAGAGTTCCTGAGCCTGACAACACCTGCCGGACAGATCAGAATCCGCACGGGTATTGCCTTCCATGAGGATGGAACCCTCCGTTCACTCGAACCTGCCGGAGTGGTGCGAGTTGAAACGCCGGTCGGTACCCTGACCGCTTATGACAATGAACCCCAGGGCATCCACGGCGATCTCAATTCGCTGGAGTTCACCCCTGAAGGAAACATCATGGCCCTCAAAACGGTATCGGAAGAGATCACCGTGACAGATCAGCTCGGCAACCCGCACCACTTTTCGCCCTGGCTCAAAGACAATCCTTGCGGAAACGAACGAAAAGTGGTCGTACCGATGAAGGTGCGTTTCAGCAAAGGAAGGATCGTCTTCGAAGACCGGCAGAATTCATTCAACATGGAACAGTGCCATGTCGAAGTTCGCCCGTTCGATCGCAAAGCAGGCGATCCTGCCTATTCGTGCGCAGTCTGAACCCTTCTGCTGCTGTTGAAAAGAGCGCGGGCGGCATGCATACCCGCCACCCATCCGGTGGAGAATGCCGCCTGCAGATTGAACCCGCCGACTTCGCCTGCATAGTCGAGCAGTTCACCACAGCAGAACAGCGATGGATGAATTTTTGATTGCATGGTTTTGGGATCGATTTGGCCCAGAGAAATCCCGCCAGCCGAAACCTCTGCCCTGTCGAGCGGAATCTTCCGCACCGTACCGAGAAGCAGTCGTTTCAGAACGGACACGAGCCTCTGGCGCTGCGATCGGGTCAGACCACTCATCGCAACACCCGCATCGATGTCTGCCTGACGCAGGATTTCGTCAGCAAAGACGTTTGGAATGGTTGCTGATCCCTCGGCAGATCCATCGGGAATATCAAGCTTGTCCGGCGCGATCAGGCAGCGCTGGAGAAAGGTTCGAACATGGCGGCTGCCGTGACGGGAGGCCTGGTCGAGAAAGAATGACGAGAGGGTGCTTTCGGCATGACCGGGAAAAAGATCGACCCACATCCGGACTTGCCCAGGTCCCGCGGCATTCATTGCCGCCACGCTTCGGGAAAGCGACAGACAGGCCGGCCCTGAAACTCCTCTGTGGCTGATAAGCACATCGCCTCGGCGCGAATCGGTAGTGCCATCCGTACCCGCCACGAGAAGAACATTGCGCAAAGTGACTCCCACAAGCTCTGGACGGAGCGGAACGGCAAAATAAACCGGTGCCAGCGCCGGAGAAGCAGGAACCACATCGTGACCGGCTGATGCTGCAAGCCTCAGACCGTCTCCTGTCGTACCGGAAGAACCCCATGAAGCACCGCCCGTGGCAAGAATTACCGCATCACCTTGAAACTGCTGTTCTCCGGCATGAACGACAGGTTTCGGACCGGAGCAATCGAGCCTGTCAGCACGGAAACCGGTAATGAGCGACGCAGAACACGATTCGATCATGCGCTGCATAACTTCCAGAACTTCTGATGCCCTGCCCGATGCCGGAAAAACACGCCCATCCGGCCTCACCACACTTTTCAGGCCAAAGTCGCTGAAAAGCTCCAGCAAATCGGCGTTAGTGAAATGGTAAACCGCATGACGCAGAAAACGCTGCTCGCTTTTCCTGAGAAATCCCTTCTCCAGCAAGCACTTCACATCGCCGTCATGGGTGAGGTTACAGTGTCCGCCACCTGATATAGCGATCTTCGCCCCCGGTTTCGGATTACGTTCGAGAAGCACGATACGGAAGCGTTCATCGGCAACACCAAGGCTTCTGGCGGTTCGCCGCGCTGAAACCGCCGCAAGCATCCCGGATGCTCCCGCCCCCAGGATCAGCAGCACCGGTGGCTTGCGAAGTTTACTATTGGTTTGCATGGGGTGGTTTTAAGAAAAACAAGTCGATTTAAAAAGAAGAGGTCGAATGGTTTGAACGGGTCGTACAGGAGTTACAGGTCGTATGGGACATAAGCCTGGTTATTCTTTGTTCTACTCTCATTCAGCATTCATAATTCACTCCTTTCTTTCTACTCTCATGCCGTCCTGGAGCTCGTTTGGCGGGTGGGTTATTACTTGCTCTCCTTCCCGGATGCCACCGAGCACTTCGGCCATGTCTGTCCCTCGCATGCCAATACGCACATTGCGGATTTTCGCCTTGCCGCCTTCGATGACAAAAAGCTCCCAACCGCCGCGTCCCCTGAAAATGCTGCTTACCGGCACCATGAGCACCTTGTCCGCCTTCCAGGTGACGATACTGGCCTGAATGCGGAAATTGTCGCCGAGGCGAGGCTCAGGCTGTTCGAGCATGGCAATGATATTCACCCGCTTTTCCTCGATACCGAGGGCGGAAGTTTTGGTGAATGCAGCCGGCTCGACTCTCTTCACCACACCACGAAGCGTTCCGGAACCGCCCCAGTCATCGATTCGTACAGGATTTCCCGGTTTGACCCTCACCGCATCCGAAGAGAGCACATCGATAACCACTTCAAGAACTCCCGGATTGCCGATTTCAACCAGAGGCGTACCCGCCAGCACGAAGCGCTCGTTCTTTTCATGGATACGCAACACCTTCCCATAGACCGGCGAGTGTACCTGGACCGCCTTGTTGCCGATTGCTGTATCGATGCGGGCTGCCGCCGCTGAAGCCTGCATACGCGCCGCCTGTAAGGCCGACGATGCCGCGCGCTCCTCCTTTTCAAGCACCGAAGCCTCTTCTGCGGCCAGCTCGCTGCTCTCTCTGGATACCGCTCCTTCACCGAACAGCCGCTCGAAACGCCCGGCCTTCACTCTTGCCTGGGCAAGCCTGATAGAGGTTTCCCGCTGTCGAGCCAGCGCCTCGCTCACCGACGCTGAAGCAGAACCTGCAAGAGCCGATGACTCACGGTACTCCCGCGCATTCAGGTCGGGGGGCAGAATGGAAGCTACTGTCATGCCTGCCCTGACACTGTCCCCCTCGACAAGGAAGTTCCGCTGCAACTTTCCGCTAACCGGTGCCGAAATGGTGAATCGGTCTATCACTCGGGTGAACCCCTCCTCTTCGAGTGTCACTTCGAGTGGTCCATAGCTCACCGTACCGGTCTCGACCGGCAACGGTGCTGGCCGAAGCACCAGCGCAAGCAGGACTATCACGACAACTGATGATATGGCGACTATACGCCAGGTTCTGCTCAGTGGGTTCATCTCACTCCCTTGTTTTCAGGACGGCAATAAGGTCAAGCTTGTGAAGCCGGCGACCAACAATCAACCCTGTAACGATAGCAACCGTAACCATAACGGCAAAGGCAAAAAGAAAGTTGATGGCAGTGAACACCAGCGGCATTCTGTAAAGTTCTGAGCTGAGCGCATAAGCTAACAGCACCGACAGAACGATACCGATCAGAAAGCCTGCCGGAATGGCTGCGATACAGAAAATAGCCTGTTCGCCAAGCAGAATCACGGCGATTTCGCGCTTCGTCATACCGAGCACCCTGAGGCTCGACAGCTCCCTGGCCCGTTCAGACAGGGTGATGCGGGCACCGTTGTAAATCATGGCGAATGAGAGCACGCAGGCAAAAGCCGTCAGCACAAAGGTCGAGATGTTCATACTTCTGGCGATCATCTCGTCGAAACTCTTGCGCAGGGCCTGTAACATCATGATTCCGCCAACTCCCGGAGTCTGCTTGAAACGGTCGTACAGAGACGCGCGTTTCGCGCCGTCAATTTTCAGCACCGCCGCATTCAGCGCCCCGCCATCTCCGGCAAGCCGGTTCAGCTCGTCGAGGCGCAGATAGGCTGACAGACCTATGATTTCATCGATCGTACCTGCCACCGGCACCTCGACCGAACGGCGCGCCCCCTGCAGGAACTCGACCCGTAAAAGCTCACCGGGCCTGACACCAAGCAGGTCAGCCAACGTTGTGGTCAGCAGAAGCCCATGCTCCGGCAATTTTACCGGATTTCCGTTGCTGTCGGCGATTCGCTGCAACCCGCCGGTTTTCTGCAATCCCCTGAGCGTCTGTTGCCGTGAACGATACCCGGAAACGAGCCTGACTGGCTCCTCCCGGTAATATTCAGCTTCAAGCACCCCCGGCATCGAAGTAAAGCTGAAAGCGGTCGAAGGTGGCATGGCTTCGTTGAAGATCACGGTGACATCCTCACGGTGCCGTATACCAAACTCCACATCGCTCATGCGCTCGACTGAATCGTAGGAGTATCGGCCTGCCACGAGAATAGCTATGGACAGGGAGATCATGGTCACCGAAAGAGCCGATTTGAAAGGATGACGCTCAATGTTGCGCACGATGATGCGCAGCGGAACAGGAAAGTGGCGGGCTATGCGCGGATTGTCAAGCAGGCCGGGCCTGAAAACTGCCGGAGACTCCGGTCTCATCGCCTCGGCTGGCGGCAGCATCACGGCACGCCGTGCAGCGAAGAGCGCACCGGAAACAGCCGCACCAAAGCTCAGCAACACCGCGGCAATAGCGTTTTCCATTCTGAACACATAGACCAGTCGAGCGAAGTTGTAGACATCGCCATAAAGCTTCAGAAGCGCTGAACCGAGCCATGCCCCGAATCCCGTACCGAGAATCACACCGGCAACCGCCGGAACCAGGGCAAAACCGAGCACATGCAGCCCGATATCCTCGTTATTGTAACCCATCGCCTTGAGCAAGGCTATCTGATCGCGCTGGGTACTCACCAGCCGTTGCAGAACGACATTGAGCAGAAATACCGCAACCGCAAGAAAAATCGCCGGCAAGACCGTGATCTCCATGCCAAGAACCCTGATTTCATCGGCAATGAAACGATCGGACAACTGCTGGTCTCGCCCATAGGCGCCAAGCGAACCGTACCGTGCGAACATCCTGTCGAGCTGACGGATCACCTCTTTTTCCGAAGTCCCGTGCGCCAGAGTCATTGCCATATCGTTGAACGCCCCGCTCATGTCGAGCGCCGACTCAAGTGCCTTGCGGCTTATCCAGAAAACCCCGAAGCGGCGGTTATCAGGGAAAAAAGCCCCCGGTTGCACCTCGTAAATATATTCCGGCGAAAGTCCGGTGCCAACGATCTTCAAACGCTTCCAGCGCCCGTTTATCACCGCTCCGATATGGTCACCCGGCTTCAGCCGGTTTGCCTTCATAAAAGGCCGGCTGACAACAATCTCCTCCGCTCTCGAAGGGTCGGGCATACGGCCGGAAGCGATATAAACGCCATTCAGACCCGGATCGCCGCGAGCGGGAAGCGACACCAGTTGCGCTGTCGCAGGCTCATCGAGTCCGGGTACGTCGATCGTCACATTGGTCACGATCCGGGAACTGACCGTCGCCACCCCCGGAATGCGCCTCACTGTTTCAAGCATCGACTCAGGAGCACGCTTGAGCTGAACGAACAGATCGGCAAACCGGTAACGGCTGTAATAATCGCTCCGGGAGATTTCAAGCGAATACTTCACATTGCTCATCGACACAAAAATGGCTACGCCACACAGCACCACTGCCGTAACCGCCAGCATCTGCCCCTTCAGGTGCTGAATATCCCTCAGAAGTTTCCGGTCAAGCTGCCTCATCGGCCATTCGCTTCATACATGTTTCACAATCAGGCGTCATTGCCCGCGTGCATCAAAACATCGACACACCACTCTCAAAGGTATCAACGAACAGACTTCAAAAAAACCGGTTTTCCACCTTGAATCTTCTTCGATGCTCACACCAGACCCCCTACCGCATCGATACCATGAGCCCCGATAGTCACCAAACTTTCAGCAATAAAAACCCGGAATTTTCTCTGAAAATCTTGAAAATCAATCTATAGATTTGTAAATATAAAGTTAAGTCTTTCTGAAGAGCCTGTCGGACTTTGTCATATTTTCTGACGTCATTGCGACATTCAGCTTTCAGGCACGAGTCCCGACAAGTCGGGATCACAATGCCAAAAAGTCGGAGCGTATTCCGGGAGAATAAGGGGCTTTTTTCATGTAATTCCGGAAGACTCAGGATAGAAGTCACCGTCGCACGCAGTCTTGCAGCCATCCTGCCGGTGTTGAACTGACTGAAATTGTTTCAGTATCGCTTCCTGTACTGTCACCTGTATCTGTAGTCGTAAGTTTTTTCCTGTAACGCCAACCACCGGTTGGTTTTTCTGGCCACAATCCATAATCGAGGAGGTTCTCATGTCACAGAATGTCGCGCCTGCCCCATCAGCAAAGCCATCCGCCGCTCCCGCAGGCAGCAGTCCCAAACCGAAACCCAACGTTGCAAAGACACCTCCCGTAACTCCTTCCGCCAGCAGCCCGAAACCGAAGCCAAACGTAGCCGGCAGACCGTCAGCCAATCTTCCGGGCAGTGGCCCGAGACTTGCCCCTTTTGAAACGTACAGGCGCGACATTGCCTCAGGCACCGGATCAAAAGCGACCACTGCAGGAAGCGACATGATGACCAAACCTGTCGCAAAGAAAAGACTGATCAACATTTTTCCGGGTGGCAGCGCAAAACTCTGATCACCGGTCATGTCAGAGGCCCGGAAACCCGGATATTCAAAGTCGTCTGACGAAAAAATCAACCGCTCGAGAGTGCATGTATAAACCCGCCACGCGCGTTCAACGCAACGTGAATGGCGGGTTTATTTTTTTATTGCTGCAACCACAGAAAGTATCAAGTACTGCTTGAGCAAGAATTCTTCCGGATTTCATTCTTCTCCCGTGCTGCGGTAAAACTGTTCGCCGTCCTGTGCCTGAAAATCAGAGAGACCATGATTTGGCTTTCAGGAAAACAACAACAAACATCCTGAAAATCACAGTCACACTGTTCATTTACTCATCACTCACTTCATGCTGTTCCATTATCCAGCCCTTCTCACCAAGACAGCTCCGAAGGCGAAATCTTCCTGGAGTTCCGCCGATCCTCTATAACCTCTCCGCTGCGCAGAGTGATGACCCTGTCAGCCATACCGGCGATGGATACGTTATGGGTAATGACGAGCGTGGTGGTACCGAGTTCGCGATTGACCTTGTCGATCACTTCGAGCACGAGCTTACCGGTGCTGTAGTCGAGCGCTCCGGTCGGCTCATCGCAAAGCAGCAGCTCCGGACGTTTGGCAACAGCACGGGCAATGGCAACACGCTGCTGCTCGCCACCGGAAAGCTGCGAGGGAAAATGGCTCAGCCGGTCGCCGAGACCAACAAGCCTGAGAGCCTCTTCGGCAGGCATGGGCGCATCGACCAGCTCGGTCACCAGTTGCACATTTTCAAGTGCTGAAAGGCTCGAAATGAGATTGTAGAACTGGAACACAAAGCCTATTGAACGGCGACGATAAGCGGTCAGTCCGGCTTCACCTCCTGAGCTGATGTCCTGCCCACGAAAAGCTACCATACCTGAATCCGGCACATCAAGGCCACCAACGATGTTGAGAAGTGTTGATTTTCCGCTCCCCGATGCCCCGAGCAGCACAACAAGCTCACCCGATCCGAATTCGAGCGTTATGCTCCGGAGAGCCATGACGGTCACCTCGCCCATGAGATAGCTTTTCGAAACGCCGTCGATCCTGAGAACGGAATCCGCCCGCTCAAACGCCGTCATGCCCCCTCCTTTCGATACAGTCAGCGAAGAGAATGCCCCCCGGAAAAAGCAAAGCATCAGCGTTACAGGTATTCAGTCCTGTCAGCATAACACCATCCATCGTTGGTTTGTGTTCAGAGCTTTTCACGCAAACAAACCCTTTAACGCCTGTCAGTAACCTGACATGATAAATCTAAAGAAATAACCGTGGCTTATGCCGGAAAAATCCACAGAGCCATTCACCGTCATTCCCAAAACCTTCACTACGACCTCACTCCCGTCACGGAATTGAGAGCCGATATTCTTATTTTCAGCTTTCTTTGCCACCGGACCACCCTGAAACTCATGATACCGACCATTTCCCTTGAAACCACGCTCATCTTCACCGCCGGACTGGCCGTCGGTATTCCTTTTGGCATGTTCCTCCGGCAAAATAAAAAGCCCGAAATCAGTCGGGGCATGGTAGGTATCGACAAATCGACGGTAAGCGGACGAGGCGCCTTCGCACTGAAAGCAATCAGGGAGGGAGACATCATAGAACGCTGCCCGGCGCTCGAAGTCAACGACAAAGATATCGGCGGAGAGCTGCTCAATTACGTTTTCTACGGCAACACAGAAAACAAAAGGCTTGTCGCTATGGGTTACGGGATGCTCTTCAACCACTCCTCACAACCCAATGTGGCCTATTACCGGGAAGACGCTCCCACCGGAACGGAGCTGGTCATCTACGCTCTGCGCAACATCACCAAAGGCGAGGAACTCTACTACAACTACGGCGACGACTGGTGGAGCACACGGGGAGAACGGGCCGGGTAAAAGAAATAACCCTCAGTCAAAGGGCTCTTACCGCCTTCCCCACCCCTGGGAGCGAGGGCATCTCGCCAGCATTCACTGTTTGCATCATGACTCAGGGCCATGATGGTTGGCTATACCTTTCATATAAGACTCTTTCATTCTCTACTCTTTGCCGGTTTTAATCGGCGCTTTCATATCGTCCCCACATTTTTCCCGGATTAAATTCGCAAGCTGCTGGAAATTGCCGGGTGTCATAAAGAATAGGCGATGAGCGTTAGAAGGAAAAATTGCCTGAGGGCTGGCAAACGTAAAATATAACGTCTTTTAGTGGTGATTCTATTAATCCGGCAAGCATAGACATGACAGGTGTCGGAGCTTATGCGGCTTACTTGATGGGGCTTGAATTTATAGATGAACAGTCACCTGTTTGAATGCCTGATTAATAAGTCGGTAGGGATATCAACCCGAAAGGCTTTATCGGGTTGTTGCGACGCTTCCCATAATCAGGAGGTTTGGCTGAAGCCCGGATTTTTCAGGGGCCTGTTTTCCCCGGTTTTTAAACTCCCATATTCAGCCGGGTTTTAACCCGGCGGACATTTAAATCT
>Ga0172375_10009649_pt1 | contig 12665 bp, 10 predicted proteins | sample LakKiv1m_FD_114537 | JGI IMG/M metagenome (GOLD analysis project Ga0172375, IMG submission 114537) | Freshwater microbial communities from Kabuno Bay, South-Kivu, Congo - kab_092012_11.1m | ecosystem: Environmental > Aquatic > Freshwater > Lake | place: Democratic Republic of the Congo... | reverse complement strand
TACAGCTAGACCTTTCCATAGCATGTTTATCTTCTTAGCATATTCAACAGCAAGATTTATAAATTTTTGTGCTGTTTGGTCATCAAAACCCCATTCATCAAATTTGCCAGAAATCGCTGTTACATATCGCCATTGATATGTTTTACATGGATCTGTATTAGCCGGCAATGCCAAACGATGTCCATATCGTAAATAAGCATCGGAACACCATTGCCAAATTTGCCATGTTCTATTTTGATCGACAGACTTTTTCATACCCTGACTAATACGAGGAGCTGTTATGACAGACATAATCCAACCCTCGCAAAAGCCCACAGAAACCATGCCACTTAACAACGATATTCAAAAATGCGATGGCGATGTTAATGAACATCGCCAAGATACTTTTGACGCGCTATTCCAACAACTCGCAGATCTATTTGGCGAGGCATGTGAGAAAAATAATATAAACACCGCTGTGTTTATATTAGAGCACCCAGATACAAAGCAACCACCAGCAGTTTTTATAAAAGGACATATGCTGGAAGCTGCCGGTATTACAGCAGATTTCCTACGAAGGGCAAAAACACAAATATACAAAAGTCTAGACACAGAGCCTAGGTAATTTAATATAAATAGTGTCTATTATAGTCTTATCTTCTTGTATGTTACCACCTTCCATCAAACATCTGGTGTATCATGATATACGGTAAGATTTGGGGTCAAACACAATTAATATTTTCAATTAATAATGTCGAGATCCATAGAATAGAAGGAAAAACTGGTGGTGTTTCATCATTGCACAAACATATTTCAAAGCATTCAATGATATTTGTCGAATCAGGAATTGTAAAAATATCTATAAAGAAGAACGATTACGATCTAATAGATGAAACTATCTTAAGACAAGGACAATGTACAACAATAGAGCCAACTGAATTACATAAATTTGAAATCATAGAAGACGCCATATGTTATGAAATATATTGGGTTACATTAGACCCATTAGATATTATAAGAGAAGATTGTGGAAAATTCAAATAGCTAACAGTTTTTGTCCAACTTTTAATTCACCACCATTACTATATAATTTTAACCACTTCTGACGATTTATATAATTACATAAGAACATTTCTAGTCGGCAAAGTAACTTGTTCACCTATAAACTTATCACGACAATATCGTCAGGCACAGACCCCTGTATGTCTCGTATGAACCACTTGTATTCTTGGCTAAGATGTCTCTCATCTCTTTGTCCCCGCCGTATAATTTGCATTTTCATAAAAATAATTAGTTTTCCTAGTGCCTTCTATTATCAATTGATTAAAACCTATAACATATCTATCATCATTTCCTAATTCACCAGATGGTAATATATTATCAGATGGGGAAAAGAAATCGACATAAGCAACACCATCAATATTTTCAATTACTTCTATAAAATTCGACAAATAGAAAGGTTCGCCAAGTTCCCAATTATTAATATTAAAGAAGTTAGTAATAGCCGCTTCAACACGATTTTTAACAACTGAAGCATCAGCACTTTTACTTATAATTATATTGACATCAATATCGACCGGTTTTAATGCACCATCTAAAATCACAACATGATCTGTCAATACATTTAAATCTGAAAAATATGTCTGCAAACCAGCCTTTAAACCAGCATTAGGAATCATTGGAATACTATCGGGCCCCTCAACCAAACAATAAATCTCAACACGATTAGCATTGAGGCCAGTCCGTATAGTTGCAATCGCTTTTGCCACTGAACCAAAAACTGGATGTGAAAAGTTTGCGGCTACCTGTGCGTAATCCTCAGCTGTGACAATACTACGTTGTGTCGCATAATCTCTAGGTGCTCGTCTTTTGGCATTTTCAACACTTTCTTTATCAGTACCACCATTAGACGGAGATATATTAATAAATGACACTGTTACTGCAGCATTAGCTGGCGGCAGTGGATTAATTGGTCTACTTGAATTTATTTGTCCAACACCTATCCGACCACGGATACCTCCACCAACTCTATATCTAAAGGTAATCGCCGATCCAGATAATGGAGACTGCCCATTTACGTCATTGCCAAATTGAAACACAGCTGAATCTTCAAAGAAATTAACCTCGACAACTTTGTCATTTGGATTATATCTTTCAATTGGCTCAGTTATAACAGTCCATTCTTCAGTATCATTACCAACAGTAACAGTTACAAATATTGGTGATTCTAGCATATTTGGCTCAGAGATGATAAATCTCTGATTTGGGCCACCGGCGCTTGTTATTATTACTTGACTTGCAAATTGTCCTTCAACACCCCATGCTATAACACCGCGCTTACCAGCCGGTATAATTATTTTGCTAGTCCAATCATTGGGAGATCGATATACCTCATATATAATATTTTGTTGATCTGGTCCTCTAGCGCTGAATAATAATCCTGGGTCAATCTCAATATCTGTCGACACAGGCTGATCAATTGATAGCTCTATATCTGTGACAGCTGGGGTTTGTCTTTTAATCCTCTGGTTAATTAATGCTAAATGATTTATTATAGCTCTTTCCGATTTTGACGTGCCTATAAATGCATTGTTAGCCAACATATCACTGCGTAATGCTAATTTTGCGACAACAGCAGATACAACTTCTGTTATCATCATAATCCCATTACTTGCGATAAAATCATTAAATTGATCTGGCCAATATGTTTTAATATATTCTATAATTGCTCTTCGTGCTGTATCATAATCTAGACCACTAAAATCAAATCTACGCAATTCAGATGGTGGTAATAATACCCCAAATTCCTCAGGGCTTGTTGGTAGATCAAACAACGTCTCAGCCATTATCCACCTACATTCAAAAATTGCTCTACAGTTACAACTCTCGTTGGATCATTACGTAATTGCGCAAACACCCTAACAGATATCTGGTTTAAATCTTCATCTTGGGTAATACTAACCGATACTTCACTTAATCTTGGGTCATTGGCAAGCAAACCTTCTCTAATTTCATCTTGAAGATCCACCACCGATTCGGTATCATTAGGATCGAAAACAGCATTCCTAAGATTTACACCAAATGATGGTCTCATCACTCTCTCACCAGGCACAGTTAAAATAAATTGCAAAATATCATTTTTAATAATCTGATCATCTTCTTGGCGTGACAAAATATTTTGTGACCCACCAAAGAATGGAGGATCCCACCCGTAAAATTCTGCCTTTGTCTTCATGTAAGCACCATCATCACTTTACGCAAATCATCAAGCACTTGTGAAGACCTGACACCACAAGTATTAGCATCATCTATTGCGGCATTAACAGCAACTTGTGCATCATCACGTGTTCTTTGAAATTTAGCAATAAGCAACCCCACATCTGGGTCAGTTGGATTATTATTGTTTATTATTTCAAGTGCATCGAGATTTCTATTTGCCTCGTTTACCTTCTTTTGATTAGATGCAATTCTAGCTTCAGCATCCGCACGTATAATCCGCAAATTATTTAATTCATCAACAAGTGTTTCATATGTCTTTGATGATTCATTGTTGATTAACTTAATTTCATCTTCTGATATTCCCAATTTCTCATAGTCAAACCTATTAGTATCATGCCTAGTTTCAGTGATATCAGTAACTAGCATTGGCTCAACGGATCTTAATGGTATATCATTAAAATCAAGAATTTGACCAGTTTGATATTGTTGAATAGCACTTTCACTCGTTTGCCTTCGTGCAGATGAAATAGTGAATAAGAGATCACCAGTCACAGCACGCTTATCTTGTTTAGTTACAATAGGTAACTGTCGTTTTTTACCATAAGATCCAATTGGTATCTTGGGAAATGATAATCCTGTTCTTGGTGGTGTTTCGTTACTTATAGTATATGTCACACTAGTTGAATCACTTGGCCCACTAGGTAGAGTGTTTTTGTATAATGCGGTTGGATATTTAATTATCATTTTGGTTCAGCAGCTTCTCGATACGGTTTGTTATATGTCTTGGCCCTGTCTGTTGGTTCTAATTTCGATGGTAATTGCGGTGGTTCGATTGCAATAACAGATTCACCACCAGGGCTTGGAGTAAATCCTTTAGCGTAAATTGTTGCTGTCGTTTTGATTCGATTATCATCATATATAGTAAATTTGGTCTCGCCAGCGTGTAGTTTAATTTGTTGCGCGGTCTTTATATGTATATTCTCCGCTGCTTGTATATGAACTTCTTTATGTGATATTATTCTTATATCTCTACCAACATATATTTCCACAACACCAACCGGTTCACCATCTATAATTTGATTATTATATATAACTATTTTCCGCTCTTCAGAATCATCAAACCACTGATACATCCTTTTATTTTTCTGCCCACGCCATACAGACAATTGAGATATCTTACTAAACCAAAATCCACGATGTTGACAATCAACCATTTCAACCCATGGCCCATCACCATTCTGTCCATCACGCGCTTCAATTCCTTGGTTAATTTCAGAACTATCAACACCAGAATATACAACAGGACGATCTGGTTTATTTCCCTTCCCGGCGCGTGTTTTAAATCTAATATATTCATTATCATGGTCTATTTTCAAATGGTGTGACGTTGATTCTGGGTCCACCATCATAGTTGGTTTTCTAGAAAATTCATTATCCTTCAGTCCCATCCATTTACGCACCCACCCACTACCAAGAGCGGAAGCGATCATAATATATTGATATCTATCATTAATTTCAACAACTTGACCAAGAGGTGAACCCCACGATGTATGATTAGCATCATCGCGTTCATTAAATTCCCAATAAAAACCACGTGGATCATTAGTTGACTGACTACCAGTATTCTTAGATCCTGGAGTTCTCCTTCCTTTTATCAAGACCCCAATACCACGTGGATATTCTTTCTTATGAGCATCTTTATCATCACTTCCTCTATCATCAAGAACTATTTTAATACCATATCTAGTTACTGTTCTAATCCATCTAGCGTCTCGATCAGCCCAATATTTATCTTCTTGTTCACTTCTTGGACCAGACTCTTCTAGTAAATTTCTTTTTATAAACGTATCTTCTTGTGGGTGAAATCCTTTATCATATGCCTGCCACAACATTCCACCTTTTGTTCTGATTTTAATCCATCTATAATCAGAATTAGATTCCTTTGATAATATTCTAGCTGGCCCAAATTCACCATCTCGCGATTTTGATTCAATAGGACCTTGTTGTGCCCAACCAGTATCCCTCATTTCTATTCGAGACCCGTATCTTGTCATATACAACTGTTTTCTCTGATCACCATTAGTATCAGAGGCACGTGGAACATTATCATTTAATAATCGTTGCAAAAATAACCATCTTTTAATTTCAAATTCGTCATCTTCCTTTGAATCACCACTAAATTCGCCAAGTGTATTCCCCTCTTTTTTCCAATGATAGCCCTGATCACCCATTAATAATATATGGCCATATTTTGTGATCCTGGCCATATATTTCTTATCTGGATCGTTTACTAATGGTTTTTCATTCTGTTGCTCGAAATTAGATCCTTGTATGGCATCATGATCTGGTGGTGGTGGTTTTATATCATGCTCTTTCGGGTAGAAACCAACTGATGAATGTATATCTATATTACCATATCTATCAACCCACCCATGTGCCATTGGTCTACCATCTTTGGGTAGATAATCTTCATCATAATCCTTTGGCCTTTTTGCCTTCTTGCCTTCATCATTTACTGGTGTTGGTGTTATATTATGAACTTGTGGTAATGTATATCTTTTCCTTCTTGTTTCATCAGCAAATCCTGTCCATACTGGTCCATAAGGATGTTGACGTTCAAACGTAATCCATATCCAATCACCGATAATCGGACATATGAATCGACCAGCTCTTTTACCACCAAGATCTGGTAATGGAGTGGCCCATGGACATTCTTCTGGTTTTAATTCAAAATCATGGAAGTCTGGGCATTTAAAACGAACTCTACCCATGATTAAAGGATCGTCTGTTTCTACAACTTGGGCACGATAATACCCAGGGAATCTCTCCCACAGTGGCTTTTGTCGCTGTGTAAAAAATTTGTCCCAAACAATCCCAGTAGTTGTGTCAGAAATGGTATTTCTCCTAAATTTTCGAACTACTAATATTGTATATTTTTTCTATAAATGCACATTTTTCATCTAATGATTTATATGCATTCATAACGTCTGGCAGATGTTCTTTTAACCATATTACTCTATCATCCAAAGATAAATCAGCTATTTGTGTTGGTAAATCTTTTTTATACATATCGGGGATAGCTTTTGTATCCAAACCACAAATCTTTCCGTTGTGTGTACCAAGATATAGTAATAGTATGTAAATTTGTGAAGAATCTTTCTTCACATATCGAATCCAAAATAGTTGCATAGGACCCACCAATGACAGAATCTGTCCCACAAGTGCAAAACAGACCACAAGTCAAACTAATCTTTGATGATATTGACCCATCACATGATTATGGTATCAATTTTACCAAAGTTGAATTCAAAGGAATGCTAAATGGTGGGTATTTAGCCAAATTCGAACTTAATGACCCACACTTTAATTTACTTACAAAATTGTTAGAGGGTAATAATGCATATTTCGCAAAAGCACGCAAACAAAAACTACAAATAACATTTCAATTAAAATGGAGCAAAGAAGGAGAATATCCAAAATCAGCAACAAAAGAACAAAAAGCAATCATTCTAACAATGCGCGGTCTAGGCGAAGGATCAGACATCGGCAGAATAGAAATCATTGCAATCGATCCACCATCATGGTACCTCAATAAAGGAAACGCGGCTGGTAGCGTTTACACTGGCAAAATAAGCGAAGTAATCAGAAAAGTAGCGGCGGATTATGCACCAGATATCAAATTAGACATAGGTGAAACAAAAGATTCTGCCAAAAACAAATGGTGGATGATGAGACAAGACCCAAAAAGCTTTATCTCATCATTAATAGATTGGTCATCATCAATAACAGAAAAACAAACACAATGGTTAGTAGTATCGGACGGAGATCACCTAACAATAAAAGAACAAGCTGCATTTACACCACAGAGCAGGGCATATTATACGTATTGGGGACAAAAAGCTGGAAGAGATACAATCAAATCATGGGAAGTTCTTGCGGATAATGCCCTATCATTGGTTCAAACTAAAATAATCACACAAGGTTGCTCTGCTGTATCTGGTCAATACCTTGATAAAGTGACTGATAAATATGAAAAAATAGTATTTGCAAAAGATTCAACAACACCAAACAAGATTATAGCAAAAGTCGACCAAAAAAGATCATTCACTAAACCGCCTGATTCGAATACCGATAACAAAGCTGTGGGGTGGACAACAGTCTCTAGCGTACCAGAAATTTACTCGGCTGGCGATCTTGGATTACGATATGACGAGTATATTGATGGCAGACCAAGAGGTATGTGGCTCAATATGATTAACAGTTTATTGCGTGTTAAATTCAAAGTAGTTGGACACGGTGAATGGTCAAGTTGTGTTGGTCTTGGTGTCGACACAATATATGTAACATGGTTTGGTGCTGCAAAATCAAAAACAGACGATGTTAGTGACGCAAACCAAGGACAGTTATGGTGGATGGATGGTAACTGGCTAGTATATGGCTTCCACCATATATTAAATAGAAAAAGTTGGTACACAGATTTATATTGTGCTAGGTTCGATTATGATTCGCAATCTAAACAAGCCGGAAGATGATTATAATTCTGGGAATACTAGGCTATCAGATGGATATTCAATTATTATTCCAACTTCTGGCCAGTTTAATGATGTAACATTATTAAATGCTATTAACACCCAATCGAGAGACGGAGTACCATACAATATATTCGATATCAGATCGGGTCTACCAGCATATTGATTGGTAATTTTAAATCTACCTATTTGTTGCTCATCTGGTCTAGTAATAAGATATGATGGCTGCGGCCAGACACCAAATGTCTCGACACCATCAACAATCACCATATCTGTTCTTCTAAATCTACTGAAGTCTGTTAATTTTATCATTAGTACCAATCCGGTGTAATAAATTGATTCATACCAGGAGCATCTTGCTCAAATTTTCTAGTATCATTAGTTGGATCAACACCACTCTTGGTCCACAAACGAAGATCAACAGTAATGTCGGTTCTTAATGGATATGCTTGAAAACTTTTACCACCAGGTGGTAATACTAATGTTTCACCATATTTAACGCTAATATTCTCTATTCTTGCAGACATAGTTTTTTCACCACCTATACACCACATCTGCAATTTAACTGACAATCTTGACCTCGCAGCACCCTTATCTCTGACAAGCGCAAAATATCCTCTAAGCATTCTCACATTTCTTGTAATTCTACCAATAGTCCAACTATTAATATTATCATCATATGAATCAACAACATATGTCCAAGTTACAGTAAACTCACGCGGACCAGATGTGGCAAATACTGCTATTGGTTCAACACCACGCAATTCACCTTTTTCCCATGTTCCTTTACGACTATCTGTGGTGATTTTTGGAGGAAATTGAAATTCTACTGGTATCCAACCTTGTGATCCAGTAGTAGAGCCAACAGGTCCACTATATGTAGTGCTAGCACAACCCGGAATCTGGCCTTTATCCGGTTTCCGTAATTGTAGTTTAAACCGTTCGCATAAATGAAGATCATGATTTGTATATTGCCAGACCATTATCGCATCCAATCATTCATTTGGGTTGACAGACCTTCTTCCTTAGCCACTATACCAGGTAAAAATGTCTGCAACATTTCCAAAATTTGTGCAACTTCAGTACCACTACCAGCACCAATTCTATCAACACCTTCAACAAGTTTATTTAGAACCTCTAATTGTTGCTGTAATAATTCATTTGTCTTATCAGCATTATCATCTTTCTCTGGGGGAATCATCTCAATGGCACTTATAGATTCAGCTTTTATAGCTTCCTCAATACCAGCTTCTTCAGCTGCTCTCATTGCTGGAATGGCCTTAGTAGCAATAGCAGTTTGTATTCTCTCTGATACACCCTCCAGTTTAGCAGCATATGAATCAACAATAGTTATCAAATTATCTAAATCTGCTTCTAGCGTCTCACCAATAGGACCAAAACTCGTCAAGACATCGGCCATTTGCCCCATAATAGTCGTTAATTGTTCAACAGGTGCTTGCAATGATGAAGTAAAACTATTTATATTGATTGCAATCCCGCCAAATGTTTGTTGAAACTGAGCCGCTTGTGCATTTAAATTAGTAGTTGCAATATTCAAACTAGCAATCGCCAAAGTAATACTACTAAGCGTACGTAATAATGGCGCAATAGCAGTCTCCAATTTAACCGCACCACTTCTAATAGCGATAGATGCAAACCACATACCAGCAGCAACAACAGCTAAAGCCGCAACAGACACACCCAAGGCAACACTACCAGTACCAAGTAGCATCGCACCAATTAAAATATAAACACCAGATAACAGAATAGCTGTGGTTGCTGGTAATAATACACCAGTTACAACTAATAAATCAAACGCAGCTTTCTTAAATGGTTCTATAACTCCAATTAATATATTAAAACCACGTTGTAATGACTCCATAGCATTAGCAAATAGGCTAGATCCAATCGCTAAAACTGCACTAACAGAAATAAATAGAAGACCACTCATCAATAAACCAACTAAACCAGCTATAAGCACAGGACTCACAAGGAGCATCATTATACCAACACCAAGCAAATTCATCGATGCACCAAGCAAATAATATGAACCAGTAATTAACTTCTCACCGAGAACTTTGAAATCAATTTTCGATAATAATGATGCACCAGCACCTAAAACCAATAAGCCAATACCAAGAATAACAGATGCTAATCCAACAGCCGTTGCACCAACCACAAAGAAAGCGGCTCCTAAAGCTAACCACACACCACCCACCATCAATTGTGCTGCCATCGCTGCAAAATCTATATCTTTTAATCTTTCAGCACCAGCACCCAATGATAATAAACCAGATCCTAATATTAATGCACCTATTCCGACCAGCGTAGCACCAATAACAAATGGCCCACCAGCAACCAATAACAATAAACCACCCACCAACAACTGAGCAGCTATCGTTACAAAATCTATATCTTTTAATCTTTCAGCACCAGCACCCAATGACTGTAATCCATAACCAAGTAATAATGCTCCAATTCCAACTAATGTGGCACCAATAATAAATGGCCCACCAGCAGCAAGAAGTAATAACCCACCAACTAATAACTGACCAGCTATCGTTACAAAATCCACCCCAGCCAACGCTTTAGTCCCAGGTCCCAATGACTGTAATCCATAACCAAGTAACAATGCACCTATTCCGACCAGCGTAGCACCAATAACAAATGGCCCACCAGCAACCAATAACAATAAACCACCCGCCAATAACTGAGCAGCTATCGTTACAAAATTAGTATTTTGAAATGCCTTAACCCCTGGTCCAAGTGATTGTAACCCATAACCAAATAATAATGCCCCAATTCCAACTAATGTGGCACCAATAATAAATGGTACACCAGCAGCAAGAAGTAATAACCCACCAACTAATAACTGACCAGCTATTGTAATAAAATCGATATCTTTAAACCCCCTTGCACCAGCAGATAAGTTCTTAATACCATAACCCAATGCGGTAGCACCAAGACCAATTAATGATGCTGAAATAACAAATGGTATACTAGCCGCCATTAATATCATACCACTTACTAGTAACATAGTTGCTATTATTGGGAGTAGCACCATTACTGGCGATAATATCATCACAGCCATAGTTATTTTCCATGATGACGCTAATAACGCATCTGCAAAATTTATCAAAACACCAGCCGATAATTTAGTAATAGCATCAACAAATATCGAAAAAGCTTCAGATATTAATTTTATCGCGTATCCAACAGCCAGTGCTGCAACCCCAACTATAAGAAGTGCGGCACTTATTGCTAATATAGCTGGGATAACTGGTACTGCTAAGTATGCTAATTCTACCAAGACTAATCCAAGTAACCCAATAATAGCCACAAGACCAATCATAGCTGGCACAGCAGCCCAGCCAACTTCAGCTATTATTTTGACAGCTTGTGCAAATATCCACGCCGCAGCAGCAACCATTATTAATGCAAGACCAAGGGCAAGAAGTGAACCAATACTACCACTAACCGCACTCAGCAATGCCCGTAATCCATTAGCAATCCCAGTCATCATCGCTTGGAATGCTGTGCCAATAGCATCAACTATACTAGTCAATACCGAAGCAAATGCATTAGCTAATGACCCCATCCAACCAATAACTGCTGGTACAAAACTTGCTACATAACTAAATAATCCACTAAACAAACTGCCCACAAATGGAATTATATATTTAAACACTAAGAAAGCGACACCAAGTGCAACGACCCATCGTACAATTGGTCCTAATATTGGTACTGTATTTGCTAACCAATCGAGAAATGATTTTATTCCAGTAATTGCCCAAGCAATCCAGCCAACCAACCATCTAAGAGCTTTTACCAATGGTAAGATTGCTATGGCAGTTAATTCAACTATGGGTGCTATTACTTGCCTGAATTCATTCCCTAATAATTTTACCTCACGCGAAAAACGCTGCGTGTCGGTAAGTTGCTCATTCATTTTCTTTTGTGCGTCTTCAGCTATCGCTGCCCAATCCATATCTTTTCCAGCTGCAGCTGCTTCTCTGCGTGCTTTTGCTATCTTTCTTACTGCGTCTATCTCTTGGGCAGATAATTTCATAACCCGCTCGCCATATACCTGAGCATTGAATAAAGCTTCAGATCTTGTAGCACCAGCGGTAATCTCACGTTTTATAATATCATCAATCCTATCACCGAGACCAGCCATCGCCTTTCCATAGTCTTCAACGGTGTTTATACCTTGTAGACCTGTCTCAGATGCTACCATTTGTTGATATACAAAGCTATTTGCCATTTTAGCCATCACCGATGCGGCAGCATCGCCAGTAGCACCATATTGTTCTGCTATTCCACGCATTTGTATGCGTAATCTATCAAACCCTTGTCCTCCATCTTCAAATAATGTTTCCATTGCTGTTAAACTAACACTTGTGTCGCCTAATGACTTACGCATTTGTTCGACACTAACACCATATTTCCTCTGCATATCAGCGAGTTGTGCCAAATGTTCCTCAGTACTGGCGGCATCTAGACCAACTCCTCGTAATCTTTTTGTGTATTCGGCAATACCAATAGCACTAACACCAGTTAGTCTAGTTAATTTTCCAACAGTAAGAGCTAACCTGTCCAAATTCTCTACTGGTGTGCGCACCTCGATCAATGCCTTCATGGCTTCTAGAGATTCTTTTTCGAGAATACTATAGCCAGATGCTAATTTTCTTACTCTAGATGCCAATTCCTCCATACTAGCATATGCGCGATTATTCAAAGTTACAAATTGTTCTTGTAGATCGGTAAATCCAAGTAAGTAATTTATAGCAGATCTTACAGCATTTATTATTCTACTAAATGAGACAGTTGTTTCATCAACAGCTTTACTCTGATCTTTTATATTATTGGCCCCTTGCCGGGCTGCTTCAGCTTCCTGATTCAGCAAATCTAATTGCTGTTGGTGACCTAGATTTTTCC
>Ga0172375_10009648_pt1 | contig 12667 bp, 11 predicted proteins | sample LakKiv1m_FD_114537 | JGI IMG/M metagenome (GOLD analysis project Ga0172375, IMG submission 114537) | Freshwater microbial communities from Kabuno Bay, South-Kivu, Congo - kab_092012_11.1m | ecosystem: Environmental > Aquatic > Freshwater > Lake | place: Democratic Republic of the Congo... | reverse complement strand
CAATCCTCTGCGTAGTTCTGTCATATTCAAACCAGCGCTTTTTATCGCATCTTCTAAAGCAAAATATTCCATTTCGAAAACTTTTAGGTCTGCGCCCATTTTTTCCTTTATTCCTTCTGCCGCGAATATCTTCTCCAACGAAAATATCCCGATAAGAATGTGCTCTTTTTCAATAAACTCTGTCTGTTTATCTGCCGCCTCGCTAGCAGCAATCTGCCAGGCTAAATTTACACCTATAGAAAGTTGCGACATCGGTTGCCTCCTTAAGTTTTAAAAATATTTGCAATATTTTCATTTCCTTTTACCCCTTTAATTCATTAAATACATAATACTTCAGTAAAAGCCATGCTATCGTTCAATTTCTTAATTTTTCAGAAATCAGTTGTTTCAATTTATTTGATTGGAAAGGATCGCCACTCATATGAATTGCCTTTTCAACATATTTCATTGCTTCTTCGTAGCTGCCAAGACAGGCCAATACAAACCCTATATTATGATAAGTCCCGGCGCATTTCGGGTTTAGCCTTATTGCTTCATCAACACATGCCCTCACATCCTCTCGAGATCTATCAAGCCTTACTAAGGCATTTCCTTTGTTTATCCAGAAATCTGCCTCTCTTGGGTCAAGATTTATTGCTTTATCATAACTTATGATCGCCTCATTATAGTCGCCAAGCCGCACTAAGGCATTTCCCTTGTTATACCAAGCTTCGGCATCTTTCGGGTCCAGTTCGAGCGCTTTATTATAACAGATAACGGCTTCTTGAGGACGGTTCCTTAGGACATTTCCTTTGTTATACCAAGCTTTAGCATATCCTGAATGTAGCCGTAGTGCTTCATCAAAACAGTTAATGGCCTCTTCGTATTTCTCAAGATTGTATAAGGAAACCCCCTTATTCATGCGATCCAATGCATCTAATTCTTGTCTTTCAGGCTGATGTATTTTTTCGCTTGTTTCCCGAAAATGAATCTCTTGCAATTCCTCTCGTATCTGGATAAAGTCCGAGTACCTTTTGTCCGGTTTCTTTTCAAGGCATTTCCCGACCAGAAGCGATAGAGGAGATTGAGATATTGAAACTTTTTCTTCCCTATGCAGTTTTTTCCATTCTAACCCGTTGCTTCCCATAAAAGGAAGTTTTCCATTTGTGACCATCTGATAAAAAACTATCCCGAAGGCATAAATATCGCTTCTTTTATCGGCATATCCGTCGAATTGTTCCGGAGCCATATAGGGGAGGGTGCCGCAGATTTGTTTGCCTTTACTCTGGAAGATGCTTAAACCTGCTTTGCCTTCTGTGGAAATAATGTTTTCTTTAAGCTGTATTCCCTGGAAAGTTTTTGCTAAGCCAAAGTCGGTGATTTTTACGGTTTTGTCCGGGGTTATCATGATGTTATCTGGTTTAATGTCCCGGTGGGCATCTATGCCTTTAGAGTAAGCATATTCCATGCCGTAGCAGAACTGGATAGAAAATTTGAGGATTTCAGGAAGACTGAGGTTAGTGAGGTAATGGGTAAGAGTGTTACGGCCCTGCCTGTCCGTGGGGATGTATTCGAGGGCAATAAAAAGCTTCTCTTCCAATTTCTCTACTCTATATGCCCTTACAATATAGGGGAACTGTTCCAACGCAGTCCAGACATACGCTTCCTTCTTAAAAAGCTTAGCAGCCTCATTTGAAAGAAAATATTTATTCTGGAAAGTTTTCAAAACAACAGGGGTTTTATCTCTATTGTCATAGCAGATATACACCATACCCATGCCGCCTGTCAACACCTTATGAATCTCATAGTGATCGGCGATTTTGTCGCCTACTTGCCATTTACTCATTTATTTTTTCCTACTTTTTAATTTTTCTTCCAAAAACTTCCAAAGAGAAACACAATATACCTATCAAACCTTAATGGTTGATTATTTTTTGTAAATCTATTTTAAGATCCTCAAAATTCTGGTATCTTTCCTCCGGATGCTTCTCGATACATTTTAAAATAATACCGCAGAGCGGTGAAGGAAATAAAGTAACTGGTTCGTAATGTTTGTGCAATCTTTCGCATTCTTGGATATCCTTTCCGATAAAAGGAAGACGGCCTATTACCATTTGATATAACACAATGCCAAAAGAGTATATGTCGCTTCTTTTATCTGTGTACCCATCAAATTGTTCCGGCGCCATATAAACAGGGGTTCCACAAATTGTGCCAGTTCTTCTGTCGGAAATATTCGCTAATCCAAAATCTGTTATCTTCAGTGTTTTTCCTCCTGTTACTAATATATTCGAGGGCTTTATGTCGCGATGAGTAAAATCTTTTCCCCATTGCTTAAATTTACTGCAAACATAATTCATTCCTTCGCAAAACTGTAAAGCAAACATTATGGATAACCGCTGGTCTAATCCATTTTTATTAATCCATCCGTTCAAATCTGCCCCGTATTCTTCACTGCCAGCTATGTATTCCAAAACAATATAGGGCTTACCATCGATAAAATCAATAAACTTTGCTATAGTAATATTTTCATGGCTACCAAGTCTTATCCAAATTTCTGCTTCCTTACGAAAATAATCAGTTACATCGGGTATGCTTAAATATACATCTTTGAATGTTTTAAGGGCTACCTTTTCATTAAATTCATGGTCATAGCACACATACACAATCCCCATCCCGCCACTTAATATCTGATAGATTTCATAGCGATTAGCGATTTTATCGCCTACTTGCCATTTTTGCCTTTTATCTATCATCAGTCTTACCCGGCAATATTAAATATATTTTATTTTTCATTTTCATCTTCCGAATCCATCTCGACCATCAAGCGTTCGCAGAGATCTTTGGGCACACCCAATTCAGCACATGCCAACCATGTCAAAGCCTTGGCGGTCTCCTTCTGATCTAATAGGACTTCCTCATCAATCAGCCAATATCCCTGATGAATGGTGTAGAGGAATGTCTCAAACTTCCCCTTACGCACACGGTTTTCAGAGGCAGCTCTCTCAATGCATTCAGCCACCGCTGAGAAGCCGCTGTATCCTCTGTCCTTTAGGAAATGGTCAATCTCATCGCGAATATGTTCCAAATTCCAGCGAGCGATTGCTCTTTCGGCAAATTTTATATTTTCTTGGAATTCCTTTAGGCCTTTTGCCATTTCTACAAAATTTCGCAAAGGTGCAATGGCATCTTCATAACGTTTCATCTCGATGTATGTAATGGCTTTATTCCAAAGGGGAGCAGCTCCACCAGGGTTAATTTGTGAAGCCCTATCGTAGTGCCTAAGAGCCTCGTCCATAAGTCCAAGTCTAGCCAGAACAGCCGCTTTCTCGTGCCAAAACTTCCAGTTGCCCGAATCCTGCTCTAGAGCTTTATCAAAAAACTCGATTGCCCTTTTATCATCTCCTAAAGTGGCGTACGAATAACCGGTGTTGTAATAGTCATTTGCGGACTCGGTGTACTTGGAGGGCGGCTTGAGTCGCTGCCCTCCCTGGCGCTCATCAAGAGTCTCAAGTTCTAAACGTATCTCACCGAAGCTGCTATAACGACCTTCTGGTTTCTTTGCCATACAGCGTAAGATGATCGGATACAAATCACTATCAATTCTTGGCACGGGTTCAAGCTCATGCAGTTTCTGCATCTTCTGGAACAGTTCAACTTTGGTTTGGGCGTGAGTGATGAATGGAAGTTCACCTCCTGTCACCATCTGAAACAGGACTACGCCAAAACTATAGATATCGTTTGCGGGACCAGCGTCTTTTACAGAGACAAACTGCTCAGGCGGCATCCAGTATGGCGTCCCACAGGGTCCAGTTTTCTCTTCGACTGATATCTCTTGATACACCCGGGCAAGTCCGAAATCGGTAATCTTCACATCGCTACTCGGTGTGATCATTATATTGTCTGGTTTGATATCCAAGTGAGCGCGCAAACCATGGGAATAAGCATATTCCATTCCATAACAAAGTTGAATAGCCCATTGTAGCGAGCGAGGGTAGTCTTTTTCCGCAAGGAATTGGGACAGAGTGTTATGCCCTTTCCCATCTGGAGGTATATATTCGATTGCGATATATACTCTACCTTCGATTCTTTCTACCCAAGAAGCCCAGACGACATAAGGGTGTTTACCGAATCCAACCCACATTCGGGCCTCATTTTCAAAAGATTTGAGTGCAGAAGGTGAATTTAGACACCAATCCTGGTGCGTTTTTAAGGCAAATATCTCGCCAGAATCGACAGAAGTTGCTACATAGACAACACCCATGCCAGTTTTCTCAGGCCCACCGCATATCAACAATACCTTATATTTGCCACCAATAAGATCTCCAGTTTTGTAGGGAACACCGGGAACGCTGGTACCCTTGGATGGAAGAATAATCCTCCTATACCCCATACCTTGGAGTATCTGAAACTTCTTAAATATCGGATTATCTGCCTTTGACCCTTCATCAGGCTTTTTCTTTTTGGAGCTATCAAATATACCCATTTTTATCCTGTTTGTGGATAATTGTTGGATTTATCGTAATCGTAAAGGAATCGCCTTCCAGACTTACCTTCGCCATCTAAGATCTGCTAAATCTCAAAGCGGCCGGCGATTTTATCACCTACCCGCCATTTGCCTGACTGACCATTTCCTAAACCTTTTTTCCAAACACTTCCAAAGAGAGACATGGCATATCCTTTTATTAATCAACCTATTCTTCAGAAACGCAAATCTCTCTTACAGAAAACGCCCTAGGGTCCATGGAAAGCACTTCCCGGCGAAGTGCGACGACAATTCCTTCGGGAAGACCTATACGTGCAAGGCGTTTTTCAGCGCAAGCCATGGCCTCTGTTAATATATCCGACGCAAACTTGATTTTCAATTTATCTTGATATATTGGCGAAAGTTCTTCAGATTTGTCTTTCGGGGGAAATAGCCAGGCGCAAAAACGGATCTTCGATACCGGTGTAAGCCACCATATAAATTCCGGGCACTCTCTCCATATCCGTGCAGCCCATTGTTGAACCTCCGGTACTTCATATAATTCCCGCGGGTCATTATTATAACCATCTATACTGAGCGCTATGTAATATATGCGGTTCTTATCAATTGTTTTCTGAATTACATGACTCAAAGAGGCTTCTACGCTAGATTTCCCTGCTCCTTTTTCTATAGAATCTCTATCGACCCAAAGATTGACTCCGGAGTATTTTTTTATTGGAAAAGACTCTTTTCGATTAAACAATCCAAACATAATCATCCCTCCATAGGTAATGCATCGTTTATCTGCGTAACAAAATATTCCTTAAAGCGAGCGCGTCCTTATCGTCTGGGCGCATCTTCAGTGACTGCTCAATGCACAACAGCGCGTTTTCATCAAGATCTCTGTCCATATATCCTATTAGCACTTTTGGCCAGTGTTCAGCTGATAATTCAAGATTTTCCATCGATTCTTCATTTTTGATACCGAGCATCTGGTATGCGTTAAGCGTTATGAGTTTCTGTTTTAACGCATGAAGCGCATAGCCCAAACTATACCATGCCGTAGTGTTTCCGGGATCCAGCTCTAATGCCTTTCCATATGAACAAATCGCATTTCCAAACTTCCCTGTTTCCAGATAACATCGCGCTCTCGAGCAGAGGGTTTCTGCATTATTTGGGTCCAGATTCAATGCTTTCTGAAAACATAATAAAGCCTCGTCTTTTCGGTTCAAGTTAAACAAAGCTAATCCCTTGTGGCTTAAGGGAGATGCATACTCAACAAGTGACAAGGCATGTTCCGCAGCTTTCAATGACTCTTGCCAATTACCCATACGGTTATAGCAAAAACTTAATAAATTCCAACTCGGAGCATGGTTTTTATTAAGACTTAACGCTTTATCCAACGCTGCTATAGCCTCTGGATATTTACAAGAACGAGCAAGAACCGCGCCTTTGTTATGCCATGCTTCAGACAATGAAGGTTCGAGTAAAATGGCTTTATCATGGCAAATAATGGCTTCGTCATATTGCCCAAGCACGGCAAATGAAACTCCTTTTTCACTCCAATCCCGCGCATCCATTTCTTCAGGGGTAGGCATATCTATAACTTCGCCGGTTTCGCTACGAAGCAAAGTCTGTAAGTCCTTTTTTAACGTCTCAATATTTTGGTAACGATTTTCTGGCTCTGGCTGAACACATCTGTCGATTATAAGCCATAGTGGGCTTTCAACTTTAGGTAATGATTTTTGTAATTGCCCAAGGCGAATATCTTCAATAAACCTATTGATGTCTCCTCCCCAACGAGCTCCAAAAAAAGGAGGACTCTCATTTCCTGTTGCCATCTGCCATAAAACTAAACCAAAACTATATATATCGCTGCGAATATCTGTCTGAGTAACGTCCTGTGCTTGTTCTGGTGAAAGATACCCAGGAGTACCTACCCATTTACGTTTATCATGCTTACTGCTGGCCAACGAAGCCGCCAAGCCGAAATCAGACACTTTAAGATTTCCGTATGGCGTTATAAGTAGATTCCGCGGTTTAATGTCGCGATGAGATTTAATGCCCTGATTATAAGCATATTCCATACCATAACAAAAATGTATTGCCCACCCGAGGATCCGACGTAAAGGTACAGGGCCGTGATAACTAACAATGTGATCATGCAAAGTAAGACACCCAATGTCATCCTTAGGTATGTATTCCATTGCCACATAAAGCCTGCCACCATGCTCCCAAACCCATTTTGCTGAAACGATATAAGGATGCCTTCCTAGGTTTACCCATATCAGAGCTTCTTTCTTAAAGTCATCACGGATTTCCAGAGAAGACAAATATTCATCCTTGAATGTTTTTAGAGCGAAGATATCTCTGGTATCGTGAGCGTATATCAGATAAACAACACCCATTCCGCCCACTCCAAGTAATTCAGATACCTGATACTTCTCTCCGATAAAATCGCCTCTTTTAAATAAAATCCCTCTAGACCTTTCTGTTTCGAGCATTTTCCTGGGAACGCTGTGAGGTATTTTCTTCCAAAAACTTCCAAGGATAGACATGACTTTACCTATTTAATTTTTAAAGACATCTCATTTTGTAGACTTGAGCTAATCTATGATTTGGATCAATTTTCAAAACTCTATCGTAACATCTCATTGCCTCTTGGCGTTTTCCTAAATATGATAAAGCGCATCCTTTATTAAACCATGCATCGGCATATCTTGGATTTAATTCTAATGCTTTATCGCAACAGCGAATTGCCTCTATGTATCTTCCAAGTCTACCGAGGGCATTCCCTTTGTTATACCAAGCTGTAGCATATCTTGGATTTAATTCTAATGCTTTATCATGACAGGCAATCGCTTCCTGGCATCTACCAAAAATACTATCCAAAACACCTCCTTTGCTACTCCAAGATATAGCGTCTTGTGGGTCTAATTCTATTGCTTTATCAAAACAGGAAATTGCTTTATGATATCTGCCAAGATTAGTTAAAGCGATCCCTTTATTGCTCCATTCCCAATTTTCTAATTCTTCTTTCTGAGGTGGAATTAGTCTTTCTCCTGTTTCTTTTAGCAGTAAATCTTGGAGTTCCTCTCGCAATAGAATGAAACATTGGTACCTTTGGTCGATGTCTTTCTCAAGGCATTTTTGAATAACTGGGGCGAGAGGTGAAGAGATAATTGATATTTTCTCATACTTATGGAGCCTTTCCCACTCTTGTGTGGTTCTGCCAATAAAAGGGAGTCTTCCATTAGTCATCATCTGATAGAGAACAATACCAAAGGAATAGATATCACTTCTTTTATTCGCATAGCCATCGAATTGTTCTGGAGCCATATAGGGAAGGGTTCCGCAAATTTGCGTTCCTTTGTTTTGAAAAATACTTAAAGACGGATTTTGTTCTTGTGAAATGATATCTTCTTTAAGCTCTGTTGCTTGAAATGCCTTGGCTAATCCAAAATCTGTTATCTTAATAGTCTGGTCAGCAGTTATCATAATATTATCTGGTTTTATATCACAGTGACTATCTATTCCCTTAGAGTAGGCGTATTCCATACCGTAACAGAACTGGATGGAGAATTTTAGGATTTCAGGTAAAGTGAGTTGTCCCAGATGCTGGGTAAGAGTGTTTCTTCCTTGTTTATCAGGAGAAATATATTCAAGGACTATAAACAATCTGCCTTCTAATTTAGTTACCCAGCGTGCACAAACAATATAAGGATATTTTTCTAACTCTACCCAAATAAGACCTTCATGTTCAAAGAGCTTTTGCACTTCTTTATCAAAAAGAAACTTTTCCTGAAAAGTTTTAAGAGCGGCATAGGGACTTTTATGCTTGTGGTTATAGCAAATATAGACTATTCCCATACCGCTTTTACCTTCCCCGCCAAATATCTGCCGGACCTCGTATAAACCGCCGATTTTATCGCCTACTTGCCACCGATTTTCTATATTCATTTACTTTAAGTCCTCGATCGATCCATTAAAATCCTTTTCCAAAAATACATAAATACCCTTATCAGCCAGTCTGCTTAAAATAATATTCCTTAATTTATAGGCCTTGGCTAAATCGGGTTTTAATCCTATGGCCGCATAGATGTATTTCACCGCCTCCTCATCCTTCCCGAGAATAGATAAGGTTGCTCCCTTGTTTAGGTGAAGTTCGGCATTTTTAGGATTCGCCTTTATGGCCTCATCGTAAAGGGTGTTCGCTTCCTGCGACCTGCCGAGCTGAAGCAAGGTAAGCCCCTTGATATCCCAGGCAGCGGCGTATGACGGATCTAACTTTGTGGCTTCATCGAAACAGGAGATCGCCACCAGAGGTTCGCCGAGGCTGCGCAAAACAAGCCCTTTCTGATACAGGCTACCGGCATGATGTGGGTCCAATTCCACTGCTCTATCAAGATGAGCTAATGCCTCTTTTTTTTTATCGAGCCTGGACATAATGACCCCTTTCACAAACCATGCGGCGGATTTTTGCGCATCAATACTTATCACCTTGTCGCAACAAATAAGAGCGTCCTGATACTTTCTGAGATTGAAAAGGGAAGATACTTTGCCAAGCCATGCTTGAACAGAATTGGGCTCTCTTTTTATCGCTTCATCGAAACAAAAGACCGCTTCCTGATATTTACCTGAATCCAATAATTGTTCTCCTTTAGCAATTATATCTGATATGCCTAAATTTTCTAAACTCATTGAAATCTACCTCATTTCGTCATGAACTGCCTCTGATTTCGCCTATTACGAAATAATTCGTTCAAGCCGAGCTATATTATCCTTGGCCCTTTTGACATAAGAGTCGTTAGACAGTACAACTTTTAGAAAACGTTTCCACAATTCGATGGACTCCTCGGGAACTCTATCTTCGCATGCCAAGGCCAGATTAAACAAAGCGCACGCGTCATCACCGTCGAGTTTCAATGTGTGACGAAACCATCGCTCAGCTTTAGCGTTATTACCTGACCGCAACCATCCTAACCCTATAATGTTGGCGATATCTCCGGTCAAAGCTTTATTGTCCTCTGCCTCTGAACAAGCCTTTTCAAAATCTGTTTCAGCGTCTTTTTTATCTCCAAGCATAAGAAGAGCGGCACCATGACACGCCATAAGATACGCCTTATCATGTGAAAGCATTACCCTTTTTAAACCTTCCTCAGCTACCTGTTTTAGATCATTGTATTTTTCGAGATTGAAGAGGGTGTTGGCAAGAAAAACATAGGGCGTTCCAGGCCATGTTCCATCTAAATAATCTTTTGACACGATTATTTGCCGCAATATCTTCTCGGCTTCCGCAAATCTATTGTTTGCCATTTCTATCTTTGCAATAGCGTATAAATCTTCAGCCTCCCCCGACTTTTTGGCCTTATCTATTAATTTGGCGGCATCTTCTTTATTACCAAGTTTTTCAAGAGACTGAACCCAATCACTAAGGTGCCGTCCGCTATGGCCCGTTGTCTCGCTCTTAGGCAGAGAAGTGCCAACTAAAGATATGTGTAGCTGCTGAAGGGCTAATCCAATCTCTTTAAAATTAGAAAATCTTCTGCGTGGGTCTTTGGTCAAGCACCTCATCACCATAGATTCAAGTTCTTCCGGTATATCCCTTCTTAGCCGACTTAAAGGAATAGGGTCTTCATTCAGATGCCCGCGCATAATGTTCTCTTCTGAACCACTGAACGGCAACCTACCTGAAAGAATATGGTAGAGGGTCACACCAAAAGAATAGATGTCAGAACTTACTGTGGCCCCTTCTTCTCTAATAACTTCCGGCGCCATATACTGGAGAGTGCCAACAGCTCCTTTTCCCCATATGGACAAACTGCTTGGGATTCGCTGTATTGTGATATCGTATCTTTCCGCTGCATATAGCTTTGCTATCTCACAGACAACACCGCTGAATCCGAAGTCGTTTACCTTTATGACAGTCTCCGATAGCAGAAGGTTGCCCGGTTTTATATCTCTATGAACAAATCCGGGCATTTCTTTTTGTGCCCAGTTCATAGCCCGGCAAACTTGGATCCCGAAAGCAACGGTCTCAAGGATCCAGAAAGGCCTGTGCTTTAGCCACTCCGCAATTGAAACACAACCAAATTTATCATCCGGCTTAATCCTTTCGGCAAGAACATAAAGTTGGCCATTTTCTTCAAAAACCTTGTACGCCCTTACAATATTTTGATGCGTACTTAACTTAATCCAGATCTCGGCTTCTCTCCGGAAAGCTCTCCTAATTCTGTCCTCCTGCATAAGATCCGGCCGAAATGTCTTCAATATAAATTTTTCGGTATATCTGGAATCATCCTCCGTCTGATTCTTAATAAAATAGACTATGCCCATTCCTCCCCGCGTACACCCTTCAATTGCATAAGGACCTATCTTTTCTTTATTATTATCCCATTCACGCATATAGTTATCACTTTCTCAAAAAGCTGGAAAAGATTAGAAGTCGTCTTTTGAAGCATCCTTCTTCGGTTTAATATCAAACACCTTATTAAACTCTGCATATTTGGCGTAGCTCTCACCCATAGTCTTGCAACCGTCACCGAAATTGGGCAGGGGTACATCGCTTATATCGAAGTAGAAATTGTACTTTGCACCGCAGTGGTTACATTCGGTATCCAACTCATCCATAGGCCGGCCATCGTATGTCAAAAGAGCTTGCCTTGTCCTTTTCAATCCGCCTATTTGGCCGCATTCGCAGGTGAATTGTCGGATAAAATTATACTCTTCGTCAACGCTCTTAACTCTCATTGCGTTTTCAGGAGTAAGCGGCTTAGTCTTATTCTTTTCTCCGAAAAACCATACCATAAATATCACCTTCCTTCCTTTATTTTTTAGGTTCAAAAATCAATATGTATTCTCCATCAGGAATATTTTCAAAAATAGCTGTATAAAAATTTGTGCCTTCTACTTTTTTAGGCTCTGTTAAAAACGGTTTACCTTCTTTTGGGCTAAGAATAATTAACGGCGGACTTTTTTGGCTCTCCTCTATTTGTACCACTACTTTTCTATTTACTAAATCGGTAAGGACCTGAATCCCTGGCTTATCTTTACTAATTACTTTTATAACTTCGGGCTCTTTTCCCGCGCCTCTTACAACTGCGACCCGTGAGAATTGGACAGCTTGTGGCACCAAAAAACGCTGAGGGAAAAGCGTAAGCACTTTGCCCATTTCCTCAATTCCGCCCAAAATAATCTGAATGGCACCTCCAATCTTGCCATTGCTTCCTCTAATCCACTCTTTCAATCTGTTTTTTAAGTCGGGAGTCTTTGCTAATTCTAAGGTAGATTCCAAAGCTTCGCTAAGCCTTTTCTGCCAATAAGCTTCTCCGTGCGCCTTTGCTGTCCAACTTTCTAAAATAAGTTTTGTTCTAAACTCTTTTTGAGATAACCTCTGGCATTCTTTACATACTGACAGGTGTTCGCTTATCTCAATTCCCCGCTCTTCAGGCAGCTCTTCCCAAATATAACTATCAATCTCTTCTTTGGTAGGACATTTAATCTCAAACATAGCTTTTCCTCTCTACATATACATACAGCCTTAACTAGCTATTTCTCGCGGGGCAGGCGAGCTTTTTATTAATCTCCGGATTCTCTTCATTACTTTATTGGACCAATCGGAGATATTATGTTCCGGATCTTTGCCATAATAATTTTTTAGAACAGTTTTCCCGGTCTTATTCTCTAATATCTTTATATAAGTATCTCTAGACACCTCGTCTTCTAAGACTTCTTTTACTTTCTTATCCATATTAGCTTTTAGGGACTTAAAACACTCCTTCACAATATATGCGGGTAATTCGGACTCTTCCTCGTAGTCTGAGATTAATTTATCAGTCAATTCCTGTAATAGAACCAAAGAAAGCTCTTTCACAATGTCCTGGGGGCCCCAGTTGGAAATTAGCTTATTAAAACCAAACGTGATTAGTTGATGAGGTTGGCCTCCATGGGAAAACGTGATTTCAAGGAACTCCATATATTCATCCAAACATTCAGCGGAGAAAAGAATTTGTGTTTGGCTATTTATTATTCTGTCAAAAAATTCTTCATCAGTCTCTTCAATATTTTGATCCCTAAGATCTGAAACGGGCCGTTCTTTTGCTGCCTTAGACAAATATCGCATAATCATAATATTTGTCCAATAACAAACGAAGGTATAGAAAGAGGCTTTATTTGGGTCATATGTGGATATTCGCCTCATTATTTCTATCCAGGTATCTTGCT
>Ga0172375_10009647_pt1 | contig 12667 bp, 8 predicted proteins | sample LakKiv1m_FD_114537 | JGI IMG/M metagenome (GOLD analysis project Ga0172375, IMG submission 114537) | Freshwater microbial communities from Kabuno Bay, South-Kivu, Congo - kab_092012_11.1m | ecosystem: Environmental > Aquatic > Freshwater > Lake | place: Democratic Republic of the Congo... | reverse complement strand
GTCGGGCGTGGTGTAGGTAGAGGAGTCTATATGCATAGTGACTACTATAGAGTCATCTTATGCAAATACAACTTACGCCTGCAGACAAAACCAGTCTTAGTGACTACATATACTAGCCACAATACCCATAACACATTACAGACCATGGGTTTCGGTTACCAGGCGGGTGGAACATCCGCCGGGATGCGGAGGTCCCGGCCTCCAGGGACCGTCGGCGCGCATGGCGCGGGCGCGGAGCTGACGTAGACACCGACGGAAGCGCCACGGCGAAGCCGTAAGTCTCCTGTTTACCGGAGCTTCCGTCACTGACAGACGACGGCCAGTGACGGAAGCTCCGCTCGGCACTCCCAGGGGTCGGTGGTCCTGGGTTACGGCAGGACGACGGGGACCTGCCCGCCGTCCTGCAGGGCCTTGAGCAACACCTCTCGCGCGGGCTGAGCCAGGCTTGCCTGCAGGCTCTCTTCCGTCGGTGGCCCGGCGGCCATCTCACGATCGAAGCGGAACTCGGCGACCCTGGCAGCGGGCTCACCCGCGGGCCGCAGACGGTCCAGAAACGCCCCCCACTCGGCCTGGTCCTCCCGGCTCAGGCCATGGACCCAGAGCACGTACTGGCCGAGGGCCTCGCCGCGCAGGATGGCCTTGCCGAAGCGCAGGGCCTGGGCCTCCTCGTCCGGCTCGGCCCAGGAGGCGTAGGCAAGAAAGGGTGTGCCGCCTGGCCCTGGCAGGATCGTCTCCCAGGAGGCTTCCCCCTTCGCTGCGTCCCAGGTCGCGTTGGCCTGGAACGGCTCCGTGGGCAGTGCCAGCCGTAACCGCAGTTCGTCGCTGCTGGTTGGATCCGAGTCGAGCCCGGCGGCCCTCAGGGCCAGTTGGCCGAGGATCTCCACGGGGGCTGAAGTCACCGCCCCGGTCTGCGCCGCGCTGGCGGCCTGCCACTCCGGGGTCGTCCGTAACCAGGCTTCGAGCCCTGCGATCATCTCCGGCTGCTCGAGCTCGCGGCGGAGTGCCCCGATCGCGCCCGAGTCCGGAGCGAGGCCGGCCCGACGCGCCACCGCCGCGGCGATCAGGGGTGCCAGCGGCGCCAGGCTGCGGTCGGACCGGCCCTGGTCCGCAACGGCACGCGCCCAGAGCGGCACGTCCTGGGCCTGGAGGTAACCACGCTCGGCGAGGAAGAGCAGTCCCCGGACCAGCGTGGCACCGCTCGTCTTCCCTGCCGCGCTGGCGTACCCCGCGCCCTGGGCGAAGTCGCCCGCCCAGACCAGCAGTACCAGGTTGCGGAGGTCCTGGCGCAGGGGGCCGGTAAGGAACGGCGAGAGCTGTCCCCACTCGGCGGTCTTGCCGAGGCGCGCTTCGAGCCAGCCGGACAACAGCTCCCTGAGGCGGTCCGCGGCCTGCTGGCGATTCTCGAGAAGGCCCGCCTGGTCATCGCTGCCGCGGAAGCGCTCGACATACACCCCCAGGCTGCCCAGCGACGAGCGCCAGCGTCGGCAGTACCCCGCCCCGCCCACGTCGGGCGGCGTGCTCCCGGCGAACTCGCGCAGGAAGGGGAACTTCCGCGCGGCGCTCAGGGGGGGAGGCTGCTCGTAGAGCCCCGCCAGGTGGTCGAGCACCTCCTGTGGCATCGGCTTGAGCACTTCCCGCTGTTGCTCATCGAGGTCGATGCGACGGCACTCGACCCCACGCCGGAAGCCCGTGTCCAGCGGCTGCATGAACACGTCATAGACATCGTGGTCGCAACTGGTGAGGAGGGCGAGGATCAGCACGCCCAACGGGCACGCCAGCAACTGACGCATCCGAGATCTCACGGTTCGGCGCCTGCCCTCTGTGGCTGCGATCCCACCCCGCCGGTCGTCTGGCCTACGGCCACCACGGCGCGGACCCTGCCTTGGGAGGCAGCTTCTGCCAGGCGACGTGCCCATCCACGTAAAGCAAGTTGGGCCCGCCGTTATGGACGGGCGAAACGTCGATGCAGCCCACCGTGTTGTTGCCAGGGTAGTCCGGGTTCCAGGCGGTGGGATAGGTCATGCACATCCTGCCCTGCGGCGGGTTGTTGTCCGCCGTGTCGACCATCAGCAGCGTCATCGAGGGCCTCTGGATCGAGGCCAGCTTCGAGCTGTTGCTGCAGCAGCCGGCGAAGGGGTTCCGGATCATCGAGTAGCTCGGGTCCGTGTCCGTCACCGGGCACAACTGTAGCTTGGCGTCACTGTGGTAGGGGAGGAGTGCCACCTGCCAACGGACGCCGCCGTAGGTCCAGGGCGCACCTGTGCCGTAGTAGCACGGCTGTTGCTTCAGGATCTTCTGACCGTAGTCCCCGGCATACATCACGTGGGCGAGCCCGAGCTGCTTGAGCTGACTCGTGCAACTGATGGCTTGGGCCTTCTCGCGGGCCTTGGCCAGGGCCGGCAGCAGCATGGCCGCCAGGATGGCGATGATGGCGATCACGACCAGGAGCTCGATCAGCGTGAACCGGCGTGTTGTCATGGACTCTCTCCCATGGATCCAGTGGTACCCAGCGCATCCCTGATGCCAGCACCTCGACCGTCCATCTCACCTTTGGCCACGCCCCGGACCTCCGCAGGGGGCCATCCCGCACCGCAGGAACTCACTGACTGACAGAACCATACGCGTGTGCGTGGTCAAAAGCAATGCCCCCCTTGGGCCAGGCAGGGCTGTTTCAGGATCGCGGTCCCCGCCACGGGTGAGCGCGTGAGAACGTGACTGCGTGAAGGTGTGGCAGACGGCCGGCATAGGCTCCGTGACCCTCACGCAATCACGCACTCACGCTTTCACAGTGCCAGTGACCAGCACCGACGGTCATCGGGAAAACGGACCAGCCCTGTGGGCCAGGGCCCAGTCCCACCCAGTTCGCGGCCGCCGGGGTCCGGCTGCGGTGCGAGTCCTGAGCCCGGATCAGCGCCTCTACCGCGGGAAGAACTGGTAGTAGATGGGGCTCTTGCCGGTGGCGGCGTAGTAGAGCGCGCCGGCCAGCATGAAGGCACTGGCCGCCGCGATCTCGGCAGCGATCACACCCACCATGAAGGGCCGCAGGCGCCGGACCTGCTCGAACCCGCCGAGGCTCACGCAGAGCCGTTTGATCAGCCAGCCCAGCAGGAACGAGCTCCAGAGCAGCACGGCCGGCCACGTGGCCCAGACCAGCAACAGCACCGGGTGCAGGGGCCACCACGGGACCCGCAGCCGCAGGACGCTGAGCAGGCCGATGCCGATAAAGCCCAGCGAGGCAGCCCAGGCGAAGCTCCGCGTCGGCCGCAGCGCCCCCAGACGCTCATACCAGGGACGGTCCAGGACCTCCTGGAGCTGGCCCGTGGCAGCGAGGCGCAAGAGGGCTGAGTCCGCCGCCTGGAAGGGCATCATGGGCGTCTGGTAGTAGGAGAACCCGCACTCCCGGGGGGTCCCGTCCTCATAGGTCGCGCCGAGGGCGGCGATGAGCGCGAGCCCAGCACCGACGACGTACATGGCGAAGGTCAGGCGGCTGACCGGGGCCAGGCGGATGCCGAGGCGCTCCGCGAGCTTGAGGCCGTTGCTGAGGTAGGCCATGAGAAACTGGCTGTGGTCGAAGCACAGGATCATGCAGACCAGCCCGGCGGCGACGATGGAGTGGATGCCCATGGCATAGCCCCCGCACAACGCCAGCAGTGCCGCAAAGGGCTGCCAGCGCGCGTGGATGAAGAAGAGCCCCGTCTCGGCACTGATGCGGGACACCACGACGAAGGACATGAGCAGCAGGCCCAGTGTCCCCAGGGCGTAGGGGAACTCTAGCCCCAGCCGCACCATCAGGACCAGCAACCCCGCCGCCGCCAGCAGGGCCAGGCGGCAGGCCCACACCGCGCCATCGTCCCGCGCCCGAGGACGGCGCAGGCAGATGGCCTCGGCCAGCACGGTCCCGTAGTAGTGCCGGCCCCCATAGGCCAGCATCAGCGTGAAGGCGGTATAACTGCCCACACGTTGCCAGGCTGACCACCCGCCAAGACCGTAGTCCGTGGAGAGGTCGATACCGGCCTTGACCATCGGCGCGGCGGCCAGGGCCCAGAGAATCTGGGTCAGGCCCAGAGTCAGGGAGATCTCCGAACTGACGAAGAAGGCGAAGGCCATGGCCAACGGGTAGAGGGTCACCACCAGGAGCGAGGACCCGGCCAGCGGTACGTCCATCACCCACGGGAACAGGCTCGAGAAGGCCGCGAAACTGAAGGTCAGCCGGACCGGGACGAGAACGTCGGGAAACCACTCGCAGAGGCCATTGTTGGCACGGACGAGGAAGACGATGGCGAAGCCAGCCCAGAAGGCCCGCTCATGGAAGACGCGCCCCAAGGCCTGTCCCTCCCGGGCGTCCAGCAGGGCCGCCGTAAAGTCGGCGATGGGGTAGGCCAGGTGTTCGTGTTCGGACCACTGTCGGTGCACGACGAGGGCCAGGCTGACGGACGCGACGGCCGCGAGCAGCACCATGGGCAGCCAGACCCGCAGCGGCTGGCCCCAGGCGTTCCAGGGGACCTGGCGCCAGAGGCGCGTGACCGTCTCGGCCAGAGAGGCATCCCCGCGACCATGCCGGTCGGAGCCGATGAGGAACTGGTTGAGGGCGTTCTCCTGTCCCTGGGGGTCGACCAGCGCTCGCGGCGGCGCATAGGACAGCAGATCGCGCTCCTTCCACCCCGGGGTGATGCGGGCCCAGTGGTGCGGCAGCGCCAGCGTCTGCAGGAAGTGGTCTATGAAGCCGCCACCGCAGAGGCTGCAGGCGGCGGTGGTCAGCACCACGATCAGGCCGATCTCGGCTGGGCGGAGGGCCCACGACCGCCGGACGCGGAAGAGCAGCGGGTTCAGCACCGTGACGAGCAGGAGCAACGGCCCCAGCACCACCACCGGCAGCAGCCGCCCCGCGGTGAAACGCTCCAAGTCGAGGACCCAGTCGTTGACATAGCCGAAACCGGCGATGAACCAGGCACCGGCCAGGCCTAGGATGATCGCGCGGCGTGTCATCGCCTCCACCCGTCGCCCTGCTTGCGGCGTCGCCCGCCGGCCGCGGGCCCCGGCAGCCGGCGCCCTGTTGGCGACGCGCTGTACCGGCAGCGCCCGCGTCGGAACGACCATACCGCCACGCCGGGGCCACGTCTACCGCGGGGCTTCGAGAGAGACCGTCGCCAGCCTCGGGACGGGTCCCCGGTAGGTCGCGGCTGCCAGCGGCCCGCGTGCGGGCCAGACGCGACTCCAGAGAGCGACGTCCAGGCTGCCGTCGCCCACGTGCCCGGCCTGCCGGTCCGCGGGTACGCCGCCCCGCGGTCCGCGATCTTGAAGCCCTGCGTCTACCGCGGGTCTCTGTCCCGCGTAGCCGGTCACTGGACCGGGGGCGACCGCACGGGCTCGTGGCGCGCCTGCGTCGGCTTCCGAGCCCGAGGCCCGTCCGCTCCCTCACGGTCGCGGCTCTGCCCGAGGCCTGATCCGAGCCGCGCGTGGTCGATGACCAGGCGGACCCCCCGTCCACTGCCGCGTACTGTCCCGCCGGGGCCGGCCGGCGGGCGCCGCTGATCTCACGGCATGGTCTGGGGACACCGTTCCCGACGTGTCTGCGTGCCGGCATTTGCTTCCGCCCGCTGGCACTAGGTAGGGTTGCGGCGGTCGCCGGAGGATGGTACATTCCATGGTGTGATTGGCGGCACGGTTCGCCCGGTCTTGGCGCATGGTGAACGGGTTGACCACACGTCTTTGGCCATGGGGATGAGGTCTCACGGAGTCGCATGAGTCCGACGGTCATTGCCGGGCTGGTCCTGGGTTGGGGGATGGCGGCAGCCCTGGGGGTCGCGCTCTTCCTGCGGACGCGTTCGCGGCCCCTGGCCGCGGGACCCGCCGTCGCCGCCGGGGATATGGCGCGTCTGCGGCATATGCTCGACCCGGTGGCGGCCGAGTGCTACCTCGCCGGGCTGGACGGGTCCCTGGTCTATGCCAACCGGGCCGCTGCCAACAGTCTGGGCTATACGGTCGAGGAACTCCTGGCCGTGGGGATGCGGGGGATCGATCCGGACTATGACCGCCGGCTCACCGAGCAGGCCGGAGCCCTCCGGCAGCACGGCCTGCCAGCGGCAGGGACCGTGCATATCGCCAAAGGCGGCCGCAGGATCAGCAAGCAGGTGGCGTCCGTCGTCCTGCGCGTCGACGGCCAAGACTACGTGTGCACCGTCGGGTACGATATCAGCGAGCGCAGCCAGGCTGAGCAGCAGGATCGCGACCTGGCGGAGCGCGCGCGGCAGACCGAGCGTCTCGAGGCCCTCGCCACGCTGGCGGGGAACGTCGCACACGATTTCAGCAGTGTCCTGACGGCGGTGCTGGGGAACCTCGGGATGGCTCTCGACGACCTGCCGGCCGACGCCCCCGCCAGGCCCTTCCTGGTCGAGGCGGCCGCGGCCGGTCGCCGCGCCAGCCACCTGACCCACCAGATGCTGGCCTTCTCAGGTCGGGGGCGGTTGCGCTTCTCCTCGCTGGACGTCGGCCAGTTGCTGACCGCGAGCGCGACCCGCCTCTTCTCTCTGGTCCCCGAGAACGTGGTGCTCAAGGTCGATGCCGCCCCGGGCCTCCCCAGCGTCAAAGCCGATGCCGCCCAACTCCAGCAGGTGTTGGTGGACCTGGTGACCAACGCGCGGGACGCGATTGGGGTGCGGTCCGGCGAGATCACGGTCTCCGCCTCCCGACGCGACTTCACCACGGAGCAACTCGGCAACTGCCTCGGAACGCATCCTCTGTCGCCCGGGGAGTATGTCGTGCTGGCCGTGGCCGACACCGGGTGCGGTATGTCGCAGGAGGTCGTGGACCACGCCGTAGAGCCCTTCTTCAGCCACAAGCGGGGCGGGCGGGGCCTGGGCCTGCCGATGGTCCTCGGCATCGCGAAGGGCTTCCATGGAGGGATGGTGCTGGAGACCGTCGAGGGCAAGGGAACGACGGTAAGCATCCTGCTCCCGGTCCAGGTCGACGTGGTGGCGACGCCGGGGGTACCTGGCGACGCCCCGGTGGCGCCAGCGGTCCGCTCCCGGGGGGTGATGCTGGTCGTCGACGACGACGAGTCGGTCCGGACGCTCACCGCCCGCATGGCCGTCCGCATGGGATACGAGGTCCTCACCGCCGCGGACGGGGTCGAGGCCGTGGAGGTGTTCTCCCGGCGGGCCGCCGACATGACCTGCGTCGTCCTGGACGTGCTCATGCCCCGCATGGATGGCGTGGCCACCTTCGCTGCCTTGCGCAAGCTCCGTCCCGAGATCCGGGTGGTCCTCTGCAGCGGCTTCAGCGACCCGGAACGCACCCAGAGAATGGTCGTCAGCGGGGCTCGCGGGTTCCTGCCCAAGCCCTTCAGCTACGCACAGTTCCTCGAGGCCATCGAAAAGGCCATCGGCGACACCAGCTCGCCGTCCTAGAACCCCAGGCTGCGCAGGAACTGCCGGTTGTCGCGCACCACCGCGGCGATGTCCCGTTGCGGGTGGTCCTCCTCGACCGCGACCCAGCCCGTGTAGCCGGCTGCCTGGAGGCCCTTCAGGCAGGCTCCCACATCGAAGCCGCAGTTGCCCTCGGAGAGGTCGCAGAACCGGCTCGTCTTCCAGAAGTCCGGGCGATGCCGGTCCCAGCCCGCGCGCGGGTCCTGGGTCCAGAAGTTCTTGAGGTGGACGTGGCCGATCTGCCGCGGGTAGCGGGCCAGGACGTCCATGGGATCGCTGTTGGCAGCCTGCAGGTGGCCGGTGTCATAGAGCAACCACAGGCCTGGCAGCCGCTGCAGGACGCGGGCGCAGTCCTCGGTGGTCTCGAGGATGCAACCGACGTGGATGTGGTGGAATGGCCTGATGCCGAGCTTGGCGAACGTCGCGACGTGGGGCTCGAGCTCCCGGCAGAGGCCGGTCAGCTCCGCCTCGGAGGGCTCGTGGCCGGGCTTGCGGGCCGCCGGGACCTCGGCGGCGTCGTTGCCCAGGGTGGCGTTGAAGCGCGCCTTGAGAGCCGCGTCCGGGGCCCCCAGGTTCACCAGGTGGAGGCCGTACTCCGCCGCCAGCGCGGCGAGCTCCACCAGGTCCTCGGCCGACACGGCGCTGAAACCCTCGACGCCGTCATAGCCGGCGGCCCTGACGATCGCCATGACGCGGCGGCGGTCCTTGACCACGTCCTGCGGCCAACCACAGAGGTGTGCTGCGATGCGGAACGACATGGGCTTCCTCCTTGCTCGTCGGCCGGCCGGTCCACAGGCCGGTCGCAGTGCCAAGGATAGACGGTGATCGCGTGGCCGTCAACTGCCAGGTGCCGCCGCCGCGTGAGGGCATCCCGCAACCGCGGGACCAGCGCGCGCCGCTGGCCTGTTGGCGCCATACCCGTAACCCAGTACGTCGCCGCTCCCCGAGCGCCTCCACTCGTGGGGGCTAGCGAGACTCCGCCGCAAACCGCCGAGAGCTCCCAGCGGTCTGGAGGCCGGGATCTCCGCATCTCGGCGGCGGGTCACGGAGGACCCGTTCTCCAGGCGTTCCCGGCTCGGCCGGGAACTTGCCTCGACCGTGCAGGTATTGCGTCAGCAAGCACAGCTACTCCCCGGTGGGCAGGGGCGCGAAGGCGGCGTCAGCCGGGAGCACATAGATCACGTGGGAAATGCGGCCACCCCTCTTACCGGGGCCGGCCTGCAGGAAGGAGATCCGGTGTTCGCCGGCCTGTTGCGGCGTGAAGCGCAGGGCGACGAGCTCCCCGGAGAAGGGGGCCGTGGTCTGCCGCTCGCTCAGCGTCTGGCCGTCGGGGGCGCGGACCGCGAACGTGCAGGGCTGCCCCCATGTGCCGGCCAGCGCGTAGAGCAGGTACGGTTTCCCCACCTGCTCGGGCGGGACACGGACGCCGTACTCCGCGCCGCGGACCTGGGTATCCGAGTCCTCGTTGGCGCCGGACTCCAGGACGTTATGGGGCTCCCCCGTGGGGTCCCAGAAACTGTCGAGCTTCATGCCATAGGCCGCCACGGCCTTGCCCTCGACGGCGTAGCTTGCGAGTTCGCCCGCGATCAGGCGGTTGGTCTCCAGCCTGCGGGCTCGCCGGGCCTGGTTCAGCCGCCACTCTTCCAGCAGGAGTCTGGCGGTGGCATCCCGACGCGCGGCGTAGCGGAAGCTCAGGGAGCCGGGCAGTGCGGGATCGCCGGTCACGAGGATGGCCCCGGCGACCTCGGCTCGCGGCAGGACGAGGTCGCGGCCGCTGACCGGCAGAGCCGTGAAGGCCCCTTGGCCGACGGCGTAGGCCTGCCAGGGCTTCATCCAAGGCAGTTCGGGCAGACGGATCGGCACGTCCGCCAGGGGCTCATAGCGCACGCCCAGGCGGTCCTGCTGGTAGGTGTCGTTGACCCAGATGATGAGCAGGGCCCCATCGCCACAGAGCAGTGTCCGTAGCCAGAGCTTGGGGACGGGGGAGGTGGCAAGCCGGGTCGGGTGCGCCAGGGAGAGCAGGGGGGATACGGTCTCCAGCTCGCGATAGACCAGGCCGATCTCATTCCACAGCTCGGGCCAGTCGCCGCTGCCCCGGGACCAGCGCGTCTCCGAGTTCTCCGTGCAGTGGATGTAGTTGAACAGGCCGCGGGCGCCGGCACCGATGGCGTAGTACAGCATCACGCGCTGCTCCAGCGGGAAGTTCGGCCGGGGGAAGCGCATCGCGGCGAACTTGGCCGGGTCGCGCGGGCCCTCGAGGGTGCTGGAGAAGGTGAAGGTCAGGGGGCGGGGGCCGGCGGCAGTGCGGCAGGTCTCGACGACCTCGCGCACCTGGGTGGCATCCTGGCCGGCGATGGTCGGATAGCAGTCCGGGTTGACGATGTCGGCGATGGGCGCGTAGACGTAATAGTTGGCCGGCTTGTAGGTCATGTCCACCGTCAGGAAACTGGGGCGCTCGGGATCGCGGCGGCGGATATGGTCCACGCGCTTCTCCATCTCCATGGCCATCTGCCCGATGCGGAGCGGGTGCGGGAACTCGTCCCGGTTGTAGTCGGCGCAGTCGGGCTCATCGTGGACGTAATGAGCGTAGAGGCCCGCGTGGGCGATCTCGTGGGGCTCGATGAGGCCGCTGCCCATCATGCTGACGCCGCGCATGTCCAGGCGGGCCATGGCGTCGAGGTCGCCGGCGGTACACTTGCCGAAGTTGGCGTAGCTGTTGCAGCCGTTGCGCGCATACTCCTCGTAGGTGCCATAGCCGTAGGAGCCCAGGGGCACGAAGCCATCGAGCGTTTTCAGGCAGCAGGAGGCGGTCTCGCCGGCCCTGGTGACCACGGTGTAGGTGTGGAAGCTGCCCAGGTCGAGGGGCTTAGGGAGCTTCAGCAGGACCGGGGAGCAACCCTCGACGAACTCGGGGGCCAGTAGCCGGCACTGCCGGGTCACATCCTTGCCGTCGAGCAGGACCCGGCGCAGAGCCCGGTCGGCCCGGTCCAGGCTCTCGGCCACCAGGAAGACGTCCTGCCGGGTCTGGGTGAAGCCGACCGTGGCGATGCGCAGGGGGTGCGGTTCCGGCCCGATCCTCGCCGCCAGGGTCTCGCCGCCCTCGAAGGCGAGGGTCACCTCGCACGGGGCTGTCAGTGGGTCCCTGAGGCGCAGCATGAACTCACCCACCCTCCCTGGGGGCAGGGGGTTGGGCAGCAGTCGCCACCAGACCACCTGCTGGGCCGCGCGCCGTTCCGACAGCGGCTTCCCATCCAGGGCGAAGGCCGTCGCGTTGAGGGGCTCCCGGCTGTCGTTGCGCACGTAGACGTAGACATAGCCCGCGGCGCGGTAGTCCTTGGCGAAGTACTCCGCGATGGGGGTTGCCCCCTCGAACCAGGCATAGGGCGTGCCCCGGTCAGGGAGGTAGTAAGCGCTGTCGACGGTGGCCCCGAAGGCAGCGGCGCTGAGCAGCAGGCAGAGGGCGAAGCGCATGGCAGGCTCCTTCGCTGCCGGGCGCGGGAACGATCCCGACGCGCCCCGGCGGACGGCAAGATAGCACCGCAGGGGGGGCTGGCAACGGCGGCCCCGGCTACGACGCCACGCCGCCGGCGTCATCCGCCAGGCGCGTCGTGGGCCCCGTCCGGATGGGGCTATGTTAGCGCCAGTCACCGGCACTCAGCGGAGCCCAGAACGCCATGAGACACATCGGCTTGGCATGGGTATGCGGGGCGTCCATCGTCGGCGCGGTCGCCCTGGTGTCCTGCGGGACCGCCCAGACACCTGGCCTCGGCGCGGCGGCCGTTCCACCGGCGGGGAGCCTGCGGCCGCGCTTCGAGCGACTGGGGCTGACGCCCAAGGATCAGGCGCCGCGGGGGTGTTGTTCGTTGTTCGCGCTCTGCGGGGTGCTGGAGTTCGAGGGGGCGCCGTCGACCGGCGGCGGGCCCCCGGTGCGTCTGTCGGAGGAGTACCTGAACTGGGCCTCGCACCAGACCAATGGCCGGCGTTCGGATGGCTCCTTCTTCGCGGATGCCTTGCGGGGGCTAGCCACGTTCGGGGTTTGCCGCGAGGAGCTGCTGCCCTATGGCCGCGAGTTCCTCCCCGACCTGGAGCCTTCCGCGGCGGCCCATGCCGATGCCGAGGGCCGGCGGGGCCTCCAGGCGGTCTGGATCAAGCCATGGGACGTCACCACCGGCATGACCGCGGAGATGCTGGCCGCGATCCGGCGGGAACTCGCGGGGGGCCACCCGGTGGCCATCGGCATGCGCTGGCCGCAGGACGAACGCTACTCGCCGGCAGGATGGCTGGAGGTGCCTCCCCCGGAACAGGTCTTCGATGGGCACAGCGTCGTGCTGGTCGGCTGGCAGGACGATGGCGAGGTCCCTGGTGGCGGGTCCTTCACCTTCCGCAACTCCTTTGGTCCCGGCTGGCGCGAGGGGGGGTACGGCCGCTTGCCGTATGCCTACGTTGCCGACTATGGGAACGACGCGCTGGCGCTGCGTCTGGGCGGCGGCGAGCTCATGCCCTGCAACCGTGGGGCGCGGTCGCCCATTGAGTTCGAGGCGCTTACCATGGAGGACGCCCAAGGGTGTTCGCCGGCCGTCCAGTCCATGCGTTCCTGGGGCGCGGCCCGTTGGAGCGGCGGGGCGCACTGGTTTGCCCAGGCCGAGCCCGGGGCGGCCCTCACCGTCGCGTTTCAGCCGGCGGTGCCGGGCCGGTACCGGCTCGCGCTCTTTGCCACCCGCGCGCCGGACTACGGCATCCTCCGCCTCTCCCTGGACCACCAGCCGCTCGCTGGCGATACCGACCTCTACGCGGCCGAGGTGGAGCCCACCGGCCGGCTGGCGTTGGGGACCGTGGAGCTGGCGCCGGGCGTGCACCGGCTGCGGGTGGAGGTCGTGGGCCGCAACCCCGCCTCCACGGGCAGTTGCCTGGGGCTCGACTGCCTGGAGCTGGTGCCGGTCGAGCGCGTCGGGCCGGACTCTTTGGACTGTCGGTGACGTGTCATACCACTTGGACGTCAGCCGTAGAGCATTGCTGGACCGGCCGCGGCCCCAGGGGCGAACGCCCCCGCGGCCATGCCCACGAGGCCGTGGGCGCTCCAGCCGGATGACCGCGGACTGCGCGGCCGCTCCAACAGCGCTCCACAGTGGGTGTGTCGTTGGTACCAGACTGGCCTTGGGCGGTCGGTGTCACTCTCCCGGGACCAGGCAGCGGAAGCCGATGGTGGCACAGCGGTCGAGGCCGGCCCAGGTGAGTGGGAACTT
>Ga0172375_10009640_pt1 | contig 12672 bp, 10 predicted proteins | sample LakKiv1m_FD_114537 | JGI IMG/M metagenome (GOLD analysis project Ga0172375, IMG submission 114537) | Freshwater microbial communities from Kabuno Bay, South-Kivu, Congo - kab_092012_11.1m | ecosystem: Environmental > Aquatic > Freshwater > Lake | place: Democratic Republic of the Congo... | reverse complement strand
TCTTTTTCTTTATTGTATGTTTTAATCCCTCCGGGCACTATACAATAATATACTCCGTAAGTATCTATGTAAGTGGAGGAAATCACGTTAAGTCCATAATTGCCGCCATATTGTTTCCCGGTCAGCAAAGAATCACCCGGTTGGGGAAAATCGATCCTGATTGCACCATCCTTTGATGAGGTCAGCCAGACAAATTTTCCTATCTGCCTGATACTTGTAATATCTCCGCTCAGGGATATAGAATCAAATCGTACCCTTGTAAATTTTTTGTTTTCAAAAATCGACAGACCTCCATTAAGATGCCCGCACCAGATCCTTCCGAGAGAATCTTCAGCAATGCTCATCACGCCGCTTCCTGCAGTTCCGTCAGCTGCAGTGAAGTTGGTAAATCCTGACCCGTTGAATCTTGAAACTCCGCTCTCTGTCCCCAGCCAGATCCAGTCGTTTCTGTCCTGCAGGATAGTATAAACCTTCGATGAGCTTAACCCCTGTTCAACTCCATATTTCTCAAAAAAATATGTCTGCGCCTGAATGATATTCATCGTTAGCGCAAAAAACAAGGTCACCAGGAATAATTTCCTGATGACCTTTATACTGCAAGGCCAGAGTTTTATTTTCATCAGTACTATTTAGCTATAAAGAAGAATGTACCATCCTCGTCTTTCAGCCCGGTTATTTTTCCGAATTTCGGCTTTTGCTGATTATTTGTACCGACAGCTGAGGATACTTTTGTAACAACTTCCTCGATCGGCATACATGCATTCGGATTATTTGTAAGGGCCGTGGCAAAAGTACTGGTAAACTGTGAATCATAAACAGCCAGCTCATAACATGCCGAGGAGAAGAACTGCGATGATTTGAACTGTGTTGCCTTCCAGTCGTCGCAACTTCTCTTCTTAATGTCGGATCTCATTGCCTGGTAGAAGCTGGGGCCCGATTCGCACGCATCAGTAATAACCAGAGTATGTGTTAAATATGCGAGATAGCTTTCCATTGATGCCCTCAGGGTGTTCAGGTTGAAATAGGTGAATTCATCGTCGCGTTTTGCATCAACAGGGATCCAGTAACCAATGTCGTTTATAAACTTGCCATGTCCGGCATACCATATCAACAGCGATTTTACCTGGTTCGATTTAATCTGATCCCTGAGCTCGAGAGTGAAGAATTTCTCCATCTCCTCCTTTGTCATATTCTTTTTATAAACTATCTGATGGATCTGGTAATTTGAAAAGGCCCTTGTCATACGGTCCACATCTTTAACAGGACCTTCGAGGCTTGCAAATGATGTATAGGCCGAGTTCTCGATAAATACAACCCATGTTTTTCCCATCGGGTTTGTAGCTGAAATTTCAGCGCCTGTCCTGTTAATCTTGAATTCTGTAGAAAGCTTGTTGCCATAAATATCTTCAGCCTCAACCAGAAGTTTGTTCTTGTTCATAATATCGACTGTAGCCGTAAATGAAGGATTCATGTCATTGGCGGCATAACTGCCCGAGACGCCATCAATAAAGATTGACTTGATCTTGCTTTCATCGGTAAGTTTTCCCTGGATGAAGAGTGACTGTGAGTTATTATCGAGATAGATCTGGCCGTCTTCGGAAGTGTAGGGAGCTACGATACTGACTTTAGGAGGATCGATCTCTGTCCGTACAAGATTATAAGTGAGTGTTTTCTGATTATCATAATCATCTACAGCTATAAGTGTCAGCTTATCAATGCCTGCAACATTAATGTTGGCGAAAAATTCATATTCGCCATTCTTTGCAGCAGGAATTACCGGATCAGTATTTATTGTGAGTGACTTTATTTTACTCTTATCCCTGATCTTTCCTGATATAAGGAGGAGGTTATTATCGCCTCTGATCTCAACTGTTTCATTTACGGGATTTGGATTAATCACAGCAATATCAGGAGCTACATTTTCGCGATTCAGTTCATAGAGCCTGTCCTGTGCTTCTTTCAGCATCTTACGTGCCTCCTGGTTGAATTCAGAGAGCTCCGTGATCTTTGAGTAATCCTCCATGGCTTTTTCATAGTTCATGATCTCCTCATAAGATTTGGCTCTTGCAAAATATGCATCGGGATTTCCTGTATTAAGGGAAATGTATTTTGTGAAATCATTTATTGCATTTGTATGCTGATTGAACTCCTGGTAATACTTACCTCTGATGAGGTAGGAATCAGGGTTGCCTGGTTCAATAAGGATATTTTTTGAAATATCATTTATAGCATTAGGGAAATCAATGTTTGCCTTATAGACCTTGCTCCTCATCAGGTAAGCTGCTGTATTCCTGTCGTTGGTTTTTAGTATCTCATTGCACTGGGCCATAGCTGCCTGAGAATCACCTGATTTAATAAGAAGCTCTGCAAGTGCAAGCCTGGGTTCAACCAGCTTTTTATCCTTGGCAATTGCTTTTTCAAATTCCTTCTTTGCCGAAAATTCATTATTCAGCCTGGTATAGATAAGTCCCTTCCAATAATAATTCATGGGATTGTCCTTAATTATTATTGCAGTATCCGAAACTTTCAGTGCCTGGTCATATTTCTCCAGGTTAAAAAGTGTTATAACCTTTTCAGGATAGGCACCCTGATTTCTTTTATCAATACCAGTGGCATGGTTAAGAACGACCAAAGCTTCTTCAAACTTGCCCATCCTGTTATAAACGGCTCCGAGCCTCACATGTGCGTTAACATTTTTCGGAGCAAAAACTATTGTCTTTTCGAAATCTTCCTTTGCTTCATTTTCCTTGTGCAAAGCCTCATATGCTTCTCCCCGTGCATAATAATAATCTGCGTTTGAAGGTTCAATACCTATCGCACTTGTGAATTGAGCAACTGCATCCTCATATTTAAATGTCTCCATGAATTCGCTCCCGGCCTTATAAAACTTTTTGCCGTTCTGTCCATAAATGCACATAAATGAAAGTGAAATTATGGATATCATAAAAAAGATTCGCTTTTTCATCGCATTATATCTTAAATGAGATTTTTCCAATTAACAAAATTATGAATTATTCTTCTAATTATCAATTTGATTTGTTTGCTTACTCAGTTCATTAAAAATTAGTTCCAGTGAGCTGCGGCTGAATAAAACACGTTTAATTGCTTTCCCTTTTATAAAAGGCGCTTCCGGGCCTTTTTTATAGCAATCCCTTCCCCTGAAAATTCTTGCCTCATCCCATATTCCTGATGAAATGAAATGATTCAGCACCTGTGCTCCTCCTTCTACCAGAACAGACTGAATATCTGACCTGTAGAGATGATCCGCAATCTGCATTGCCGAGATGCCTTTATCATCAAGTTTCACCATAACTGCATCAGCTACCTTTGCTTTTGCGTTATGGGTAAATACAATATTTGTGCCATTAGTTCCGAAAAGTGCCGAGTTGCCGTCAATATTACCGGAACTGCTGAGAATAAGGCGCAAAGGGTTTTCACCCGTCCACTCTCTGACATTAAGCCGGGGATTATCAACCCTGACAGTTCCTGCTCCTGCAAGGATCGATTGTTCAACAGATCTCCACAGGTGAACCAGAACCCTTTCAGAATTGCCGGTAATCCACATAGGTTTCCGTACCTGATCTACACTTCTTTCAGCATCGAGGAATCCGTCGGCACTCTGCGCCCATTTTAGAATAACATAAGGCCTTTTCTTTTCATGAAATGTGAAGAACCTCCTGTTTATCCAGCGGCACTCTTCCTCAAGAACTCCTGTAATTACTTCACATCCTGCAATATGCAGCTTTGCGATCCCTTTCCCTGAAACTTTTTCGCTTGTGTCGGGTGTACCCACAACAACTCTTTTAATGCCTGAGGAGATGATCAGGTCGGCACACGGAGGTGTCTTGCCAAAATGTGAACAAGGTTCAAGGTTTACATAAAGAGTGGATGACCTGAGAAGGTTTTTGTCGGTTACCGAAGCTATTGCATAAACTTCAGCATGAGGCTCCCCGGCCTTAAGATGATAACCTTCGCCTATTATCCTCCCTTCATGAACCACCACCGACCCGACAAGCGGATTCGGATAGGTTCTCCCTTCACCTTTTAATGCAAGATCGAGGCACCGCCGCATGAATTTTATGTCGTCATTCTCCGGCATCTTTACGAAAGTATTAATTTTGATGAATGTCCGTGAATATACAAACTATAAAAGATATCAGACCTTTTCTTGAAAGGGAACTTGCTTCAATTTACCCTTTCACAGAAATCAGGGCATTCACCAATATTATTATCAAGACTATTTTTAAGACCTCAAAGTTGCATATTGCTGCTCTTCCGGAGAGCCTCCTGACTAAAAAACAGGAACAACAGATAATAAGAATCTGCAGGGAACTTAAAGAGGGTAAGCCGCTTCAGTATGTTCTCGGGGAAACCAGCTTTTACAACTGCACAATTAAAGTGAACAGGGATACCCTTATTCCACGGCCCGAGACTGAAGAACTTGTCGACCTGGTTATTAAGGAGAACAGGGGATTCAGGGGGTCTGTACTTGATGCCGGAACCGGCTCGGGGTGCATAGCTATTGCCCTGGCAATTAACCTTCCCGGAACCAGAGTTATGGGTTTCGACATTTCTGAGGGAGCTATTTCAATAGCAAGAAAGAACGCCCTGATCAATTCAGCCTCAGTTGATTTCTTCGTAGCCGATATTACGAACATAGACTCTGTCTCTGCAGGAAAAACTGATATAATTGTAAGCAATCCGCCATACGTCCGTGAATCGGAGAAGAAACTGATGGCCGGAAATGTATTGGATTACGAACCTCATACTGCCCTTTTTGTTACTGATAATGAACCGCTTAAATATTATAAATATATCCTGAAGCTGGCAAAGGATATTCTTGCAGAGGGAGGCAGGGTTTACTTTGAGATCAACGAGGCGATGGGTAAGGAGATGGCGGATCTTCTCTCAGAAAATGGTTTTTCAGGTGTTGTAATTTACCGCGACCTTAATGGAAGGGAAAGAATGATAAAAGGTATTCTAAAATGAGTGAAAGCACCATTTATAAAACAGCCCTTGCAAAAGCAATGGCTCTCTGTTCGCAGAGAGAGTATTGCATAGATGATATAAAATCGAAAATGCAATCCTGGTCTGTCAGTACAACTGATTCTGACAAAATAATATCAATACTCATACATGAGAATTTCATTAATGAGAAGCGTTATGCAGAAGCCTTTACAAAGGATAAATTCAGATACAACAAATGGGGGAAAATAAAGATAAGGGCCAGCCTTAAAATTAAAAAGATCCCTGCTTATATTATAAATCAGGCACTTGATTCAATAGAACCCGAACTTTATAAAAAAACTATTAAGGAGCTCCTCACATCTCACAGGAGATTGATAAAGGCAAAAAACCAGTATGAACTGAAGGGGAAACTTCTCAGGTACGGATTATCAAAAGGTTTTGAGAGCGACTTGCTTTATGATATACTTTCAGGATTTGAATAGAGTCTTTTTAACCGCAAAGACGCAAAGAATTAAAACCTAAGGACGCAAAGTGAAATCTGATGAGGATGTCTTTGCGTCCTTAGCGTCTTATCCTGTTGAAGCGTAAGCGGAAACAGGCTTTGCGGCCTTTGCGGTTAGTTTTAAGAGAATTTAAAAATGTAGATCAGGAAGGGCATGAAGGCAGTCAGGAAGAGCAGTGAAGAGCCTGTTATGTCATAGTAAATGAGTTGCTTCCGGGAGTCAGGATGGTTTAAATATGCTCCTGAAAACAGAATCCTCATCAGGAACTGGGCAGCAAAGAAAATAAAGATCCTCATCCCGTTTTGATTCCACTGATAAGCCTCATCGATCCTTCCCCTCAGAATCAGAGAAAAACTATGCGAGAGCCCGCAAGAAACACAAGGCTCTCCAGTGATTTTCTCGTGGATACAGACAACAGGGTAATCGTTCTTATCGGGTGAAAAAATGCCGGAGTATATCATTATAAGCATGATAACCCCGGCAAGAGAAATATTGAAAATAAGATAGGGCTCTGTAAGCCCTGCCTTTGTGCTTATTGTTGTCCTATTTTGTGACAGTGATGCTGACATTACTGGTTGTATCTGCACCTTCCAGTTCCTCAAGGGTTTTTTCCTTATCCGATTTATTGGTACCAACATTTATCTCGACCGTATCGTCGCCATCTTCAACTTTTATTGAAACATTGGCATCTTCAAGGTCCCTTACCACATTTTCCTGAACATCATTGACGATGTTTTCAATTTTTTCGGGCCATTTGTCTGACTCAAAATTCCTGGCAAATTTTCCGACAACAAAATACTGTGAAAAGGAAATCAAAGTTGCAACGATACCAATGATTAAACCTGCCATTATAACTCCGCGGGGTGAATCACTTCTCTGTGCCTGCGAAAGACCGACAGCTGCAAGCACTATAGTAATAATCCCCGGGATGATTGCTATCATTCCCACACAGGGAATCACAGCCATCACAAAGGTTATTATTCCGGTGATCAGAGCGGCTATCCCCAGATTTTGTCCTGAATTGCTTTTTGCTTCTTCCATATTCTTTAATAATAAGTGTTTATTCTCATTCCTTTGTCAGAATATCAACCATATCCTGTTCTAAAGACGTAGCAGGAACTTCAATGATGCGTCCCGCTTCAACATTATTTTTATAAAAAATGAAGGTAGGCACCCTTGCTATATCAAGTTTACTATAATCGCCTATTGGAGAATACTTTGAGTCGTCCACACCAATGAATACAAGATTTTCAGCCGGAAATTTCAGGTAGTCAAGAATTTTCATAAAGCGGGGAACTTCCCTCCTGCTGTCGGGGCACCACGACCCCATTACTAACTTAATTGAAAATCCCTCTTTGAGTGCTTCTGTTAATTTATTAACAATAGTTTCATCAAATTTATAATTATCATATTCTTTATAAAACCATTCCGAATGAGGTGGTGTAGTCATCATGCGCCTGGTAAAATATCCCAGCAGCCACGTCGACGCCTCATGAAAATCTGTGGGAGCTGAAACAGATCCTGTCTGAGCACTGACTGGCTGACTATCCGTCAAAGCTTTTTTTGAACTGCATCCTGTAAATACAATCATAATCAATGTAATAAGAATTAGTCTCATAGGATTTGTTTTCTGCCACCAAGGCACCAAGACACTAAGATACACAAAGAAAATATACTACGATAGATCTCCTGGTGATCATTGGTGTCTTCGTGTCCTGGTGGCAATATTTTTCTTATTCAATATTATGGAGCAATACCTCCAGAATTTGTTTTGCAGCTTTAGCAACCGAAGTTCCCGGGCCAAAAATAGCAGTTACACCTGAATCATATAGAAACTGGTAATCCTGGTGGGGTATGACACCTCCTGCTATGACCAGAATATCTTCCCGGCCAAGTTTTTTAAGCTCATTTACGACCTGTGGAACAAGTGTTTTATGGCCGGCAGCAAGGCTCGATATCCCAAGAACATGAACATCATTTTCGACTGCCTGCTTTGCTGCTTCTTCCGGTGTCTGGAACAATGGTCCGATATCTACATCGAAACCGATATCGGCATATCCTGTTGAGACTACTTTTGCTCCGCGGTCGTGGCCATCCTGACCCATTTTGGCGACCATTATCCTTGGCTGACGGCCTTCTTTTGCCGCGAACCTGGCAACAAGTGCCTTTGCTTCCTGCAGATCATTATCAGATCTGTACTCCGATGAATATACGCCTGACATAGTTCTTATAACTGCTTTATATCTTCCGGTAATCTTTTCACATGCAAATGATATCTCTCCGAGGCTTGCGCGATTTGAGGCAGCATCTACAGCCAGCTCAAGGAGGTTTCCCTTACCGCTCTTAACACATTCTGTTATAGCCTCAAGAGCAGCCTGGCATTCTGACTCGTTTCTTTCTGCCCGTAGTTTCTGAAGTCTTCTTATCTGGGAATCCCTTACAGCAGTGTTATCTACTTCAAGGGTTTCGAGAGGAGCCTCCTTTTCGAGTCTGTATCTGTTGTTGCCCACTATTACCTGCAGTCCGGAATCAATTTTTGCCTGGGCCCGGGCAGCAGCCTCTTCAATCTTCATCTTTGGAATTCCGGATTCAATTGCCTTTACCATTCCGCCCAGCTTTTCTATCTCCATTATGAGGGCCCAAGCCTTTTGAGCTATTTCATGAGTCAGCGACTCAACATAGTATGATCCTGCCCATGGATCGACAGCCCGGCAGATCTGTGTTTCCTTCTGAAGATATATCTGGGTGTTACGGGCTATTGAAGCCGAAAAATCCGTAGGCAGAGCTATTGCTTCGTCGAGAGCGTTTGTATGAAGACTCTGTGTATGTCCAAGTGCTGCAGCCATTGCCTCAATGCATGTGCGGCCGACATTATTATACGGATCCTGCTCAGTAAGGCTCCAGCCGGAGGTCTGACAGTGAGTTCTCAGAGCCAGAGATTTCGGATTCTTAGGATTGAAGCTTTTAACAATTTTTGCCCAGAGCATACGCGCCGCCCTCATCTTTGCTATCTCCATGAAATGATTCATTCCGATTGCCCAGAAGAAAGATATCCGTGGAGCAAAGTTGTCGATGTCGAGTCCGGCCTTAATGCCGGTACGCAGATATTCAAGTCCGTCGGCCAGAGTGTAGGCAAGCTCAATATCGCAGGTGGCGCCGGCCTCCTGCATGTGATAACCCGAAACACTTATATTGTTGAACTTAGGCATCCGGGAGGTTGTATATGTAAAGATATCGGAGATTATCCTCATCGAGAATTCAGGAGGATAGATATATGTATTCCTCACCATAAACTCCTTGAGAATATCGTTCTGAATAGTGCCATTGAGTTCTTCAAGTTTAGCTCCCTGCTCGAGTGCAGCAACAATGTAGAAGGCCATTATCGGAAGAACAGCTCCGTTCATAGTCATCGACACCGACATTTTATTGAGAGGTATCTGGTCAAAAAGTATCTTCATGTCGAGTACCGAATCAACGGCAACACCAGCTTTCCCCACATCACCTGTAACGCGTTCATGATCAGAGTCGTATCCACGATGAGTGGGCAGGTCAAAAGCCACTGAGAGGCCTTTCTGTCCGGCTGCCAGGTTGCGCCGGTAAAAAGCGTTTGAATCTTCAGCTGTTGAGAATCCTGCATACTGCCTTATTGTCCATGGCTGAACAACGTACATACTTGAATATGGGCCGCGAAGAAATGGAGGTATGCCTGCCGCATAGTTAAGATGTTCCATCTCCTTCATATCTTCACCAGCATAAACGTTCTTCACGGGAATATGCTCTGAGGTCATCCATGTTTGCTTATCATGAGGAACATGTTTCCCTGCCGGAAGGTTTAAGAGGTCTTCAGGTTTGAAGTGAGGTCTTTTGACTTTAAGTGTTTCGGGAGATTCTTTTAGATCAGGGAAAACGATCCTTTTTCCTGTTGCAGTCTCTCTGGTTTTCCCGGCTGATTTTCTAATGCTCTCATGAATAAAGCCTTTTTTCAACGACTCAAGGAATCCGCCTTTCTCTTCAATTTCGAGGAATAGTTTCCAGGCGTTTTCAGCGATCAGATAAGTAAGCTTTTCAATATAATATGATCCTGCTCCCGGATCAGCAACCTTGTCGAAATAAGATTCCTCCTTAAGAATAATCTGCTGATTTCTTGCTATCCTCTCCGAAAATTCATCAGGTTCCCTGAAGGTAATATCACATGGCTCAACGGTCAGAGAATCAACGCCTCCCAGGAGAGCCGACATAGCTTCAGTTTGGGTTCGAAGCATATTTATATAAGGATCGGAAGTTGATTTGTTCCATTGTCCTGTTACGCAATGGAGTTCCATTTTTGCATACTCGGATTTTCCGGGTATGAATCCGTTCACCACTGCCGACCATACCAGCCGTGCTGCTCTGAGTTTAGCTATCTCAGGAAAATAATCGGGTCCGATGCTGAATGAAAACCTGATCCCTGATGCAGCAATTTCTGCACTTACCCCTCTGTGAATGAGCTGGGTAAGATACTCTGCTCCCATAGAAATCCCGAATGCAATTTCCTGAACAATGTTGCAACCGGCATTTCCGAAATTTGAAGCTGTGAGATGAACAGCGCGGAAATGAGGTAAAGAGGATGTAAGACCGGCAACAGCTGCAAGGTAGTCTAATCCCTGACTGACGGGTACACATAGGGTGCCGTTCAACAACAGACGCCCCAGGGGATCAGCTTCGACGGCGCCGTGGATCTTCTCCGGATCAGCCTTGGTTCTTTTTACATATTCATGAAAGAGAGAGACGATCTCTTTTGCCCTACCGTTTGAGAGAAAGTTCAGTTCAGATGCTTCCGGAACGATACCGTCCAGGAGGATATTGAAATTCTGTTCATTAATAGTCTCCGGGTCGGAAATATAAAATCCAATTGAGTCAACACCTTTCATCAGCAGATCGAGGGCTTTTTTATTAGCTGCTTTATAATCGGTAACAGTAATATTTTGTCTGACCTTCCACCTGTTGCTTTCTGTATTTTTACCCCGCACATACGGGAATTGCCCTGGAAGAGTGTTAATATATTTCAGGTTTTCGATATCTTCCTTCATGTAAAAGGGCATTACATCAAATCCTTCCCTTGTCTTCCAGATAAGCCTTTCGTTAAGGTCTTCACATTTAAGGTCAGCGGCAATGCGCGACATCCACTCCTTAGTCGTCACCGGTGGAAACTGCTCAAATAATTTATCCTTATTAGCCATTCTCAATTTAACTTTTATCTCTTTTTGCCAGATTTTTCTTTCTTTGGTCTTTGGTCTTTGGTCTTTGGTCTTCGGTCTTCGGTCTTTAGTCTTTGGTCTTTTCATTTCCCGGCAAACTCCATGAGGTATGCTTTAATAAAATCGTTAAGGTCGCCGTCGAGCACCGCCTGCACATTACCGGTTTCATATCCTGTCCGATGGTCCTTTACCATTTTATAAGGATGGATAGTGTAGGATCTGATTTGTGAACCCCACTCGATCTTTTTCTTATCGCCTTCAATTTTTGCTTTCTCTTCCATTCTTTTTCTGAGTTCGAGTTCATAAAGCTGCGATTTTAAAATGCGCATGGCATTTTCCTTGTTGTTGAGCTGCGACCGGGTCTCCTGGTTTTCAATAACGAGTCCGGAGGGATGATGACGGAGACGCACAGCTGTTTCAACTTTATTGACATTCTGTCCTCCGGCGCCGCTCGACCGGTATGTTTCCCATGTAATATCAGAGGGATTAATTTCTATCTCGATGTTATTATCAACGAGCGGTGATATGAATACCGAGGCGAATGTCGTCTGTCGCTTGCCCTGGGAGTTGAATGGAGATATTCTCACAAGCCTGTGGACGCCATTTTCACTTTTAAGGTAACCATAGGCCTGTTCTCCTTCGATTTCGATAGTGACAGATTTGACCCCCACCTCATCGCCGGGTTGAAAATCAAGTTCTTTTGAAGGGTAGTTATTACGTTCAGCCCACCGGAGGTACATCCTGAGGAGCATTGCTGCCCAGTCGTTTGATTCTGTTCCTCCTGCTCCCGAGTTAATCTTAAGGATTGCACCAAGTTGATCTTCATCTTTCTGCAGCATGTTGCGCACTTCGAGGTTCTCAACAAGTGAGAGGCATGTATTAAAATGATTATCAAGATCCTCTTCGGTGGTTTCACCTTCCCTGAAGAAGTCGTAAATTACAATAAGATCGTCTACTGCAGTAGTGACACGGGTGAATTCGGCGGTCCAGCTTTTGAGCTGAGAGATATTTCTCAGAAGTTCTTCGGCCTGTTTAGGGTCGTTCCAGAAGCCTGGTTGTCGGGATTGATTTTCCTTGTCTGATATTTCCAGAAGTTTTGCATCGATGTCAAAGATACCTCCTTAACGCATCACGGCGTCCGGCAAGGTCTTTTATCTGGTCGTTGTTTGTCATTGAAAACAAGTTTTGGCAAATGTAGTTAATAATCTTAAAGAACCATCGCTTCGCGCTGGTGGACAATTGGAAATGATTGGTTGGAGAAGGAGATTCCGAGCGGAGCGAGGAATCTCCCTGTTGTTACCGTAAACTAAATAGAAAAATCAATACACCTTAAAGCCTGAGAAATAGAAATAAGAGAACGCACGGAGGGGTTCCACAAATATTACATTTTAAGGCCACCTAATTTACACGGTAACCAAGAAAAAATCCCGACCCGGAATATGTTGACATGCCGGTATTAATTGTCAATCGGATTATGTCTCCCTGATCAAGTTTAACTATAACCCATTTATATAATTCGGTCCCTGCACTGATATCAGGACCTAAAACTTCATAAACTAATTCACCTTTTAACATCGTCAGAATCCTTGAACTCCCTGATCCATCGGCTTTATAATAAACATAAAAAGTATAGATACCGGAACTTGGCGCAGTAAATTTTCCGTCTGATATATTGTAACACTCTCCTTCAATAAATTCGGCTTCTGAATTTATGAACGGATATGTTGTCCCGATCGTCAGTCCAGTCTGTGTAGTACTCTTTTTTGCTTTAAATCCTATAGTATTATTTATATTGACGGGGGTTTTTGAAGAAATAGTCAAATCACCATTTAATTTGTTATATGTCAACGTCTGTAATTCATTTGTCGGATCTGCGTCTGCGTCATTCTTTAAAGGTGTCAGATCTGCAGAAACGCTGTTCGTAAGATGAAGTTTATTGTCACTTGAGTTGAAAGTCAAGGTCT
>Ga0172375_10009639_pt1 | contig 12673 bp, 12 predicted proteins | sample LakKiv1m_FD_114537 | JGI IMG/M metagenome (GOLD analysis project Ga0172375, IMG submission 114537) | Freshwater microbial communities from Kabuno Bay, South-Kivu, Congo - kab_092012_11.1m | ecosystem: Environmental > Aquatic > Freshwater > Lake | place: Democratic Republic of the Congo... | reverse complement strand
CTGTTTTTTCATTTAGAACTATATCCTCTTTATCTACTGGTAAACTTTCTCCAGTTAATATTGCCTCATTAACTTCCATATCTTCATGAGCAAATATTCTACAATCAGCAGGAATTTTATCTCCTTCTCCTAGAGAAAGCATATCTCCTGGAACAAGGTTAGTAGCGTCTATCTTAACTAACTTACCATCTCTAAAGACATTTGCATGAGGAACAAGAAGTTTTTTTAACTCTGCTATTGCTTTCTCAGCCCTATATTGCTGGAAAAAGCCAATTAAAACATTTAAAAGAATAACCACCCCAATTACAGATGCATCAAAATAATGTCCTATAAAAGCAGATAAAAGGGTTGCAGCAATCAATACATAGATTATAACAGAATTAATCTGCTGTAACATTATTTTAATCTTGCTTATCCCAGTTTTATTGTCTAGTATATTCTTTCCATACCTTTTTTCTCGCTTTAGAGCCTCTTCATTAGTTATTCCAGAAATAGAAGTATTAAATTCTTTTAGTAAATCCTCTTTCTCTAATACATGATAATCCATACTTTTTATAATTTATTTGCATATAAAAGTTTTTGTTTTTTTAAAAAAGTAAGCAGGAAATAGGCCGCGTTCTGTTAAATCTCGTAAATTAATACGAACGATTTATGCTAACATCTGACTAAGCCTCATTTGAGTTTCATCAATTAGGGCATTCGTTTCATCATTTCTCTTCTCATGTCACTTGCTTCCTTGAATTAGTTTTCTTTAATTACTTAAAGCTACTTTTTCAAGCCAAGCTCATCCTTAGAGAGAGCTGTGCCGTTTCTGTATTGTTGCCTTGCCTTTCAGCAATCCTTTTACAAGGATAATTCATATTGTTTAGACAATTAACTTGTCTAAAGATGTGCGGACCTTCCTCAGAATTCGTCGACTATTTTATATCAACCGAGCTTTTAACTCTGAATTCCGTAGATTAGCTATCCTGCTTACAATTATATTAGTTTTTATGATTATTTAAGGTTTTTGGTCAGCAAAATTTAAAAATGGTCTTGTTTATTTATTTTAGAGGTGTTAGCACCTTGGAAGCTTATTCTAAGAGAAAAATGACAAAGAACTTATTTAGAGTTAGATTAAAAGATCCAAGAAACGAACAAGAACATATAATTTCTCGTGTAATGGAGAGACTAGATGAAACAGATGAAGCCTTAAGATCACATTTACCTGTTCATGTTTTAGAAATGCAATTTGAAGATGTAATAAATCCACGTTACTTTTTATGTGCTAGGGATATGATAACAGAATGGGGTAATATTTTGTTTGTAAATCAAGAATTAATTTCTCAGAGACCATTTAAAAGATTATTAGACACATTAGGATATAAAAGGAGGGTAATCAAGAATAATAGTTATTCAGAAGGCGGTTTATTTATATTTAGTAATGACTTTACATTAATTTCTGATAGAGTTAAATCTCATAGAAAGACTCTTAGAGATTTGAGCACCCTATTAAATATGCCTACAAGAATTCACTTTTTACCCACATTCACTTGTTCTGGTCCAGAACATGTTGACTGCGATTATGCAGTAATTGATTCTGCTAAATTAATTTATACTTCAGACAATGTTGAGCAAGAAGGTAATAAAGGAAATGGTTTGGCAAAAAGACAAATAACTAAAATTGCTTCAAGAAACGGATTTACTTTAAGACCATTTAAATTTCCAGAAAATCTGAAATTTTGGGGAGTTAGTGATTTAGAGATCTCTCCTGGATCTAAAACTTCTTTTGTATTAACCCCTAAATTTGGAGATGACAAATTTGCAGATCAATTAAGAATACTAGCAGGAATTAATCTTATAACTTCTGGAAATAAAATTCTAACAGCTTATATCCATGATCAAGAGATAGAATATCTGAGAACAAGAAGCGTAGAAGCAATTCAAGTTCCTCTTCCTTATGTTGAAGCGTCTTCTGGGTTGAGATGTGTTTATGCAGAATTTAATTTGTAGTAATCATGTCACCATTGTAAAACCCATAGCATTATTTCTATGTAACGCTAGAGATGGCTCATATCTCATAGAAACAGGAAACAAGCCAAAGATAACTCTCTCTAAAATATGAGTCTTTCCATAGAATTCAATATAATAATTATTTGCATCAGCATATTGACCTTCAAATCTTCTCGCACCTTTTATTTCTTCTTTTGTCTTACTTTCAAGATACCCAGTTATTGTCAAAACAAATGGCTCCCCATCAGCGAGGATAGCTACTAGCTCTCCTTCTCCTAGCCTCATGCTTTTAATTTCTCCACTAACTCGTTTATATATTGGAAGCATTAAATAAATTATAAAAATACATATTTAAGAAAATCCAATATAATTGATATCTCACAATATTGTAGATATATTGTATATTATCTTTCTTCTTCTATGCCCTCTCTAATCTCTCCTAGATCTAAATAACCTGGGTAATCTTCTACTATTCTTCCAAAAGAAAGTTGGCTATCTGTTCTTTGTCTTATAATCGCTTGCCATAAACCTTTCTTAGGTTCTAATAATCTTACTATATAATGTGACGAATCGTTATGAACCCCATAAACTGCACCAATTCTTCCTACAACTTTTGTTAAACCTTCTAACATATTTTTTGTTAAGTCAAATCTTAAGATATAATCTAATCTCCCAGGGGTCTCTAATAATAGTTGATTATGTTCTATTCTTCCATTACCCACTACATAAAACTGATTAAATCTCTTCATTAATTTTCATATTTTTATGGTTTTAAAATCTTCTTAATTAAAACAACGTCCTCTGTGAAGAACCTTTAGCAATATCATCAATATTAACTCCAAAAACATCAAAGATATTGCCAACAGCGGGCAAGATCTGATTATTTAAATAATATTCAACATTGTACTCCCCTTTTTCATCCGGCAACTTGACTTTTTCTCTAACTAATGATTTCTTTTCTCTTGTTTCTGCAATAAAATATTCTATAACAGCCCCTTGTGAAACAGGCATACCTTGCTTTAGCATTTTCTGAGCAGCAATAACATGGGGCGTAATCGCTTTATATTCTGAAAGAGCCTTTTTCAGCTGTGTTTTAATCGTAATCTCTTTTTTATCTATTTTCCTTGTCTTTATCTTTAATATTGTTTCTTTCACAATTTCTAATGCCTTTTTTTCATTACCCTCTTTTAATATTAATTCTAAAATCTTGCTTTGAAGATTTCTTGCTAGTTCACACCAGTCTCTTCTAACTGTTTCAAAACCACGAATTTTTATTTTTCCTTGTTCATTTACTAAAGCATATTTCTTTTTTGCTCCTGATTCTTCTTCATCTTTTTTATTCCTCTTTGAAACAAATAAACCTCTTTTATAAAAATCTTCTAAATCAAGTTCCATTATTCCGGGAAGGCCTTTATTTATTTTTTTAAGTAACTCCAAAGTTTTCTCTTTATTATCATATAAAAATGCAACACTATCTGTATCAGAATATATTACTTTATGACCCTCTTCTTTTATTTTGTCAATAGTCTCAATAATAGATTTTCTTGCTAAAGCAGCAGCACTTGCTGCTGCTTGTCTACAATAATATCTTGCTCCAAAAAATCCTAAATAACCATATGAAGCATTTGCAATTAATTTAAATGCATTACTTCTAGCTTTTAATAAATTAGAAGGATTTTTTGCATATTCTTTTTTATACTCTTTTCTTTTATTAATAATCTCTTCTAATATCTCGCCAAAAAATCCCTTTTCTTTAGAAAAATAAGCTTTTCCTTCTTTTCCTAAATCTACTTCTAAAGCATCTTTAGATTTTTCAACAAAGTTTTGAAGAGATAGATTATAAGAAACAATTACAGAAGAATACATACTTGTAAAGTCAAAAAAAGCAATATCTTCATATAAACCGGGAATTGGTTGAAAGACAAAAGCGCCTTCATATTTTGGAAGAGCACGTCTTTTTTCTATTTCATCATGTATTGGTCTTTTCTCTGCAATTTCATTAAACCTTTCTAAATTATGTAAAATGTAGTTTTCAACATTAGAAGACATCCCATCTCTTGTAACATCATATAAAGGTTCTTGGATTGTTTTTGAAAATTCAAGCATGTCTGGCCATATTTTTTCAGCAAGATTAAATGTTAAATAAGAGTCATGTAGATTATATTCAAAAAACTGTCTCCAATCATCTTCCCCCATCTTTTTTAATTTAGAGAAATCAAATTCTTTCTTATTTTCTTTTAATAATTCTGATGCAACTTCATCCAAAGAAAGTGTTTCTGATTGCAAATATTGGGAATAAGCTGTTTCAATAAAACGAAATAAGTCAACATGAACTATTCCCGATATTCTCCCAGATAAAATTCTTCCTCTAGAAAAAGAGACATTAGAATCATCTAGACCAAGAGCAAGTTTTATCTTATTTTTATCTGCTCTAGCACGCAAATAAGGCAAATCAAATCCATCTGAAAAATATCCTACTAACATATCAGGCCCATAATCTTTAACTTGCTTAACAAACTCTTCAAGCATTTCTCTTTCATCTTTAAAACATTCAACATATTCTTGTTTCTTAGAACACGATTTCCATGTTAATACTTTTTTAAAATTCTTCCCATATAAAGAAATCATTAGAACTTCTCCCTTACCTATTTCAAATTCACTTGCTTCAATATCATATGCAAGTATTTTTGGCATAAATTCAATATCATCAATTTTCTTTGCTTTTTCCAGTTTCAGACACACGTCTGTGTTTATATCGTGTGTTTCTAATTCTCCTTCAATTTCATACCAGTTTAATGGAAGTATTTTTCTATCCATAATATATTTAGTTGTTATAGAAATATCATATTCTCTTCTTTTCTCAATCTCTGGAAAGTCGATTTTATCAGCAACATCATGCGCATCTTTGTAATTTGTGACAAATATTTTTATTGCTTTTACATTCTTTCCAAGAAATTTTTTATTGTGTAACTCTGTTTTTTCAACTTTTGTTTTCCTTTGTCCTTTTTCAACATTAATTTTCTCAATTTTCTCAATTACTTCTTTGATTTTCTTTTCACTTAAATTATTTTTTAAAATAGCCCAAAAATACCCTTCAAAATTATCAATTAAACATATTTGTTTTCCTTTTTCGTTTCTCCCAATCATCCTTATATAATTCTTATCATTAATGTCAAAAGCTTCATAGTCTATTGGAATAAAGTGCATCTTCATGAAAACATAAAGAAATGAGTTTATTTAAAAGTTATCAAATAAATAAAACGAATATAGTTGTTCCTATATAAGAGTAACAAATAGTAAGGTTTAAATACTTGTCCTATTATTATAGAATATGGGATTAGAAACAGTAGCAGATTACCATTTTCAATCTACACCAGATGGAAGACCAAATATTTTAGTAGAGGGAACTGACAAATCTGATGAAATAAGAGATAGGGAAGAGTTTTTAGACTATTTAGCAGAACAACACGATTTAGAGAGACAAGATCAAATAAGGAGAGAAAATACATTTCCAAATAGAAAAAGAATAGCAGACCCCACACATTATAGAAGATTTTTAAAACAAGCAGCTGATTTAGGATTAATTGGAACCCAATTTGAACAAGCAACAGAAGCAAAACGCGCATTATACAAAAAACTATTTCCAAGAAGCTATGAAGTAAGAAAAATGCAAGATTTTAACCCATTAAGAATGGGAGAAGCATTTAGCATAATGGTTAATCAATCCCAATCATATATTAAAAGATAACTTTATTAATTTCTTATTCTTTAGTAATCAATGGGAGTAAACATAAGTGAGATAGTTCCAAGAAAAGAAGTAACTTTAAAAGACTTAAAAGGCAAGATAATTGCAATTGATGCATTTAATGCAATCTACCAATTTCTAACAACAATAAGACAACAAGATGGAACACCTTTAATGGATTCAAAAGGAAAAATAACAAGTCATTTATCTGGTTTATTTTATAGAAATATAAACTTATTAGAAGAAGGAATAAAACCTGTTTATGTTTTTGATGGAAAACCCCCTGTTTTAAAAAGGGAAGAGATTGAAAGAAGAATGGTTCAAAAAGAGATTGCTAAAGACAAGTATGAAAGAGCAAAACAAGAAGGAAATCTAGAAGAAATGAGAAAATACTCTCAACAATTCGTGAAAATAGACCAAGAAGTAATAAATCAAAGTAAAGAGTTACTAGAAGCATTAGGTATTCCTGTTGTGCAAGCTAAAGGAGAAGGTGAAGCAGAAGCATCTTTTTTAGCTAAAAACAATCTAGCCTGGGCAAGTGCTTCTCAAGACTATGATTCCTTGTTATATGGCGCAACAAGATTAATAAGAAATCTTACGCTAGCAAGGAAAAGAAAGACCCCTACAGGCTATGTAGATGTGAACATAGAGTTAATTGAATTTCAAGATTTGTTAAATCATTTAGGGATAGACAAAGACCAACTTATTTGTCTTGCTATTTTAGTTGGGACAGATTATAATCCCGGAGGAATAAAAGGAATAGGTCAAAAACGTGCCTTGGATATTGTTAGACAATATAAGTATCCTATAAAGATATTTGAATTTATAGAGAATTCAGACAAATATGAAATTAATTTTGATTGGCAGACAATATTCAAACAATTCCATGAATATGAATGCTGTGTTCTCCCAGAATTTAAGTTTAATCAAGTTAATGAGCAGAAAGTTCAGGATATTTTATCTGAGCACGATTTTTCAGAAGAAAGAATTAATTCTGCTTTAGAAAGATTAAGGAGTATTAAAGAAAGAGGGAAACAAAAAACCTTGCCCTTTTGATTATAAATATAATATCGCTAAAGGAATAATATATATGTGGGTATTATTTATCTTGAGAATTTTAGATTCTTCTAAGCTAGCCATAACTGCAATTTTTGGATTATAACTATTGATAAAGCTAGTAAATGAACGAGTAATTTTTGGAGTTATCTTAACTTCTAATGGTGTCTCCCCATTAATAATAAAATCAACTTCTGCTTTAGCAGAAGTTCTCCAATAGTTTATATTTTCTTTTTTTAATAAATTGAATGCATAATTTTCAAATAACCTTCCAAATTCCTCATCACTAAAATCAAATCTTCCTAATACTGCGTTTCTTAATCCACTATCAATAAAATATATTTTTGGATTTTTCCTTATTTCTGTTAATAAGTTTTTATGAAATGGTCTTATCGCTTTAATAACAAAAGTATCTTCTAGTATAGAAAGAATTTTTTTTATTCCTCTATCATATATCCCTGTTAATTTTGATAAATCATTATAATTTATGATCATAGTATTTATTGAAGCCAAACTACTAATAATATTCATTATCTTTTCTTTATACAAAAGTCCATAAATTTTAATAATATCTTTTTCTATATAAGTTAAAAATAGATTTCTTAATAATATCTTTTTCTTTTCATTATCTTTCTCCAACACAACTGCCGGATATCCCCCAAACCTGATATATTCTCTTAGATAATCATTAAGTTCTTTTAAGTATATTAACTCCCCTTGAAGAGGTTTTATCCCCTTAATATTTACCCTATTTGTCTTATAATAATTAAACATTTTTTTATCTACTGCATTTAAGAACTCACTAAATGAAAAAGGATACATCTCAAATAAAATAACCCTCCCTACAAGATAACTTCCAACTTCATTTAAATCAAGAGAAGAAGACCCCGTAATTATTATTTTTATCTCTTCTAATCCATCATAAACTAGTTTGAGCATTTTTCCAGCTTTTTTAACATACTGAATTTCATCAAAAAGAAAGAAATGTTTGCCTGGCAGATTACTTTTGTGATAATTGATATACTCTCTAGGATTTTTTTCAAACTTGCTCTTTTCAAAATCATCCTCAAATGTTAAAAAATGAATATTCTCTTTTTTAACTCCTCTTTTAATAAGCAGTTCAGATAATTTTTTTAAAAAGGTTGTTTTTCCACACTGTCTTGTTCCTCTAATTGCAATTATCTCTTTTGAATCAATCCATTTCAATATTTCGGGTTCTATCTCTCTTTCTATTATTACCATATTTACTTATAGTAAGACCCATTTATAAACCTTTCCGTTTTAATAGGGTTAAAACATACAACCTTTCCGTTTTAATAGGGTTAAAACAGACGATTATTTTTGGGGTTTAAGAGCATCTATGTAAATATTGTCTCATTATTGTGTTTATAACTTCTTAGATGGATTAATATCAGGGCCTAACGAAACCTTTAATAATTATAAAAACCCCATAAAATCATGATAAAAGGCATATTACTCTCTATTTCATTAGCAACTTTCATAACTTCTTTAGTTTTTACTATTTCTAGCTTTTCAAACAATATACAAGAAAACATTATTACTGGTAATTTTATTGGTTATTCGGGAGTTATTAATTATTCAATAATTGGATTAATCTTTTCTTTTATTGCTTGTTGCTTAATCATATTTTGGATGAGAAACTATCCCCAAAAGTCTTTAGCCGCTTTTAGAGTAGCTTGACTACCTTGTTGTTGACTCATTTGTTTTACAGCAGCTTGTTTTTTACTAGCGACATAGAACTCGTCTTTTGTTGTTCTTTCGTTATCCTCTGCAGATTGTACTAACTTATTCAATGCTTCTCTATTAATAACTTCTTTTTGCTTTTCTCTTTTCTCTTTAGAGCTTTTTATTAATTTCATAATCTGGGAAAAGAACGCATTTAATAAAACTATAGCTAAGATAATCATTACAATTATAAACCAACTCTTAAATAGATAACTTAGGGGTTTAGCTATTGTATTAATAATAAAATGTGTTTCTATAAGTATAATAACAAGAGCAAGGCCTATAAGTCTTGCAGATGCGTCAGAAACAAATAAAAGAAGTTTATTACCATTAAATACAAGAATGTTTAAAAAAGTTAAAATAACTATAAAGTTTATTAGAAATAACCAGGTTAATTCTGGTCTCATGCCAAAAACATATTTTAACCAAACAGCCTTGTTTACATATTCCATTATCTTATCAATTCTTGATTTATAACTATTCAGTTTAGCTTGATCAATTTCTCCTGTTTCAGGATTTATAGGTATTTTACCTACAGCATCTTGTATATTTTGTACATCTTGTTCTCCAACAGGCAAATTAGTTTCTTGGGCATTTGCATTTATAATAAGGAAACCTATTAATAAAACTAAACAAAATAAACTAAATTTTCTCTTCTTCATAATAATATTAAATAATTCTAACTTTTAAATATATCTCTCGAAAGGATTTTAAAGAGAAAATCCTATTAAAATATATGAAAAAGATGTTATTTTTTATCGTAATATTATATTTTCTATTTATACCCTTTGTTTTATCTCAAAATTCTAATATCCCTAATCAGAATATTACAAAAGAAGATATACAAGTTCCAGAGAATATAAAGAAGTTATCTAATTCTCTCTTTAACTTGAATAATGAGGATGTTTCTTTAGAAAAATTAATTCTGCTTTGTGCTCTATTTCTTATTCTGATTATTATGCTTTTTGAGATATTTAAGATAATGCCTTTGTTAAGTAACTCGTTCCTTAGAGTTTTAGGAGCAATTATAGTTACTATTCTTGCTTCAATTTCAGGAGGAGTAAATAAATCAGTTTTCCTTTTCCTTTTTTGGGCAAACTCATTTAATTTTAGTAGAAGTGGGGCAGCAAAGATAACTATATTTATCATTGTAAGTATTATATTGATTATAATTGTTGCGAAGTTTAGTGATTATTTCAAGGCTAAAATGGTTCTTGATAAAGCAGAAGAGCTTGGAGAAAAGCTAAGGCAAGGTAAAGAATCAGCAGAGATATTTAATAATGCAACTAGAGCTTTAGCAAAAGCAAAGAGAGAAGCAGACTGATTAGCACTTCTTAATTTGAGCTAGTTTATATTATTAAATTGTTAATCTAAAGATAGGTTAGATATTACTAGCATTAGAATTATTGTAGACTAATGACTTTCTATATAAGTAGTCAACTTGGGCTTTAGAGACTTATTATTCTGAGAGTAACATATTAAAAAGTCCACAATCTATAACTTTAGTATATATCTATTATTAATAAGGTCTTAAATTGCTTTATGAATAAATATTAATAAAATAAAAAGTCAGCTCTCTAAACATATTACTTTCTCTTTATCCCCAAAAGTCTTTAGCCGCTTTTAGAGTAGCTTGACTACCTTTTTGTTGACTCATTTGTTTTACAGCAGCTTGTTTTTTACTAGCGACATATTCAGCAGATTCTCTATCTACAGCACCAGATACAACATCTGCTGCAGCTTTTCTTTCTCTTCTTTCTTTCATTTTTTCTAAGACTGTTGCAATTCCGCCTTCTGTAAATAACCACAATATTGCACCAATAATTGCTAAAATATAGAGGAATCCATACTCAGCACCTTCAGAATTTGTGGGCATTGATAACCATTGATATAATGCGAATATAATAAAACCCATTACTACTATCTTATTTACAAAAGGAGCAGCTTCAGGCATTTTTGTTCTTAATTTATATGTAAATGCCCAAACAACTAATAAGGGTATTATTGAAGTTAAAACAATACCCATAGCAGTATAATTATGTAAGATTGCTTTTACAACACTTGCACTTACAAACATAAAAGCAAGTACACCAATAACAATTGAAATAATCCATTTTATTGATTCTTTTTCATTAATAAATGGAAGAAGATCACTAACAGAATATATAACTAAAACTAATAAAAAGACAAGTAAAAATTTAGCAATACTATCTGAGGTAGGCATTGTAACACTACTTTTAGATCCTAGAAGATTTACAAGTTTATCAAAATTAGACTCAGCAGAATTAGACTCAGCAGAATTAGACTCAGCAGAAACAAGCCCAACAAATAATCCTATAAATAACAATGAACATAATGCTACAAATAAAATATTCTTGTATTCTCTTTTTTGATTCATAATCATACTTACAAATATCCCCTTTATAAACCTTTTCCCTATTTTGTAGTTATTTTAAAAGTGTAACAAAATTATTGTGTTATTTTCCGTCGATAAATATTTAAGTATGTTATTTCTTACTTAAATATATTTTTTAGAACAAAGAGAGAATATGTTTAAGAATGTCTTAGTTGTCTAATCTTCTCGTAATATTGTTCTATTTCTCTTTCTTTGCTTTTTATTGCCCAGTCTGTTTGTGTAGAGGGTGGAAGATTTTGTAATGCTTTTCTTTCCCCTTCTAATCTTGCTATCTGGTCCATAATTATCTTAACATGCCCTTCATTCTGTTTTTGTTTATCCAAATATCTTCTTATAGTTCCATCTGCTAATAAAAATACAAATGCAACAATTGCAGTAAAAAAGTACCATTGACTATAATTATCTCTATCTGTAGTTGTGTATAATCCTAAGAAAACACAAATAAATAATATCCAACCTATTTTAGATATAGTGCTAGAATCAGTAACTCCTTGTAAAAAGAAGAAATAAATAATCAAGGGTAATAAAGTAGTCATAGCTATACCAAATGCTTGGTAAGTCATTAAAATTGTGTTTAACCACCCCATATCAATATATCTTATAGATAATATTGGTATAATAAAAGAAATAGTCCATATAACTCCTTTTAGAGGTTTATTATCCTTATTAAAGAAAGGAGCTTTACTTACAGCAACATAGACAATTGCAACTAAAATTGCAAAAAGCAAAAATTTTTCAAATAACATTTGCCCATCCCAATAATCTCCACCAAATACTGCTTGTAAAAATGGTTCTGTGAAATCAACCACAAGATTAATTAAATTTTCAGTTTCTGATCTTAAATCAAATGAGCCACCATATGAAGCAGAAACAAATTGTACTAAAAATAATAAGCTTGCAAACATTGAGATAAAAAATAAGTAACTTCTTTTTTTCATATTCAATTAAAATAAATAGAGTTTATAAAAGTTTTGTATTCCATGAGATTATATTAAAGTTTCTTTAAATAAATAAAAAATTTAAGCTAGCTTTTTCATTAGCTTATTGTAATATTCTATATCCAATAAGTAAGCTGTTTCTCCTACTTGTCCTTGACTTGAAGGGGTTGTACCAGCATATCCGTTTATATTGTTGTTTCCTATAAATTGTTTGAAAGCAGTAGTGCAATTATTCATTGCAGTTTGATATTGAATCAAAGTAGCATATTTATTACCGCCTTTTATTCTTTCTATTTGCATTCTAGATCTCCATTGTGCGATTGTTCCATCAAATAAAGCCATTATTAAACAAGCAACAGCAGCAATAGGATAAACATTACTTGATCCATTATTTTGAGATGGAAGAGTCTGATCAACAGTTCCCCATATCATAAAGAATACAACAGCAAAAATAACCCAAGCAGATCTTCTAGCAGGACCAACCCAATTTTCTGTTAAAAAGTAAAATAAAACAAAAGGAATCAGTATAATAACTGTTGCTAAGAATGTTTGATTTGGCATTAACAATGTATTAAGCCATTCAGCAGTCATAAATCTAACACTAATTATAGGTACAGCAATACTTATTACCCATGCAGCCCACTTATAATCATCAAAGAACTTATGAAATGATTTAGATAAAACTACATAAACAAAAGCAAATACAATAATAGCAAAGAACAATTTTATAATAAATCCATCATTATTTATTCTATCTGCGCCCAAAGCCCAACCAAGTAT
>Ga0172375_10009634_pt1 | contig 12681 bp, 16 predicted proteins | sample LakKiv1m_FD_114537 | JGI IMG/M metagenome (GOLD analysis project Ga0172375, IMG submission 114537) | Freshwater microbial communities from Kabuno Bay, South-Kivu, Congo - kab_092012_11.1m | ecosystem: Environmental > Aquatic > Freshwater > Lake | place: Democratic Republic of the Congo... | reverse complement strand
TTGAGTCATGGTACTTCCTCCTATAGTTAAGATTTGTATGGGTTACTTATCTTAACCGGAAGGCCATGGCTCTTTTACTGCCTTAGAGCCTTAAACTGTCAACGCTTTTCTAAACCAGTGCACTTTATCAAAAGCCGCCTTGCATTTCTCCGAACAGAAATAATAATCGAGTCCTTTATAAGAAGAAGCAAAAGCAGATGCCTTTTCGTTTAGTGTCATGCCGCAAACAGGATCTTTAGTCATATCATCCCTTTAATTATTTTTCTTACTTCTTTACTCTTTATAAGGGAATTGTAATGCCTTTACACTGAGCCTCATCGTTGACTTATTATTCGAGCGTCTTTTTCTTCTCTTCAAACTCCTCTTTGCTCACCTCTCCCTTCGCATATCTTTTCTTGAGGATATCAAGGGCTGTATCTTCTTTTTCTTCTCTTTTTGTGCTTCCCGCAACAAGCAACTTAATCAGATAAACAACACCCAAAATAATTAATACCCAGAAGACAATCATGAACAGCCAGCCGAAACCCATTCCCCATCCGTAATTTCCCCATTGCATCATAGCCTGCACCTCCTTAAACAATATCCTCTAATTTACAGCAAACATCTTTTTGAATTATTTAAAAATATCACCCTTTCACCAGAAGCAAAGGGATTTTTATCCCTTGTATCACGCCCAGCGTAACACTTCCAAGAACCGCTGCTCTTAATGCGCTCTTGCCATGCGAGCCCATAACTACGATATCTGCCTTAGATTTTTTAGCCTCCCTTATAATTTCCTCTACAGGATGCCCTGTCCTTATAACAGTTTTTGATTTGATGTTATTCTTTTTACAGAATTTTTCTATTTCTTTCATATAAACTTCGGCAGCCTGCCTTAGATAGTCTCCAATCGGGTCTATCGAATGTGTAGGTGATACAATTGCGGGGATTGACCCGCTTACTATAAAGCGTTTATCGATTACGCTCAGCAATACTATAGAAGCATCTGTTTTCTTTGCGAGCTTGACCGCGTATCTCGCGGCATCCCGGGCAATCGTGGAACCGTCAGCCGGCACAAGTATCTTTGAAATCATAAAACACCTCCTTTTTTATCGCTGCACAGGCATTTCAGACAGATTGACTTTTATTGTCTTTTGTTTTTTATCTCTGATGATTCCCAGCTCAATAGATTGACCGATGCCCTTTGATTCTATCTCTTCTATGAGATTATCCATATCTTTTATCGCCTTTCCTCCTATTGTCACAATCATATCGCCGCCAACAACAATCTGAAGATTCCCTATCATCACAATACTGCTTCCTCCCTTAATGCCTGCCTTAGCCGCAGGGCTACCCTTTTCGACCTTTGCAACGAGCACTCCTGACGAGGACAGCTTTAAGAGTTCTGCCAATTCAGCGTTAATATCCTGACCGGTAATGCCGATCCATGGCCTTGATATGTATCCCTTTTCTATTAATTGAGGAACAACCTTTTTTGCCGTATTCACCGGCACGGCAAAGCCAAGGCCTACATTCGCGCCTACAGGACTGAATATGGCTGAGGTCATGCCTATCATCTTGCCGCTGCTGTCAAGGAGCGGGCCGCCTGAGTTTCCCGGATTTACGGCAGCATCGGTCTGGATTATGCCTCTTATAAGCCTCCCGTTAACAGCTCTCAAGGTTCTGCCTAAGGAGCTTATAATGCCGACCGTTAGCGTCCTTTCAAGGCCAAAGGGATTACCTATTGCCAAAACCTTCTGTCCGACCTTTAGAGCGGCAGAATTTCCAAACGGGATGGGTTTGAGTTTATCTGAAGGCGCCTCTATCTTTATTACCGCTATATCATTGCTCGGGTCTGCGCCCACAAGAACAGCCTCTAATTTAGAGCCGTCAAAAAGGGTGACCTCAAGCTTCTTTGCATTTTCTACCACATGAAAATTTGTAAGGATATGTCCCTTTTTATCTATTATTGACCCTGAGCCTGCTCCCTGTTCAGGAACAGGATTATGAAAGAAATCATAGGATACTATGGTGGTTGTGATGTTAACCACACCGCTTCCAATTTCCTCGTATATCTTTATGTTTTCCGCCTCGTCAGAAGACAGGGCAACAACATGAAAGGGGAAAAAAATTGTTGCAAAAAAGATAACAGCCCTGAATATATTTCTTAGCATAATAATACCCTCCTCATTTCCTATTCAATAAATATTGTCTTGCTGCCAAGGCAGCCTTTGCGCCTTCGCCTGAAGCGATAATAATTCTCTTGCCGAATGCGTCTGTCACATCGCCTGCCGCAAATATTCCCGGACAAGACGTCGAGCAATCAGGATTTATGATTATTTCGCCTGCATCATTAAGTTTTACAAGCTGTGACACAAGAAAGGGATTCGGCCTTAGCCCGATCGCTATGAAAGCCCCTTTTACAGCAAGACTTATTTGCTCCCGTCCTGCCTTTTTTCTCAAGGTTATCATTGAGAGGTTTTTTTCACCCAGAAACTCGACGACCTTAAACCCTTCGTATTTTGTGAGATTACCGAACTTATTTATACGTTCAATTATCACAGGGTCTGCGGCAAAGATATCTGATACGAGATAGATATGTTTTGTAACATTATGCAGGTTGTCAACCATCTGAAATGCCGAATTGCCGCCTCCTATTACAGCTACATCTTCTCCCTGAACAAAGGAGATATCCTGAATATTTCCATAGAATATCCCTTTTCTCTGGAACTCTTCCTCGCCGGGCACATTCAGTTTTTTTCTTGTCATTCCCGTGGCAATTATCAGCGTCTTTGCCGAATACGTTTTTAACTCCGATGTGGTGACATTGAACCCAGCCCCGGTTGCCTCGATTTTTTCAACATCGCTTAGAAGGTGATCGATATAGTGAGAATGAATTAGCTGATACTGAAATTTTTCCGTAAGGTCCGTGCCTGTGATAAAATCAAAGCCCATATAGTTTTCTATCTTTGTGCTGTCAATGGCCTGACCGCCGAGATCCTTAGTTATGAGGAATGCATCCATCTTTAGAGTTGACGCATATACGGCTGCTGTTAATCCCGCGGGCCCGCCTCCGACGATTATGAGGTCGTAAGATGCGCGGGGTATTTTGCATACACGCTCGCTCATGTACTTGTCCCTGCATCCTTCGGAGCAGAAATAAAATGTTTCCCCATCGCATTCGGCAGTGAAGGCGTCTTCTTCTTTTACATCCATGTTACATACAGGGTCTTTTTTCATGGGGTTTTCCTTTACCCTTCTATTTTATATCCGAGCCTCTCTATGCTTTCTATTGTAATCTTCTTAAGTTTTTCCTGATCAATTTTGGAATCGTCAAAGCTGATAGCTATTTTACCTCTTTCGACATCAATAGAATCAACGCCATCCATATGGCCTATAAATCTTCTCACTGCCAGAGAGCATTCTTCGCAGAATTCCTTAGCTACGCTAAATGAAATCTTTGCCATTATGTCTTCCTCCCGACAATTGTGTCTGACTGCTGAGATTTTTCCGGCAGGTGTTTATCCTCAGATTGATAGGGGATATAAAGACTGAAGGTAGAGCCTTTGCCTGCCACGCTTTCCACTCTTATAAAACCGCCGTGATCTTCTAAAATCTTTTTGCTGATAGCAAGGCCCAATCCGGTGCCGTGTTCTAAGACCTTGGTAGTAAAGAACGGCTCAAAGACCATTTTAAGTTTATCCTCAGGTATCCCTATGCCTGTATCGGTTATTTTTATATTTAGATATGCTCTTCCCTTAATGACTTCCTTCCCTGTTGATACAGTCAGCGCGCCGCCCCTTGGCATAGAATCTACGGCATTGGATACGATGTTATTTATCACCTCTCTTATATGGTCGCTATCTGCCGTTATCTGCGGCACATCGGCGAACAACCTCTCTATGCTTATGGATTTTTCCTTGCAGATAAGCTCAAATGTTTTTAATGACCCCTCAATTATCTCATTAATATTATAATTGCTTAAGATCAGGTGGGTTTCCCTTGAAAAAGTAAGGATATTTCTCAATATCTTTTCGAGCCTGTTAACTTCCGAGATGATTATTTCTATGTTTTCTTTTTCGGAGCTTTCAGCCGGGATCTTTTTGCTTAATCTCCTTGCAAACCCGCCGATCGAAGTTAAGGGGTTGCGTATTTCATGCGCCACGTTAGCCGTGAGCCTTCCAAGCGCCGAGAGTTTCTCAAACTGAGCAAGCTGTTCCCGAAGCCTCTGCTTTTCCTGCTCTGACTGCTTCCTTTCGATGACGCCGGCGGTGGTATTGGCTATGGATGTCATAAGGTCGTCATCCTCTTTATTCCTTTTGTAGTCCTCTTTTAAAAGAAGGTTTATTACGCCGAGGACCTTTTCCTTGGAAATGATCGGGACACAATAATTGCTATGAGGGGAAATGTCTTCATATTGCGTTTTGTGGCTGTTATCGTTAGATCCGCAGGATACGACTTCGCGTTCGGATGCGGCCAATCCGCAGAGGCATGTTCCAAAAGGGACTCTCGCGCAGGTGTTCTGCATAGATTCAGAATACCCACGTTGAACCTTCATCACGAGAACGCCCGGTTCCTCTGTAAGATATATGCAGCCTTTCGACTGTCCGGGAAGGATGGGAATAGAAAGGATGGTATCAAGGATGCGCTCTAATTGATCTTCGAAAGGAACGGGTTCGAGAGAGGTCTGCAGGATTGAGCTTATCGTGCTCTGAAAATAGTAGCCTCTTTTGATCTTGTCCTCCGCAATCTTACGCTCGGTGATATCCCTGATATCTGCAAGGACAAAAACGCCCTCATCAGTGTCAACAGGGCTTAACCCTATATCCACAGGAAACTCCCTACCATCCTTTGCCAGTCCATAGAGATTTAATCCGACCCCCATAGGCCGGGACCTCGGCTTCGAATAATATTCTTCACGATTTTTTCTATGCCTGCTGCGAAAACGTTCGGGAATTAAGGACTCTATCTCCTTTCCCTGCAATTCATCGCGGGAATAGCCGAATAACGCTTCCGTCTCTCCATTCACAAAGACAATTTTTCCGCCTCTGTCGGCAAATACCATGGCGTCAGGCGCGCATTCCATAAGGGTCTTGAACTTTTTTTCCGCCTCTCTGCGGATGGCAATCTCTCTTTCCATTGGAATCAAGGCGAGTTTTTTCAAGCTGTACCACAAGGTTATTCCAAGTAAAGCCATCAATAAAACCGAGCCTCCAACAAGCTGCAACATAAAACGGTTCAAGCTGTTTGTGATAGATGAAAAATTCCTTGCCATCTCAAGCGTAACCAAATCCCGGCCTGCATATTGAAATGTCTTCTTAAAAGAAACTATATGTTTTGATGGTTCATCGTGTTTGTATTGCGAGATAACAAAATTATTAGGCGCTGTTGCCTTAAGCTCTATTATCTCTTTATGTTCTTTACCCCAGCGGGTCAAAAACTGCTCGACCGCGGCATAATCATGCCTGAGCATTGCATCTTGCACAAAGGCTCCCATAAGTTCCACTTCTCCTAACGCGTCTCTGTGAGCCGCATCGAACATTTCGTGCTGATGGGCTAATATGACAGCAACAATGACGCCAAAAAAAATTAACAATATCGCAATAAAGGAAAGAATTACACGCCGGTATCTGAATGTTCCATTGGTCATGGCTGGACCCCTATCTTCTTTAGTTTCCGCAGGATAATACGCAGGTTATCATAATCCCTGTCAGATGCCGATACCATGCCTGTCAGGTTTCCTTGCATTTTAAGCAAAATAGCCCTGCCTTCCTTATCGTATTTAAGTTGGAGCAATGCCTCCTGCAATGCCTTGACAGTCTCTTTCGGAAGAAGGGAACTCGCAACAAAATTATGTTCCGACATAGAAGGAGTCCATGCAATCACCCTAAGCCCCCTCTTTTCATATTCATAAAACACATCTTCCTTAACAGCCCCGGCATCAAAGTCTCCCGCAAGCACACCGAGGGCAACATTGTGGTGGTTATATAGAAATTTATACTCAGCCAGGTCTTTGACGTCTATTCCTGCCTCTGATAGCGTATATCTGGGAACAAGATGTCCCATTGTCGTTTCAGGGGCTACAAAGGCAAAACGCTTATTTTTTAAATCAGCCAATGTGTTTATACTGCTGTTCTTTGCTGTTATAATTGCGCTCCTGAATGTGGGTTTGCCCATTATCTCCAGACGCGCGAGAATAGGCCTTTTGCCATATTTTTCCACCAGCATTACATAGGGGGCAGGGCTCATGAATGCTATATCAATCTTATTATTTCCTATTTTATCTATATCTTCTTTATAATCCTTTGCTATCTCTATAACAATTGGTTTACCTATCTTCCTGCTCAGATAATCCGTCAAAGGAGTAAACCGGTCCACCAGTTCGGCTGCAGGCAGGTAAGGATGTATTCCCAATGTCAGAAAATCATGAGCGCTTAGAATGCTCCCCGTGCAAAGCAGGGCTAAAAATATTATTATTGTGACAAGAAATCTCAATCTCATACGCTCCTTTTGCGCCTATCTTGCCATAAGATATTGAAAAAAATAATGCATATCCCTTCTCAGATAATTACTACCATGTAAATCAATGACTGTCAAGTTTTGAGATAACAATACGATAGCAGAAATGGGAAACGTTGCGGCTCGAACCCGGGGGACAGATAGGTTAGAGATGGTAATTTTTTAGGATTTACCGAACTGCGCAATATCCGGCGTCATAATCCACTAATTCTTTTATTGTAGGATTATTGCCGCATACAGGGCAGTCGGGATTTTTGGGGACTTTAACGCGCCTGAATGTTGTCTTTAAGGCATCATAAATCAAGAGAGTATTTTTCAACACATCTCCCTTTCCGAGTATCAGCTTGGCGACTTCGATGGCCTGCAATGAACCGACAACTCCGGTAATAGCTCCGATAACTCCTGCCTCCTGGCATGAGGGCACAAGGCCTGCCGGAGGCATCTCTTCAAACAGGCATCTGTAGCAATGCCCCTCGCCGGGCACAATCGTCGTCACCTGACCTTCAAATTTCAGGATTGCTCCGCTGACCAGAGGTTTTTTTGCAATAACGCACGCGTCATTCACAAGATACCTCGTAGGAAAATTATCGCTGCCGTCAACTACAACATCATAGTCTTTTATTAAATCCATTATGTTATCTTTTGTAATCCTTTGTTTAAGAGCAATAACATTCACATCAGGGTTCAAGGATTCAAATGTGCTCTTTGCTGATTCTACCTTTGGTTTTCCGAGCGTCTTAACGCTGTGCGCTATCTGCCTCTGAAGATTGCTCAACTCAACAGTGTCATTATCTATCATTGCTATTGTTCCCACGCCTGCTGCGGCGAGATAATAGCCTACAGGGCATCCGAGCCCTCCCGCTCCGACAATAAAAACTTTGGCGGCAAGAAGTTTTTTCTGCCCCTTTCCTCCAACCTCAGGGAGTATTATGTGACGGCTGTATCGCTGAAGCTGGTCTTCCGTAAATTCTGTCATTCTTTTTCCTTCCTTATAACCAATATCCAATCAGTATCATTAATCTTTTCTACCTTCAAAACCTTCTGCCCGTGGTCTTCCATTGACTTTGGTATGCTTCTCGACGCCTCCTCGTAATCAAGGAGTATCTCAAGAACCTGCCCGACCTCCATATCCTCTATAGCAAGCTTTGACTTCACGAATGTGTAAGGGCAAATAAGGCCCTTTATGTTAATCTTTTTGTCAGGTTTAATATCTTCTGCCACCGCAAGCCTCTTTCACACTTATAATTTTATATGTATAAAGTTTAAAACATCTCTCATATCAAAATCCACTAACTTCTATCCAGAAACCTCCATTCACGATGCTCTCTTAATCTCCTTCATTAATGCCTCGGCAGCTCCTTCGTCAAATTGTTTTAAGGACTCGTATTCCCGCAGGGCTCCCTTTTTATTGCCTACCTTTAAATATGTCACGCCCAGATTGTATCGAGCCGAGGCGTAAGATGGCCTCAGCTTTATTGCCTTCTTCAAAGCGCCAATCTCTTCATTAAACTTATTCAGCTTCCCGTAAGCCACGCCTAAATTATTATAGGTAACCGGATAGTCAGGCAAATATTTTATTGCCTTCTTAAACATAGGGATCGCCTCGGCCGGCTGATTAATACGGTCATACGCGGTTCCCATCTTAACATATGCATAACCCATATCCGGCTTCAGTTTCACAACCTTCTTGTAGGTATCAATAGCCTCCGCATACTGGCTATTACGATCATACAGATCCGCAAGATGATACAGGGCATCCACATCGTCTGGGTTTTTTTCTAACTTCCTCTTTACCTCATCGAATACGGATTCGCTTGAATATGAACTTACAGCGGGAGAAGATGCCCCTTTATCAGGACTTTCTTTCTTCTTGCAGGAAATAATTAGCGGCAAAGTTAAAAGTATTAGCATAAGGGAAAGAATGCAGGCTCTATTTACAATCTGACTTTTCTTCATTGCTACTCTCCTTTTCTGATCGCCTCATACGGCTCCATCCTGCTTGCTGAGATAGCAGGCAATAAAGACGCCATTAGTCCTGTCAGTATCGAGAAGATAATAGCTCCCGATACCAACTCTAAAAGAACCTTCACGGATGGCAGAAGATACGGCAACTTCAGGCTGTCCACAATAAGGTTCATAAATGTAAAAAGCAGCAATGAGCCTGCTGCCAATCCAATCACGCCTCCGATAAGAGATATGATAGATGCCTCCACAATTATAAGCCTGAAGATGTGCCTCTTTTTTGCGCCCATCGCCCTTAAGAGCCCTATTTCCCTCTGCCGTTCATTAACTATCATGTAGAATGCAAAACCCACCATCAGAAGCGCCGTCACCCAAAGCACTAAACTTATGACAAAAATCCCCGTGAGAAGGCCACCGAGTTGTTTCCTTACAGTGTTGATTACCTCGTCCGAGGCTATTGCCTTAATCCCCTCTATATCATGCTCAAGCCTTATAGCAACCCGCCCGGGCGTAAAGCTATCCTCCACCTGAACAAGCACGGCTGAAATCTTATTTTTATCCAGGTCCAATGGCTGCATTGACTTGGCCTTTGAGTTCTCTGCCATAGAATAAGCCGCGTCCATCGTCATGAATACCGATTGGTCAAAAAACTTCATCCCGGTCAATTCCATCGTTCCAACGACATTAAATGACGTACCGAAAAACGGCAGGGAATCTCCGACTATGATAGGCATTCCCCTGCCTGCTATAACTTCATTTCCTACCAGCGGTTTTTTTAGATTCTTCTCAAGCCATGGAGTTATGGTAAAGTCTGTTTCAGGATCAAAAGCAATAAGAAAAGCATCTACAGTGTAACAGCAGGTAAAAGACGCAGGCTTGATAAAGACCTGAGGAGACGCCTTCTTAACTCCTTCTACCGCTCTTACTTTATTGAAGATTTCCTTGTCCATGTAAAAGCTGGTCGGCTCTCCCGCCAGCAGCGCCGTCTTTGCCTGAGCTTCATTTTTTTCAGGGACAATAAGTATGTCAGCGCCAAGCCTGTAAGTTCCTATTTTCAAGGCATTTCTCATTCCTGAAATAAATATAGTCGCTCCGAAAAGAGTTCCGGTAACGACTGCAACTATCAAAAGCAAGACGAGTGTACGAATAAATTTTCTTTTCAGGTTTCTTGCGGCAAGATTAAATATCGTTATCTTTTTCATTTTGTCATTATAACATTAATGCAACCGGCATAAAAAAGGCTGGAGAATCCCTATTCTCCAGCCTTAAGAAATCAGAATTAAAACCTTATTTATTCTTTGCAGGGCTCCAGTCTACCTCAATACCGCAAAGCAAAGGCGAGCCTTTATCTATTTTGACCTGAATACCCGCAGCCTTATGGCATTCGACGCATGCTGACACCTTTCCTACAATGGCGCTGGTCTTCATATCCATTATGTTCACCGTGCTGTCGTCAGCATAGGTTCTTGACGATAGGAACGCGTATTTCCCGTCTTTTGTGAATGCGAAATCATGTGGTCTTATATTATCAGGAAGGATTATGCGCTTTACAATCTCGTCCTTCTTTGTATCAATAATAACGACCTGGCTCTTGTGCGTGCCCGGCTTCAGTCCCGGATCGAATTCGTTTGGAGCGCTTACCCATAGATATTTTTTATCAGGCGTCAGCCTTGCCTGATGAATGAATGTCATCTCAGGGCTTGTTATCTCCTTAATCTTCTTCTTTGTCTTCCAGTTATATACATATACTGTGCCTGTCGGCATATCGGTTATGTATGCCTTGTCATGGTTCTTTGTCCACTGTATACCGCAAACTGCCTTTCCTACAGGCATCTTGTCAACGGTCTTGAGCTTTGCTGCGTCCCAGATGTATACATGGCCGTCAGCCATATCCTCAAGATATATTTTGCCGTCAGGGCCAACAATAGCGCCGCAAAACTTCTCGCCGACCTTGAAGGGCCCTTCTTTTTTACCGCTGCTAAGGTCAATCTTATAGACATTACCGTCAAGAGTACCGGCAACAAGAATCTTTTTTCCTTTCTGCTTAATTATTGCCTGCCCATGGGTGCCGCCTGCTTTCTTAACTTCTTCAAAGCTCATACCGGCAATCTTGCCTTCCATCTCAGAACCGGCTTCTGCAAGAACTATCCTGTCATGCATCACATCTCTGGGGGCCTTCATCGTCCTCATGTCTATGATTGCCAGATGACCGCCGTGACCCGCTATATAAGCAATAGCATTAAATGTGGGAATCTTTGCCGCCGTCTTTTCTTTTGCAACGACAACCTGTTCAGTCGCAGCGTCAGGAGAACTGCTGAATAGCGTATAACCTGCCAAGATTAATCCAATAACCAGAACAATCGCGAAACTTTTCTTCACGTTTTTCCTCCCCGTTTCAAATTTTAAAAAAATAGAGCTAATACCAAAACTCAGTGATTACTTTATATCTCGTCACCTCCTTAAATCTAAACTGTCTAAAATATTCTGATTGAAGATAGCACCAAAATAAGAATGTGTCAACATCAAGTTAAAATTTCAGGTTAATGCCTTGCGAGTGTTTCTTTTTTAAACAGAACAGAGGGGGCTCGCATGATGTCCACAAACGACAAAATACAGGCATACATGCAAGATACACAATGCAGGATTTAATAAATAAATAAAACGCGAACTACAAGTCACCCGTCTCTATTTTTTTCTTGACTTTTTCATATAATCATATAATAATATGTTTATATGAAAACCATGATAAATACTTTTAAGCTCCTGTCCGACAAAACAAGAATGAGGATACTGATGCTCCTCGCAAGAAAAGAGATGTGCGTGTGCCAGCTTATGGGAGTGCTGGAAATATCACAACCGCTTGTATCGAGGAATCTCGCCCTGCTCGGCAGCGCAGGACTGCTTAATGAAAGGCGCGACGGAAAGTTGATCTTCTACTCGCTAAAGGGAGATTTGCCTTCATCGATATCAGGCATACTGAACATACTGAAAAAACACCTTAAGAATGACACGGTTTCTAAAGCCGACCTGAAGACCCTTGGCGAGTGCAAAGAATTTCAGAAAAAAACAGGCAAATGCGATATGAAAACATTCTTCGCATTTATGAAAAACAAACAGAAACAAAGACGCAAGAGGAGTTAAGATGCTTGCAGAATTTGCAGTTCGAGGTCGAATTAAAAAAGACTGTGTGAGTAAGGAGGTGAAAGATTTTTCAATGCAAACAAAAGCAGATGCTCTTATGGTATAATTAAAGACATACGCAACAATGAAACAAACAATGAAATGGAGGTAAATATAGATGTCTTACAACAGATGTATATGCCAAGGATGCGGAAGCAACTTCGCAACCGTTATAAGCACCGATGCTGAGATTCAGAAAGAAAAGTGCCCGAGCTGTGGAGAAAGAAAACTGAAGATATCAGGAAAACTGAGTCATTCTGAACTTGCGACCCAGTTCTCCGGCGGTGGCGGCGGCTGAAACCCATGGGGATGCTAAGACCGGTCCGGTCTTTACTATAAAAAATAAAGGCTGACAACTGTCAGCCTTTATTTTTTAATCAAACCTTGACTTTATTCCTTTCTCATAAGCCTTAAACCCACCCGCTGTAACCCGCGATAAAAGTTGACAAAGTTCCCCCTTAATTTTTATTATAAATTCTAGGACAGGCGGTAATATTTTTACAGCGTCTGTTATCACATATAGAGAATGTGGTAAAGGCGCTTTTTTGCCTGAAAATATAACGGAGATACAACCATGTGCAGGCTTGCTGCTATAACATCAAACACATACTTCTCTCCTATGGAGAATATACTTGCCCTTGAGACAATGAAGGAAGGGCATGACGGCTCCGGCCTCGGGCTTATGCTTAAAGACCTCGGAGGAGAGTTTAAAGAGCTAAAAAAATACCCCATAATGTCCGGCATTTGCTCCAAAACAGGAGTTAAAGTTCTTGATGACTACATGAAAAAACAGGGATACAAGCTCAAGCACGTATGGACGCCAAAGATAAAACATGTAAAAGGGATAACACCCCGTGATTACTATTTCGCAAGGGTTTACGATTACCCTGCCTCTCACAAAAATAAATCTTTTAAGGAAAAAGAAGACCTTTTGATGAACACGCGGCTTGCTCTCAGATGCATCGGAGAGCCTGACGAGTCCATATTCGTCTTTTCATTCTATCCTGACGTCCTTACGCTTAAGGAGGTCGGAGATCCTCT
>Ga0172375_10009633_pt1 | contig 12681 bp, 6 predicted proteins | sample LakKiv1m_FD_114537 | JGI IMG/M metagenome (GOLD analysis project Ga0172375, IMG submission 114537) | Freshwater microbial communities from Kabuno Bay, South-Kivu, Congo - kab_092012_11.1m | ecosystem: Environmental > Aquatic > Freshwater > Lake | place: Democratic Republic of the Congo... | reverse complement strand
GCTGGCGGCGCTGGGGTTGTTCGCGGCCGGCCTACTGGTGGATTCCCATGGCCGGCGGCCCGCCGGAGGTGGTGGCGGACGTGGAGCTGCCGGTGGGACCGGATGGCACGGCCATGGTCACCATCGACACGGCCCTCGCCAAGGAGGTCCTCGGTGACCGCGACCATCGCTATGAGATCACCGCCGAGGTCCGCGACGAGTCCCGCCGGACCATCGTCGGCAGTGGCACCGTGATCGCCGCCCGAGACCCCTTCAAGGTCTACGCCTGGGTGGACCGCGGGCACTACGAGGCGGGCGACACGATCTACGCCCGCTTCCAGGCGCGCACACCCGATGGCAAGGGCGTCTCCGGCCAGGGCCGCCTGCGGTTGCTGCGCCTGAGCTACGGGGCAGACCGTGTCCCGGCAGAGAAGGAGGTCCAGGCCTGGGACCTGGACCCCGACGAGCAGGGCTGTGCGGCGCAGAAACTCACCGCCGCGGCGCCGGGCCAGTACCGGCTCGCCTACACGGTGACCGATGCCAGGAACCACGCCCTCGAAGGGGGCTACGTCTTCGCCGTGCGCGGCGAGGGCGCCAAGGGCAGCGACTTCCGCTTCAGCCACATCGAACTGGTCCCGGACAAGGCCGAGTACCGGCCGGGCGAGCGCATGGAGCTGGCCGTTAGGGCCGACCGCGAGGACGCCTTTGTGCTGCTCTTCGTCCGCGCCGCCAACGGCATCTGCCTGACGCCGAAGTGCATCCGCCTCAAGGGCCGCAGCACCATCGAGGACGTCGACATCACCCAGAAGGACATGCCGAATGTCTTCATCGAGGCGCTGACGGTGGCAGATGGCGACGTGCACACGATCATCAAGGAGATCGTGGTCCCGCCGGAGAAGCGGGTGCTCGGGGTGGAGGTGTTGCCGTCGGCGACTCGCTTCCTGCCCGGCGCCAAGGGGCAGGTGAAGGTGCAACTGACCGAGGCGGGCGGCAAGCCGTTCGTCGGGACGGCGGTGGTGAGTGTCTACGACAAGAGTGTCGAGTACGTCGCCGGTGGCTCCAACGTGGGGGATATCCGGGCCTGCTTCTGGCAGTGGCGGCGCAACCACTCCGAGTGCACCTGGCACACCTTGACGCGCTGGTTCGGCAACCTGCTGAAGCCCAAAGAGACGCCCATGCAGACCGTGGGCCTCTACGGCGGCGTCGAGGAGGGCCAGGAACAGGGCCTGGGAATGGGCATGATGGGGCCGGGCGGCGGGGCCCGCCGCAAGGGGATGATGATGCGCCGCGGCGGCATGATGCCCGGGGGTGAGATGCTGGCCATGGACGCGATGGCGGGAGCCCCCGCCACCATGGCCTCGGGCGGCATGGCCGGGCCGGGGATGGAGATGGCCAAGGCGGCCCCCATGGCGGAGGCGGCCGGCATGGGTGGCATGGGCGGCGGTATGGGCGGCCCGGCCGGCGGCGCGCCGGCCATGGTCCAACCCACCGTGCGCAAGGAGTTCGCCGACACCGCCGTCTGGGTGGCCACGGTCGAGACCGGCCCGGATGGCAGCGCGGAGGTCCCCGTCCCACTCCCCGAGAACCTGACCACCTGGAAGATCCGCGTCTGGGCCATGGGCAAGGGCACCCGCGTCGGCGAGGGCAGTACCGAGGTCATCACCTCGAAGGACCTCCTGCTGCGCCTGCAGGCCCCCCGTTTCTTCGTGCAGAAGGACGAGGTGGTGCTCTCGGCCAACATCCACAACTACCTCGAGAAGGACAAGGAGATCAGGGCGGTCCTGGAGTTCGGCGGGGCCTGCCTGGAAGCCATCAGCCCGGCGGAGCGCACCATCCACATCGCCGCCAAGGGCGAGGCCCGCGTCGACTGGCGCGTCAAGGTCGTCCGCGAGGGCGAGGCCGTCGTGCGCATGAAGGCCCTCAGCGACGCCGAGTCCGATGCCATGGAGATGCGCTTCCCAGTCTATGTGCACGGGATGGACAAGAGGGTCTCCTCATGCGGCTTGCTGCGGCCCCAGGACAGCCGTACCGAGATCACCATCGAGGTCCCCAAGGAGCGCCGGCCCGAGTCCGCCCGGCTCGAGGTCCGCTTCTCGCCCTCGCTGGCCATGGCGATGATCGATGCCCTGCCGTACCTGGTGGACTACCCCTACGGCTGCACGGAACAGACCCTGAACCGGTTCCTGCCCACCGTGGTGACGCAGAACGCGCTCCAGCGCATGGGGGTCAGTCTGAAGGAGATACGGGACAAGCGCACGAACCTGAATGCGCAGGAACTGGGGGACCCGGCCCGGCGCGCGTCGCAGTGGCAGCGTTATGGAGTCCCCGCCGTGTTCGACGAGCGGACCGTAGTGGCCATGGTCCGGGAGGGGGTCGACGCCCTGGTGGCCATGCAGCTCAGCGATGGCGGCTGGGGCTGGTTCAGCGGCTATGGGGAGCAGAGCTGGCCCCACACGACGGCGACGGTCGTGCACGGCCTGCAGGTAGCCATCGGGAATGACGTGGCCGTACCGCCGGAGGTCCTGCAGCGCGGGATCGACTGGCTCAAGCGTTACCAGTCCCTGCAGGTGGCCCTCCTGCGCAATGCGGAGCAGGACCCCCGGCCGGAGCCCTGGAAGGCCCGGGCCGATGCCACGGATGCCCTCGTCTACCGCACCCTGGCGGACGCCGACGCCATGGATGAGGCCATGCGGGACTACCTCTACCGCGACCGCACCGAGCTGCCCCTCTACAGCCTGGCCCTCTACGGCCTGGGGCTGCAGCGCCAGCGCCAGGAGGAGAAGCTGGGCATGATCCTGCGCAACCTGAGCCAGTTCGTCAAGCGCGACGAGGAGAACCAGACCGCCTACCTAGACCTGGGCAACGGCGGCTACTGGTGGTACTGGTACGGCAGTGAGATCGAGGCCCAGGCCGCCTACCTCAAGCTGCTCTGCGCTGCCGATCCCCGCAACGACCTCCTGCCGCGCCTGGTCAAGTACCTGCTCAACAACCGCAAACACGCCACCTACTGGAACAGCACCCGTGACACCGCCCTCTGCGTGGAAGCCTTCGCCGACTACATCAAGGCCTCCGGCGAGGACCGTCCCGAGATGACCGTCACCCTCAGCCTTGACGGCCAGGCGCCGAAGAAGGTCAGCATCAGCCCGGAGAACCTGTTCACCGTCGACAATGCCTATGTTCTCGAAGGCGAACGCCTGCAGGCCGGGGCTCACACGCTCGCCCTGACCAAGGAGGGCAGAGGACCTCTCTACTGGAACTGCTACGTGAGCTACTTCACCCTCGAAGACCCCATCGGCAAGGCCGGTCTCGAGGTGAAGACCGAGAGGGCCCTCTACCGGTTGGTCCGCGACGACCGCGAGATCGCCGCCGCCGGCGCCCGCGGGCAGGTCCTCAAGCAACGCGCGGAGCACTACCGCCGCGAACCCCTCAAGGCCGGGGCCCGCGTCGACAGTGGGGACCTCATCGAGGTGGAACTCCTGGTCGAGAGCAAGAACGACTACGAGTACATCGTCCTGGAGGACTTCAAAGCCGCCGGTTGCGAACCGGTGGACCTCCGCAGCGGCTACACGGGCAACGAACTCGGTGCCTACGTGGAGTTCCGGGACGAGCGCACCGCCTTCTTCATGCGGCAGTTGGCCCGCGGCCAGCACAGTGTCTCGTACCGTCTGCGCGCGGAGGTGCCCGGGGCCTTCAGCGCCCTGCCGGCGAAGATCTGGGGCATGTACGCACCGGAACTGCGCGGCAACTCCGACGAGAACAAGCTGGAGATCGGCGAGCGGCCGTGACGATGAGGGTCCGTCTGCCCTCGGACGCCCCGGAGAGGCCCCGACGCAGACCGGTGGCAACCCCGTAACCGCTGGCGAGGCCAGTGCCTGCACTCGTGCCGGGCGACCCGCCCGGCGTGGTCGGCCGGGGCGGGGGGGTCGGCGCGATCCCCGGCATCTGGGTCTGGGGCGGACGACGCTGAGCTGCATCCGCTCGACGGTGGACTGGCTCAGCGGACGGACGCTGGCCGCGGGGCCGCGCCTGCCGCCGCGGCCGCGGCGCTGGGAGCCGGTAGCGGCGGAGACCCTGGCCAGGCTGGAAGAGGCCGCCGGGCCGGCGGGGTGGGAACGGCTGCTGCTGGCGCTGTGTGTGTGGGTGGGACTGCGGGTGGGACAGATGGCCGGGCTGCGCCGGCGGGACCTGGGCCGAGGCTGTCGGCAGGTGTGGTACCTGGGGCGCCGGGGGCGGCGGCAGAAGGCGGTCGTGCCGCCGGGTTGCCGGCGGGTGCTGGCGCGCTGTGTGCGCGGCTGCAGCCCCGGGGACTGGCTGTTTCCGTCGGCGGCGAGGGACGGTGCCGGTCACCTGCCGCTGCGGGCTCTGCAGCGGACGCTGGCGGCCCTGGTGCAGCGGGCCGGGGCGCCGGCGGGGACCCCCTTCGAGGCGTTGCGCCGGAGCGGGGCCTGGGCGGCGGCGCCGCCGACGGCCGGCGCTGGTGCGGGGGAGCCCGGGGCTGGGGCCGGTGGGCCAGGGCCGGCAGGCCGGTGGGGTGGCCGACCGGTTCAGCGCCGGCTGCGCCGTCGTGCGGCCAGCCCCCCGCCATGTCGGCAGCAATGGCCTGGGACTGCTGGCGCGGGGCGGCCTCCTCCCGGTGGGCGTCGGCGAAGCGCTGTCGCAGAGCCTCCCGGGAGCCGCGGGAGCGCTCCCGGGCCGCCGTGCCCGGCGAAGCCACCCCTCGTGCCACGCCCTCCCTGCGCCTCCCGCGCGATCCGCCCCGAGCTCGGGCGGCCGGGTTGCCGCTGGGGGTGAGTTCCGGTCTGCACGGGTTGGCGGGCATGCCCAGGGCTGGCCTGGCCGGACCGGCACGCTGCCGGCTTGGGCACCGGCTACGGCTGAGGCCCTCCCCTCCCGGCCAGGGCCTCTGCCAGCATGGTGTGCAGTTCGCCGAGGTGGTTCACCGTCAGGTCCGGGCGGACCGTGAGCCCGGCCCCATAGATGCCATCCTCCTGCGGGTTTGCGATCTTGCAGCTCGGGCTCCCCGCGTTGGCGGCCAGGAGGATGTCGGTCTGCAACCGGTCCCCGACCATGAGCATCTCCTCGGGACGCAGCCCGTGCCGGCGCGCGATGTGCCACAGCATCTCGGGACTGGGCTTGCCCAGGACCTTGTCCGGCACCCGCAGGGTGGCGGCGGTGAGGCAGGCGCAGATGGAGGCGCAGTCCACCAAAACGGTCGCCTCGTCGGTAGGACAGATCACGTCCGGGTGCGTCGCGATAAATGGCTTCCCGCGAGAGATCCAGTAGGCAGTCCGGCAGAGCCGTGCATAGGTGAGGCCGGTGTCAAAGCCTACGAGCACCACGTCGGGGTCCTCGTCAACGTCGTGGAAGCCCGCCGTGACCATCTCGTTCCGCATGTCGGGCGTCCCGAGGATGAAAAGGCGGTTCTGCCCGGGGTAGGCTGCGCGCAGGTAGTCCACCGTGTTCCAAGTCGAGGTATACATCTGCTCCGGATCGATGCGGATGCCCAGGCGGGCCAGCTTGTCCACGTAGGCCTGGCGGCTGCGGGACGAGTTGTTGGTCAGGAAGGTGAACCCGATCCCTTGGGCCCGCAGGAAATCCAGCCAAGGGAGCGTCCATGGGAACAGGGTGGCGCCGCGGTAGATGGTGCCATCCATATCCATCACGACGTGGCGAATGCGCTGGAGGCGGAGAGGCATGGGGGTGAGAGAGAGGGGGGCAATCTCCAAGTTCCAGGGGCCAAGGGCCATGCTACGAAGGCCAGGTCCCGAATCCGGCGGCCCGGCTTCGGGTTTGGGGTCTCGGGTCTCGGGGTCCCTGAGGGGGGCTGCGGGGCCCCGGTCCTGGCGGCCGCCCTACTGGCGGTCGTGCGCCAAGAAGGCCTGGTATCCTTTGAAGGCCATGTACGTGTCGAGCTTGCCGGCGACCTCCCAGGGCGCGTGCATGCTGAACAGTCCCACGCCGCAGTCGACCACGTCCATACCATAGCGCGCCAGGAAGAGAGCGATGGTGCCGCCGCCGCCGCCGTCGACCTTGCCCAGTTCGCCGGTCTGCCAGACGACGCCGGCCTGGTTGAACACGCGCCGGATCTCCGCCATGAACTCCGCGCTGGCATCGCTGGAGCCGGACTTGCCGCGGGAACCGGTGTACTTGGCCACCACCACGCCGGCGTTGATCTGGGCCATGTTGTTGGGGCTGCTCACGTCGGGGTAGTTGGGGTCGTGCAGCGCGTTGACATCGGCGGAGAGCATTCGTGAACGCTCCAGACAGCGCCTCAGGGCCAGGTCGCTGCCGTTCCCGGCCAAGGCGAGCATCTCGGCCACGGTGTTCTCCAGGAAGCGCGAGTCCATGCCGGTAGCGCCCACGGAGCCGATCTCCTCCTTATCGCAGAGCAGGACCATAGCCGTGTAGGCCGGCGTCCTGCGCAGGTCCAGCAGGGCCCGCAGGCCGGCGTAGGCGCAGACGCGGTCGTCGTGCCCATAGCCGAGGATCATGGAGCGGTCGAGGCCGAGGTCGCGGGCCGGGCCTGCCGGGACCAGTTCCAGCTCGGCGCTGGAGAGGTCCTCTTCGGTGATCCCGTACTGGGCCTGCAGCCACCGCACCAGGTTCAGCTTCACCTTGTCCTTGACCTTGGCATCGTCGCCGGCGCCCTCGGCCGGCAGGCTGCCCACCAGCACGTTCAGGCCTTCACCGCTGATCCCGTCGGCCATGGTCTTGGTCGCCTGGTCTTTGCCGAGGTGCGGCAGCAGGTCGGTGATGGTGAGCACCGGGTCACCGGGGGCCTCCCCGATGCAGACCGGGACTCGGGTCCCGTCCTGGCGGACGACGACGCCATGCAGGGCCAGCGGCATGGCAACCCACTGGTACTTCTTGACGCCACCGTAGTAATGCGTGTCAAGGAGCGCCACCCCCCCCTCCTCATACAACGGGACCGGTTTGGCGTCGAGTCGAGGCGCATCCGTATGGCCGCCGACGATATGGAGGCCGTCCTCGAGGGGGTGCGTGCCGACGATGGCGGCCATGAGTGTCTTGCCGCGCCAGCCGCGGTAGACCCTGGTCCCCGGTGCCAGGCGGCCGCTGTGGCTGCCGGCGTGGTCCAGGTCCACGAAGCCCTGTGCCTGCAGTTGGGCGACCGCCAGGTCGAAGGCCTCGCGTTCCGTCTTGGCGGCGCTGAGGAAGGCCATGTAGTGGCGGCCGTAGGCCTCCACCGCGCGCCGTTCCTTCGCCGGCAGCCGGGACCACGCGTTCTCGCGCTTCCAGACGGGGGCCGGTGCAGTCTTCGTCCTGGGACTCATTCGCGGTGCCTCCCAACCCGGCCGAGCCGGAGCCAAGACGGCGTGCCGAAGTGGCTGTCGGCGGCGGGGTCGCTGCTAGTGCGATGTCTCGATGGACACTCCCACATCACTCCTGACGAATCGGTAGCACGACCAGGTCCCAGGGTCTGATACGCCAGGACGCGCGTGCTCTCAGATACCCTATCACCAGGCGGGGCCGACGCATCGTCCTCCCCGGGTACCGGCCAGGGCTGTTCTAGGGTCGCCGTCCGCGCGCCGACAGACGCGCGCCGACGGCTGTAGGTCCCAGCTCCGACTGGGACCCCTGGGTCGAACGGACTTCGGTCCCGCGGCCGCGGGACTGGCGACGGTTTCTCGGAACAGCCCCGGGTACCGGGTGCCGGCCATTGCCGGGCCGGGTGGCGTCTACTATATTCCACTGACCGGAGATCGACCAGACAGGAGTGGCCGTGTCCGAGCGAACCATCCAGGGCGGGTTCTTCATCACCTTCGAAGGTCCGGAAGGCGCGGGCAAGTCCACCCAGATCAGGTGTCTGGCGCGGCAACTGAAGCAGCGTGGCTATGCGCTCTGTGTGACCCGCGAGCCCGGGGGGACCCGCCTCGGCGAGCGCCTGCGTTACCTGATCAAGCACTTCCCTGGGCCCGACACCGTCACCCCCGAGGCGGAACTGCTGATGTTCGGCGCCAGCCGCGCCCAACTGCTGCGCCAGGTCATCCTCCCACACCTGGCTGCCGGCGGCCTCGTGCTCTGCGACCGTTTTGCCGACTCCACCAGCGTCTACCAGGGCCTGGCACGCGGGCTCGACCTCGCCTTCATCGACGCCATGCACCGCTTCACCATCGGCAACCGCTGGCCGGACCTCACCTTCCTCCTGGACCTGGACACCGACACCGGCCTCGCCCGCGCCCGGCGCCGGCGGGGGGCGCGCCGGGGCCCGCGCCGGGGCCCGGGCGACCGTATCGAGGCCGAGTCGCGCGCCTTCCACCAGACGGTCCGCGAGGGGTTCCTCGAGTTGGCCCGCGCCGAACCGCGCCGGTTCCGCATCGTGGACGCGGCGGCAGACCGGGACACGGTTCGTGCCCGCATCCTGGCGGAGGTGGACCGTGCCCTTGGCTGAGTTCCAGGACCTCTCACCCAGTCTCCGCCAGCGCCTGCTCGCGTCGCGGCGCGCCGAGCGGATGGGCCAGGGGTACCTTCTGGTGGGCGACAGTCCCGAGCGGCTGGCCCGCTTCGCCACCGCCTGGGCCCAGGTGTGGGCCTGTCGCACGCCGAGTCCCGAGGGTGACGCCTGCGGCCACTGTGAGGTCTGTGCCCGCCTTGCCGAGGGCTCCTACCCGGAGCGCACCGACCTGGGACCTGAGTCCAAGACCCGCCAGATCCTCGTCGAGGCCATGCGCGAGTTCGACAACCACCTGAATCTCGCCACCGACGCCGCGCAGCCGAAGATCGGGGTCATCAGCGAAGCCGAATGCATGGGCCTGGAGGCGCAGAACTCGTTCCTCAAGACGCTCGAGGAGCCTCCGCCCAGCACCCTCCTGCTACTATGGACCACCCAGCCCCGCCTGCTCCTGCCCACCATCCGCTCCCGCTGCCAGGTCATTTCCCTGCTCGGCAACCGGGCAGACTATGCCGGCCTCCGCGAGCGCGGCCTCTTCCGTGCCCTGGCGCCGCTCCGCCGCCAGGCTGGCGCCGCGGTCGGCCTGCGCGTCTCAGCCCACCTTCAGGCGCTGTTTGCGGAACTCCAGGCCGAGGCCGAGCGGACCGTCGGCAGCACGCCCACCGAGGAACGCTGGGCCGTGGTGGCCGACGAAGACAAGGCCCTGCAGAAGCGCCTCCGCGAACAGCACGAGACCCGCGTCGCGGCGGAGTACGTCCGCCTCCGGCGCCTGGTCGAGGACGGCATCCACGCCTGGTTCCTCCAGCAGCGACTCCTCGCTGCCGGGGTCCGGCCGCACCTTCTGCCTCACCCCGACCTCATCGCCGACCTGCCCGACGAGACCCGCACCGCCCCCCCGCCCGCCCCCGATGAGGCCGACGAGGACCTCCGCTTCGTCGCCCATCTCCTGCGCGCCCTGCGCGCCAGCCTCAACGAGGCCCTGGCCCTCGACACGTTCTGCCTCTCCGTCAGTGCCAGAACACCCTCTGCAACAAGACGTCCAGCCGGCGCTTGACGACCGGGCCATGGCGAGTTGCCATCATTTTTGTGCACAGGTTATCAACAGGCTGATCCGAGCTGCGCCAGGACCCGCGTCATTAGCCGCAAGTTACTTGTAATAAGGTATTTATGCTCTATTCAACGGGTCCAGGTGTCATTTTCGCACTCCAGCCCGCTGCCGGGGGCTGGAGTTATGCACAAGGTCGGACAGGGCACGGAAATCGCGTCAGATGAAGGGGTAAGCATCGGCGCTTTGGGGCGCTGGCGGGGCGGTCCTCTGCCCGCGATACAGGCGGTCACTGGATCGGAACGGCGACCTCTGCGGTCCGGCCGCTGGCCCGCTCGAGCACCTGCAGGCGCCAGGTGCCGACAGGGCCGTTCCCCAGTACCGGCAGAGCGGCCTCCAGGACCCCGCGCCGGAAGGCGGTGTGGTGGGAGAAGTCGCTGGGGGAGCCGTCGGGGTGCAGCCAGGTGAGGGTCGCCGGCACCAGCCCCGGGACGATGCGGTCCTGGTCATCCAGGAGCGTCGCGCGGACCGAGACCTGGCGGCCACGGTGGTCCCCCCACTGGGCGGTGGCGAGCTCGGCCTGGAGTTCCAGCCGCGCGATGGGGGCAGGGAGCAGGATCAGCACCCGGGCCCCGCCCGGCGGCAGGTCGAGGGCCACGGTGGCGGAGGTCCCGGAGGCCGCCAGCGGGACCGCCTCCTGGGACAGCAGGTCATAGGCGGTGCTGCCCAGAGCGGCCGAGACCTGGACGAGGGCGTTGTGGGGCACGCCCACCTCGCGCACCATCCCGAAGTGGCCGTACATGGGTCCCTGGACGCGCAGGTCATTGACGACGCCGAGGTAGCAGGCCCCCTCGGCTTCCAGCAGGTTCAGCCAGGTGAAGGGCGACAGGGAGCGTGCTTCAGGGGTGACCGCGGTCTCGATGACCTCGAGGAGGGCGGGTTCGGGGAGCCCGTGTTCGACGCCCGCGTCTGCCTGGGCTGCCATGGCCTCGACGGTGCGGGGATCGGCGGCGCTGGCCACCTTCTCCTGTGCCTGGGCCTCCTGGCCCGGGGGCCGAGGCGAGAACGCGCCAGCGGCGTCGCTGGGACGGAGCACCACGGCGCCGGGGAGGGTCACCCGGGTCTCGGGATCGGTGACGAGGGTGCCGCCGCGAGCCACGAAGCGTCCCAGCCCCGCCACCGCGGGCCGGGTCAGGCAGGTGGCCGCGGAGACCGCCACCAACTGGTACGACGCGAGCGGGTCGCCCTTGCGCTCGAAGTCCTCGTCCAGCAGCACATCGAAGGGGACTCCCGAGTTCAGCAGGCAGGTCTCCAGCCAGGTGGTCCCAGGCCAACGGACATCGCCATAGAGCTGGCTGGCGAAGGAGCGCAGGATGGCGATGCGTCGGGGCCGGTTGCGCCACTGGGGGATCAGCGCGCCGAGAGGCCCCACCTCGTCGCGGTGGAAGCGGATGAAGGCGGCCAGCAGGTCGGGGGTCCAGGGCATGAGCTTGCCGGCCAGTCCGGGCTGAGCTTCCAGCCGCCGTTTGGCCTGATCCCAGGAGGGCTCGGAGGCGCCGAACAGCTCGTCGATCTGGGCCTTGGTCAGGCAGCGGTGGTAGGCGTTCTCGAAGTCGGCCCGGGGCACGATGTCGAAGTTCCAGTAGGTGAACAAACGGATGGGCTGCAAAGCGCACAGCCAGGCAGCCTCGCGGAAGAGGTCCGCGGTGGGCGCGGCGTTGTAGGGGGCCGCGGTGCCGGCCTTGAACAGGAACTGGGGCATCCCCGAGGGCCGCAGATCGGTGCCCCGGACGGCGGCATTCAGGCATTCCTGCACCATCACGGCGCTCATGGGACTCGGGTAGTAGAACCACTCCTGCGCAACGCGGACCCGGTCGAAGGCGCGCACGGCCGGCCGCCGCAGGATGGGCTCCTGGATCGTCAGCACGTCCGGCCGCCGCAGGAGCACCTCGTCGCTGAGGGCCTGGTTCAGATAGGCCTCGGTGGGCGCCAGGGGCCCATGGAACCACCGGTGGTAGGCATAGAACGGGGTCGTCACCTCAACGACGCCATCGTCAGGCCGCGTCAGACCCGCCACCGCCAGTCGCAGGCGCCCCAAGGGCAACTGGTGCGCATCCGTGTCGCCATGGGGGGGGTTACGCCAGGCGTCCAGGTCGAGTTGGAAGGTCTGCAGGACCCAGGCCACGTGCTCCGGAGAGTAGTCGTGGGTCCAGATCCACTGGACCTCGCTGTTGAAGGTGACGGCCCGCAGCGCCGGGGCCCCGGCGAGCCGCTCGGCCGCGCGCGCGGCCTCGCGCCGGACCTGTTCGACGATGAAGGGGCTGTTGAGGCGGGCCAGGCCGGGTTTGCCGTTCATGTCGTGGACCAGGTCGTCCCCCTCCAGGCCCCGCGGGTACCCCAGGTAGTGGTGGTGGGGGGCCCAGCCCAGGCCCTGGCGCATGGTCTCCGCCAGGTCGCCGCCGCCGCAGGTGAAGCCGTAGGCCCGGTCGAAGGTCCGCTGCCAGGGCAGCACCTGCAGGTTGCCCACGGGCTCCGGCGCGGGGGTGATGTCGACCTGGCGCCGGAAGCAGGCCAGCTCCCGGGCCCCGGCAGTGGCCGTCACGGTCAGCGGGTAGGTGCCCACGGCCAGGTCGGCAAGGAAGCGGAACTCCACGGGCACGACGGCCCCGGGGGCGAGCCCCTCTGCCCGGCGGGTGATGGCGAGCGTGGAGCCGATGCGGAAGGTCACATCGACCACCCCCAGCCTGGCTGGACTGAGGTTGCGCAGGTCGCACCGCCAGACCTGGGTTTCGAGGCCGTGGGCGATACACTCGACGAAACGCTGTGGCCGCAGGACGACAGCCGGGGTGGCCAGTCCGGCTCCCGCCCCATCGGCCCGCGCCAGGCGCAGCACCTCTGCCTCGGTCAGCACGCGGTTGTAGAGGAAGACCTCGTCCAGGACCGCATGGGCCGCGGCGTTGGGCCCGCCCGAGGCCAGGTGGATGGCGGCGGGGCGGGCCGGGATCTGGAGGCCCTCGACGGCGGCACGTTGGGAGCCATCAAGGTAGAGGATGGCCCGGTCCGATGTCCACGTCACAGCGACGTGGTACCAGGTGCCCGGCGCAAAGGCCAGGTCCGCGGAGACGTCCTGGGGTTTCTCCCGCCGCCAGCCCAGGTGGATGCGACGGTCGCCGGACAGCCGCACCTGCAGGGCGGGCTCCCAACGGTTCGGACCGGCCAGCTCAAACAGGGTCCGCCAGCTCTGCGG
>Ga0172375_10009630_pt1 | contig 12687 bp, 17 predicted proteins | sample LakKiv1m_FD_114537 | JGI IMG/M metagenome (GOLD analysis project Ga0172375, IMG submission 114537) | Freshwater microbial communities from Kabuno Bay, South-Kivu, Congo - kab_092012_11.1m | ecosystem: Environmental > Aquatic > Freshwater > Lake | place: Democratic Republic of the Congo... | reverse complement strand
GACAAAACCCAACAAGATAGAATCTGGAAAAGAATTCAACAATTAGCTTTTCTCCCTTCTACGCGGCATTTGAAGCATGGTTTGCCTTTTTTCGTTCTTGAGGCGGGGCAGTATAGAATTTGCTATCGGGAACTAATTGATGAGCGAATAGTAATTTTTGTCGGAACACACAAGCAGTATGAGAAGTGGTATAAGGAGCAGTAGCTTTTTTTGCCCCAAAATCAAGCTTTTTAAAACATTCGAAAGGAGAGTATATTGTACATTGAAAGGAAAGTTAAGCACTTTTAGGGTGCTTTTTAACGATTTCTTTAAAAGGAAAAGGTAGCTAAAAAATGTTAGCGTTTTTGAAGAATTAAAAAATTGAGGTGTGTTTATGTATCCAATGCAGGGTTCGAAAGTTCCGGCTTATGATAAAGCCGCTACAATGTTTTCTCCGGACGGGAGACTATATCAGGTAGAGTATGCTTCAAAAATAGTTGAGCAGGGAACTACTGGTGTTGGAATAATTTATGGTGGCGGAGTAATACTTGCTGCTGATAAAAATATTCAGAGTAAATTAGTTATTCCAGAATCTATTGAAAAAATATTCAAGATTGACGAAAATATTGCAGTTGTTTCTGCAGGGCTTGTTGGGGATGCACGAAGATTAGTGGGCATTGCAAGAAGACAAGCGCAGGACAATAAAATGGTTTATTCTGAAAAAATCCAGATTGAAGTAATGGCTAAAGAAATTGCAGAAACAAAACAGGCTTTTACTCAGTACGGGGGATTAAGACCTTTTGGAGTTGCTTTTATTATAGGCGGAGTTGACGAGAAAGGAGCAAAGATTTTTGAAACCGAACCAAGCGGAGCTCTTGCAGAATACAAGGCTGTTGCTGTCGGAAGAAACAAGGATAAAGCAATGGAAGTTTTGGAAAAAGAATTCAAAGAAGGATTGTCATTTTCTGAAGCCGTTTGCATTGCGCTTAAAGCGATTGAAAAAAGCATGCCTGAAAAAGAAAAAATGGCTATCAACAGAGTTGAAGTTTCTCTGGTTGACAAAAGCGGTTTTAGAAAAGTCTCTGAAAAAGAATTAAAGAACTGCGTTAAGCAGTAATTATTTTTTGAGAACTTGATTGGTTAGTTATTTTTGGGGAATGAAATGGTAAGAGTAGAGGACGCGGTTGTGGCGCGTCTTGAAAAATTTGGACACAAATTTGAAGTTTTAGTTGAACCTAATCTCGCGATGCAGGTAAAGCAGGGAAAAACTGCAGTCATTGCGGACTTGGTTGCTATTGAACGCGTATTCAAAGATTCGCGGATAGGGGATGAACAGAGTCCAGAAACTTTGAAAAAAAGTTTTAACACGGACGATTTTGCGCAGATTGTGTATAAAATAATCCGCGACGGAGAAGTTCATTTAACAACCGAACAAAGAAGAGCACTGCTTGAAAGGCGGCGCTTGGAAGTAATTAATTTTATTTCACGAAATTCGATTAATCCTCAGACAAAAGCCCCTCATCCTCCGCAGAGAATAGAGAACGCGATGGAGCAGGCAAAGGTTCATGTTGATGCGTTTAAGAGCGCTGAAGAACAGGTTAATGAAATTGTAAAAGCGATTAGGAGAATTATTCCGATTTCGGTTGAAAAAGTGGATTTTGCAGTAAAGATTCCTGCACAGTATGCGGGAAGAGCATCTGCAATAATTCATAAATTTGAATTGAAAAAAGAAGAGTGGATGAATGACGGTTCGCTTGCGGCAGAGTTTTTGCTGCCCGCAGGAGCACAGCAGGATTTGCTTAACGAACTCAATTCGGCTACTCACGGAGAAGTTATAGTAAAAATACTTGGTTCAAGAGAATAAAAAAAATTTGAATAGAGTAATTGAAAAAAATAAAAGAAAATAAAAAAATAATAAATTGTTTTTGAGAAGGTGAATAAATGAAAAAAATAGTAGTGCCAGGAGAATTGCTTTCTAGCGAAAGAAAGCGCCTTGGAAGCAATGTTTTTGTTTCCAACGGAAAAATTTATTCCAAGGTTCTTGGAATAAGCGAGGATGCGGATGAAAAAGCGTCTGTTGTTCCTCTTCAGGGAAAATATATGCCTCAAAGAGACGATGTGGTTATCGGCGTAGTGAGTAGAGTCATTTTTGCCGGTTACAATATTAACATTAACTCTTTTGCAGAGTCATTCATTCCGCGCTCGGCGATGAGGGATGACTTGAAGATGGGTGACCTTGTTTCAGCTAAGGTTGACGACATAAATGAGTTAAAAGAAGCTGATCTTGGTTTTCCAAGAAAAATGTTCGGAGGAGAAGTAATTGAAGTTACTCCTGTAAGAACACCAAGATTGATAGGAAAAAACGGTTCAATGCTTGACTTGTTAAGACAGGGCACTGGATGCGAAATAATAGTTGGAAAGAATGGAAGAGTTTGGGCTCGCGGAGGAAACCTTGAATTATTAAGAAAGGTAGTTGAGTTCATTGACGCGAATTCTTTCAAAAGCAATCTAACTAATTCTGTAGAAGCTTTTTTCAAAGCTGAAGGAATTACTGTGAGTGCTCCAAAAAAAGAATCAGCTCCGTTTGCTACAAGCAAAAAAATACTTGAAGAAGAAACTGAAGTGCTGAATGCTGATGAAGCTATCGGCGAAGAAGAAAATGAGGTGCTTTAATTAGCACTTACGATTATGAAGGTGAATGATATGTCAGGAAGAGTAAAAGAAAATATGCCAGACTATAAGAAAGACAAGAAAAGAGTTGACGGGAGGAAAATGGACGAACTGAGACCTTTGAGCATCAAAGTAGGCGTACTGCCTAATGCTGATGGTTCCGCTTATCTTGAGTGGGGACAAAACAAGGTTTTTGCAGCTGTTCACGGGCCAAGAGAAGCTTTGCCTAAGCACACGCAAAATCCCTACAAGGCTAATGTTAAAGTCACTTACAGAATGACTACATTTAGTGTTCCGGACAGAAAAAGACCCGGACCGAACAGGCGTGATCAGGAAATATCAAAAGTTCTTTCAGAAGCTCTTACTAAAGCTGTTTTTGTTGAACAGTTCCCGAACACAGAAATAAGCGTGTTTGTTGAAGTGATTGACTCAAACGCTGGTTCAAGAGTTGCTTGCTTAACTGCAGCATCATGTGCTCTCGCTAATGCGGGAATTCCAATGCGCGATTTAGTTGCGGCTACTGGAGTAGGAAAAGCATTCAACGAAATAATTGTTGATTTGAACAAAGACGAAGAAGACGCTCCGGATGCAGTTGATATTCCTTTCGGAATTCTGCCAAACTCGGGAGAAATCGTTTTGCTCCAAATGGACGGATTATTGACTAAAGAAGAATGGGCTAAGGTAAACGAAATGGGTTACAAGGCTTGCAAAGAAATATATGAAGTTCAGAAAAAAGCTTTGCAGGAACAATTCGTTTTGTCCGAAGTTTCAGAACAGAATGTTGAAGAATCGGTTGAAAAGAAAGAAGCCGAAAAAAAGGAAATCGAAAAGAAGGAATCCAAAAAAGAAGCTAAAGAAGACAAAGCAAAGAAGGTGAGAAAATGAGAACAACTGTTCTTGAATACGATTTGTCTAAAATAGTTGAACTTGCTAGACAAGGAAAGCGAGTTGACGGAAGAGCATTTGAAAGTGCAAGAGATTTTACTCTTGAACTTGACATGTGCAAAAACGCTGAAGGCTCTGCAATAATAAAACTCGGAGACACTAAAGTAATTGCCGGAATAAAAATGGCTGTGGATAAACCGTACCCTGATTCTCCTGACGAAGGAGCAATTAGTGTTGGTGCGGAATTACTTCCATTAGCTCACGGCGATTATGAAACTGGACCTCCTTCAATGGATGAAATTGAAGTAGCCAGAGTAGTTGACAGAGGAATAAGAGAAAGCAAAGCAATTGACTTCACCACTCTTTGTATAAAAGAAGGCGAAGCTTGCTGGATTGCTTTCATGGACTTCTATGCTGTTAACGGCGACGGTAACTTGTTCGACGCGGGTTCAATCGCGGGACTAGCTACTTTCATGAATACGAGTGTTCCAAAGCTTGATGAAAACAATAAAATAATCAAGCACGAGTATAAAGGAAAACTTCAGTTAAAGAGACACCCGTTATTAACGACTTTCGTTAAAGTTGGCGGAAAAATAATGGTTGATCCTACGTACTTGGAAGAAAAAGCATCGGAAGCTCGTTTCTCTGTTGCAACAACAGAAGACGGTTTTATGAGTGCAATGCAAAAAGGTCCTGGTGCCTTTACTTTGGAAGAAGTTAATTATATGATTGACTTGGCTTTCAAGGTTGCTGACGAGAGGAGAAAAAAACTCTTCAAGGCGGTAAAAAATTAAAGTATTTTTCAGGGAAAAAACCCTGAAAAAAAGCTTTTTTTGCAAAACTTTAAGGGCTTTTCAACACGCTTTTAAAGCTTTGCTTAAAGAAGTTTTGTATTGGTGAGCATAATGGGCAATACTGTAAAAGTTGGAAGTACTGGAAGATTTAGTTCAAGATACGGTGTGGGAATTAGAAAAAGAGTTCTTGCCGTTGAAAAGAAAAAAAATGCACAGGAAAATTGTCCTTTTTGCGGATTTGCTAAAACTAAAAGAGAAGCTGCTGGTTTGTTTAACTGCAGAAAATGCGGGGCTAAATTCACGGGCGGAGCTTACCAAGTGCAGACTCTTGTCGGAAAAACAATTAACAAAATGGTTGCTCAAAAATCATTTGTTGCTAATGCTGAAGAATTAATTAAATCAAAAGAAGGTTCAATCTCTGAAATGGAGCGCGAAGTTGAAAAAGCTCTTACAGAAGGCAAAGAATAAGGTGATTTGATGGCTTACAAATGTGCTAAGTGCGGAACTGAAGTTACGATGGTTTCAGAAGGGTTAGTGAGATGTCCTTCTTGCGGTCACAGAATTCTTTACAAAACAAGAGAACCTATTTCAAAAACAATAAAAGCGGATTAAACTTTTTTTTATGTTTTTGCTGGAAATAAAATTGGGCTTTGATTCAAAAGAACAGGCAAAGCGTTTCTTTGACTCAATCAAAGCCGATTTATTTGACATGCAAAGAAGTGCTACAAAGATAGCACAGCGAAAAGAAGTTATTGAAGTTAAAATAACAGCCGCTGACAAAACAGCTTTAAGGGCTTCGCTTAACTCAATATTAAAGCCGTTAATGATGTTTGAGAAAACAGAGTTATTGGATTGATTTTTTTGGGGGTTTTTAGTATGAAAGAAGAAGAACAGAGAGTAATGATACTCGAATTTGAAAGAAACAGACAGATGCTTGCAGGAATAACTGCCCAGAAACAGCAGGTTTCAATACAGCTTGAAATGATTAACGCTTCGCTTGAGGAACTTGGCAAAACGAAAGAAAAAACTGTTTACAAGGTTGTTGGGAATGTTTTGTTCCCAAAAGACGCTAAAGAAATGGAAAAAGAATTAAGTGAAAAAAAAGAAAGCACTGAGTTGAGGCTTAAGACTGTTGAAAAGCAGGAAGAAAACACTGTAAAAAAACTTAATTCGCTTAGAGCGAAGCTTGAGGCTGAAATGAAGGGCGAAAAAGAAAAGGGCGAAACTGATGATAAAAAGCAGAGAAAGTGATTCACTTTCTTTGCTCCCAAAAATATAATAACTTGTTCTGTTTAGTTAATGCATGCATGAAGAGTTTTTTTCTTCGCTGAAAAATCAGAAAGTTCTCCTTCTTTGCCACGAGCATGCGGATCTTGATTCGGTTTGTTCTGCAGCAATAATGCAGAGGATTTTAAAGTCAAAAAAAATTAATTCAGTAATAGGGGTTCCTGCGCATGCAAACGAACAGGCGTCTAATTTTTTTTTGCGGGAAAAAATAAATTTTGTTGCAAAACCTGATTTGGAGAAGTATTCGGCCGTTTTGTGCTTTGATTTTAACGATTTTGACCAGCTGGGTGCTTTAAGAGAAGAATTTGAACTGCTTTTGAATAAAAAAGCAATTAGGGTGCTGTCTTTTGACCACCACATCGCCGAAAAAACGAGCATTGATTCAACTTCGGTTTTTGTAAAAAAAGCATTTTCAACAACACAGCTTTTGTTGGACACTTTTTCGCCTCTCTTCGATTTGAAATGTTTTTTTTATTGTGCTCTTGGTTTGATTGAGGATACTGGCCATTTTTCAGTGGGGGATGAAAAGCTTTTTTTGGATTTTTCAAAATGTCTTTCTCTTTCAAAAAAATCTTTTGCTGAGGTTTTGTCTTTTTCAAAGCATATTGTAAAAAAGGGGGAGCGTATTGCTCTTCTTAAGGCGGCTTCGCGCACCGAAATTAATGAAATTAATGATGTTGTTGTTGCTTCGAGTACGGTTTCTTTTTTCCAGAGTCAGGCGGCTACTAAGCTTCTTGATTTTGGTGCGGATATTTCTCTTGTTTCTGGGTTTGATGAGCGGGCAAATTTGAGTGTTTTGTCCTGTCGAGCAAATTCGCTGTTTAAGCAGGAAAAAAAATTTAATTTAGTGCGGGATTTGCTTGTTCCTCTTCAGTCAAGAATAGGGGGGGAGATTGGCGGTCACTCGGGTGCTGCGCAGTGGAAAGGTAATTATGATTATTTGCTTGTTTTGCAGGAATCAATGAGTATTCTGCACGCTTTTTTCAAATAATTTGCGCGTTAATAATTTGAGTTAGTTTTTTATTTCAGGTAAACTACGTTTGCACCTTTTCTTATTTTTCCTCTGTCAGCGTATTTAATCAGGTAGTGTACGGTTGATTTTGGTATTCCTGTTATTTTTTCTATTTCTCTTACTGTTTGGTAATCTTTTCTTAGTTCAATTATCTGGAGCATTTTGTCCATAGGAATATCTATTGCTCTTCCTCTTCTTTTTTCTACTCCAAAATTTATTCCTTTTTCTTTTAATTTTTTCTGGGTTTTTTTTGGAAGTCTTTTGAGGCAGGAGGTTGAAAGTGTTATTTCCCTTATAGGACATCTTGCCGCGAGCGCTAAAAGTTTTTCAAGTTTTATGGGTCTTACAAGATGAATTTCAGCCGTATCTCTTGGTATTGAATCAATGTTTGTTTCTTCTGTAATGGAGTATTTCATTTTTCCAGCCCCAGTTTTTCTCCTATGATTTCTAGTTTTTTCTTTAATTTAAGCTTTGGCATCCTGTCCTTTGCCTTCTTAGATATCTGTTTTATTGTTTTTATTCTTTTGCCAAGCCTTATGCTTCCCTTTATTTTGCCGACTATTTTTATTTTTCTTTTCTTGAGTACATTTTTTTTTGTCAGGTATAATATTCCTTCAATCATTTCTTTTTTGCTGACGGTGTCAACTGGGTTTTTTGAGTAAAGATTTGGTCCCGCGTTTTTTATTTTATTTTTTTTAAGCATTTCTATAAATTCTTTTTCATTTTTTGGTTTCTTGTTCAGTTCTATCACCGCGCTTCCGATTGATTTTGGATAGTGCGCGTCGCTTCCTGCGGTAATGAATTTCGCTTTTTGGGAAAAGAGCATTCCTTTTTTTACTCTGTTTAAAATGTCTTCTGCTATTTTTTGGAGTTTCATTTTTGGAAAATTTGTTGTTTTGTTTATCCTCAATGTGGTGATTGCCTTGTTTTTGTCAGCGTATTCTAGTGCGTGGTAAATATTTTTTATCCAGTGTTTTCCAAACACAAGTTCAGTTGCGCTTCCAAGCATTCCGTTGTAATACTCTACTCCTGCTGAGTATTTTTTCATTAGTTGCTTTGCTTTTTTTTCTCCTATTACTTCACATATTGAGTCATATTTGTATCCGTAGGGGTGGGCAAATACTATTGCCAGATTATTTTTTTTTGCAGCGCTGAGAGCTTCTTCTATGTTAACATCTTTTTTCATTATTTCTTTTATTTCGTAAATGCGTTCATCCGTGCCGTAGAATAAAACATCTCCTGCGCTTGTTTTTGATTCTACTCCGGGAATGAGTATTATTTCTTTGGGTTTTGTTTGTTTGAGTTTGAGATAAGCTTCTTTTGGATTAAAGTATGAGTGTTCTGTTATTGCGATTACGCTTAAGTTTTTTTCTCTTGCGCTTTTCCACCATTGCTCGGGCTTCACTTTTTTTTCATTTAAATGGGTGTGCAAATCAGCAAGCACGGGTTTGTTTTTCATAAAAAAGTATTGTCTTTTGTGTTTAAATACTCTTTATTTAGGACACTGTGTGTTTTGTTACATCATTTTTAGTGATTTTATTATTAATATAACAAGAATATAGTTAATTAGTGATTCGATGGATTTAATGTTAGTTCTTGACTTAAATAATCTTGTTCAGATTTCTGCCGAGTCCTCGCAATCGAGCTGATTTTGCTGTTTTTCTTTAAGGATTACAGCTTTTAAGGTTTTTTGAGTGAATTGTTTTTATTAAGGGGGGTTATTGAATGTTAGACGCAAAGTACCTAAGAGATAATTTCGACGAAGCAAAGAGTAACTTGGAAAGGAGAAAGAATCCTTCAATAATCTCGCGATTAAATGAATGGAAGGCTAATGATTTGGAGTGGCGAAGATTGAAAATAGAGCTTGAGGAATTAAAAAAGCAGAGGAATGATATTACTGAAAAAATAAAACAGGCTAAAATGGCAAAGCAGGATGTTTCAAAACTCTTGGAGGAAGCAAAATTGATTCCTCAGAAAATAAAAGAGGATGAGCCGAGAGTTAAGGAACTTGAAGAAAAAAATCGCGCTCTTTTAATGCGTATTCCTAATTTGCTTCACGAATCTGTTCCTTTTGGGGAAAATGATTCGCAGAACGTTGCATCCAAGAGCTGGGGTAAAGCTGTTGCTAATAAAGATTTAGTTCATCATGCGCAGTTGGCGGTTAAACTTGGTTTGGCTGAGTTTGAGCGCGCGGTTAAGATTTCGGGAACCGGTTTTTATTACCTTAAAGGGGATTTGGCGATTCTTGATCATGCTTTGCAGAGGCTTGCGCTTGACTTGCTGATAAAAAAAGGTTTTACTCCGATTCAGCCACCTTTGCTGATGAACAGAAAAGCGTACGAGGGTGTGACTGATCTTGGGGATTTTGAAACAGTAATGTACAAAATTCAGGATGATGATTTGTACTTGATTGCTACTTCAGAGCACCCAATGGTTTCAATGTACATGGATGAGATTCTTGAAGAAAGCGAGTTGGATAAACCGATAATGTTTGCGGGAATGAGTCCGTGTTTTAGAAGAGAGATTGGAAAGCACGGTCTTGATGAGCGAGGTTTTTTCAGAGTGCATCAGTTTAACAAAATCGAGCAGGTTGTTATCTGTAAGCCCGAACAGTCTTGGGATATGTTTGAGAAAATGTCCCGCAATCAGCAGGAATTAATGGAACTGCTTGAAATACCTTACAGGATTGTAAACGTCTGTACTGGGGATATGGGGATAGTTGCTTCAAAGAAGTATGATCTTGAAGGATGGTCTCCAAGAGAAGGTAAATACATTGAGCTCGGTTCGTGCAGTAATTGTACAGCTTACCAAGCGGTTCGTCTAAATATCAAGTACAAAAAGAAGAACGGCGAGAAGGAGTATGTTCATACTCTAAACAATACGATGGTTCCTACTACAAGAACTCTTCGTGTGTTAATTGAGAATTACCAGACTCCCGATGGTACAATTAGAATTCCTAAAGCCCTTCAGCCTTACATGAATGGTAAAACTGAAATCAAAGCCTAATTAGCTTTGATTTCTTTTTCTTTTTTTATTCCTGAAAAATTTTCACATTTTTTTTCAATCCGCATTTAGCTGTTCCTGAACAACGGGGTTTGAGAAATCAAATTCTGTTTTTGGTTTTATGACAAATTTGCATCTTTCCTTATTCTGTGCTGCACATTCTGTTTCAACGCAGTCAATGTCTTCGGAAAAAATTGAAGAAAATAGTCCTGCAAATACCGCTCTTGCCAATACATCCGCGCTTTTGTTTTTTTCTTTTTGGTTTTGGGCAAACGGAGAGTTTTCCAAAACAATTATTGTTCTTTTTGATTCCATTTGAAAATCAATAACATCTATTTTTCCCCAGCCTGAAGCAATAAAAAAATCTTTTGTTACTTCAAATTCTTTTTTGGAATCGCTTCCAAAGCTTTTTGCAAAGCCCGTAACAAATTTTTCTTTTGTGCTTTTTTTAATCGATTCGTAAACTTTTTTTTGTTCTTCTTTTCCTAAGTTTTCCGTTAATCCGGTAAGGATTTCAACAGGCACTATTGCAAAGGGGGTGTTTAAGAGGTAAAAATTGTTGTGAGTGTAGTGCAAGGTGTTAGTGAAGATGAATTTATCAAAGAAAGAGTTAAGCATTGTTTTCACTCTCCTGTATTTTATGTTTGTGCATTAAGAGTGCGATGTGTTCAGGTTCTTGTCTTGTTATGATGTCATGGATTGCGCGGTACTTCTCAGTCATTAGGGGCCAAACTATCATAGTATTCCCTGATTTTTTGCTTAAAAGCAGTTTTTTTGCGACAAGCTTCTTCAAATAATATGAATATTTCGTGCTTGCTCTGCGTTTTTCTTCTCTTGATTTTGTTTTTTCTTTAAGCTGGATTGCAACTTCCATTGGAGTGCATGGCCAGTGCTCCAAAACAACCAAAAAAACGCTTTTTTCTTCAGGATTAAGGTCGTTTTCCTCTGTCATGCCAGAATTAATGCTTTTCATATTGTTTATTTTATGCTTTTCCACATATTTAAAGCACTATTATTCTGGCAAGCCAGATGTTTTTTATTTTAGGGAGAGCCAGTATAATACTCTTGGCTGAAGTTCTCCCCGTATCTCCATGTATTTTTCCATTTCTCCGACTAAATTGAATCCAGTGTGTTCGAGTACTTTTCGGCTCGGCACGTTTAGTGGGTGTGCGGTTGCTTTTATTCCAATGAATCCTTTTTGTCTTGCAATTTCTAGTACTTGTTTTGCAGCTTCTGTAGCTATTCCTTTTTTGTGGAATTTTTTTCCGACAAAGTACCCAAGTTCTCCTATTTTTTTTCCTTCAAGCTTTAATCCTATTCCGCCCACTATTTTTCCTTCGCAAAATATGCTGTATTGGTGGGTTTCTCCTCGGGCGATTGCTTCTTGTTGTTTTTTTAGGAATTCTTTTTCTTCTTCAATGGTCTTAACACCGATTGGCAAAATAATTAGAATCAGCTACGCTACTCACTTGTTCAAACAGTGCTTGTGCATGTTCTTCGCTTTGGTACACTAGTTCAATTAACGGTTTTTTTATTTTTGGTTTCAAACAAACCACCTCTAAACAATTCTTTCTCCGGGATTAATAAGAAGTAACGCTTTTTTTGTGTAACAATTAGTACAATTCAGAGTATTTTCCAGTAAAGTACGCGGTCAACGTATTTGTTTCCGTCATAGTAGTAGTCCTTTGCAGTACCCACTTTTTCAAAACCCGTTTTTTCCAAGACCTTACAGCTTGCCTCGTTCTTCGGGTCTGCGGTAGCTTCAACCGTGTGTAGTCCCCGTTTTTTCAAAAATTCTAAACCCAGTTTCACCGCTTTTGTTGCTATTCCTTTTCCCCAAAATTCATGTGCAACCCCGTACCCGATTGTGCTTCGCCTGTCCTTATTGTTTATTTTGTAGAGATTAAGTATTCCTGCTTTTTGTTTTCCAAAATAAATTGTGAAGCAAAAAACTTTTCCTTTCTCGCTTTCTCTTTGCACTCCTCTGATATATTCCTCTGCTTGTTTTTTTGTTTTGAGCAGTAATCTGTCTAAATAGTATTTTTTGTATTCTTTGTTTTGCATCATTTCTACAAAAAAATCCGCATCTTGGATCAAAACAGGTTTTATTGTTACTTTCATGAATTAATGTTTGTGCGTTGTTTTTAAGTTCTTTTTGTCAGAGGTTTATTGCACTTTGTATTAGAGCCATTATGCTTGGTTCGATGCATATTTTTTTCGAGCTGTCAAAAATAAATTCTCCTTGGGTTTGGTTTGAATTAATGCAGGCGATAAACTCCATTGCGGTAAATAATTCTTCTTCGTTTATGCTTGTCTCGTAGGGAGTAACTTTTTCTGTCCAGTATAACTCCGCGAGTTTTACAGCATACTCTGAATAATATTCTTTTTTTTGTACTAGTCTTTTTTGCACCATTCCCCAGTTTTTCTTTACAAATATGGCAAGTTTTTTTGTTTCAAAGAATTCTATTCTTTTGTCTTTGTTTATTATCATGGTCCAGTCAGATTTGTTTAGCAGGTTTCTGTTTCTGACTCTTATTTTAATAGTTCTGTCTCCTAGCGCTCCGAAACAGAATTTTTGGTCAAGAGTAATTCCTTTGTAAATGTAATCTATTCCATATTCAGTGTCTTCTATTGGAAGCATTTCTTTTGGAAGAATCTGTGAGAATTCTTTTCTTATTTCGTTTTGCAAAACGCAGGCTTCGGGAACATTTTTTATTTTTTTTCTATAGGATGCTTTCCTGCAGTTTTTTGCGCGCTCTACCTCTAAAATAAAATCAGGCATTAATGCATTGTTTGGCAAGTCAAGCATTGCCCTATTTTAGTGCAAACTTCTTTAAATATTTTCTGCTTAACAGTATGCACTAAAAAAAGCTGATTTTTTTTCTGTTATTTTATCTTTCGTGCATTCTTTGTGTGAATGTTCTTATTTCTCTGCGTCTGTCTGAATTATTATTTCCCACTCTTAGTTTTGGAATTGTTGATGCTATGTGTTCGGGTTTTTCGCGGACTTGTGGCGTGCTTTGTGGTTTTGTAACTGGTTTGCTTTTTGGTACTGGT
>Ga0172375_10009629_pt1 | contig 12687 bp, 10 predicted proteins | sample LakKiv1m_FD_114537 | JGI IMG/M metagenome (GOLD analysis project Ga0172375, IMG submission 114537) | Freshwater microbial communities from Kabuno Bay, South-Kivu, Congo - kab_092012_11.1m | ecosystem: Environmental > Aquatic > Freshwater > Lake | place: Democratic Republic of the Congo... | reverse complement strand
TAGTCGTCGGTTCCGATGGTCATGGGCCGGAGGCCGTTCACGGTCAAGTGAACGGTGAGCCGCTTGGCAAAGGTCGTTTTGCCGGCGGAGGATGGCCCGGCAATCAGGATCAACTTGATCCGGTCCCGGGCACTGGCGATCTGGTCGGCAATCTGCGCGAGCTTCTTCTCGTGCAGCGCCTCGGCGGTCAGGATGAAGTTCTCAATCTCGCCCGCCGCGATGATCTCGTTCAGCCGGCCCACGTTGCTGACGCCGAGGATCCGGCCCCATTCCTTGTGCTCCTGGAAAATGTGAAACAGGTGCGGCTGATCCTCGAAAGGGGCGAGGGTCGTCGGCTTCTCGCGTTCCGGCAGATGCAGGATGAATCCCGGTTTGTAGTGGATGAGCTTGAAGCGCGTCAACACGCCGGTGGAGGGAACCAGGGGGCCGTGGGCGACATCCGAGAATCCGTCGCACTCATGAATGACCACGTTGGGCGGATTCCGGTACTTCAGGATGTTCAGTTTGTCTTTCTGGCCGGCGGTCTCGAACTGCCGGACCGCGTCCGTAAACGACAGTTTGCGGCGTTCGATGGGGATGTTCCTGGTCACGAGTTTCCGCATGCGGCGGGTCAGGGCGGCGAGTTGGGTCCGTGAAATGCCCTCCTTGGCGGCGGCATTCCTGCGGAAACTGCAGTAGAGGCCGGTGCCAAAAGAGTGCTCAACGGTGAAAGTGGCCTTGGGAAAGACTTCGCTGACCGTTTTGGCCAGGAGGAAGCACAACGAGTTGCGGTACAGGCGCCAACCATGCGGATCGGCCATGGTCAGGAAACGAACCTCCGAGTTGACCGACAAGGGAAAGCTGAGCGAGGAAACGTTGTTGTTCACCATGGCGGCGATGTAGGCGAGCCCCGATACGTCCGTTGTCGTGTGAGGGAGGTCGCTCACCCGCGTGCCGGTCCGGCAGGTGAATGACTCGCCCTTTTCAATCTTGACGGTGGTGAAGCTCATGGTTTCCACGTTAGCATGCGTATTCCGGTTTGCAAGGAAAAGGGCGTGGGTGGCTGCGGGAGTTTATCGGAAATCCTTCAGATGTCCCGTGAGGGAATGGAGGCCGCGCCAGTAGTATCGCAGATCGTCAACCGGGTGGCGGGTATGGGCCAACCGGTGCCAGAGTGCGCGCGGGTGGAGAAACCCGCGGTAGACGTCGCGGATGGCCTTCTTGATGTCTTCTTCGCTCACGTTCCCTCTCATGACATTCATGCGCATGTCGAAGTCGTCCCAGTCGTGCGTGGTGAGAGCGCCCGCGGCCTCGAGTTCTTTGAACAGCGGTGTTCCTGGATAGGGGATTACCAAGGTCACTTGCAGTGTGTAGGCCAATCCCTCAATCAGCAAGCGCCTGCCCAGCGCCACGGTTCGGGCGATGTCCTCGGGGGTCTCCCACGGGTAGCCGAACATGACCGTCACGTGCACATCCAGGCCGGCGCGCGAGGCCGCCGAGGCGCCCTCCGCGATGTCCTCGACCCGGATGCCTTTCTGAAGCCGGTCCAGCGTGGCCTGGTTTGCCGACTCCAGGCCGAAAAGGATGAAGCGGAACCCCGCCTTTTTCATGAGCCGATAGTCGTCGTAGGTGAGCTTGCCGAAGCGCATGTTGCAGTCGAAGTTGATCCGCCGGTTGTAGCCGCGGTCGATCATTCCGTGACAGAAGGTGCGCAACCAGTCTCCGACCGGGAAGGTGCCCGTGTCGTCCATGATCTCCTGCACGCCGTACCGCTCGATCAGATCGCCGATTTCGTCGAGCACAGCGACGGGGGTCCGTGCGCGGTAGTTGGGATAAAGGGTTGTCCACGAACAGAATGTGCACTTGCCATGCCAGCAGTCGCGGCCCGACATGATATACGTGCCGGGCGTCCGTTTGAAGTTCCCGTTCATTATGCTGTACAACTGCCAGTGCGTCAGGTCTCGGTCGATGCGGGGCGTGGCGGCGAGATCATGTCCGCAGACGAATCCGCCGGTGTTCCGGACCTGGCCGTCCTTCCGGTACCAGATCCCCGGTTCCAGCGGCAGCTTCCAGGCGAGATGGCCCAGGAGACTGACAAGAAGGAAGTCATAGTCGCCCCCGGTCAGTACGTAGTTCACCTTGCTCTGATCAAAACTCTCAGCCGGCAAGGCCGTGACATGGTCGCCGGCAAGCACCATCCGGGCCATGGGGAAACGGTCTTTCAGGCGGTCCACCCAGCGCCAGCAGGCCTTGATGACCGGAGTCTTGGCCTCGATCATGATCACGTCGGGGTCGGCGGCCTGCATCTGCTGGAAGAACTCGTCATCCGTCCACCCCTCGGCGATCCCGTCCAGCCACGATACGGTGTGGCCCGCGTGCTGGGCCATGGTGGCCGCCAGCGCAGGCACAACCGGATAGATGTAGGTCGGCCGATGGAACCACTGAAACTGGCGGTTCTGAGAGAGCAACGGGACGCCCTTGTGGGAGGTGATGGGCGGATAGGCGATGGCAATCTTCATGGATGGTGTCCCCGGCGACTCAGTTCTGGGCCTCCATGCTGCGTTTTTCCGAAGCATGGTCAAAATCACGCACCTCACCGGGCAGGCGACCGGCGAAAAATCCCAGCATGAAACGGATGCCGTAGACCATGTGGGTCAGGACGATGCCGAGCCACACACATAGCCATGCCCACAGATTCAGTCTCGCCGCCGACCACAAGGTGGTGAGGACATAGAGCAAGACGACGCTGGCGTAGGCGATGCCGCAAAGCGGCTGAAGCCAGGCCAGGATTCCGCCGACGACCAAGCCCACCACGAACGCGGAAGGCAGCGCGTAGGAAATCCTCCGGGACGTGGAAGGGAAGTGCCGGGCGAAGTAGCCGCGGTGCAACGCATAGCGCGCGATCTGCCGCAGGTGCGGCAGGAAGAGCGGCCGGCGATGATGGAAGACATGGACTCGCGGATCGTAAATGATTTTTTTCTGAAGCCGCTTCACGATCTCCATGCAAAGATACGTGTCTTCACCGGGCCAGAAGTCGGTGCGAAAGCCGTTGACGGCCTTCATGACCGACGTGCGAACGAACAGGTTACAGCTGGGGAAGTCCTCGACTTCCTGGACGCGGGTTGCCTGGTAACGATAGCGGTAGTTGCCGGAAACCAGGCGGCTGGAGTAGACCAGGCCGCTGAACTGGGCCAGGCGGGAGTCGTTGGGGGGCGTTGTGCCGGGGCCGCCGACGGCCGCGATGTCTTCATCGGAGAAATAAACCACGGCCTGCTGCAACCAGGCGTCGGCTGGAAACGCGTCGTCGTCGATGAAGGCCACGACGTCGCCGTGCGCGTGCCGGATTCCCAGGTTGCGTTTTTCGGCCGGGCGCAGCTTGCCGGTGGGAATCTCCCGGATGGGCTCAGGCCAGGTCCGCCCCGAGGATGCGTCGGGGAGCAGAATAACCTCGTAGGGGGCGTACGACTGCGCCCGGATGCCGGCCAGACATTCGTCCAGGCAAGCGCTTGGCGCCGGAAAGGCGATGATGATGGATACCAACGGCGGGGGCTCCGGCATGCGGGTGTCCCGTATGGTCTGATAATACCGGAGCAGTCGCAGACGGTAGAATATGGCGAGCGTGTCGGTGAGTACCTGTTTCACGGTTGAGGAACCCGGCATGCGCCACGTGCCTTCCGAGCGCAGGGCGATGGGCGACTCCGCCACGCGAAACCCCTTCTCATGGACAATGGCCAGTAGTTCAAGATCGAAGGCGAATTGCTTCACGAGCATGCGGGGGAAGGCCCAGTCGAGCGCGGCGCGTTTGAACAGTTTGATGCCGGTCTGCGTATCGCGCACCGGAAGTCCGACGAGCGTCTTCACGAGGAGGTAGTACGCCAGGCTCACCAGTCGCCGATGCCAAGGATACGAACCGACGTCGGAATCGCGATGCATTTTGGATCCGATGACCACATCGGCCCGATCCTGTTCCATGATGCTGAAGAAGCCCGAGACGTGGCGGGGGGGGATATCCAGATCGGCATCAAGTAGCAGCACATAGTTTCCCCGCGAGGCATCGAAGCCGCGTTTGAGCGCGCCTCCTTTGCCGACATTCTGCGATAGAAACACTGATCGCAGCTTCGGGATCGTCGCCTCGGCCTTCCGCAGTTCGTCCTTCGTCGAGTCGGTGCTTCCGTCGTCCACGACGATAACTTCAAACGGCAGTTCTCCGTCGAAGAGTGCGCAGACGTGCCGGATGTTGGCGACAAGGGAAGGGCCGAGGTTGTGCGCCGGCATGATAATGCTAAGCAGTCCGGTGCCCACCTGCCGTCGCGCGCTGTCCCATGCGGCGTCCGGCGCGCGAGGAAGTGGCGCGGATTCGACGGGGGCTTGTTGTGGTGACGTCATCGGGGTTCTGGCTTCTGCGTTGGGGATGTGGCTTCCTCAATCAACATGACCGGTATGCCGTCCCGAACGGGATAGACCAATCCGCAGTTGGCGTTGGTACAGCGCAGGGTGTCATTCTCCTGGACAACGGACGTCTTGCACTTCGGGCACGCAAGAATGTCCAGCAAATCCCGGGCAATTTGTCCCATAGTCTCCCTGCCTTTCGCCGCACACGGACCTCACGAAACACCATGATACTGCGGTGTCCTCGTTCGACAGGCAAGTACTATTTCACCTTCCTGCGGCTTCTGCTTGAGTATCGCACGCCGATCGTGTAATAGAATACCCGTCGAATCAGTGCAGGCCATTTCCCGGAGCGGCAGCAGACGGTGTGTTCGCCCGGGCGGCCATCAACGAGGCGGAGGTAGTACAACATGGGAACGGATTTCTTTGACGATGATTTGCTGCGGACCGATAGCGCCGCGGCGGACCCGATTGAACGAACGGAAGGCGTACCGACGCGCCCCATTTCCGACGCGAGCCTGACCCGCATGATGAAGCAGAAAGAAGAGGTCATGCATCAGGTGGCCGGCGCGACCCAGGAGATCGAACAGCTTCGCCTGCGGCAGGAGGCGCTCGAGAAGGAGAAGACCGACCTCCAGGAGCTCACGCGTCGCCAGGAGGACTACGAAAAAGGGAAGCAGGAGATTGTCGAGAAACTGATCCAGAGCATCGTCATGCTCGAGAAGGAGGAGACGCAGGCTACCCGGATGATGGAGCTTCTGTCCATGATGCGGACCCGATTCAAGGATACCCTGGCCGAATTGAAAGGCATCGATGAAGAGAAGTGGCCGGACGAGGCCTTTGCGCTGGAGTTGAACAAGGCCATCGTCGTGGTCGAAGACGCCCGGGGAACCTACCGGAAGGCGTTGGCGAAGATCGATGCGGCGCGCTGGCAGAAGCCCGGTCCGGACGGTTCGTCACAAGAGCTGCTCGGTGATGGGTACGGTGAGACGGCCGCCGCGAAGGGATTTGCCTATTGGTTCAAAATGGGCATCGGGTTGAGCCTGCCGCTGATGATCTTCATCGCTGTGTTGTTCGCGGTGTACTGCCTCTTGGTGGTCCTCCCTATGCGCTAGGCCGGGCGCGGGGCGGGACGATGCAGCAGGGAGAACGTGATGAGTGCGCTCTTCGGTAAGAAGAAATCCTCAGCGCTGGACAAGCGGATACAAAAAATCCAGGAGCAGATGGAGAATGTCAACCATGACCTCCGGCTCCTCTCGAAGTTCGTCGAGAAACCCAGTCGCCCCATGGATCTCTCGAAGCTCAAGGCCGTTGCCCCGGAACAGGTTGTGACGCCGCTTCCGGTGGCGCCGACCCGCCGGGGAAGCCTTCCGCCGGGGCGACAGACGACGTCGCCGATTCCTAGGACGATGGCGGCCCAGCCGCCGTTGGGTGGGGGGCCCGCGCCGGCAGCGGCGACTGCCGCCATGCAGGATGCGAAACTCGATGTCCGTGCTGCCGGATACCGGGGGGCGACGAATGCCTACGACGAGCGGTTTGCCGACTACCTCGCCAGCAGTTTCCAAGCGGCGCGCCCTTTGCGTCAGGAAAGACGCATCCAGCGGAACAAGGCGATCGTCATGATCGTGGTGGTGGCCTTTCTCTTGATCTGGGCGGTGTCTCGGTTCCTGCAGCTATAGGCGCCGACAGAATGACACGAACGTATTGTCGCGCCGGGTCAGGGGCGTATCGACGACGGTCTCCCCAACGACGGTTCCGGAACCATTCTTGAACACGACCCGGTAGCTCTTCAGGTCCGCGGGACACGTCATTCGACCGATCTCCAGCCATTCCGGCAGGGTTTCCCATTGTCGTGTGTCGGGTGCTTCAAGGGCGAACAGGATCAAACGGAGAATCTCGCCGAGAAGTTGGTTCTTCTGCGAGACGGCCTCTGAGACCGCCTCTTTGGCGGCCACGCGCGTAGCCGTCTTCAGCGCCTTCAACGCCGCCAGACGTTTCTGCGTTTCGGCCAGTAGCCGGCCGGTGTGACTGAACGGGTAGGTGCGTCCCAAGTACACATTCTTGTCGTAGATCTCGGCGTAGGGCGCACTGGCCGCGCTGGCGGCCGCTCCGTGATGACCGATCGTGGGCACGCGGCCGATGGACACGAAGCAGACCAACTCGGTGGTCTTCCGGGCGGAAACCTTGCGTTCCCAGCCCGGGGAGGCGGCCAACGGGTTGGGTGCGTTGGTTTGCCCGACGGTGATGCGTCCGTCGTATTCGCCCACCGTCAACAACCCCTGTGCTGTCTTGTTGACGAGTCGATACTGAAACGCGGCGCCTTCCGGGTCGTTCGCCATTTCCAGGCAGAACCCGGCAAGGTAGTGGCTGTATGCGTCGTCGGGAAAACCATACAGATTCTCCAGCCGCGCGATGACGTTACGTGCTTCCACGGCGGCATCATCCCACAGGCCCAACGCCAGGTAACTCTTGGCGGCAAAGGCGCGAAGCAAGGTGCGTTCGTAGGGAGCCCCGCGAAACGCCAGGACTTGGTCGTTGACGGCGAAACTGGCCGTTCCCTTCGAGAGGCTGTAGTAATCCAGCTTCTCGCCCAGGGCGGCGGCTTCCATCCAGTCCTTGGTCGAGGCCTCGTATTCCTGCCGCTGCTGGCGAATCATGCCGCGTTCCATCAGCACGAGCACCTGGTCCGTCTCGCCGGCCGTGTTGGTGGAGAGAAGCGCTTCGGCGTTGGCAAAGTCGCCGCGGTAGAAGTCCGTACGCGCGGCACCGAGGGGAGCGGTGGCGCAGCCGCCGGCGAACGACAAGGTGGCGAGGATCAGGCAGAACGCCCGCGTCCACGTTGCCCCGCTGTTCCATTTGGCGCCGTCACACATGGAAGTGGCTCCCGAAAGGACCGGCGACGCACACTCGCGCGTCCCCGGTCCCGCGTCAGCGCTCATTCAGTCTGTCAGGCTACCATCCGATGATGGGCTTGCTGGCTTCGCGCATGCGTTCGACCTGCTTGCGCACCGTGAGGAGGCCGGTCTCGATATCGGTGAGCTCAACGGTTAGCTGCAGATACACGTCCTGCTTCTTCGAGACCCTCACTTCCTTGCCGGACGTGGTCCGGATTTCCGTGATGGCACCCGTCAGCATATACTTGGCGCCCAGCTGCTTACCGATCTTGCGTTGTGTTTCGGCGGTGCAATTGGCGAGTTGGTAACCCTGTTCCTTCAGGAGATTATCCCGCAGGCTGGCGTCGACGAACTGCATCTGCTTGGTATCCATCAGCTGCGTGGTCATCGTGTCGGCCAGCGCTTTAGTGTCCAAGTGCGCTTGCGTCCGGTTCTTGATGCCCATTTCCACGATGATCGGCTTCTTATCGTCCGGGCCCGGGAACGGGTCGGCAAGAATCGCATCTGATGCCAGTTTCGCCAGCGTCTTTAGATCCTCCTGGTCATAATTGGCCGTGAGTTTCTTCTCGCCGGTGGGCGCCTTGTCGCTGACGTCCATGCGGAACATGGCGCACCCGCTCAGAAAACCGACCAACGCCAGAGCGACAACCAGTTGCGGTACCAGGATAATGACTTTCTTCATGTTGGCATTCCCCTTTCTTTTGTGAGTGTGCCGCGACACCTTTCCGGTGCCTACTATTGTGACGGACATGACCCCGTGTTTATTCACGGAATAACTACCAGACCACGGCATGAGGATCAAGCGTTTTGCCTCTTTCCTTCCCTTTGCGGGTTCTGTATATCTGTCACCCGAGCGATCTTTTGCAGAAGGACTACCCATGGCGGAATCGGGAAGTAGCGGAAAAGACCAGATCGATGTCCGGTATGTTGCACGCTTGGCGCGTCTGAACGTGACGGAGGAAGAGGTCAGGACTTTCCAGAGGCAACTGGACCACATCCTAAGTCACGTGCGCCAGCTGAACTCTCTGAATCTCTCCGGAATCGAGCCCACGTCGCACGCGCGACTTCTGACCAACGTTTTCCGGAAAGATGTGGCCAAGCCGGGGCTTGACCGCGAGGAGGTGCTGAGAAACGCGCCGTCCACGGCGAACGAGCAGTTCGCGGTCCCCAAGATTGTGGAGTGATGGTCTTCGTATGCCATTCAACGTCGCCAACGCAACGGTTCACGATACGCTGAAACTGCTGGATTCCCGGCAGTGCACGTCGGAGTCCGTTGTCCGAGCTGTGCTGGACGCCATTCGCCGGCAGGATGGTGAGATCGGCGCCTATCTGAGCGTCGACGAGGAGGACGGGCTCCGCCAGGCGAAGGCGGCCGACAAGGCTCGGTCCGAAGGCGGAAAAGGCCGCCTGCTGGGCATTCCCATCGCCGTTAAAGACGTTTTGAACGTGCGCGGTCAACCGTGTACCTGCGCCTCTCTCATTCTCCAGGGCTACGTGTCTCCCTACGATGCCACGGCCGTGGCGCGGCTCCGCGCGGAAGGAGCAATTCTCCTCGGGCGTGTCAACATGGATGAGTTTGCCATGGGGTCGACAACGGAGAATTCCGCCTTCAAGATCACGCGTAACCCGTGGAATCGCGATTGCGTGCCCGGCGGCTCCAGCGGCGGGTCGGCCGCCTCGGTAGCCGGGGGCGAAGCCCTGGCTGCCCTTGGATCGGACACGGGTGGCTCCATTCGACAGCCGGCCGCGTTTTGTGGGTGCGTGGGGCTCAAGCCGTCGTATGGCCGGATCTCGCGGTATGGCCTGACGGCCTTCGCGTCGTCCCTGGATCAGATTGGGCCGTTGACGCACGACGTTCGCGACGCTGCGTTGCTGCTGGGCGTCATGGCGGGTGTCGACGAACGAGACTCGTCGTCCGTGGACCTGCCGGTCCCGGACTATGAACGGTCTCTGACGAACGATCTCCGGGGAATGAAGCTGGGCTTGCCGCGCGAATATTTTGTCGCGGGGATGGACCGCGACGTGGAGAAAGCCATACGCGCGGCCGTGGAACAGTGCCGCGCGCTGGGCGCCGAGATCATCGAGGTCAGCCTGCCTCACACGGAATACGCGGTGGCCACATACTATGTGGTGGCCACGGCGGAGGCCTCCGCCAATCTCGCCCGCTTCGACGGAGTCCGCTACGGGTTCCGCGCGGGAGGGGCGGAGGACCCGATCGACATGTACAGCAAGACCCGCGCGCAGGGGTTCGGTGCGGAAGTGAAGCGGCGTATCATCCTCGGAACCTACGTCCTCAGCAGCGGCTACTACGACGCCTACTACCTGTCGGCCCAGAAGGTGCGGACGCTGATCCGCAACGACTTTGAGGCGGCGTTCAAACAGTGCGACGCGCTCCTGGCGCCCGTGTCTCCGACTGCCGCCTACCGCATCGGGGAGAAGGCCGGGAACCCGCTGCAGATGTACCTGGGTGACATCTTGACGGTCACGGCCAACTTGGCCGGGATTTGCGGCCTTTCGGTTCCCTGCGGGCTGACGGGTGGGGGCTTGCCCGTGGGACTGCAGATCCTGGGGCCGGCTTTCAAAGAGGAGAACATTCTTCGCGTTGGCCATGCCTATGAGCAGCGGCGCGGCGCATTTGGATTGGCGGCGAAATGAAGTACCTGACGACCATAGGCTTGGAGGTGCACGTTCAGTTGAAGACGCACTCCAAGATGTTCTGCTCGTGCAGCGCGGCCTATGGGGCCCCACCGAACACCCATGTGTGCCCCGTGTGCCTCGGCTATCCCGGCGTGCTGCCGGTGATGAACGAAGAGGCCATCCGGCTGACGGTGCTGACCGGGCTCATGATCGGGTCGAGGATCAGCGACTACAGTAAGTTCGACCGCAAGAGTTACTTCTATCCCGACATGCCGAAGAACTACCAGATTTCGCAGTACGATAAGCCGCTTTGTATTGGCGGAACCGTCCGGATCGAGGTAGGCGGGCATACCCGGGATATCGAGATTACCCGTATTCATCTCGAAGAGGATGTCGCCAAGAACATGCACTTCCTCAGCACCAGCGGCGTGGACTTCAATCGCGCGGGCGTGCCGCTCATGGAGATCGTCAGCGAGCCGGATATGACCAGCCCGGAAGAGGCGTTGGCATTCCTGCTCGCGCTGAAGCAGATACTGCTCTACGCCGGCGTCAGCGAGTGCAACCTCGAAGAGGGGAACGTGCGGTGCGACGTCAACGCCAGCCTTCGACCCGAGGGCCAGAAGGAATTGGGGACCAAGACGGAGATCAAGAATCTCAACACGTTCAAGGGCGTGTACCACGCGCTCCAGCAGGAAGTGGCCCGGCAGACCGAGACGTTGCAGTCGGGCGGCACCATTCAGCAGGAGACTCGGCGTTGGGATGTCGATACGGGTGCGACGTATACCATGCGCAGCAAGGAAGACGCGCACGACTATCGCTACTTCCCGGAGCCGGATCTTATGCCGATCGTGCTGTCGCGGGAACAGGTCGAGACATGGCGCGCCGGATTACCGGAATTGCCGCGGAATCGCCGGGAACGGTTCGTCGCGCAATACGGGCTGCCGGAGTATGACGCCGGCGTGCTGGTGGCCGACAAAGCCATTGCGGACTATTTTGAAGAGGCGGCGCGGCTCACGTCGAATGCCAAGGCCGTTTCGAACTGGGTCATGACCGAGATGTTGCGCCTGCTGACGGAGCGTGAGATGGATATCCGGTCCGCCAGGATCGAGCCGAAGGCGCTGGCGGAACTGATCAAGCTTGTCGACAAGAAGGTCATCAATTCCCCCACGGCGAAGGAGCTCTTTGCCGTGCTCTTTGAGAAGGGCGGGGACCCCGCCGCGCTGGTGGCCCAGCAGGGGCTGGGACAGGTGAGCGACGCCGGCGCCATCGAGGCGTTCGTGGACCAGGCCATCGCCGCGAACGCCAAGGTCGTGGCGGATTACCGCAGTGGCAAGAAAGCGGCCGCCCAGTTCCTCGTGGGGCAGGTCATGCGCCTCAGCAAGGGCAAGGCCGATCCTCAGCAGGTTACCGCGATCCTCGAGCGCAAACTCGCGCCATAGCCCCCGGGTTACAGGGTATCCACCGGACTCACGACACCTTGTGGGCCGCGGTTGAGAACATGCGTGTAGATCTGGGTGGTCTTCACATCCGAGTGACCGAGCAGTTCCTGCACCGTCCGGATGTCCTGCCCGGCTTCGAGAAGATGCGTCGCGAAACTGTGGCGGAAGCAGTGCGGCGTGAATCGTATCGTCAGTCCCGCGCCTCTCACGGCCTCATGTACCGCGCGCTGGAGCTGTTGCGGATCCACATGGTGCCGCCGAACGTGCCCCGTTCGCGGATCCTGCGAATAGTCGTCGGCCGCGAACACATATTGCCAGCCCCACTCGTAGGGCGCGTTCGGATACTTCCGCGCCAGCGCGCGCGGCACCTCCACTTCGTGCATCTGGTGCCCCTTGTCCGACTCGTACTGCTCCTTCCGGTGTTCCAGCCACACCCGCAGCCCTTCGCGAAGGCTCGTCGGCAGGGACACGTAACGGTCCTTATCGCCCTTGCCGCCCCGCACCACAATCCGGTTCTGGTCGAAACTGATTTCCTGGACGCGCAGCCGCAAGCACTCATTCATCCGCATCCCGGTTCCGTACAGCAGCCGGGCCACGAGCAACTCGCGCCCGCTCAGCCGGTCCAGCACCGCCTTGATCTCCGCGCGACTCGCCACGACCGTCAGCCGCAGCCCCTGACGCGCCCGGGGAAAAGCGCTGAAATCCCCGAGGTCCTTCTTGATCACGTCGCGGTAGAGGAACACCACGGCGTTCAACGCCTGGTTCTGCGTGGACGACGCCACCTGCTTGTCCACCGCGAGATGCCGGAGAAAGGCCTGCACATCCGCCGCCGCGAGCGTGGACGGTTTTCGCCCCCCGTGGAACATCACGAAACGCCGTATCCACGGCAGGTAACTCTGTTCGGTTCGATAGGAATAGTGCTTGAGGCGCAGGCGTTTCCTCACCACGCGCTCCAGGATTTCCCAGTTCACGCGGTCCGTTCCGGCTGTGGGAGCTGCCGCCAGCGTTCCTCCTTTACCCGCGCCCCCCGCGGTTTCCCGCACAAACGCCTTGCCTGTCGTCGGGGCTTCGGGATATCATGTACCGCGTGGTGCAGACGCAGGAGACGTGGCCGTGAGATGCCTGTCGCCCACGGGTGGCCGTGACGGTGCAGGCATCAACAAAGTCGCCGGTGCATGTTGAGCCGGCGTCGGCAGAGCTGCTTTTTCAGGAGACACGGGAAATGCAAGCCGGTTGCGCTGTTGAGGGGGAGCGCGAGGGGAGCGGGTGAGAAGCGGGAGTCGAAAACGGCGTTACCCCGGCGAGTGGCCTACAGGTGCGCGGCGGGAGGTCGCGGACAACAAAATCGC
>Ga0172375_10009628_pt1 | contig 12688 bp, 8 predicted proteins | sample LakKiv1m_FD_114537 | JGI IMG/M metagenome (GOLD analysis project Ga0172375, IMG submission 114537) | Freshwater microbial communities from Kabuno Bay, South-Kivu, Congo - kab_092012_11.1m | ecosystem: Environmental > Aquatic > Freshwater > Lake | place: Democratic Republic of the Congo... | reverse complement strand
GGTTTAAAGGTAGCAAAAATACAGTAGCGTAGAAAAGTAGTTTGGACCTCATTGCTCAAGTTTCTTTGAGGCAGTGTGGGCAGAAATAATTAGTGTATCATCTAACTCTTTAAGCTTATCAGTACTTGTGCTTCTGGCAATAAGAAAGTCTGCCAGGTGCGGGTTGCGGGCCAGTATAGGACCGTGCAAATACGAACAGATTGTGTTTTTATAGTACAAGCCTTCCGTGTAATCCTCGCCATTGTTGCCAAAACCAAGCGTTACTTTTGCAAGAGGAGCAAGCCCTTTCCCAAGATAGGTTCGACCCCCATGATTTTCAAACCCAACAAGAGTGTCGCCAATGCGATTATTTTGTTTAAAACAAACATCTTCAAGTAAGGTCTTATTTATTGTCGCAACAACATTTCCGGTACTGCGCCTCTTGTCGTGACCAAAATGCTGCGTGTAGTAATCAAAAATATCCAAACCCTCCAGTAAAGACCCATCGGCTGATTTATAATATTTGCCTAGCAGCTGATATGAACCGCAAATAAAAAGCCCCACACCTCCCGACAAAATATAATCTTTCACATACTTTTTTTTGGTGTTAATAAGATCCTCGTACATTTTTTTCTGACCTGAATCGGCACCGCCTCCCATAAACAAAACGCTCAATTCTTGCATATCGGCAGCTCTCAACTCTGTCCCCGTACCAACTACTTTTACCTCTACATCAAAACCACGTTCTTTAGCACGCCAAGCCAAAATATCTACGTTGCCTGTATCCCCGTACAAGTTAAGCTCTTCTTTATAAAAATAGCCTATTACAAATCTGCTCATAAACTTATAAATTCAAAGAATCTTTCTCCCCAAAAGAATTTTTCTAACTTCAAGCATTGCAGAATAATTTGGCAACACCGTTATATTTCTAGTTTGAGGGTCCTCCAAGACATCCCGCACTACTTTCTTGATGTCCGGGGATACGTTACCGGCTAAAATAATCAACCCCGCGTAACGTAACCGCACTGCCATATCCAAACACCGCGAGCCTGTAACATATATTTTCTTCCCGGCACACGCCTGAGCTAATTTTTCCGGCAAGATATCGTAAATCCACGATACATCCCTGCCATCAGGAATATTTGCGTTTAATACAAAAATAAAAGTATCTACATCTTTTTGTGCACTTAGATAGATCAAATTGGTATTAAAACTGGCCGGGTTTTTTGCCAGAAAAAAGGCTAAATTCTTACCCCCTAACACCACTTTTTCCCCCCTACCAAAGGCAAAACCCACGTTTGCAAGCAGCTCTACGGACTCTTTTATTTCAACTCCTGTATTCTGCAAACACACAAGGGCTGCGTTAAAGTTTTTTTCATTAAACGGGCCCGTTAGAACCGTAGTGCCTACAACACTGTCTTTGTAGTACACTTCGTTACCTTTAAGCTCCACAGGTTTTGTTCCGGAAAAGTGCAGAGGGCTAAACTGGTCAAGCACCTCAAACTCTTCTTGCGCGACGTCTGTAATAACACGGGGTAGGGTAGTCAATTCTTTAAGCGCCGCAACCCACTTATCCAAAAGTAGATCGGGCTCCCAGTGTCGATCCAGTTGATCGCGAGAAAGGTTTAGAAAAAGTACGTGCGTGGGATTTAAATACTTTAGTACACTTACTAACGCAGCCTCGTCCACTTCAAAAACTCCGTAGTCAAAAGCTCTGCCCCTATAAGAAATCAAAACTGCTGTAACAACACCGTTTACTAAATTTGCTCCACTGGAGTTGGCCGCAACGGTAAAACCTTTTTTCTGTAAAACAGTGGCAATAAGTTTACTGGTGGTTGTTTTACCGTTCGTACCTGTAACCAGTACAAGTCCTTTGGAAAACTTAACAGCAGGGTCACCAGGAATGTTTGGGTAAAGTTTTAGCACAAGATGTCCCGGCCAAGTCAGTCCTGCACCAAGTCCAAGTGTCTTTATTATCCAATAAAGGATTTTTGTTCCAAACGATAGTATTAAAAACATTGTTGTTAGTTAGGCACCCTACCCTCTATTTTAATCCACATTCCTCTCAAAGAATATTTGTATATATAATACGTAGTAATACTAGTAGTGCTGTGGATTTGTGTACAGTCTTGCGTATCTATTGTCATGGCGCCTCTTTTGGGTACTTCTGTTGTGTTGATTAACTCTTCTCCCCCTCCAAGGCTTGTTTAACGTCTGGCGTGCCGTTTTGGCTTGCTTTGGCCGTGTTTCCTTTTGTGTATAAATCCGATTGTATTGTGGAAACAGTTGTGCAGAAACAGACCTTGTTACCCACAGCAACCTATATTAAAACACTAAGTTCTCCACACAACATAGCTATAAGTTATACCTCCAACATGCCTTTGATGTTTATCACGTCCTGGTGCGTTTTTCCCTCTTTCCTTTTTAGTTCATTTTCTATCTTGCCTGTTCCGTGCATTATAGTTGTATGGTCTCTGCCTCCAAGAAAATCCCCGATCGACATAAACGGTGCGCCGGTCAACTCTTTTATCAAATACATGGCTATTTGTCGGGGAAGTACTATTTCCTTATTTCTTCTTTGGCCTTTTATATCCTGCAGCTTTAAAGCGTAGTAAGTGCAGACTGCTTTGAGAATGTCGTTTACGTTAATATTTTTTAAACTTTTTGACTCACGGGCGCTCTGGCCAATCGCTTCTGCGGCTAGCTCTATTGTTGCTACCAATCCTTTTGTGCGTGCTTCTGTCAGCACCTGCATGTAGGCTCCCTCTAGCTCGCGTACGTTTGAAGTAACGCGCTCTGCAATATAGTCAATTACGGCGTTTGGAATTTCATCGGAGTACCGATCCCGCCTGGTTCTTAGAATAGCGGTGCGCGTTTCGTAATCAGGTGTCTGGATGTCTACAATAATGCCACTTGCAAACCGCGACGTTATTCTTGATGCAAGGCTTTTAAATTCCTTTGGCGGTCTGTCGGAGGTAATAACTATCTGTTTCTGACCCATATAAAGATCGTTGAAGGTGTGAAAAAGCTCGTCCTGTGTTGCTTCCTTGCCGATAATAAATTGAACATCGTCTATCAAAAAAACATCGGACCGCCTGTACTTGTTTCTAAATTCGTTTGTTGTGTATTTGCCACGGCCTTTGCCGCTTTGGATGGCCTCTATAAGTTCGTTTGTAAAAGTCTCGCCAGTAACATATATAACCTTAGTTACGGGTCTGTTTTGAATTATTTTATTGCCGATTGCCTGCAAAAGATGAGTTTTCCCAAGTCCTACTCCCGAATGAATAAAAACAGGATTATATTGTTCGCCCGGACGCTCACTTATTGCTGTTGCAATTGCATAGGCCATGTTGTTGTGTTTGCCCATAATAAAGCTGTCAAACGTAAATCGCGGCGAAAGGTTTGATTTAATCTGCCTTTCTCTTATTACCTCGTTTTCGTCGCGCTGCTTGGAAAATAAAGCGCTTTCGGTTACATACTTTTCACTTTCGGCCGGTTTTTTCTCCACCTTTTTAACAATAAACTTAAGCAAAACCTTGGTTTTAGTAATTTTTTCAACGGCCGCTTCAATATTAGATTTCAACTTTTTTTCCACATTGCTCCTGACAAAGGCATCGTCGCAATTTATTGTTAAAGTACTATCTTGTAAGCTTTCAGGGGAGGTTCGTAGTAAAAAGGAATTGTACAGGGTTTGGGACACCGTTAGCTGTAGCTCGCCTAAAACAGCGCTCCAAAGCTCACCTATATTTTGGTTATTTTCATCGGGCATAAGATTTTGGTGCTAGACAGGGTTGGTTGCTACGGGCGGGTTACAAAAATAATACCTAAGTTATCCACAATGATAAAGCAATGCCTGTTGTTTACTTAATAGATAGTTGTTTCGTTAGCAAGTTAAAAAACGCTATTCTCTTACTAATATTATAGTAGTTTTATCCGAGAATTTTTCTTTCCACGCACCGTTTGTTAACAAGGCTTTGCTAAGTTTGGAGCCTTTGTAATCAAGCACAAAACCAACGTCGTTGTTTTGTACAATTTGGTTAAACTCAGCCATGTTTTTTTCGGGATTTTGTGTAATGTTGGAATACGTTTCAAGTATGTATTTGCCGTTTTTAGTCCATGAAGCCATTCTACCGTCAATAAAAGTTTTATATTCCGGCAGCTGATAAATTAAAAAACCGCCCCAATTGTAGTTATTAAACATATTGCCCTCAAGCCGATTTGCCTTTATGTATTGCACTGCGTTGTAGGGATAATTGAATTTTGCTGCCCAGTATTTAACATTTGTTGCAAGGAGTATGTTAAGGATAAAATTCGTGGTTATAACACTAAGTAGCGTTGCTGCTGTAATCTTGCCGGTTATGCTAAGCGCTTTTTGATTTTTTTGGCTAAAGATTACGTTTGCATTTTCCAGAACATAACCCCACATACTTGCGATTGGATATATTGAGACCAGCATCAGCAGTCTAAAAAAGTAATGCGATCTTGTGGAAAGTATAAAGAAAAAGATAGCAAAAACTAATACCCACTTTGGCAGAGTTCTGACTGTAAGAAACGTGGATGAGATACACAAAGCTGTGAGCATTAAAATAACCGCACCAAACACCAGCCCGTTTAGCCCCAAGCTGTTTTGAAAAGGTAGCCACTCGCTGATTATTTTTACTTGCACGGGATTGGCTTCTGCTAACAATGTGCGCCACAAATTTAGTCCAAAGGGGGTTAGAAGTGTGGCGGCGTAGCAAAGTATAGTAACAAATATGAGTTTTTTGTTGCCCGCAGGGCTGATATCGGTGTCGGCGTCTGTGGTAGTAGCTTTGGGTGGGAATTTTGGCAGTTTTTGCCAAACAGCAAGTTGCGCAAAAGGTTTAACAAGACCTATTCCCGTGAGTATAAAAAGCCCGATAACAAAATCCGCATGCATGTTTGCCCACAAAACAAACATAGGCGGCAGTAATAAGTAGTACTTTTTTTCGCCGTGCATAATCAAGAGCAAAACCATCATAAAAATTGAACTAAACAGCATAGGTCTTACGGTTACTATGTGAATTTGTGCAAGCACTGTAGTTAGTAAGAAAAAAGAAAATAGTTTGCCGGTTTTAGTTACTTTTAATCTGTCTACAAAAAACAAAACACTTACAGACAGAAAACAGCTTAGTACTAACCCGGCAATTACGGCGCCAAATTTGGAATACACAGTGTACATAATTACTTGAGCCAGCCAGTACGAATCTACCCATTCATAGTTTTCGTAAGTGTAGGAAAAGGTGTTGGTCACAGGAATTGCCTTTGTTGCAGTTATGGTTTCGCCCAACGTGTAATGCCAACCAAAGTCCGGGTCAACAGGAGGTATAAAAGAAATGATTATGCCAAGAAGAATTAGAAAGACTTTTAGCCTAGTGGATAGCATTTGTGCATTATCCTAGTTTCTCTGCTCCAGATCAAACAGCTTGCTTTTTATGGAAACATATCCGGGTGCGCGTAGATTAAATACCGTTTTAAACGTTTCTCCGTCTACTGTTACCCGGCCTTTATCGGTGTCCAAATACACTTTTGATGTATAGCCGCCGTTTGATATATCCACATCAACGCCCGTAACCTTTGAATATTTTGTTCCGTATTTATCAGCTTTAGAGGCCATTTCATCCAGGGAATACGGGTCGCCACCCCAGCACGAGGTTGTTACAGGTGAAATATGGCCTTGATCACTACTGGATCCGTCGTTCCAGACAACGTATGCGTTTAGAATATCAGCCATCTCTTTTTCGGAAAGCCAGGGGTGACCGCGGCCGCAAGAATCCGAAGTAGAATAATTTTTGGTGTACCACGCTTTATAAAACCAGGGGGATTTAGCAAGTTTTTCATAGGCATCGTTTGGCCACTTGCCGTTTATGTCCCAACCCACATTATTAATATAGCCTCCGGTTGTCGAAGAGTATTGGGCTGTTGTTGGATTTTTTAATATTTCGGCTTTGGTGTCATCTACCGCTTTTTTCCAGTTTGGATATTGGCCGGCTTTAACCTTGTCGGCTTTTGCTTTATTAAATACCTGGCACGACTGAGTTGTGCATATTGGTTTATTAGCTCTGTATGCGTACGAACGCCCCGCAATCGCTTGTGCCTTTAAAGCTTCAATCGGCCAGTCTGTTGGCATTTCGGCCAGTCCGTAAAGATAGTATTGAAAATCAAGGTCACCGTAGCCTTTCACAGATATTTTACTTGGAAAGCCGTCCTTTTTTTCAGTGTCAACTTTGTAATAAAATTTAAGAATTTCCTTGTATTTTTGGCCTTTGTCGGCACGGCCTTTTGCACCGTACTGGCTCATCCCGTTGTAGTGTGTGTATGCCCCGTAACTAAAAACGGCAAAAGCAGGTTTAAAAGGCGGGTTTGGAGTGGATGCTGTGGGGGATTCGTAATCACCAACGGAGCCGTTTGAGTCACCGTACTTTTGATTTAAAATTTCTTTTTGTTTGGCAGATAGATCGGATATTTCGTTTTGCAAGTTGGCTAACTTGCCTTTGGTTGTTGTTTCTTCGTTGGCAAGTTTGCTGTCTGCCGACTGTTGCTGATTTTTTTCTGACGCAAGTTTAGTTTTTAGTGCCGCCAGATCGTTAAAATCGCTTTCAAGTTCGGTTTTAATATCCTCCGCTTTTTGCCTATCTTGCTCAAAGTTGAAAATTTCAAAGTTTAAACCCTCCATTATTTTTTTGGTTTGGCTGCTTATGGCCTTACTAAAAGCGTTTGACATTGCCGCTTTTTCAAAACCATTGCCCATCAAAAACATACCAAAAGACGTATCGTTGCTTTGTTTTGCATAATTTCTCACTATCCGGTTCCGTAAAATGGTTTTTTGATCAAGTTTTGTTTTACGATCATTTATATTGGTCTGAATTGTTGCCAGCTCTTTTCTGACGGATGCAATCTCATCTGACAGATCGGTAATCTGGCTTTCCGTAACACCAAGCTGGGAGTTAAGAGATGTAAGCTTTGCTTTGATGCCATCCCTTCTACCCTGAATGTCGCTTAGTTTATTGCTGGTGGATTCGTACTCACTTTCTTTTTTTGTAATTTTGTCCTCGTAGCATTTGGCCCGGGCATCAAGATCCGAGATTTTGGCGCACGAGTCGTCTGCACTTACCTTTTGTGTTTGGTAGAGTACAAGGATCGCGAGTGTTATTAAGGACAGGAAAAGCGATATGTTTTTACGCACATGTATATGATAACAAATGATTGAAGTTTAGTTTGGGGGATGGGATAATTTCAGCAGGTATGCGCAAACTAACAACAATCGCTAAGGCACTTTTAGTTTTATGCCTTGTGTGTGTTTTACACCCGTTTGTGCTTGCGGCTGGATGTAATGCTAGTAGTTTGATAGGTACAAAAATTTTTACAATAGCGGGTGGTCCCCTTAATAACTGGTGCGCTGTTTCCGATACTTGTTCCACGGGTTACGTATGCTGCGTTTTGGTAGGTTCGGGCACACTGACCGGAACTTGGTCAGCGAACTCTTTTCAAGTCACAGATTGTGTGAAAGGGAGTGACAATTCCGCCTCCGGTCACAATGTGGATGGCACTACCGTTTCCGAATGGAGGAACAGAGGTTATAACCCGGTGGGCGAGCTTAAAACAGGGATACCGGGGGTTCCGGCTTTTACGTCATTAGTCAGTAGTACCTGCGCTGCAGGCAATCGCTGTGCATTGGGAGAGAAGGAGTTAATTATGGAGAATGGCCCGATGGATACTGGTTATTGTTTGAAAGCAAATGAATGTTGCGGTGAAACAGGCACCAACGGAAATGTTGGAGGACAGTGCAACGTTAAAGGTTCTAGCGCGATAGGCAATGCATTTGCAGGCATGCCTTGCTGCGATAGCATTAGCACTTGTTTGCAGGAAAACACATCCGAGGCTGGGGAGTGTAGGTTGTGCGCAAGGAAACCAGATAATGGCCAATTACCCGCGGGAAGTGAGAACACTGTAGACGATCTTTGTTCCAATGGTGAAGAATGTTGTGCTTTTGGCGATTCCGAGGTTACTTTAACGTGTGTTGCGGGCAAATGTAAGGAAGCTATCGATGGGGTAACGCCCTGCGTTGATAATCAGATATCTGCCGGGCAACCTTGTGGCTATGTTGGTGCGGATACAACCAATTGCGAAAATAAGTGTCCTGGAAGTTTGTACCACCAAGATGGTGACCAATACATTTGTGATGGTTTGGCAGATGCCGTTGAATGCAAACGCTCCTGTCAGTGCGCTACAGGTAAATGCGGAGGGTCCCCAAAATCTTGTGGTGCAAATTGTTTGGATCAAGGAAACCCCGCATGTGCTGCACCTGGTCAGACGCTGGAGTGTTGTGACTCCCCAGCTTGGCGATGTTGGCAAGGAAAGTGCAGCCAGGATCCAAACTGTTCTACATCATCATCTACGTCTTGTACACCCGGGGATGGAAAGTGTTGCGACAGTGCTCCCTGCGTAGGTGGACACTGTAGCTCTGGTTCCGGTGGCGCTTCGGGTGGGGTTACTCTGTGCAAAGGAACGGGATGCGGCGGGGATTGTGGTGCCGGGCGCTCGTGTAACGGAGGCTTTTGCTCTGCCGAAGCAGATCCAGCGTGTACCCCGAAACCAGTCGACTTCTCCAAATACGGCTACTCAGGACCCGAAATCAGCAATCTATCCGGCTTACTGGCCGCCATATTCAACATACTTTATGCCATCGGACTTGCCATAGGAATATTTATGATTGTTAAATCCGGTTACGCACTAATGACCAGCCAAGGCGAACCAAATGCAGTGCGTACTGCGCAAGAAGACCTAACATCGGCAGTTTTGGGCATATTGTTCATACTATTGTCCATTACCATTCTGCGGGTTATAATAAATTCATTGTTAGGCTCTACCGTAGGTTTTTAAATTTATTATTTAAAGGGGGTGGCAAAGAAATAAAATATGATGGAATTATTTGATAGGTTAAATTTGCTTTTTGCACCGGTGTATGCTCAAGTAAGCACAAATGTTACAGACCCGTTTGGTGGAAAGATAAACAGCCTACAAACCTTGTTTGGTTGGGTGATAAACCTTGTTTTAAGTATAGGGTTGTCTCTTGTCATTGTGATGCTAGCTTTAGGTTTTATGCAGTACATAATCTCCAGGGGAGATAAGGTTGCTATAGAAAAAGCACAGGAGTGGGTTACTTACGCAGCCATCGGCGGCGTTGGTTTGTTTTTAGTATTTGCCGCCAAATCGGTTATAGAGAGCATTGTTGGAGCTAAGTTAAATACAGGTACCAATACAATGATCGAATAACGGTTATTAGTGTTGAATATGCAAAGGACCCGTCTTTTGGCGGGTTCTTCTTTTCTATTCGGCGGAAAGTTGTCCCAATATCAGTCTTGATAAGGCCTGTTCCAAAGTTAAAAGCTCGATAACACCGGTACTTCTAGTTTTAACCTCAATCCTGTCTCCTGTTCGTTTCGAGAGCACCGCTCTATAAGGAAGTCCTATTAAATCAGCGTCAGCAAATTTCTCTCCGGCACCCACATCCTCCCTATTATCAAACAAAACCTCAAGTCCTGCATTTTTGAATTTTTCGTAAATATCCTCAATTCTTGCTTTCATTTCGGCTTCTTCATAATTTAAACCAACCAAGTGCACGGTGTAAGGCGCAACTTTGTGAGGCCAGATAATGCCTTTGTCGTCGTGATATTTTTCCACAATTACCCCCATAATTCTTGAGGAACCAATGCCGTATGATCCCATATACACGGGTTTTTGGGTGCCGTCTTTATCCGTAAAATAATAACCGAACGCCTCCGAAAATTTGGTGTTTAAAGGAAAAATGTTACCAACCTCGCACGATCTGTGCATTTCGTATTTCTCGCCTGTTAAAGGATGCAGGTCACCTTCTTTTGCCATCTTTATATCGTAAAATTTTTCGGGTTTTGGTGCGTCTCTATCCCAGTTTACATTGACCAAGTGGCAGTCTGTTTTATTTGCGCCTGTTTCAAAGTTAATGTGTTTTTCCAAAGCATCGTCTACGCATAGAATTATGTCTTTTGGCAAACCAACAAGCCCCGCATAACCTACTTTTGCGCCGGTTGTTTTTGTAACAACTTCTTCGGATGCTAGTTTCACCCATTTTGCTCCGCTTGCCTTGCATAGTTTGTATTCATTTACCTCGTAGTCGCCACGTACTGACGCCACAACAACACCCTTGTCGCTTTCATAAATCATGGTCTTGGACGTGCGATGGGGCTCAATATTTAAAAACTTGCACAATTCGTCAACACCAATTACATCTGCCTTTCTGATCTCATACATATCTTTTTTTTCAGTATCTTGTGGATAGTCCGGAGCGCGAGCAGGTGCCACCTCTTTGTTATAACAGTCTCCGGTTCGCCTGACATAAAATATTGTATCTTCGCCGGTATCACACAGCGTTTGAAATTCATGCGAGTAGTCTTCTGTAAAATCCCCTCCGGATGCAGCGGCTATGTAAGTTTCGTTACCAAGTCCCAGTCTTTTGAAAATTTTAAAATAAGCTTTTTTTACATCCTCGTAGTATCTTTGTAAATCTTCTTGGCTTACGTGAAAGCTGTACAAATCCTTCATTCTAAATTCGCGGCCTCGCAACAGCCCTGATTTTGGCCGTGTTTCGTTTCTGTACTTTGTTTGGATTTGGTAAACGGCAGTAGGCAGATCTTTGTAGCTAGTGTTAAATTTTTGAGCAATTGGAGTTATTACCTCTTCGTGCGTAGGATTAAGAACGTATGTGGCGTCGTTTTTTTCCTTAGAAAGTTTGTTTGCGCCTTCGGCTTTGAATAAAACGTCGACACTTTCAAATCTTCCTGTTGTTTCCCAGAGTTCTGTAGGCACAATGCCCGGCAAAAAGACTTCCTGGCCAACTTGGTCCATTTCTTCACGGATGATCTTTTCGATTCTACTTAACACGCGCTGGCCAAGCGGCAGATATGAGTAAACTCCGGCCATGGTCTGATCTACAAAGCCGCCTTTGATTAGTAATGTAGCATTAACTGAGTCATAGCCTTTTGAGTTTTTGTTGGTTTTACCAAAGAGTTCGGTGTACCGCATGTGGTTAATCTATCATTAAATGGCTGTTTTTTGAAGAATTAGACGGGAGTGTGTATTATAAGCTGAGTATGCTGGATAAAACCTACGATCACAAAAAATGGGAGCCCCAAATTTACCAGAAATGGGCAAGTGCGGGTGTCTTTGATCCGGAAAAATGCCAGCAATTGCGCAAAGAAGCCGGTCTCCCTACAAAAGACGAAACTTTTTGTGTTTTGATGCCACCGCCAAACGCTAATGCGCCTTTGCATTGTGGTCACGCAACTTATGCCATCCAAGACCTTTACGCGCGTTGGAAAAGAATGCAAGGTTACCGCACAGTGTATGTTCCGGGGACGGATCACGCGGGATTTGAAACCCAGGTTGTTTATGAAAAGAATCTTAAAAAACAAGGCAATAGCCGGTTTGATTTTGACCGCGAGACTTTGTATACGGACATTTTAACTTTTGTTAAGGAAAACTCCGACTTGGCCATAAACCAGTTGAAACGGCTTGGAATGAGCGCTGACTGGAACAGAAATCTTTTCATGTTGGACGACTACGTTATTGATACTGTTTACAACACCTTTATTAAAATGCACAAAGAAGGTCTGATTTATCGCGACAATTATCTGGTTAATTACTCTCCTGTTCACGGGACAACTTTTTCTAATTTAGAAACCGAACACATAGAAACTAACTCGCCGCTTTATTACATTAAATATAAGTTTGTTGATTCAGACGATTGCATGGTTGTAGCCACAGTACGGCCCGAAACTATTTATGGTGATGTGGCTATTGCGGTAAACCCCAAAGATGCAAGATACAAGGAAAAGGTGGGCAAACTGGTAGTGAATCCGCTAAACGGCAGAAAAATGCCCGTTATTGCTGACCCGTATGTTGATCTTGAGTTTGGAACGGGCGCGCTGAAAATAACACCGGGCCATGACTTTAATGACTTTGAAATAGGTAAAAAATTTGGACTCGAAGCTATAAGTCTGGTTGATTTAGATGGCCGAATGACTAAAGAAGCAGGTGAGTTAGCCGGAATGAAAGTAAATCAGGCGCGAACAGCCTCCGTAGAAATTTTGCAGACCAAAGGTGCTTTAGAAAAAATTGACGATAAATACATAAATAATCTTTTGGTTGATTACAAAGAACACAAACCCATAGAGCCGATGTTACTTCCCAACTGGTTTGTAAAGATGAAGCCGCTTGCCCAAAAAGCAGTTACAGCGGTTAAAGCTAACAAAGTAAAATTTAATTTACCAACGTGGAAAACCCAAATGCTGCAGTGGTTGGACAACATCAGAGACTGGCCCATTAGTCGGCAAACAGTTTTTGGTATTAGAATTCCGGTTTGGTATCCGGTGGCAGGAAATCCCGATTTGTTTGTGGTATTTTTGGATGCAACCGGTAAAGCGCGTGAAGGCAAACTAGCTGATTTTTTGGGCGAAGGCGTTGCCTTGGAAGTTATCAAAAAAGGTTTGCAAAAAGTAATAGCACCAACGGGTGCAAAGTATTTGATCGCCAAAACTGAGCCAGGTGAAGACTTTATTCAGGAAACTGACACGTTTGATACATGGTTTAGTTCTTCACAATGGCCGTTAACCACATTGCGCTATCCGGACGGCAAAGACTTTAAGGAATTTTT
>Ga0172375_10009627_pt1 | contig 12689 bp, 10 predicted proteins | sample LakKiv1m_FD_114537 | JGI IMG/M metagenome (GOLD analysis project Ga0172375, IMG submission 114537) | Freshwater microbial communities from Kabuno Bay, South-Kivu, Congo - kab_092012_11.1m | ecosystem: Environmental > Aquatic > Freshwater > Lake | place: Democratic Republic of the Congo... | reverse complement strand
GTGCGCCGCGCGCGTAGTGGGGCTGGCCGTTTGCGCCTTGATCGCGCAACTGCGGTATCAACTCGTGTCGAGCGCGACGCTGGCGGTGCACCTCGGCGTGATGTCGGTGCTGGCGGCATGGTTTGCCGGCTCGATGGCGTGCCAATGGATGCTGGGCCGCGAGCAGTGCGCGGAACGCGGACGCTGGATCTGGGCGACGATCGAAGTCGTGTTGCTCACGGTGTTGCTGCGGGTGCTCGACGCGCTGATCAGCCCGTTGGTCGCCGGCTACGCGGTGCTGATTGCCGTCGCGGGGCTGTGGTTGCGCGAACGGCTCGTCTGGGCCGTCACCGCGGCATCGGTGTTTGGCTACGTGCTGCTGGTGGCCGACGCGTGGCAACGCGGCGTGCCGTTCTCGTCGCCGCATTGGCATCTGGTTTTCATCGCCGTGCTCATCGTGCTCGGCGCGGTGGTGGCCCATCAGGTCCATCGTTTCCAGCGCCTCAGCCGTTACTACCGGCGCGGATGAGCAAAGGAACGCACGTGAATATTCTCGATCAATTCCAACTCGACGGCAAAGTCGCCATCGTCACCGGCGCGACGCGTGGACTCGGACGCGGCATTGCCATCGGATTGGCCGAAGCGGGCGCGGACATCGTGGCGATGGCCACGCGGGAAGCGACGGAGACGAAAGCCGAGATCGAGAAACGCGGACGCCGTTGCGTCACCATCGCCGGCGACATCGCCCAGCGCGGGTGCGTCGAGAAAATCGTCAGCACCACGCTGGCGCAGTTCCAGCGCATTGACATCCTCGTCAACAACGCCGGCATCATCCGTCGCGGAGCCGTGACGGAACTCACAGAAAAGGATTGGGACGACGTGATGAACGTCAACAGCCGCGCGTTGTTTTTCCTGTCGCAGGCCGTGGCGAAAGTGATGATCGCACAAGGCCAGGGCGGCAAGATCATCAACATCGCCTCGATGCTTTCGTTTCAGGGCGGCATCCGCATCGCGTCGTACACCGCCTCGAAAGGCGCCGTGCGCACCTTGACGATGTTGATGGCCAACGAACTGGCGCCGCATAACATCCAATGCAACGCCATCGCGCCCGGTTACATGGCGACCGACAACACCGCGCCGTTGCGCGCCGACGCAAAACGCAACGCCGAGATTCTGGCGCGCATCCCCGCCGGACGGTGGGGCACGCCGGAGGATGTGCAGGGCGCGGCGGTGTTCCTCGCGTCGAAAGCGTCGGACTATGTGAACGGCCACACACTTGCTGTTGACGGCGGCTGGCTGGCGAGGTAATTGAGAAAGAACACGCACATGAATCGTCGAACGTTTGTCAAAGGCTCGTTGTTGGCCGCCGTGTCGTTGGCGACCGGAAAGAAAGCGATTGCAGCGGATTCACCCGCTGCGCCACCGGTGGCGAAAGAGAAGGTGCCGTCGGGGAAATTGTGCGGCAAGGAGGTCAGCCGGATATTGCTCGGCGGAAATCTGCTGACACACTTCACCCACAGCCGCGAACTGCGATATGTCTATAATCTCACCGCGCACTACAACACCGACGCGAAGATCGCGGAGACGTTGGCCGTGGCGGAAGAACACGGCGTCAACACGCTCGTCATCCACACCGTGCCGCGCGCGTTGTCGGTGCTGAAAGAGCACCGGCGCCGGGGCGGCAAGATGAAATGGATCATCTGCCCGACAGCGATGCCGGGCACTGACGAATACGCTCAAGTGTGCAAACAACTCGTGGATGACGGCACCGAATGCATTTATCTCTGGGGCGTTCAAGCGGACAAGTTCGTGGAAGCGGGCAAGACCGAGTTGATTGCCAAGGCCGTCGAGACCATCAAGGACCACGAAGTGCCCTGCGGCGTCGGCGCGCACGATTTGAGGGTCATCGAGTTCTGCGAAGAGAAGAAAATTCCCGCCGACTTCTACATCAAGACATTCCACCACCATAATTACAAAACCGGACCAAAACCGGAACAATTGGACAAGCCGCACAATGAGATTCCCGGCTACTGGTGCAAGGACCCGGAGCGCACCATCGAGGTGATGGCCAAAGTGAAGAAGCCGTGGATCGCCTTCAAGGTCATGGCGGCAGGCGCGATTCCGCCGGAGAACGCGTTCAAGTACGTGTTCCAGAACGGCGCGGATTTCTCGTTGGCTGGGATGTTTGATTTCGAGATCGAACCCGATGTGCGGATTGCCAACAAAGTGTTGGCTTCGATCAAGAACCGCGCGCGCCCGTGGTACGGATAATCTGAACGGGGGATGGTTGGTCGGGGCGGCGGGATTTGAACCCGCGACCTCCTGCGCCCAAGGCAGGCGCGCTAATCCAAGCTGCGCTACGCCCCGATAACCGGTGCGGAAAATATCACGACACGGCCAGCTTGACCACGACAAGTTTGCCGGCTTTGAGGATTTGACCGGGCTTCACGGCGACGCGGGCTTTGGGGTCGGTCAGTTTCTGGCCGTCGAGGGTGACACCGCCTTGTTCGATGAGACGACGAATGTCGCTGCGACTCTTGAACTTGCCGGCCTTGGCCACGAGGTCAAGGAGGACGATGTCGGCGGGGGCGACGAGTGTGTCGGCGACTTCGCTGTAGTCTTTCTTGGAGAATTTCTGTTCGAACTCGGCCCGAGCTGTGTCCGCGGCGGCACGTCCGTGGTATTGCTCGACGATGGCGTGGGCGAGAGCTTTCTTGGCTTCCATCGGATGTTTGTGAGTGACGGAACGACCGAGGAGAAGCGAATACCAACGCGGCATGAGGGCGTCGCTGATGGACATGGTTTTGCCAAACATGTCTTTGGGCGATTCGGTGAGGCCGATGAAGTTGCCTTTGGACTTGGACATCTTCTCGACGCCGTCAAGCCCTTCGAGGATGGGCATGATCACGACCACTTGTGATTCCTGTCCGGCATCTTTCTGGAGGTCGCGACCGACGAGGTTGTTGAAGGTCTGGTCGGTGCCGCCCAGTTCAACGTCGGAGCGGACGATGACGGAGTCGTGTCCCTGCATGAGCGGGTAGAGGAACTCGTGGACGCTGATGGGGTCGCCGGCTTTGTAACGTTTCTCGAAGGAGTCGCGCTCCAACATCCGTGCGACGCTCATTTTGCTGGCGAGCCAGATGACATCGGCGAGGCCCATGTTGGCGAGCCATTCGCTGTTGTAGCGGATTTCGAGTTTGTCGGGCGATACGTCGAGGATTTTGCCGGCCTGTTGGAAGTAGGTCTGGGCGTTGCGCTTGATTTGCGTCGCGTCCAGCATGGGACGGGTCTTGTTCTGGCCGGTGGGGTCGCCAATGAGGGCGGTGTAGTCGCCAATGATGAGGATGGCTTTGTGGCCGAGATCCTGAAATTGGCGGAGCTTTCTCAAGACGACGCTGTGGCCGAGGTGCAAGTCGGGGGCGGTCGGGTCGCAGCCGAGTTTGACGCGAAGGGGTTTACCCTTGGCGAGCTTCTTGTGGAGTTCGTCGTGGGTGTAGAGTTTCTCGACACCTTGTTCGAGCAGCTTGAGTTGTTCGTCGGCTGATTTCATAAAAGTCAAATGCCCCGGTCTTGCGAGCGGGGCATTTGTACAGGATTTCGGCGGGTTTGCCTACTGGTTTTTGTCGTCCTTCTCGTCCTCGGCGCGCTCGAAAGCGTGTTCGAGGTCCACGATGGCTTCGCCGGGGCGAAGCGCGTCTTCGAACATCCGCTTCTCCGCTTCGAGCTGCTCGCTGGAATAGGCGGCGGCTTTGATGCTGAGGCCGATGCGGCGTTCCTGAGGGTCCACCTTGATGACACGGGCCGTGACTTCGGCGCCGACTTTGAGGACGTCCTTGATTTTCTCAATGCGTTCCTCGCTGATCTGGCTGATGTGCACGAGGCCTTCGAGTTTGTCGGGCAACTCGATGAAAGCGCCGAAGCTGGCGAGCTTGACGACTTTGCCCTTGATGAGGTCGCCGATGCGGTAGCGCTGTTCGATGTTGCGCCACGGGTCGGTTTCGAGTTGTTTGATGCCGAGTGACATCCGCTGGTTGGCGGAGTCCACTTCGAGAACGACGGCTTCGACTTTCTGGCCTTTCTTGAGGATCTCGGCGGGATTGGTGACCTTGCGGGTCCAAGAGAGGTCGGAGACGTGAACCATGCCGTCAATGCCTTCCTCGACTTCGACGAACGCGCCGAAGTTGGTGAGGTTGCGGACTTTGCCGGTGATATGGGTGCCGGGCGGATACTTCTTGGGCACGTGCGTCCACGGGTTAGATTCGAGCTGGCGGATGCCGAGAGCAATTTTCTGTTCGTCGCGTTTGATGTCGAGAACAACGGCGTCAATCTCGTCGCCGGCCTTGAGGACGTCAGAGGCGCGGGCGATGCGTTTGGTCCAGGACATCTCGCTGACGTGGATCATGCCTTCGACGCCGTCTTCGAGTTGGACGAAGGCGCCGTAGGGGACAACGCTGACGATCTTGCCGTGGACCTTGGTGTTGACGGGATACTTCATGGCGATGTCGTCCCACGGATTGCGGTTCTTCTGTTTGAGGCCGAGCGAGACGCGTTCTTTATCGCGGTCCACTTCGAGAACCATGACTTCGATCTGGTCGCCGACTTTGACGAGTTCGCTGGGGTGGTTGATGCGGCCCCAACTCATGTCGGTGACATGCAGCAGGCCGTCAATGCCGTCGAGGTCAATGAACGCGCCGAAGTCAGTGATGTTCTTGACGATGCCGGCGCGGATCTGACCGGCTTGCATGTTGGTCAGGATTTGTTTGCGGCGCTCGTCGCGTTCCTGTTCGATGAGTTCGCGGCGGGACAGGACAATGTTTTTACGGTCCTCGTTGATCTTGACGACTTTGAACTGGTAGGTTTTGCCAACAAACTCGTCGAGGTTCTTCGGCGGGATGACGTCAATCTGGGAGGCGGGCAGGAAGGCGTCCACGCCGATGTTGACGGTGAGGCCGCCTTTGACTTTGGCTTTGACGCGGCCTTCGATGGTGCCACCCTCGTTGCAGAGAGTAACGATGTGGTCCCAGTTTTTCTTGAGCGCGGCTTTTTCGTACGAGAGCACGACCATGCCGTCGTCGTCTTCGATCTTTTCGAGCAACACCTCGACTTGGTCACCCACTTTGATGTTGTCGGGATCGTCGAACTCGGCGCGCGGGATGAGTCCCTCGGACTTGTAACCGATGTCCACCAGCACGTCGCTGGGACGGACTTCGATCACTCTGCCTTGCACCAACATTCCCTCGGTGAAATCCTTCACCTCGGAAAGGTATTTTTCCATTGGGTTTGTAGCCATGTAACTGCAGTATCTCCTGCCTTCGGAAGGCTGTCTGCTTCAGGAGCTAGGGCGCTTCTATCGGAAGGCGAGGGCGGACTATAGCAGGAGACTCCGGCTTGACAAGCCCTTTTTGGCCTACGGCGTCTGGTCGAGGATTTCGCGGATTTTGCGGGCCAGCGTGGTGGAAGTGTAGGGTTTTTGCAGGAACCCGGTATTCCCTTCTTCGACGCCTTCCTGCGTGAGAACCTCACGAGTGTAACCGGAAGTGTAAAGAACTTTCAAAGCGGGAGTTGCCTGACGCAGCTTGGCCACGAGGTCGCGTCCGCCCATTTGTGGCATCACCACGTCGGTAAGCACCAGATGCGGTTTGAGGCTGGGGTGTTCGGCCAGCAGGGTGATGGCTTCGACGCCATTGGACGCCGGCAAGACGGTGTAGCCCAATTCGCGCAACGCGTTAGTGGCCAAGGAACGCAACGCGGGTTCATCTTCAACGACGAGAATAATCTCGGCGCCGCGCGGCAACGAGACAGGGCCAATCCTCGCTTGGAACGGAACGGCTGCGCCGGGCAGCCGGGGGAGATAGACTTTGACGCAGGCGCCCCGGTTCGGCTCGCTGTACACGATGATATGGCCGCCGGTTTGCTTGACGATGCCGTAGCTGGTGGCCAAGCCGAGGCCGGTCGCGTGCCCATCTTGCTTGGTGGTGAAGAACGGTTCAAACAAATGCGCCTGCGCCTCCGGTGTCAGGCCGGGACCGGTGTCGGTGACCGACAACAAAACGTAGTCGCCGGGTTTGGTGTCGTGGTGCGTGCTGGCGTATTCCTCGTCGAGCATGGCATGCGAAGTGGCAATGGTCAGCGTGCCGCCGTGCTGCATGGCGTCGCGGGCGTTGACAGCGAGGTTGAGGACAACCTGTTCAATCTGGCTGGGGTCAGCCTGGACGAGACCGAGCGGATCGGTCAGCGCGGTGCGCAACACGATGTCGTCGCCGAGCACGCGGTGCAGCATGTGGCTGAGGTCGGTGACGAGCTGGTTGAGGTTGATGACAACGGGCTGCAGGACTTGTTTGCGACTGAACGCGAGCAACTGGCGGGTGAGATGAGCGGCGCGGTAGGAGGCTTTTTCGATTTCGACGGCCTCGCGGCGCAACGGGTCATATTGCGGGAGCTGGCGCAAGATGATTTCGTTGTAGCCCATGATGGCGGTGAGGATGTTGTTGAAATCATGGGCAACGCCGCCGGCGAGGCGGCCGATGGCTTCGAGTTTGTTGGTCTGGCGGAACTGTTCCTCCATGCGCCGGCGGTCGGTGATGTCCTGTTTGACGGCGATGAAATGGGTGATCTGTCCGCTGCCGCCGTAAACAGGCGTGATGGTCAGATCCTCGGTGTACAGGGAACCGTCCTTGCGTCGGTTGACCAGCTCGCCGCGCCAGATGTGGCCGTTGAGGATGGTGTCCCAGAGTTCCTGGTAGAACCGGCGTGGCTGCTGGCCGGACTTGAGGAGGCGCGGGTTGCGGCCGATGACTTCGGCCACATCGTAGCCGGTCATGCGGCTGACAGCGGGGTTGGCCCAGAGGATGCGACCGGCGCGGTCGGCGATCATGATGCCGTTGGCGCTGGCTTCGAGCGCGCTGGATTTCAGGAGCAACTCCTCCTCGGAACGGCGGCGCTGTGTGATGTCGCGGTCTATTTCCAACGTGTAGAACTTGCCGCCGATACGCAACGGGACGGAGGTCCATTCGAAGTAGTTCTCTTTGCCGTCCGGGCGGATCCATGAGGAGACGCCGCTGTAGGGAAGCCCGGCGTCGCGGCGTTCGCGCAATTGGGTTTGTTCGCCGGGCTTGATGGTGGTGCGGGTGAACTGGGTCAGGTCCGGACACCGAAGCAGCTCGTCGCGGCTGCGGCCAGCCATTTGAACAAAACGGTCGTTGCAGAAAACGAGTCTCCGGCTGAAACGCTTGGTGCCGTCGTGCGTGGTGTATTCGGTGCGCTCGCACATGGCGATGCCGTCCTGGGCGTGTTCCATGAGCAGGCGGAATCGTTGTTCGCTGGCGCGCCAGATTTCCTCCATGCGACGGCGTTCGTTAATGTCGTGGATGGTGGCCAGGATGCAGGTCTTTCCGCCGATCTCGCAGCGGCGCAGCGACACTTCCACCCAGAAACGCTCGTCATTCGGGCGTCGGGCGAGCCACTCAAAGGTCTGCGGGCCTTCTTCGACGGCGCGTCGGATCCATTCCTTGGCATCGTCCGGCGAGTACGGCGATTTGCCGTCGCAGAATGCAGCCGCGTTTTGTCCGAGAATCTGTTCCCGGGTGCAGCCGTACATGTCCAGAGTGGTGCGATTGACATCCAGCACCTCGCCGGTGGCGGCATCGTGAATGAAGATGGCGTCGCTGGTGCTGTCGAACACCTCGCGGTAAATCCGGTCGCTGTCCGGGAGTTGTTGGCTTCTTGGCTCTGGCACGTGTAGGTTCCCGCGTTCCGCGCGCAATTTACTCCATCCAGTGTGGTAAAGTCCAGTGGCTTGTCACGGGGCGGGTGGCTTGACGTTCTTGTCGGAGACGCAACGGAACCCGACGCGGTCGGAACGCCACTCGCGCGTGTTGGTGGCCATGCGCACGGTGACAGCAAGGTTGGTGCTGGCCCAGTTGCCGCCGCGAATAACGGCGCTTTCCCGCGTGGAGGTGTCGGTCCATTCGCTGACGCCGCCGGCCATGCCGATGGCACCGTACGGACTCTTGTCGTCGGGAAACTGATAGACGGAATTCCAGCGGAACAACTGGTCGCCGCCGGCCCAGCCGCAGACGTTTTTGAATTCCTTGCCCCACGGGAACGGCCGCCCGTCGGTGCCGCGCGCGGCCTTTTCCCATTCCTCCTCGGTCGGCAGCCGTTTGCCGCGCCACGTGGCGTAGGCCCACGCGTCGAACCAGTCCACGCCGAACACGGGCGAATCCCACGTTACCCATGCGTTGTTCAGTGGCGTGCGCGTTCGAATGGCTTCCACGATTTGCTCCCAGTTGGCCGGCGCGTGGACTTTGTTGCGCGGCGCGAATGGATGTTCCTTCACATAGACCCGCAACGACGCGTCAACGAATTTCTTGTATTCGCCGAACGTCACCTCGTAGCGGTCAATGTAAAACGTGTTCAGGGTCTTGCGTTCCCCGCTCTGGTAAATGAACGCGCCGGCGGGCACCGCGACCATCGTGCCGGCGTCGGCGGGGCGCTGGCTTTTCGCGGGACTTATCTCGCGTTTCAATTTCCAGACCATCCAACCGATGAGCACCATCATCACCACCAACGCCGTCACGCCGATGGCGACGACCATCGGCGAGAGATGGCGTTTCGCCGGCGCCAAGGCGGCCGCCGTCTTCTTCGGAACCACGACGGGAAACATCTGACGCTCCAAGGCCTCGGCCGCTGACGCCACCTCGGCAAGTGAGCGAAATCGTTTTCGGCCCTGCGTGTCCATCAACCGCTCGACGAACGCGCCGACTCGCTGGCTCACGGTGCCGACCTCGTTGGCCAGCGTCGCCACGAGCACGCCGAGCGTTTCCATGTCCTGCTCGGCTGACTGGCTGGCGGGCCGCTCGGCGGGATGGATGTTGATCATCTTCACGTGGCCGGCCTTGTTGGCGAGCAGGTTCGCTTCCAACGGCGGCTGGTGCGGCACCTTGTTCTTCCAGAGCGCGTCCAGCGTCGCCGCCATCTCGGAGATCATCTGCAGCAGGCGGCGCTCGTCAGCGTGTCCGCGTGCCAAGCCGTCCGTCTTGCGCAGGAACTCCCGCAACGGCGGACCGTCCATCAATTCCATCGCGCAGTAATGAACGCCGGAAGCCGTGCCGACTTCATACACGGCCACGACGCCGTCGTAGGAGTGTTGCGCCGCCTGGCGGGCGGAGGCGAGGAAACGATTCACCTTGCCCGGGTCCTCCTTCTCCCCGGGCGAGAGGATCTTGAGCGCGACCGGCCGGTTTACCGCTGTCTGCATCGCGCGATACACCGGCCCCCACCGGGTCTGGCCGATTTGTTCCTCGACAAAATACGGGCCTAACATCGTGCCTTCCATGCGTTCCTCAGGGTGTTGGAATCTCGGTTGTCATCATGTCCTGGAGTTTCTGGCGATAAAAGGTCCGCACCGTGAATCCGCGCAACAGCGCCATGGAACCATCGTAGCGTGCTGCCAGCGTTTTGACAGTAAAATTCTCCCACGCCACCGGCACCGCAATCCATTCCAGCCGCGTCGAGCCGTCCGCCAAGCGCCACTCCACGCTCACACGCGACGCCGTCGCCGCGAACTCCGTCTCGCCCGTCTGCGCCCGCAGTTGCAACTCCAACGCCGCACCGTCGCGCTGCACCTGTTGAATCTTCAGCGCCGGGTTCAAGACCGGCTGCGACGCCGTCGCCGTCCGGGCCGTCACGGCGCCGGTGGCGATCGCTGGCGCCGCGTTGCTGGCCGCCGGCGGCGGCGTCACACGCACCTCCTCCGTCGCCTGAACGCGCATCCCACGCGAGCGGTGCGATCGGAACACTTGCGTCAGCAACACCAATTCACAAATAACCAACGCGGCCACGCACACGGCGGCTGCGATTTGCAGGCCGTCGAGCGGATGCCGCCGGTTCTGTTCAAGCTGCTCCATTGTCAGCGCCGCATCCTAGCACAACGGCACAACATTTCGCAGTGGAAACTCAATGACCCATGGATGTCCGTTGCCAGAATTGTGGAGAGCGCCTTGTCACGCCGCCGTTAAAGCCGACGGAGACGACGGCGGAAGTCATTTGTCATTCCTGCGGCGTGACGATGCGCGTGCGCGTGCCGACCGTCGCCGCGAGGGAAACGCGTCTTCGAACCGGTGCCGCGCACGCTCATCTACTTTGCCGGTTTCGGAATCGCGCTCATCCTGCTTTCGCCGTTCTGGGTGCTCTGGATTCAGGACCGTTACGCGCGAAATCCCATCATCCTCAGCGATGACACCGCCGACCTGAAAGTGCCACCGGCCACCAAGGGCATCGAGTTCGAGCGGTTCACCGCGCATTTCTACAACAGCACGCTCAAGGAAGTCTGGCTGGTCCGACGCGAGCAACGCAGCGCACCCGCCGAACAGTCCGAGGTCGCCGGACCGCTTTCATCGCAGACGGGGATCGGCGTCAGCACCGATGAATTGACCCGCAAGCTCGACAGCTTCGCCTTCCATCGGAGTATGACGTGGACGGACGCGCAGTATCGCGTCGAGGCCACCATCCATTACAGTTCAGCCGCCCCCGCGCAATGCCGTTCGATGCTCGCCTTGCACATGAGCACCGCTGCGTGGCTGAAGAAGCGTCAACCGCTGCGTTGACGTCGCCTAACGATAGCCCTTGGGCCGGGCGCGCTGCCAGTTCCAAGCGCTTTCGACGATTGCCTCGATATTGTCGAAGCGCGGCTCCCAACCGAGCGCCTTGCGGATCTTTCTGGAGTCGGCAATCAACTTTGGCGGATCACCCCGACGGCGCGGTCTCTCGATCACGGGAATGGTGTGGCCGGTCACTTTGCGCGCCGCCTCGATGACCTGAAGAACGGAATAGCCCGTGCCGCTGCCGAGATTGAACACGTCGCTCTGCTCGCAGCTAAGCGCCAGCAGGTGCGCCTGTGCCAAATCGAGAATGTGGACGTAGTCGCGGATGCAGGTGCCGTCGCTCGTCGGGTAATCGGCGCCGAACAACTCGACATGCGGTTTCAGGCGGAGCGCGACCTTGAGGACGTTCGGGATCAGGTGCGTCTCCTGCCAGTGATGTTCGCCGTAGCGTTGCGACGCGCCCGCGGCGTTGAAGTAGCGCAGACAAACGTAGTGGATCCCATGAATCCCGGCGAACCATTCCAGAATCCTCTCGAACATCAACTTCGATTCGCCGTACGGATTGATCGGTGCCTTCGGGCAATCCTCCCGGATCGGTATCTTCGACGGCATCCCGAAAATCGCGCACGTCGAGGAGAACACGAACCTCTCCACGCCGGACTGCACGCAGGCTTCGAGCAGGTTCACGCCGTTGCCGACGTTGTTGCGGAAATATTTTGCCGGATTGATCATGCTCTCCGCCACGAGCGCATTGGCCGCGAAGTGCATCACCGCGTCGGGACGCAGCCGCTCCATCGTTTGAAACAGGAACGGACGGTCCGCGAGGTCGCCCTCGATGAACGTCGCGCGCGGGTCAACCGCCTGGCGATGGCCTTCGCTCAGGTTGTCGAAGACGTACACCTGATGGCGCGCGTTGAGCAATTCCTCAACGCACACGCTTCCGATGTAGCCCGCCCCGCCTGTGACAAACACTTTCATGCCGCCATGCTAACGATACTGCCCCGCCGACGCAAGCCTGCATTATCGGTGGGCTTTGCCGATCAATTTCTGGACGGTTGTCTTGTTATCGCCCAGATACCTGATCAGCCCCCTCTTTATGTCCAGGAACACATCCGGATACACGAACCACGCCGTGCCGACTTGCACGGCACTCGCGCCGGCAAGCAGATACTCGACGGCGTCCTGCCACGTCGAGATGCCGCCGATGCCGATGATCGGCACCTTGCAGCTCCGGCATTCCGGAATCTTCGCGAAACAATCCCATACCATGCACAGGCCAACCGGCTTGATGGCCGGCCCGGACAAACCGGCGGAGACGTTGGCAAAGTATGGTTTCTGCGCGCGAATGTCCATCGCAACGCCGCGCAACGTGTTGATCATTGAAAGCGCGTCGGTGCCGCCGGCGATGGCGGCGCGGGCGGCGACGGTGATGTCGGTGATGTTCGGCGTCAGCTTGGTGATGACCGTCACGTCACCTCCAACGTTCTTCACCGCGCGAACGATTTGTTCGATGGCGACTGGATCAATCCCGAAGCTGACGCCGCCGTGCTTGATGTTCGGGCAGGAGACGTTGATTTCCAACCCGGCCACGTCATCAGCGCCTCCGAGAATCCGCGCCGCAAGCGCGCCGTATTCGACGATGGTGTTGGCGGAGATGTTGACGATGATCGGGACGCCGTACTCCCGCAGCTTCGGCAAATCTTCGCTCAGAAACCGGTCAGCGCCTTTGTTCTGAAGGCCGATGGAGTTGAGGATGCCGGCGCGCGTCTCAATGATGCGCGGTTCGGGATTGCCTTGGCGCGGCGCGAGCGTGACGCCTTTCGTGACGAACGCGCCGAGCGTCTTCGCAATCGCGGCGGAGTCGCCGAGGCTTGCGAGTTCGTCGGCGCTGCCCGACGTGCCGGAGGCGGTCAGCAGCGGGCTGCGCAGCCGCAGCTTGCCGATGGTTGTTTCGAGTTGTTGTTCCATACGATGTCCTTTGCGTCGAAAACGGGGCCGTCCTTGCAGACGCGAACGTAATCTTCCGAGCCGTCGGGGCGTCGCACTTTCTGGACGCACGAGAAACAGACGCCGATGCCGCAGCCCATTCGTTTCTCCAGCAGCACC
>Ga0172375_10009626_pt1 | contig 12690 bp, 8 predicted proteins | sample LakKiv1m_FD_114537 | JGI IMG/M metagenome (GOLD analysis project Ga0172375, IMG submission 114537) | Freshwater microbial communities from Kabuno Bay, South-Kivu, Congo - kab_092012_11.1m | ecosystem: Environmental > Aquatic > Freshwater > Lake | place: Democratic Republic of the Congo... | reverse complement strand
GGCTGCTTTTGCGGCCCACGGCTTCGGCGGCGCTGTAGCCGGTGATCCGCTCGAAGGCCGGATTGACCGAAATGATGCGGCCCGTGGCATCCGTCGTCATGACACCCTCGGCGGTGTTCTCGAAGACCGCCACGGCACGGCGCACATACGCTTCGTGCGCCACCTGGTCGGAATAGTCGGTAATCAGCGCGAACGCCCCGGTACGCTGGCCAGCGCGGTCGAAGATCGGCGTACCGCTCACATGACAATAGCGCAGTTCGCCATCCGGCCGGACCAGCGCGACATCATAAGTGCTGCTCTGGCCGGCATCGCGCTTGGCCATCTGCGCGGCGAAGCTGGCCTGACTGTCGGCCGCAAGATAATCGGTGATCCGCTGGCCGACCACGTTCTCGCGCGTGCGGCCGAGGATGGCGCACGCGGCCGGATTGGCGACTTCGATCTTTCGCTCCAGATCGATCTGGATGAAACCCTCCTGCGTGGTTTCGAGAATGTTGCGGATGCGAAACTCGCTTTCGCGCAGGCGACGCGCGCTTTCCTGGGCACGTCCGGCAAAGGCAGCCACCATCACCAGCGCGATCAGCAGCACCGTGAAAATGCTGACGATGGTGGCCAGCAGGGTCGGCTTGAAGGCACTGTCGGGAATGCTGACGTCGCCTTCGCGCAGGAAATAGGTGGCGGCCATGGCCGTGTAATGCATCCCCGACACGGCACAGCCCATCACGGTCGCCGCCACGGCACCCCGCCAGCGGCTCTGTACGAGGCGATAGCGAATCTCCAGGGCAAGGAAGGCCAGCACGACCGCGACCAGCAGCGACAGCACGAACAATTGCGGGTTGTAGCGCACCAGACCGTCGATGCGCATGGCGGCCATGCCCGTGTAATGCATGGTGCCGATGCCGGCGCCGAGCAGGAGACTGCCGGAGATCAGGCGCCACTGGCTGGGCTGAGGGTGGCGGATGACATCGATCGCGACGGCGCTGGCGAGGATCCCCGGCACCATCGACCAGTAGGTGATCGCGGCGTCGTAGCTGACGCGGCAGGGCAGCTGGAGCGCCAGCATGCCGATGAAGTGCATCGCCCAGATGCCGCCACCCATCGCCAGCGCGCCGAGGAGCAGCCATGCCGTGCGCGCCGCCAGCGTATCCGCGATGCGCATCCGGTTGGCCACGTCGAGCGCCGCCAGCGCAGCGAAGATGGCGATGCCGACCGAGAGCGCGACCAGCAGCGGATCGTAATTGCCGACGTAAAGAAAACTCGACGCGGGCGGTTCCGGCAGGAAAACGAAAACTTCGGACAGGCGCATTCAAAAGTCGGCGCTGGCGGGACGGCACCAGCGCATGTAAGTGCTGGAAAACAAATGCAAGACTACCACGTCCGCATATGTTCGATCGCCTGTTCGACGCGCTCCAGCGCGATGATCTCGATGCCCTTGATCGGCTGCCTGGGCGCGTTGGCCTTCGGAATCAGCGCGCGGGTGAAGCCGAGCTTGGCGGCCTCCTTGAGGCGTTCCTGCCCGCGTGGCGCGGGGCGAATCTCGCCCGCCAGGCCGACTTCGCCGAAGACGACCAGCTTCGCCGGCAGCGGCCGGTTGCGCAGGCTGGACACGATGGCGAGCAGCACCGCCAGATCGGCAGCGGGTTCCTGGATGCGCACGCCGCCGACGGCATTCACGAACACATCCTGATCGCCGCAGACCACGCCGGCATGACGATGCAGCACCGCCAACAGCATCGCGAGGCGCTGTGCCTCGAGACCCACGGTGAGCCGGCGCGGATTGCCGCCCATCGCGTCATCGACGAGCGCCTGTACCTCGACCAGCAGCGGCCGCGTGCCTTCCTGCGTGACGAGCACGCAACTGCCCGCCACGTCCTGCGCGTGCTGCGAGAGGAACAGCGCCGACGGATTCGCGACGCCCTTGAGGCCCTTGTCGGTCATGGCGAACACGCCGAGCTCATTGACCGCGCCGAAGCGGTTCTTGAAGGCGCGCACGAGACGGAAGCTCGAATGTGTGTCGCCCTCGAAATACAGCACGGTGTCGACGATGTGCTCGAGCACGCGCGGGCCGGCCAGCGCGCCCTCCTTCGTCACGTGGCCGACGAAGATCACGCCGGTGCCGGTCTGCTTGGCGAAGCGCGTCAGCTGCGCGGCGCACTCGCGCACCTGCGCGACCGAGCCGGGCGCCGATTGCAGGGCGTCCGACCAGAGCGTCTGGATCGAGTCGATCACCGCGACGACCGGCTTTTCTGCCTGCAGGGCGGCAATGATCTTTTCGAGATTGATCTCGGGCAACAGGCGCAAGCCGGCCGCCGGCAGTTGCAGCCGCTGGGCGCGCAAGGCCACCTGCTCGGCCGATTCCTCGCCGGAAACGTAGAGCACCGGCTGGCCGACCTCGGCCAGTCGCGCCAGCGCCTGCAGCAGCAGCGTCGATTTGCCGATGCCCGGATCGCCGCCGATCAGCACCACGCCGCCGGCGACCAGTCCGCCACCCAGCACGCGATCGAATTCCTCGATGCCCGTCGGCAGGCGCGGTTCCTCGCGCGGCCGGATGCTTGCCAGATCCTGCGGCTTGCCGCTTTGCGCCAGCGGTGCGAAGCTCGCTCCGAAGCGCTTGCCGCCCGGCGTCGCGGCGTCGGCAATGGCCTCGACCAGCGTGTTCCATTGCCCGCAGCCGGGACACTGCCCCTGCCACTTGGGCGAAGTCGCGCCGCACTCGGTGCAGCTGTAGATTGATTTCGGCTTTGCCATGTCAGCGCTGTTCGCTCACGGGAACGCGCTGCGCCAGCGCACAGAACAGTTCATAGCTGATCGTGCCGGCGGCGGCCGCTACTTCGTCGGCGGGCAAGCCAGAACCCCACAAGATTGCCGTCCCACCAACGCCGACTTTTGTGCCGGTCAGGTCCACACACAGCTTGTCCATCGAGACACGGCCGAGCGTGCGCGTGCGCTGGCCATCGACCAGCACCGGCGTGCCGGAGGGCGCATGGCGCGGATAGCCGTCGGCATAGCCGCAGGCAACGACGCCAACGCGCATCGGCCGGTCGGCGGTGAAGGTACAGCCGTAGCCGATGCTTTCGCCCGGCGCCAGTTCCTGCACCGCGATGATCCCGCTCTGCAGCGTCATGACCGGCTGCAATCCGAGTTCTTCGGCGGTTTGATCGGCAAAGGGTGATCCGCCGTAAAGCATGATGCCGGGACGTCCCCAGTCACCAATCGCATGGTGATGGCGCAGCAGCGCGGCGGAGTTCGCCAGCGAACGCGGCTCCGCCATGCCAGCGGTCATGGACGCGAAGCGCGCCAGCTGCCAGTCGACGCCGCGCGGGCCATCGGCATCGGCGAAATGGCTCATCAGTACGAGCGTTTCGACCTTGCCGGCCAGCGCCTGGCGTGCCGCGGCGAGTCCGGCGGCATCGAAGCCGAGCCGGTTCATGCCGGAATTCACCTTCAGATAAACCGGCAAATCTGCCGGCCAGCCGGCATCGAGCAGCATGCGCGCCTGATCGAGCCGATGGATAACGGGGATCAGTCGATGGCGGATCAGCAGGGGTAGCTCGTCGGCCGCGTAAAAGCCTTCGAGCAGCAGGATGGGCAGTTCGAGGCCGGATTCGCGCAGGCCAATCGCATGTTCGAGCTCGATGAGGGCAAAGCCATCGGCCAGATCGGCCAGCGCAGCGACCGCGCGGGTCAAACCGTGGCCATAGGCATTTGCCTTGACGACGGCCCAGAGCCTGGCCTGCCCCGCGTGGCGGCGAGCGACGCCGAAGTTGTTCCGCAGCGCGGACAGGTCGATGGTGGCGCGAATCGGGCGCGACATGAGAAGGAGCGGCTGGCCGCGCGCCACACCCCGCAGGCTAGCGGGCTTTGTGTTCCTTGAGCCGTTCGGACGCGAAGGTGACGAAGGCCGTGACCAGCCGCGAGCGGAACTTCTCCTTCGGGTAGACCATCGACAGCTTGCGCACGAGCCGCGGCTTGAGCGGGATCGATACCAGCGAGCCGAGGCGCAGCGAATTGATCACGGAAGCGCGCGAGGCGATCGCATAGCCGAGTCCGGTTTCCACGACCTCCAGCAGCGCAAGCGGGCTGCCGAGTTCCATCACCGGCACCATGTGATCGATGTCGATGCCGTGCTTGTGCAGATAGACTTCGGTGAATTCGCGCGTGCCCGAACCGGGTTCGCGCGACACGAAGGGATGATCGACGAGAGTCTGCGGCGTGATCTCCTTGAAGCGCGCGAGCGGGAACTTCGGGCTGCAGATGACCTGCATCTCGTCTTCGCAGCAAATCTCCGTCTGCAGGTTGGGCTGGTGCGTGGGCGACTCGATGAAGCCGATATCCAGCGTATGCTCGGCGACACGCGTCTCGATGCTCTCGGAATTGGCGACGACGAGGCGCGGACGCACGTTCGGGAACTGCGACTTGAACTCGCCCATGATGCGCGGCAGCAGGAATTCGGCAATCGTCGTGCTGGCGCCGACCAGCAGCGAGCCGCCGACTTCGCCCGTCATTTCGGCAAGCCGGACATCCATCTCGCTGGAAAGGCCGAGAATCTTCTCGGCGTAGGAAAGCACCAGTTCGCCGGCCGGGGTCAGGGAGATGCGGCCATGGCCGCGATCGAACAGGCGGGTGTTGAAGTGTTCCTCGAGTTGCTTGATCTGGAAAGTGACGGCGGGCTGCGTCATGAACAGCACTTCCGCAGCCTTGGTGAAGGAAAGCTGCTTGGCAACGGCATGAAAAACCTGAAGCCTGCGATCAGCCATGAATCCACCCCTCTCTGTTATTTGATTTTCCCGGGGCGCCATTGAAGCATAAATCCGGCTTATAGAAAAGCATCGGGAAAGCCCGATGCGGGCAATCGCCCGTGCCAGCGGGCAATCCGCTCCAGTGGCAGGGGCAGCAAACACTTTCGTGATATAAACCAGCGGCCATGAGCCTCGGGTTCTACATCATCATGGCGGCGCAATTCTTCTCCGCGCTCGCCGACAACGCCCTGTTGATCGCTGCCATCGCCATCCTGCGCGACATGCACGCGCCGACGGCCTACGAGCCCCTGCTGAAAACCTTCTTCACCGTTTCCTACGTGGCCCTTGCCGCCTTCGTCGGCGCTTTTGCCGACTCGATGCCGAAATGGCGGGTCATGTTCATCAGCAACGGCATCAAGATCCTGGGCTGCACGATGATGCTCTTCGACGTGCATCCGCTGCTGGCCTACGCCGTGGTCGGCCTCGGCGCCGCCGCCTACTCCCCCGCCAAATACGGCATCCTCACCGAATACCTGCCGCACCGCCAGCTGGTCATCGCCAACGGCTGGATCGAGGGCCTGACGGTCGTGGCGATCATTCTCGGCGTGGTGCTCGGCGGCGCGCTGATCAAGCCCGACATTGCGCAATATCTCCTGTCCTTCGACTTCCCGGCAATCGACACGAGGGTAGATACCATCGCCGAGATGAACCTGCTGATCATTGGCGCGCTTTATCTGACCGCCGCCGTGTTCAACCTTTACATCCCCGATACCGGCGTCGACCACAAGCCTCTCAAGAAGAACCCGATCTATCTGGTCCACGAATTCGCCCACTGCTTCAAGTTGCTGTGGCACGACAAGCTCGGCCAGATCTCCCTGGCGGTGACGACCCTGTTCTGGGGCGCCGGCGCGACCTTGCAGTTCATCGTCATCGAATGGGCCAAGACCGCGCTCAACCTCGACCTGTCCAAGGCCAGCATGCTGCAGGGCGTCGTCGCCATCGGCGTCGCCATCGGCGCCGTGCTCGCCGCCCGCCTGATCACCCTGCGCAAGTCGGTACGCGTCATCCCGCTCGGCATCGCCATGGGGGTCGGCATCATCGCCATGATCGTCGTGCGCGACACCTGGGCCGCCATGCCGCTGCTGGTGGTGGTCGGCATCCTGTCCGGCTTCTTCGTCGTGCCCATGAACGCCCTGCTCCAGCATCGCGGCCACATCCTGATGGGCGCCGGCCACTCGATCGCCGTGCAGAATTTCAACGAAAACCTGTCGATCCTCATCATGACCGGCATTTACTCCGTGCTGCTCAAGGCCGGCCTGCACATTTACTGGGTCATCGTCCTGTTCGGCCTCTTCGTCGCCGCCGCGATGTGGCTGGTCAAGCGCCACCACGCAGCCAACCAGCGCGAATACGATCACGTCAGCCATCTGGAGGACGTGCGGCACTGAAAGAAAAAAGCCGATGACCTTGCGGTCACCGGCTTTCGTTTTCTGGCGCGCCCGGAGCGATTCGAACGCCCGACCCCTTGGTTCGTAGCCAAGTACTCTATCCAACTGAGCTACGGGCGCCTTGAACGAGGCGCGCACTATAGCGGAAATGCGTTTTCGCGTAAAGTCCGCCCCCACATTTTTTAATCACAAGGCCTTCGTGGCCTCATTTCCTGCTTTGCCGCTCCTCTCGGGAGGGGCAAGCTTGCACTCCACCATGAAACAGACCTACGACGAATCCTCCTTCCGCGTCCTGAAGGGGTTGGAGCCTGTCCGCGAGCGGCCGGGCATGTACACCCGTACCGAATCGCCGGCTCACATCATCCAGGAAGTCATCGACAACGCCGCCGACGAGGCCTTGGCCGGCTTTGCCGGGCATATCCATGTCTTGCTCGCTCAGGACGGCAGCATCACCGTGACCGACGACGGCCGCGGCATCCCTGTCGGCGCGCATCCCGAGGAGAAGATTCCCGTCGTCGTGCTGGCCTTCACGCGCCTGCACGCCGGCGGCAAGTTCGACAAGAAGGCCGGCAACGGGGCCTACGCCTTCTCCGGCGGGCTGCATGGCGTCGGCGTGGCGGTGACCAATGCGCTGTCGCTCAATGTCGATGTCGAGGTGCGCCGCGAAGGAAAAATTTACTCGGTCGGCTTCTCGGCAGGCGGCGAGAAGGTCTCGGCGCTCGCCGTGCTTGGCGATTGCGGCAAGCAGACCGGCACGCGCGTGCGGGTCGTGCCCGATCCGAAGTATTTCGATTCGCCGAAGGTGCCGCAGGCCGAACTGGAAAGGCTGCTGCGCTCCAAGGCCGTGCTGCTGCCGGGCGTGAAGGTCAGTCTCGCGATCGAGCAGCCCGACGGCAAATTCGCCGAAAAAACCTGGCGCTATCCGGAAGGCCTGGCCGGCTATCTGAAGGAAATCGCCGGCGAAGAGCAGGCTGTAGCTCCACTATTTGCCGCAGAAAACTACGCCGGCGCCGACCATGAAAGCTTCGCGGCGGGCGAAGGCGCGGCCTGGGCCTTCGGCTGGTGGCCGGAGAATTCGCCCACCGAGTCCTACGTCAACCTGATTCCGACCGTCGCCGGCGGCACCCATGAATCCGGCCTGCGCGCGGGCGTGTTCGAGGCAGTGAAGGCCTTCATCGAACACCATGCCTTGCTGCCGCGCGGCGTGAAACTCCAGCAGGAAGACATTTGCGGCCGAATGGGCTTCGTGCTCGCCGCGCGCATCCTCGACCCGCAGTTCCAGGGCCAGGTGAAGGAAAAGCTCAATTCGCGCGAGGCTGTCAAGCTGGTTGCCGGCATGGTGCGCGACCCCTTCGAGATCTGGCTCAACCAGCACATTGAAGCCGGCAAGGCGATTGCCGAGCTGGCGATCAGGCAGGCCCTCGCCCGCCAGAAGAGCGCCCAGAAGGTCGAGAAGAAAAAGCAGTCCGGCGTCGCCATACTGCCCGGCAAGCTTTCCGACTGCGAATCGACCGACATCGCCGAGAACGAACTGTTCCTCGTCGAAGGCGACTCGGCCGGCGGTTCGGCCAAGATGGCCAGGAACCGCGAAACGCAGGCGATCCTGCCCCTGCGCGGCAAGGTGCAGAATGCCTGGGAGATCGAGCCGAATCGTTTGTTTGCGAATGCCGAGATTCACGACATCGCCGTCGCCTTGGGAATAGACCCGCACGCGACGACAGACAATATCGATCTAGGCAACCTGCGCTACGGCAAGGTCGTCATCATGTCCGACGCCGACGTGGATGGCGCGCACATCCAGACGCTGCTGCTCACCCTCTTCTACCGCCATTTCCCGGCGCTGATCGCGCGTGGCCATGTCTTCATCGCCCAGCCGCCGCTCTACCGCATCGACGTACCGGCCTCGGGCAAGAAGCGTCCGGCCCGGCGGCTCTACGCGCTCGACGAGAGCGAACTGGAAGCGATCCGGGAGCGCCTCGCCAAGGAGGGCTGCGCACCGGAGAAGATCGAGGTCGGTCGCTTCAAGGGCCTCGGCGAGATGAATCCCGAGCAGTTGCGCGAAACCGCGATGGACCCGGCGACGCGCCGCGTGCTGCCGGTGTTCGAGCGCCCGGACGAAGGCGCCCACGAAGAAACCCTGAAACTTTTCAACCTGCTGATGGGCAAGGGCGAGGCCGCCGGCCGCCGCGCCTGGATGGAGGCCCGTGGCCATCTGGCAGAGGCTGACGTATGAATACTCCTGATTTGTTTGAGCAAGCTGCCGTCCAGCCACAGCCGACTTTCGTGGCAGGCGAGGCCCTGCCGCTAGATGGGTACGCCGAACGCGCCTATCTCGCCTACGCGATGAGCGTGGTGAAATCGCGTGCCCTGCCGCAGGTCGAGGACGGCCTCAAGCCCGTGCAGCGCCGCATCCTGCATGCGATGAACGAGATGCGCCTGCAGGCGACGGCCAAGCACGTCAAGTCGGCACGCGTGGTCGGCGACGTGATCGGCAAGTTCCACCCCCACGGCGACAGCAGCGTCTACGACGCGATGGTGCGCGTCGCGCAGGATTTCTCGCTGCGCTATCCGCTCGTCGACGGCCAGGGCAACTTCGGCTCGCGCGACGGCGACGGTGCGGCGGCGATGCGCTACACCGAATGCCGCCTGACGCCCATCGCCGCACTGTTGTTGTCCGAGATCGATCGCGGCACCGTCGATTTCGTGCCCAACTACGACGGCACGATGACCGAACCGGCACTGCTGCCCGCGCGTCTGCCCTTCGTGCTGCTCAACGGCGCTTCGGGCATTGCCGTCGGCATGGCCACCGAGATTCCGCCGCACAACCTGCGCGAGGTGGCTGAGGCGCTCAGACTGATTATCCGCAAGCCGAGCGCGCAACTCGATGAAGTGCTCGCCGTGCTGCCCGGCCCGGATTTTCCCGGCGGCGGCCAGATCATTTCGACGAACGCCGACATCCGCGCCGCCTACGAGGGCGGCCGGGGCACCGTCCGCATGCGCTGCCGCTGGCGCATCGAGGAACTGGCGCGCGGCCAGTGGCGCGTCATCGTCCATCAACTGCCGCACGGCGTCTCCACCGCGCAGGTGCTCTCTGAAATTGAGGCCGTCACCAACCCGCAGCCCAAGGGTACCGTGGCGGGCAAGAAGGATGTTTCGCAGGAACAGAAAAACCTCAAGCAGTTGATGCTCGGCGTGCTCGATGCCGTGCGCGACGAGTCGAACGAAAAGGAGCCCGTGCGCATCGTGCTGGAGCCCCGCAGCTCGAAGGTGCCGCAGGACGAGTTCATGGCCGTGCTGCTGGCGCGCACCAGCCTCGAAGCCAACGTTGCCGTCAATATGACCATGATGGGCACCGACGGCCGACCGGCGCAAAAAACCTTGTTGCAGGTACTGCACGAGTGGGTCGCGTTCCGCCACGCCACCGTCGAACGCCGTTCCGCGCACCGTCTCGCCGAGGTCGAGCGCCGCCTGCACATCCTCGCCGGCCGCATGCTGGCGTTCCTCTCCATCGACAAGATCATCAAGACGATTCGGGAAGCAGATGAACCCAAGGCCGAGCTGATGGCGAAGTTCAAGCTCAGCGAAATTCAGGCCGAGGACATCCTCGAAATCCGCCTGCGCCAACTGGCCCGCCTCGAAGGCATCAGGATCGAGCAGGAACAACAAACACTGGCGGAAGAAGAAAAGGACCTGCGCCGCGTGCTCGAAGACCGCAAGGAACTGACCAGACTGGTCGTGCGCGAGATCACAGAAGACGCGAAAAAGTTTGGCGATGATCGACGCACCTTGATCGAGGCGGTCGCCCCGGTCAGCACCGCCGAGGTGGCGATTCCGGACGAACCGGTGACGGTCATCGTCTCGAAGAACGGCTGGGTGCGCACCCGCCAAGGACATGGCATCGACGCCAACACGATCACCTACAAGACCGGCGACTTCCCCTACCTCGTGCAGGAATCGCGCACCGTCTGGCCACTCGTCGTCATCGACACGAACGGAAGAGCGTATAGCGTGCGCGTTGCCGACCTGCCTGGCGGACGCGGGGACGGCGTGCCGCTCGCCACGCTGGTCGACTTCCAGGACGGCGGCAAGCTCGTCCATGCGCTCACCGACGTCCCCGAGGCGCAATACCTGTTCGCCAATTCGGGCGGTTATGGTTTCATTGCCAGCCTGTCCGACCTCGTCTCGCGCAACCGCGCCGGCAAGGCATTCATGGCGCTGGACAAGGGCGAGAAGCCCCTCGTCCCCGCAAAAGTCGGCGCTGGCGAGACGGCAGGAGCAATATCGGCCTGCGGTCGGCTGCTGCTCTTCCCGCTCACCGAACTCAAGACGATGGCCAAGGGACGCGGCACGATCATCCAGTCGCTCGACGCCAAGGACGAGCTGGCTGCGGTGGCCGTCGGTACCGACAGTTTTAACGTCACCGGTAGCGGCCGCGGAGGAAAACCGACGGAGTGGAAGCTGGTCGCCAGGGACTCGGCCACCTATCGCGGCCAACGCGCCCGCAAGGGCCACGCCATTCCGGCCAAACTCAAGCCGACCGGCCTGCAGCCGGCGTCATAGTCGGGGTCTTAAGAAAAATAGTCGAAACAGGTATAATCCGCAGGCTTATGAGTACCGAGAAAAAAGAACCCGCGACGCGCTACTGCTACCACTGCCGCACGCATCACCCCGTGGAGGAGATGAAGCTGCTGGTCACCAAGACAGGATCGCGCTGGCGCTGTATCAAGAGCATCGAGGCCGTGAAGCGTTCCAAGGAAGACCGCGACGCCTACGGACGGCAGGTTTCGGCGGCCAACCAGGCCGAAGCCTCCGGCCGCGCCCGCATGCTCAACAAGATCCAGCAGGGCCGCTAAAACTTACTGCTGCCGCAGACGTTCGCGCAGGCCGGACATGCGTTCGGCGCGGCGTTCGATCGCCGCGCGCAATACCGCTTCGCCAGTCCACAGCGCGACGCCCTGCCTTGCCCGAGTGACGCCGGTATAAACCAGTTCGCGCGTGGCTACCGGGGAAATGGCGGACGGCAGCACGAGCAGCACTTGGGCGAACTCGGATCCCTGCGCCTTGTGCACCGTCATTGCCCACGCCGGCTCCCATTCCGGCAAACGCGTCAGCGGGATCCAGCGCCATGCGTTACCTGCCTCGCCCGGGAAGCAGGCCTTGAGCTGGTCGTCCGCCGGATCGGCCAGCACCAGCCCGATATCGCCGTTGAACACGCGCAGCAAGGCATCGTTGCGCAGCGCCATGATCGGCGTCCCGGCGACGGGACGGAGGACTTCGCCGCTCAACGCGCGATTGATCCGGGCAGCATCCTGCCGGTGGGCACAGAGCACGCGGAAACGGTCGAAACACTCGAACAGCCGATCCGCAGCGCTGCCGGACGCCACGCTCTCCAGATAGTCACGATAACCCGCGCGCGCGGCGCTGATCGCCGCCTGGATGCCATCCTGCGAATGCCAGACGAGATCGCCACCGCCCGCCTGCAATTGCGCGACGGCACCCTCCGCATCGCCACGACGCAAGTTGTCCGCCAGTTGCCCGATGCCGCTGGCGCCGCCGAAGCGAAAGCTCGTGGTCAATGGCGCCACGCAGGATTCGAGGCATGGACTGGCGCAGAGGTCGGCGAACACCGCACCCGCCTCGACCGCAGCCAGCTGATCGCGATCGCCGAGCAGGATCAGTCGCGCCGTCGCCGGCAGGGCATCGAGCAGATGCGCCATCAGCGACAGGTCGATCATCGAGGCTTCGTCGACGACGAGCACATCGACGGCCAGCGGCCGCTCGCGATGATGCAGGAAACCCCGTCCGTCTCCGCGCACACCCAGCAGGCGATGCAAAGTCCGCGCGCCACCGGCGCTGGCCACGCCCGCGGCCTGCAAGGCAGCGGACATGCGCGCCGCCGCCTTGCCGGTCGGCGCGGCGAGCGCGATGCGCAAGCTTGGGGTCGCCGCCTGCAGCAAGCCGATGATGCGCGCCAGCGTATGCGTCTTGCCGGTCCCCGGCCCGCCAGAAATCAGCACCAGCCGGCGCGTCAGCGCGATGCGCGCGGCGTTGCGCTGCCCGGCATCGGCGAACTGCTCGGCCAGTCGCGCTTCGGCTTGCGGATCGGGCGCTCCGGTTGCATCGGGCGCCGCGCTGCGCGCCAGCAGATCAGCGGCCACGCGCCGTTCGTAATCGAAATAGCGCCGCAGGTAGAGGCGCCGGCCGTCCCAGACCAGCGGCGTCCAGTCGTCGGCGCCGCCGACGCTTTCCAGTCCGGGCAACCGCTCCCGGAATTCCATGCGCTGCCCGGCATCCAGCGTCGCAGCCCAGGGTCCCCAGCCGGCTTCGCAATCCAGATCGGCACAGACATGGCCGGCCTGCGTCGCCTGTACGGCCAGCGCCGCGGCCAGCTCCGCATGGCTATCGCCCCTCCCGAGGAAGCGCGCGACATGGGCGACGATCGAGGGCAGTTTCATGACAGGAACTCCGCGATCTCGTCCAGCGCCGGCCGGAAGAAATGAATGCCG
>Ga0172375_10009623_pt1 | contig 12696 bp, 8 predicted proteins | sample LakKiv1m_FD_114537 | JGI IMG/M metagenome (GOLD analysis project Ga0172375, IMG submission 114537) | Freshwater microbial communities from Kabuno Bay, South-Kivu, Congo - kab_092012_11.1m | ecosystem: Environmental > Aquatic > Freshwater > Lake | place: Democratic Republic of the Congo... | reverse complement strand
TGGCGGCTGACAAAATTAGCGGACTACGGATACAAGACAAAAGATATCGTAGGATTCGGAGGTATAGAGGAGGCCTACGATTATTATTTACGGCAGGATGAGGGCGGGGTTTCCTTTGAGGTTGACCATCGGGGAAGGTTTGTGCGTTTGTTGGGTTTTCGTCCGCCGCACAACGGCAAAGATATCGTGCTTACTTTGGATTTACAGATACAAGAGATAGCCGAAGACAAGCTCGGGGGAAGAAGCGGCTGCGTGATAGTCATGGATCCGTATAGCGGGGATATCATCGCTATGGCCAGCGCTCCTGGTTTTTCTCCTCCTCTTTTTGTGGATAAAAAAGAAGGTTCTGTTTCCCGGCTTTTTAATGACCCCGCCGCCCCCTTTGTAAACCGCGCCATTAGCGGCGTATACCCGGCCGGCTCAATCTTTAAAGTGGTGGTGGCAGCCGCGGCATTACAAACTAAAAAGATCACCCCACAGACAACTTTTTTTTGCGAAGGCAGCGCTATTATCGGCGGACAGGAGTTCAGATGCTGGAGCAAGCACGGCGAACAGGACATATCCGCGGCAATCGCGCATTCCTGCAATGTTTTTTTCTATAAGACCGGCCTGCTCTGCGGGGCGCAAAACCTGCACGATTATGCCTTAAAATTCGGTTTAGGCAAGCCTGCTTCCATAGAACTTCCTTATGAAGCAGGCGGCGCTGTGTCCTCGCCGCTTTTGAGAAAAATCAATAAATTCTCCCGCTATGGCGGGATCCCGCTTTTTGCGGGAAGGAGTTGGTACGACGGCGACACCGCAAACTTAAGCATCGGGCAGGGCGATTTATTGGTAACGCCTCTGCAGATGACGCGGATGATGGCAGTATTTGCTAACGGCGGGCAGTTGGTTTGGCCGCATATAGTCAAAGAGATAGACGGCAAAGATGTCTCCGGTCTTGTCAGAAAAGCCAAAAGCCTCAACCTTGACGAAGGCACGGTAGAGTATATCAGAGAGGGCCTGCGGGGCGCGGTTACAGAAGAGGGCGGTACCGCACATGTCCTCTCCGGCCTTTCCGTACCCTGCGCCGGGAAAACCGGCACCGCCCAGACAGGCGCAGCCCAATCCCACGCCTGGTTTGTGGGGTTTTTCCCTTATGAAAAACCAAAATATGTTATCTGCGTATTTTTAGAACATGGCGGGCCGGGATATGCATCTTCTGTGGTGGCCGGCCAGATAATCGAGGCGATGCTTCAAGAAAACTTAATTTGAGATGCGCAATTCATTTTTGCTCATAGTGGCTGCGGTGTTGTTTATCGGGCTGTTTGGCGTCTCCTCCATATATAGCAGCACCTGCCAGAAAGAAGGGGGCGGCTGGGAAGTTATATATCAGCGCCAGCTTCTCTGGTTTATTATCGGGCTGGTTTTATTTACGGTCATCGCCAGCCTTAATTACCGCTGGCTCTGGGACTGGACGTATCTGTTGTATGCCGGGATAATAATTTTTTTGATTTTGGTTTTTATCCTTGGTTCGGCGCGTTCCGGAGCGCAGCGCTGGCTAAAAGTTTTCTGGTTTAATTTTCAGCCGTCGGAACTGGCAAAGTTGATTCTGGCGGTATTTGTGGCCAAGTATTTCAGCAGGAAGTCGGTGGATGAGGTGGATTTAATTTCCGGAAAATTCGGGATATTCCGCGGCTTGATACTGCCTTTATTTTTTGTCAGCCTGCCGATGTTATTAATCATCCAGCAGCCTGATTTAGGCAGCGGGGTTATGATTTTCTTCTTATTTTTATCCATGCTCTATCTGACCAACGTCAAAATCAAATATATAGCGATATTCTTTGTATCCATGGCCTTATTATTTCCTTTTTCCTGGTATGCGCTCAAGAGTTATCAGAAGGAGAGGCTGCTGGTATTTTTAAACCCCAACCTTGACCCCTTGGGAGCCGGTTACACCATTATCCAGTCAAAGATTGCCATCGGCTCAGGCGGGCTCTTTGGAAAGGGGTGGCTCGCCGGCACGCAAAGCCAGCTGCATTTTCTTCCCGAATCCCACACCGATTTTATCTTCGCCACATTTGTGGAACAATGGGGATTTTTCGGCGGCGCAGCCTTGTTGTTTTTGTATTCTTTAATTATCCGGCAGGGGTTTGTCATCGCGCGCAGAACAGGTGATTCTTTCGGCAGGTTATTGGCTTACGGTATATCGTTGATGCTGGCCACTCAGGTGTTTATTAACATCGCCATGACTTTGGGTCTGGCGCCGGTTGTAGGGCTGCCTTTGCCTTTGATGAGTTACGGCGGCTCATCAGTCGTAGTGACGCTGATATCGCTGGGGATATTGGCGAGTATCGACAGGCATAGGGCGGTATTTTAACATTAAGGGTCAGTAGGGGGGAAATTTTTCCCTTACTAACCCTTACTGCCCCATACTGCCCCTTACTATCCCTTAGACTAATCTATTATGTTTGATGAAATCCTCTCACAAGTCCAAAAGCCCGGCCGCTACATCGGCGGGGAATGGAACGCCTGCAAAAAAGATTTTGATAAATCCAAAATAAAATTCGCCCTTAGTTTTGCCGACTTATACGAAGTGGGGATGAGTAATCTGGGGGTGCGTCTTATCTACGGGTTGCTGAATTCCCTTCCCGATGTTTGTTGTGAAAGGTTTTTTTCCTGCGCGCAGGATTTGGAAAAGATTTTGCGTGATAATAGACAGGGAATCTTTTCTCTGGAGTCCAGAAGGCAGATGCGGGAGTTTGATATAATCGGTTTTTCTTTGGGGAGCGAACTGGGGTATACCAATGTTTTGGCGATGCTGGAATTAGCCGATATCCCCCTTGAGTCATCGCAGCGCGATAATAGATACCCCTTAATAATTGCCGGCGGGCCATGCGCCATCAATCCCGAACCGATGCAGGCGTTTTTTGACCTCTTTTTCATCGGCGAGGCAGAAGGCGCTATCATAGAATTTATCGATACATACCGTAGGTATCAGGGTGATTTTAAGGCAGGCAGGATGGATAAAGAGGAATTTCTCTCTCAGTTCTGCCGCATTGACGGAATATATGCCCCGTCCTTATACGAAGTAAAATATGATGCCGAGGGCGTCGTAAAAGAATTTAAGCCAAAGACGGCAGCCGCGCCGGCGAGAATAAAAAAAATTTTTGTCCGTGATTTAAATTCCTCTTTTTTTCCCGCGCAGTGGCTGGTGCCTTATATCCAGACGGTGCACGACCGCATAAGTATTGAGATTATGCGCGGCTGCCCCAACCGCTGCCGTTTTTGCCAGTCAAGGGTATATTATTTTCCTTTAAGGGCGAGGGGAGTTGAAGAGGTTTTGCGGTTGGCAAAGTTGAGTTACTCTGTAAGCGGTTATGAAGAGCTCTCTTTATGCGGATTGTCCGTCAGCGATTATCCGAAGATAGAAGAATTATTACAGCGGTTAATTCCCTTATTTAAGGAGAATGCAGTGAGTATATCGCTGCCTTCGATAAAGGCGAAAAATATAGTCGGCAGCCTCGCCTCTTTGATAGCTGAGATTAAAAAGACCGGCTTGACCTTTGCCCCTGAGGCGGGGACAGGACGGCTGCGCCAAGTAATCGGCAAGGATTTCGATGAAGAGGGTTTTTTTAATTCGCTGGCGCAGGCCTATGCGAGCGGGTATAAGCACGTAAAACTTTATTTTATGATCGGCCTCCCATTTGAAGAAGAGGGTGATTTAAACGGCATCATTGATTTTACGAACAGAGTTTCAGAATTAAAAAAACGGATAACCGGCTCTCCGGCAGCGGTTAATGTCAGCATAAACGCCTTTTTGCCCAAACCGCACACTCCCCTGCAATGGTTTGCCATGGCAGATACCGCTGCCATAGAAGAAAAACAGGCATATCTTAAATCCAAACTAAAAAACAAGAGGATAAAATTAAATTTTCATAATCAGAAGATGAGTTTTTTGGAGGGTGTGCTTTCGCGGGGGGACAGAAGGTTATCCGAGGTAATCCTGCGCGCCTTCAAAAACGGCGCGAGGTTTGACGCCTGGGAGGATTCCTTTTTATTGGAAAAATGGAGCCGGGCTTTTGCGGAGACCGGTATAGACGCGGCTGCTTATCTTAAACAATATAGCGCTGATAGTGCGCTGCCGTGGGATTTTATAGATACCGGGATAACCAAGGATGCCTTGCTCGAAGAATTTAATAAAACTATTGCTATTGAGTGAGGTAAGGGTTATAATCGCATAGGGTTAGAAAAAAATCAACGGGCATTTGATGCCCGCAGGAGGGTGTTATGGCAAAAGATATAAACAAATTATCCGTAGCCTCGCGCGGCCTCAAGTATAAATTAAAGATATCGTTTTACCTGATGTCTGTCCTGCCTTTATTAGTCAGCGCATACCTTGTTTCCGAACATATATTCTCCCACCATGGTTTTAGATTGGAGATAGCCTTTGCCTTCGGGATAAGTGTGTTTATCGCCCTCATCGGCTATTTTGTGGTCAGGGAGATATTTGACCGCATCGTCTCGGTTGCCAGCGACGCGAAATTAATCGCCGCCGGAGACCTGGCGCGCTCCATAAATATACAGCGGCCGGATGAGGTAGGGGATTTGGGAGAGGCGCTAAACCAGCTTACCCGGCGCATCCGCAACAATATGGATGAGATAAAGACCTATGGGGAAAAGACCACCCAGATTAACCTCCAGATACAAAAAAAGGTGATTGTGCTCTCCAGCCTCCTGCAGATCAGCAGCCTTATCGCGCAGGGCTCGGCGATAGAGGAGATATTAAAACTTATTGTGGAGAAATCTCAATCTCTGGCGGATTCGGATGTTGCCTATTTATTATTCCGCGAAGACGCGGATGAAAATTTCCATATGAAAGAGATAAGCGGCCCGAATTGCGACTATCTTTTAAAAATCCAACTGCAGCCCAAGGGGAGTTTCCTGGATAAGACTATTTTCTTAAATAAACCGTTAATAGTGGATAAGGAAAATGAATTGTCCGGCGACGCCCTGCGTATTTTTAGCGAAAATTTCAGGTTAAAAAATACACTTGCCCTGCCGGTTTATCTTAAGGGGAGGGTAATCGGTGTATTAGGCATAGGCAACTCCGTTCATGGATTTTCCTACCACAGAGAAGATTTGGAGTTATTGGATATCTTTGCCAAACAGATAGCCATTGCCATAGAAAACGATATTTTAATTCACCGCGTGGAAAAATTAGAGATAAAGGACGCGCTTACCGGCCTTTATAACGGGGCGTTTTTGCGCACCCGCCTGCAGGAGGAAATAGAGCGGGCGATCGCCTATCAGAGGCCCTGCGCGCTTATGCTTTTGGATATAGATGATTTTCAGAAGTACCAGCAGAATTTCGGGGCCATTCAGGGTGAGGCCACCTTAAAGAGGGTGGCCTCTTTGATTAAGAGCTGCGTCGGAGAGATTGACCGGGTAGCGCGCAGCGGCGCGGATGAATTCGCCATACTCCTGCCGGAAAAAAACAAGCGCCAGGCGCAGGATATCGCCGAGGATATCAGAAAAAAAATCGAATACGGTTACAGCGAGGAGGCCGACAGCAACAAGAGACTTACCGTCAGCGGGGGTGTGAGCGAAAATCCCGTTGACGGCGTTGATGCCGAGGAACTCTTCAATAAAGCAAGCGAATTACTAAAAAGCGCCAAGAAGCAAGGCAAAAACCGCGTAATAGGGTCATAGTATGCCTCTAAGAAGAATAATAAATAAACAACTTGGGGAACTGCTTATGGAGCGCGGGATCATCACTGCGCAGCAGTTATCTCAGGCGTTGGCCGCACAGAAGCAAAACGGCGGGCTAATCGGCGAGATACTGGTAGAGATGAAATTCGCCCGGGAGGAGGATATTGCGCAGGCGCTTACCGCCCAATACGGTTTTCCTTACCTGCCTTTAAGCAACTATGATATCGATTCTGATATCATTGCTATTATCCCCGGCCGCGTGGCGCGGCAATACCTGTTGATGCCCATTGACAAAATCGGCAATAACCTTACCGTGGCCATGGCTAACCCCTTGAATGTGCAGGCCATTGAGGATGTGGAATTGCTTTCTGCCTGCAGTGTGCAGGCGTTTGTTTCCACATCGTCGGATATAAAGAGGGCGATTGAGAAATATTATAAAGATAAAGAGTGAAATGGTCTAATGCTATCCCTCAAAGACCGCCTTACAGAGATATTAATCAACAACAAGCTCTTAACCAAAGAACAGCTTGAGCAGGCCTTGGAGGAGCAAAAAGTTAAGGGCGGCCGGCTCAGCGACATCATCATTAGATTAAAATTCATCAAAGAAAACGAACTTATTTCTACCCTGGGCGCGGAGCTTGGGTTTCCCTTAATTGATTTAAAACGTTTTAAGATCGATTATGAGGTGGCAAAGCTTGTCCCTCTGGAAATATCCCGCCATTACCAGATTATCCCTTTGTCCAAGATGGGGGATACCATTACCTTGGCTATGGCAGACCCTTTAAATATATTCGCCATAGACCACGTAAGCGCGTTGACCGGGTACAAAATAAACCCGATTATTGCCTCTGCGCAGGACATCGCTCAGACTATAGAACTGGCTTATCCCGACGCTACTAAAGGGATAATCGAAGAGCTGGTCAAAGAGATATCCGCCCCTTCTATAGAGCTGATTCAAGAGGAGAAGGATATCTTGCCCAGCGACCAGGAATTAGGCAGGATAAGCCGGCAGGCGCCGGTGATAGAGTTGACTAATATGATGCTGGAGGAGGGAGTAAAGAAAAAGGCCTCCGACATTCTTATTGAGCCGCTGGAAAAAACTTTAAGGGTGCGTTTTCGCATCGACGGAGTGCTGCAGGAACAAAAATCCCCGCCTAAAAAAATGCACCCCTCGCTTGTCTCGCGCATTAAGGTCATCTCGGATTTAAATATCGCGGAGCACCGTCTTCCTCAGGACGGCCGCTTCAAAGTCAAGATTTCCGGCAAAGAGGTGGATTTTCGGGTTTCGGTATTGCCTTGTGGATTCGGGGAAAAAGTAGCCATCCGCGTATTGGATAAATCACAGGCGACGCTTGATATAGATAAATTGGGGTTTGGCCAGGAGTCGGCTGCAAAATTAAAAAAGGCGGCGCAGCTTCCTCACGGAATGATCTTGGTCTGCGGTCCGACGGGAAGCGGAAAGACCACCACCCTATATTCTATTTTGAAATTCGTGGATACGCCGGATAGAAATATCGTTACCGTAGAGGACCCGGTAGAGTATCAATTGGAGGGAATAAATCAGGTCACTGCTAGGCCTGAAATCGGCCTGACTTTTGCGGCGGCATTGCGTTCGATATTAAGGCAGGATCCCAACGTGATTATGATCGGCGAGATACGCGATTACGAGACCGTGGATATCGCCATCAAGAGCGCGCTTACCGGCCACCTTGTGCTTTCTACTCTGCATACTACTACCGCCGCCGGCTCGATAATACGCCTCATCAACATGGGAGTCGAACCTTATCTGATTAACTCTTCGCTTATCTGCATAATCTCCCAGCGGCTGGTACGTAAGATTTGCTCCCACTGTAAAGAAAGTTACTTTATCAAGAAGGATATCGCCCGGAATTTGAAGATTGGTTTAAGCAGTCTTGAGAATATAGAATTCTTTCGTGGGAAAGGCTGCGGCCGCTGTTTTAACAGCGGTTATAGCGGCAGGATCGCCATCGCGGAAGTTTTAATATTGAGTGCAAAAATTCGCGAATTAATCCTCGCCAAAGCCCAGGAGCATCTTATAAAGTCGGTGGCGCGCAAAGAAGGAATGAAGACGCTGAGGGAAGAGGGCATTGAAGCCGCGTTAAAAGGCTTGACATCGCTGGAGGAAGTGTTACGGGTAACCGCACCGGATGAATAATAGTCGATAGTCGATAGTAAAAACTTCTTTAACATAAACCATTGCCCTAACTCAAATGCTGGACAATGCAGGCCCTAAAAGATAACATAATAGGTATACTGTTAAAAAGCAAGCAGCTAAACAGGGAACAGCTGGACAGGGCGCTGGGGTTGCAGAAAGAAAAAAATATGCCTTTAAGGAAGGTATTGGTGGAGGAGAAAATCATTTCAAAAGACACGCTCCTTTCGCTTTTATCGGAACAGCTTTATGTGCCCACATTGCATCTTGCCAAGTATAAATTTGACCCGCAAATCGTCGCCCTTGTCCCTGAACATATAGCCCGGCTTTATAACCTCATTCCCTTATCCCGCATTGGCAATACCCTGACCGTCTCGGTGTCAGACCCTTTAAATGTCTTTGCCCTCGACGACCTCAAGGCCCTTACCAGCCTTGAAATAGATATGGTGCTTAGTCCCGAAGATGAGATTACCAAGGCCATAGATACCCACTACCATCCCCAGGCTAAAAATATGCAGGAAATTCTGGAGCAGGCTTCGGTAGAACAGGGGGATAGCCCCCAAAAAGAAGACCTGGAGATGGTCAGAGACGAGGAGATCGAGCTTAGTAATGCCCTAAAGGCAAGCCAAAAGGCCCCGATTGTAGAATTAGTGGAACTAATGCTGACGCAGGCGCTTAAAAAACGCGCCTCCGATATACATATTGAACCGGAGTTTGACTGCATGCGCATACGCTACCGCGTTGACGGGGCGTTGCACGACATTTTTAAAATTCCCAAAATAAACCAAAACGCGGTCATCGCCAGAGTCAAGATTATCTCCAATCTGGATATCACCGAAAACCGTATCCCTCAAGACGGCAGGTTTAAGGTGAGGTTTGAAGGCAGGGAGGTGGATTTCCGCGTCTCCAGCCTTCCCACCACCTTCGGCCAGAAATTCGTCCTGCGCGCGCTTGATAAAACAAATCTCTCAATTGGCCTTGATAAACTGGGATTTTCAGAACAACCCTTGGCCGTCTTTAAAGAAGCAATAGCAAAACCATTTGGGATGATTTTGGTTACCGGGCCTACCGGCAGCGGAAAATCCACTACTCTTTATTCAGTGCTGACGCAATTGAATACTCCGGAGCGCAATATAATTACCATTGAGGACCCGGTGGAATACCAGATTGAGGGCATCACCCAAATTCAGGTCAGGCCGGATATCGGCCTTGATTTTGCCTCCGGCCTGCGTTCACTATTAAGGCAAAGCCCTGATGTCATAATGATCGGTGAGATAAGAGATCCGGAGACCGCCGACATCGCCATTAAGGCCGCGCTTACCGGGCAGTTGGTATTTTCTACTCTGCATACAAACGATGCTGTTTCCAGCGTTACCCGCCTGATTGATATGGGGGTAGAGCCGTTTCTGGCCGCCTCCAGTTTAGTGATGCTCTGCGCGCAGAGGCTCTGCCGCAGGCTCTGCCTGAAATGCAGGGCGCCCGTTGAAGTGCCGAAGGATTTCTTGGAGAAGATCGGTCTTAAGGAAAAGATAACTTTTTACGAGGCAAAGGGGTGCAAGTACTGCAATAATACCGGTTTCTTCGGAAGGATAGCCATTCTGGAAACGGTGATGCTCGACGACAATATACGGGAGATGATTATCAAAAAGAAATCGCTGGATGAACTTAAGGTCTACGCCAGCAAAGAGCGCGGGATGAAGACCTTAAGGGACGACGCCTTCTTAAAGATAAAAGAAGGCCTGACTACATTGGATGAGGCGATACGTATAACTACAGAGGAGTAATAAATGACAGATACTACCAGGGTTTTGTTGATTTGCGAAGAGGAGGAACTGGCCGCCGTCTTTAGACGGCATTTAACACAAAAAGGGAGTTATTCTTTATCCGTAGAAAACAGCGGGCATAAAGGTATCGCGGCATTGGAGCAGAAAAATTACGATGTCATCATCATAAAATTCGGCCTTTTTGATATAGGGAACGGCGAACTGATAAACGGGCTGAAGAAAATCGACCCGGACTGTATTATCGTCGCTTTGCTGTCAGAGCAGAACGAACAGCAGTTGAAAGAATTATTGCGCCTTGGGGTCTATGATTTTATTAGCGAGCCTTTAAATCTAGAGAAACTTTTTTTCCTCATCAACAAAGGCACGCAGATGCATTCCCTGATGTCGGCAAATCATAAGTTGACGCAGGGCCTTAAGGAGCACAACGTTACTTTGGAGAAACAGAACATACTTTTGGCTAAGAGGATAGAGGAGTCGACAAAAAATCTTACCCGGCTTTACGAAGACCTGCACTCCACCTACCTGCGCACGATTAAGGCCCTTGCCCAGGCAATTGACGCCCGCGACCACTATACGCACAGCCACTCAGAAAACGTGGCCCGTTATGCGGAGGCCATCGCGCGGGAGATGAAACTGTCGGTCAAGGAGATTGAAACGGTGCGCGAGGCCTGCGAACTCCATGACTTAGGTAAGATCGGCATAGGAGACAGCATTTTAAGCAAGCCCACGACGTTAAATGACGCGGAATGGGAGCAGATTAAGAAACACCCTCTGACCGGCGCGCAGATTTTAGAGCCGCTGGCTTTCTTGAACGACGTTATCGCCTTAGTAAGGCAGCATCACGAACATTACGACGGGACAGGGTATCCGGAAGGTAGAAAGGGAGCGGATATCCTTTTGGGCGCGCGCATAATCCACTTGGCCGACGCCTATGAAGCGATGCGTTCGGCGCGTTCTTACAGAAAAGAGCCGCTTCCGAAACAGGCGGCGATTGCTGAGATCAAAAAAAACAGCGGCACGCAATTTGACCCCAAGGTGGTGGCGGCGTTTTTAAAGGTCGTGGATTCCTGCGACCCCGGATAAAAAAAGATTAACAATGAATAATAACCAATAACCAAGCTCCAATAACCAAACAGGTTTGGTTATTGGTTATTGAGATTTGTTTGGTAATTGTATCTTGGTTATTGGTGATTAACGTTAGGGGGGGTATTTAACATGAATACCTATAAATATGCCGCTAAAGATAAAAATGGCCGCGCAATCAGCGGTACTCTGGCCGCAGATTCCGAGTCAGAGGCCGGTGAAATACTGCATCATAAAGAACTGGTGATCATCTCTATTGAGCAGGTTAAAGAAAGGCCTGTATTGGCTATTGCAAAAGGTGTGGGTAAAAAGGTAAGGCTTGATGATTTGGTTGTTTTTATCCGGCAGTTGGCTACCCTGGTTGATGCCGGTATTAATCTTGCCCAGTCGCTGCGTCTAATGTCTGAGCAGGTTGAGAATAAAAATCTGAAAGCCGTAGTTATAGCTATGCATCAGGACATTGAAGAGGGGGCCAGTTTCAGCCAGACCCTCGCAAAACACCCCAATATATTTTCCGAGCTTTTTGTAAATATGGTCAGGGCAGGAGAGACTTCCGGTACGCTGCCGGAGGTATTGAACCGCCTGGCTGCGTACCTGGAGAAAACAGCTGCGCTGGCAAGGAAAATCCGCTCCAGTCTGATATACCCGGCAGTGGTGGTGAGTATGGCGGCGTTGATTACGGCTGTGCTGCTGCTTAAGGTAGTGCCTACTTTCAAGGGGATTTTTGAATTACTGGGCGGGCAGTTGCCGCTGCCCACGCAGGCCCTGATTATGTTAAGCGATTTATTGAGGAATTATTTCTGGGCATTGGCGGGCCTAGTGATAATATCGGTCTTTCTTTTTAATAAGTTCATCAATACGCAGAAGGGCCGTTATCTATTTGATATGTATAAATTAAAAGCCCCGGTTTTAGGGCCGCTTTTTAGGAAATGGTCAATAGCCAAATTTTCCCGCACCTTTTCTACCCTGGCGAAAAGCGGCATAGCAGTATTAACCTCCCTGGAGATCGTCAGCAAAACTTCCGGCAACAAGGTCATCGAAGAAGCAGTGCGAGGGTGCTCTAAAAGCGTGCGCGACGGGGAACCGATTTATAAACCGCTTTCAAAAAGCGGAGTTTTCCCGCCGTTGGTCTGCAGTATGATCAATGTAGGGGAGCAGACCGGGGAGCTGGAGAAGATGCTCTCCAAAATCGCCGATTTTTATGACGAACAGGTGGATGCCGCGGCGGCAGCGCTTACCAGCATGATCGAGCCGCTGGTAATCGCCCTTTTGGGCGTGGTTATAGGCGGCATAGTCATTTCCCTGTTCCTGCCCATATTCAAGATAACAGAGTTGATATCAAAATAAGGGTTCCGGCGTTTTTTTAGAACGTAACCATATTAAATATAGAAGGTTTTATTCTTACACAAATCGAATTTTTTTAAAAAAGTACTTGACAAAAACAGAATATAGGGTACAATTATTTTCCCGCAAGTTCGGGATGGGAAATTCATTCCTAATAAGCGTGAAATATAAATCCAAAAGATTTGACAAATTGTAGTTTTTAACAGGCGAAGAACCAGCGCTTTAGAATATCGAAGCGCCCCCGGTACTTCTGGGGCGCTTTTTGTTTGCTTGCTAATCCGGCAGGCAAACAATCCGCCAAGTTTTATGGCGGATAAACCGCTCTTTTGACAATTGAATAGCCAAGCGAAGACCCGTGGTCGCTGAAAGCGACTTTACGGGTCGAGACCCATGGAAACAAAATTGTTTCCGGGTCACCTCGTAAAATTCCGCTTCGCGGAATCACGAGGTGACCGCGTGATAAATTTTGCAATGCAAAATTTATTTTACGCGGTCAATTCACAAGAGGTAAAAAATAAAATAATCAAAGAGCCGTTATTATCAGATTTCTTCGTAAATTTTTCGGAGAGTTTGATCCTGGCTCAGAGTGAACGCTGGCGGCGTGGATTAGGCATGCAAGTCGAG
>Ga0172375_10009622_pt1 | contig 12697 bp, 10 predicted proteins | sample LakKiv1m_FD_114537 | JGI IMG/M metagenome (GOLD analysis project Ga0172375, IMG submission 114537) | Freshwater microbial communities from Kabuno Bay, South-Kivu, Congo - kab_092012_11.1m | ecosystem: Environmental > Aquatic > Freshwater > Lake | place: Democratic Republic of the Congo... | reverse complement strand
CAGCACCAGAGACAGTCCAAACCAATCTGCTGGGCACACCGATACTAGCTACATTGTCTGCAAGACTAACTTAACATGTGGTACATAGATCGGGGGCAGGTCAGGGGGGGCATTTCACCACAAGTTATCAACCAAACCAATATATTTATCTACATGATAAGCTGAATGAATTTCCTGACATAAAATCAATATCTTTTGGCAAGTATTTACAATCCTTCCAAATGTAGTATAAATAACTTGTCAGTTAGATTTCACGATACTAACTTTACTGTTGAGAGGGAATTGTGATTTTTCAGCTTAATAAATCAAAGCTCAAATTTATTTCAATCATCCTTCCAATTATATTTTTTATTTGTTTAACAATTTTTTTTACATACCCAATTATTTGTCAACTACAAACACACATCCCTGGAAGCCTTGGAGATGGTATTTATTTCATTTGGGAAACTAATTGGTTTTCAGATCAACTAAGCAGGCCAACGTCATCAGCTTTTTATACTCATATGATCAATTATCCAGAAGGCTGGCATTTATTCACTAATGATACTGCCATTGCTACCACTCTCACAGGTGTCCCGACAAGCGTTTTATTCGGACCTATTGCTGGATATAATGTGGCAAATATCCTTTCTTTCATTCTTACTGGTTTATCAATGTACTGGTGGATGTATCGAAATACTAAGAACATATCATCCAGTCTAATTGCGGGAATTGCATTTGCGTTCTCCAACAATCGAATCGCTCATTACATATCTGGTCACCAGAATCTGCTTGGAACTGCTTGGTTTCCTACTCTTTTCATAAGTGTTCAAGAAACATTGAATATAAAACATAATTCCTCTCTATGGAATTCTATATGGCCATTATTACTAGGAGCAACCTCAATCGGATTAATCGCATTCTCATCGTACTACTATTTATTCTTCACAGCAATGATTTTAATTGTCTTCTATTTTGCCTTTTTTATCTTTAGTTTTAAGCGAATCCGAATTCTCCCAATAATTAAATATTCCGCTTTAATGATTCTTCTCGCCACCCCCCCCCTTTACTATGCGCTTAAACCCATAATCCAAATATCCAGGAATTTACATGGTTTCACTCAATCGATTGAATATATGGCATCCCTCTCAGCAAGCCTCAATGATTTATTCTTTCCAAACAAATACCATCCAATTTTGGGAGGATTTTTAGAGGGAGTATTCAGTCGTTCATTATGGATGGAAGCATCCCTATACATTGGTATAGTGACATTGTTTCTTGCTTCCGTAGCCATAATAAACATAAAGTACATTGGAGATAATCAGACATTTATATACAAATCAATTCTTATCAGCTTAGTATTTGCTTTAGTTGTTACATTAGGTCCATATATTAAGTGGAATAATGAAATACTATTACTTGATGGACAACCCATCAAATTAATCTCATATTATTTATATAATTACGTTCCTTTTTTTTCAAAACTACGATCGATATCCAGAATCGGAGTTTACATTTCGCTTTTTCTAGCCTTTTTTGCAGGTCATGGTTGGTATACTATCCAAAAATATATTAGGGGGAGATTCAAGTTTCTAATATCTTCTGTAATTATCATTTTGCTCATCATCGATAACTATCAAGGTCAGCTAACTGCACACACATCCTCAATTCCAAGCGAGAGGAAAGTGGATGTATGGTTAGCACAACAAGCAGGAAATGGCGCTATGGTTGAAATGCCATTTGAAAAGTCTGCGGATCATAATCAATTATTATTCTCACTAAGTCATAAGAAACCTATTGTGGGGGGGCATTTCACCACAAGTTATCAACCAAACCAATATATTTATCTACATGATAAGCTGAATGAATTTCCTGACATAAAATCAATATCAATAATGAGATCATTAAATGTCAGATATATTTTAATCAATGTTGAAGAATATACAAATGTTCAATCGGTTAATGAAATCCTCCAAGGTAATGGATATATACTTAAATATTCTATAGATGGTATTGAGATATTTGAAGACGAGAAGGGATCGAAAAATTGATGTTTCCATTTAAGGGAATGACACCATATATCATAATTCTCCTAATCTCACTTATCTGTTGCATTGGAATTCTTTATGGTATGACTCCTTGGGGACCAAGCGTATTTAGTGATTCGACAGCGTATATAGCATCAGCTCGAAATATGCAAATCGGGAAGCCTATTGGGTTTATATCTTCTACCAATGAATTCATTCCATTAAATCTTCATCAACCATTGTATTCTGTCATCCTTGCGATTGGATATTATTGCGGAATTCACCCATTTTCTAGCGCGAAGTATATTAATCTGATCGCATTCTTTCTGAGTTCCAGTTTTCTTGGGTGCTATCTGTATCAAGCAACGAAGAAATCTACTCTTACATATCTTACTTTGATAGTTTTTAGTATTGCGCCAAACATTATTCAGATATTCACATCTGCAATGAGTGATCCAATCTACATATTTCTAACAATTCTAAATTTCATTCTTCTTTTTTATTCAATTAATCAACAGAAATTATTTTATTCAATCATTATTGGCATCATTTGCGCTCTTGCATACTTATCCCGTTTTATTGGAATTACGAATATAGTTTGGACCGCAACAGTATTTTTCCTCTATTATGTCTTTAAAGAGAGAAAGGGGATTCACTATCTGACTTACTACCTCATATCTTGTTTGATAACAATAATCACATTTGCTCTAATCTTCCCATCTAGTCCGTCGGGTAGGCAATATCAACTATCAGTGCATTTTTGGCCTCTGACAAAGGAATATCTACAATCCGCGACTCAAACGGTTATTTCCTGGTTTTATTTTCAAGAAACAAACTTGTTTTCAAAGAATATATTTCAGCAAATCTCATTAATTCTCCCTCTCTTTTTGATAGGTCTTTCCATCTATTTGCTTTATAAAAGCCGTCGCAATATATATAAGTCAAATTCACTGTTATCTAGCTTATTCATATTATTCTATCTATCTGCTCTATTCATTGCATATATTTTTTCATCAGTTGCGCCTGATATATATGGTAGAACTTTATCTCCAATATTCCCATTTATCCTTATCATCCTCTTTTCCCAATTATCATTAGGAAATAATAGCAGGATTCTATTACTCAAAAAATCGGGGTATATATTAATACTTATTTCCCTTATATCGCTATCGATGCCCATTGATATAGATTATCTATCCTATTTACACAATGAAGGCTTAGGGTATTCAAGTAAATACTGGCAGCAAAATACACTTGTGCATGAAATAATTGAAATGCCTAATAACAATATTCTAACGAATGAGCCTGATGTTGTTTTATTATTTAAAGATTCCTATCCTAAGAATATTAATCTCTACTTCAAAAATATCGAAAAAACTACTAATGGTGAATATTATTTTGAAGGATCCGATCTCGAGATGTACCTACAACAGAATAAACCAATAATAGCTATTTTTAATATATATTATAAAAGCCAGCTGGAAAGAGTCTTTGGAGAAAAAGCCGTGGATTTTGATCGGGATTTCAAAGCCCATCTTGCTATACAAAACAAAACTATTGATGGTAATTTATATTTCTTTATCGACGATTAATAATCATATTACAATCTACGCATGATGAATATTTGGGAAATATTTATGTTTGTCTTACTTATTGGAAACTCTGGAACGTTTAATATTCAGAGAGTGCGTGCATCCACAAAAGATCTAACCTTTAATGCTGAAGCGCTCTGCGTTCCAGGCGTATACTCTGGAGACCAAAACTGTCTGGCTCTGGGAGCTTCAGAAACGCTTAAAAACCTGTCCGAAAACGGGATGGAGTATCCCCTGAAAGGTTTACCTGCCTACGCTCTGGATGAAGATACTGCAAAAATGCCATACCGTTATGCCAAACTGAATGTGGATCCCACCAAACAGGTGAACACCTTCCCTTCTCTGGATGCAGCCGTTGCCAATCAGGGAGCCAGTGGATATATTCCACCCGGCGCGACCCGGTATATCGCCTATACCAGCACCGTGGATGTAAATGGCGGCCATTATGTGGAATTAGCTGAAAGTGGCGAGTGGGTGCGCGCTTCTCCTTCAGATTATTCCCGCTTCCGCGGGCTGGCTTTCTGGCGCACACCCGAAAATAATTTTGGCTGGCTGGTGGATGTCGGCCGCTCACGTACCGGTCCGGGTTTAGACTACCCAGAAACAGGGTTAAGCTACCCACGGGATACCCTTCTGCAGGTATACGCGAGCGAGCAAGCCAATCAAACCACCTGGTACCGAGTCGGCCTCCATGAATGGCTGGAAAGACGGGTAATGCGGGTGGTAAATGTCCGTCCGGTTGCGCCGGAGGGTGTCACCAGTAATCGCTGGATCGAAGTAAATCTTTACGAGCAGACTTTATCTGTATATGAAAATGGTCAACTTGTTTACGCAGCCCTGGTTGCCACAGGGGTTGATCCATTCTTCACCCGTCCGGGATTATTCCAGATCCGCGAGAAAAAAGAAACCGAGACGATGACTGGCGCTTTCACAGCGGATAAATCCGACTATTACTACTTTGAACATGTCCCCTGGACCATGTATTTCGACGGATCCCGAGCCTTGCACGCGGCGTACTGGAGGACTCTTTTTGGTTATGAAGCCAGTCATGGATGTGTCAACCTGGCACCTGCTGATGCGCACTGGTTGTTCGACTGGGCTGCGGTGGGTGATTGGGTTTATGTCTGGGATCCCTCCGGACAGACACCCACGGATCCTTCGTTATACACCGAAGGTGGCGCGTAAACCTCAGGGATAAAGGAACACAACCTGGCTGAATACAGCCAGGTTTTCTTTTGTCTGCGGGTCGATGAAGCGCAGTATTAGGCGAGTCGGGGTTTTCTTCTGCACCTGATATTGCAGATCCACTGAGAGAGGTATGAACTCACTCGCTGCTTGATAACCTCGGGAAACTGGATGCCACTGATTACGGCGCCATCCTCTCCTACCAGCTCAGCTATCAATAGAGACTCCTCCCCGGGGCGTACGCTGCCGCGAATTTGGATTAGGCTGTGATGAATTTTTTCTTCTGAAAGAGGTGGATAGATCTGGAACGGCTCCAGTAGGTCACCCGCTTCGTTCAACCGGGTCTTCCCGATGCCCAGTAGAAGAATTTCTTCGCTGGATAGCGCGACGGTCCGGTCTTCGGCATCTTTGGTGAATATGGTCAACCTGGCTGTTTCTGCAATCCCATCTACAGTAAAAGGAAAAACCTGGTCGATGGTGATCCGGTTCCCTCCCACTGTTGTAAATACCCAATCCTTCTGGGCTACCATCCGCCCGGTTTCGCTGATCACACGCATGCTCACTTTTCCACCTGCACCAGGTGCTACGGATGCCAACACATGCAGCGGGCTTTTCACCATCGACCCGCTGGCAGGTGCGTAGACCTTAATCAAAGCATCTTGAGGTACAGGAGTCGGGCTGACCGCTATAAACAATAGCGAGAATAATCCCAGCATCAGGGCTACCACACTTCTATTCTGGATTTTCTTCAAAGAAGACTCCTGATGAGTTCATTGAAAGCCTGAATCCCAATCGGCTTCTGCGAAACGGCATCCGCACCGGCTGATAATATGGTGTCTACATCTGTTACCGGCATTGCAGTCAGAATCACTACCCAGGTGACGCGTGGTACCTGTAAAACGCGAAGCCTGCGGGTGAATTCGAGACCATCCATTCCAGGCAGGCGAAGATCCACCAGCGCCAGAACCGGTGCTTCTGCCAGAGCCAAAGCCAGCGCAGCTTCTCCATCCGCAGCAGATATGCCCTTCACCTGCGCGAAATCGCAATATTGCAATAACAGTTCGCGAGTATCCGGATCATCATCCAGAATAAGTATTGTTTGCATATTAATGAGTATACAAAAACCGGTGCAATCTGACTAGATTGCACCGGTAGCACCTTAGAGTTCGTAGATTTCACCGTACTTTTTCTTCAAGTACCGGATGTAAGGCTCTGGCGTGATGCGTGAACCAGCGACCTTCATCACCATTTCCTGCGGTTCAAATTTGCAGCCGTGCTGATGAATATTGGTACGCAGCCAACCCAACAGCTCTCCGAACTGGCCGGCGCGGATCTGGCTGGAGAGATCTGGCATCTGTTCTTGAATCTTTTCCCATAATTGAACAGAAACCAGGTTGCCGAGTGCATAGGTCGGGAAATAACCAACATAACCGGATGACCAATGGACATCCTGCAAAACTCCCTGAGCATCATTCTTGGGTGTCACCCCAAGATACTCCTGCATCTTAGAGTTCCAGTAAGCTGGAAGATCCTGTACTTTTATACTACCTTCAAGCAATGCGATCTCAATTTCCAGACGGAGCATCACATGCAGGTTGTATGTGGCTTCGTCAGCTTCTACCCGAATAAGTGATGGCTGGACGCGATTGATTCCCTTATAAAAGGTTTCAAGGGATATATTACCCAACTGTGAAGGGAATGCAGCCTGGAATTTAGGATAGAAGAAGGTCCAAAAATCGCGCGAACGGCCAACCAGATTTTCCCACATACGGCTCTGAGATTCGTGTATTGCCATGGATGCGCCAGTAAATAAAGAGGATCGGCGTAATTTTTCACTGATACCCTGTTCGTACATGGCATGGCCGCTCTCATGCATGGAGGAGAATAAACCTGATGCGCCGTCATCATCCAGGAAACGGGTTGTGATGCGTACGTCCCCATATCCAAAAGTTGTGGAGAACGGGTGGGCAGCCAGATCCTGCCTGCCCATATTGAAATCATAACCAAAAAGCTTGATTACTTCCATACCAAAAGCTTTTTGTTTTTCGATGTCATAGTTAGTCTTCAGGAAGGAATTATCCACTTGCGGACGCGCAGCAATCGCGTGAATCAGTTTTACCTGTTCCTCACGTAAAACCGCAAAAATCTGCTGTACTTCCCGGGTCTTCAACCCTGGCTCAAAGTCATCAAGCAACGGATCATAGATATGATCATACGGCTTGAAGAATTCAGCATATTCTTGCCGCATTGCAATCACCTTTTCAAGATGCGGCTGGAATTTACTGAAATTCGATTCATGCCGGGCGGCTACCCAGGCATCTTGAGCGATGGTGGTTACCTGGGCATACTCAGATACCCACGCGGAAGTGACTTTCTTTGCCTTTTTGAAATCGCGCAGCACCACCTTCACCAGGCGGGCATCATCCGAATCCGGGTCAGTAAAACCATGGGCTGCCAGTTTTTCTGCAAGTTCACCTACCCGGGGATGCGTCAATTTATCATGGCTGAGTTTTGCCAGGGTTCCCAGTTGCTCTCCGCGGGTTTCAGCACCGCCAGTGGGCATATATGTCTGCTGATCCCATCCCAGAACAGCGATGGCACCATTTAGATCCGCTACCTCTGCCAGTAATTCTTTAAACTCTTGCATATCATTGCTCATATCTATCTCCTGATCTATGCAACTTTCCAACGTAAGGGTTCATGGTTCAACGCGCGTAGAATCTCTGAGGAGATATCGTTGGCAGCGCGACCCTGGGCTTCCATAGTCTGTGCCCCGATATGTGGAATGGCGATAACTTTCGGATGCTTTACCAGGTCGGTCAATCCCGGTGGTTCAACCGAGAAAACATCCAGCGCGGCGCCAGCTACTTGACCGGAATTGAGCGCGGCCAGAAGGGCATCCTCATCGATGACGCCCCCACGAGCAGCGCATACCACCAGAACGCCTTTTTTCATCTTTGAAAAGCTGCCGGCATTTAGTAAATTCTTAGAATCAGCCGTAAGCGGAATATGCAGGGTGATGATATCTGCCTGGCGATAAAGTTCCTCCAAGCTTACTGGTTCTGCGCCACGAGATTTGATCTCATCTGCGGGAATCAGCGGGTCGTAGCCGACCAGCTTCATACCAAAAGCTGCTGACCGTGCCCCAACAGATGCTCCAATCCGTCCCATTCCGATAATGCCCAGTGTTTTTCCATTCAACTCACTGCCTTCAAATTCCTTTTTAAGCCATTTACCTTCCTTCATGGAATGATCGGCCCGGGGGATCTCTCGCACGAGCGCAAGCATCATCCCAAGAGTCAATTCAGCCACGGCAACTGTCGTCGCAAGGGGAGAATTTACAACCGTCACTCCAGCAGCTTTGGCAGCAGCAAGATCGATATTATCTACGCCAACGCCTGCACGACCGACAACCTTTAGATTCTTCCCGGCTGCAAAAACCGCGGCATTGACTTTCGTACGTCCGCGGACAATCAATGCGTCGTAATCGCCCACGACCAGCAGCAAGTCCTCCGCGCTGATACCAGTTCGATCATCTACCGTCAAACTCTGACGCATGAGCGCCTGTCCGCTCTCTTCCAATCCATCGGTTAGCAAAACTTTAAGATTACCCATATTGGATCCTCCAGATGAATGTAGTTGGTGATATTTACTGTATTTTACCTGAAAACCTAAACCCATCCTCAGGGCAAAGCGTCATTCATACCTTAAGGCTTCAACCGGCTCAAGAGCGGCCGCCCGATTCGCAGGGTAGATTCCAAAGAACAGCCCAACAGCAGTTGAAAAGATAGTAGCCATCAATACCGAATTAAATGAAACACTCGGTGTAAATGGCGTACCGCTGGCCAGGGCAATACGACCCACAATAATTGCGATGAGAAAACCCAGCGCGATGCCGATCAGGCCACCGATCATGGACAACAAGGAGGATTCAGTCAAAAATTGGGTCAAAATATCTCGCCTCCGGGCGCCTAGCGCCTTACGCAGGCCAATCTCGCGTGTTCGTTCAGTCACGGAAACCAGCATGATATTCATAATTCCAATCCCGCCTACCAACAGGGATATCGCCGCGATGCCCCCCAGAAAAATCGTGAGAACTCCTGTAATTGATTGCGCTGTTGCCACAAAATCCTGCTGAGAGAAAACCGTGAAGTCATCTTCGCCCAGGTTCGTGCGATGCCGGGTTCGCAGGATCTGAGATACCTCATCAGAAGCCGCCATGACTGAATCCGCGCTGGTTGCTTGCACCAGTAACAGATCGACTTCCTCACGGTTGGTATTTCGGATCAGGCGCGCCTGTGCAGTGGTAAATGGCACCAACACCAGATCATCCTGACTGCCAAAGCTACCTCCACCTTTTTTTCCCAGCACGCCGACCACACGGAAGGGTGAACCATCGATTCGCACAGTCTCGCCGACTACTCCTTCTTCCCGTCCAAATAGTTTCGTAACCACATCATTTCCCAGAACGACAACCGAAGCATTCCCATACAAGTTTTCATCATTAATGAAAGAACCTTCTACCAGGTCAAAGTTCCGCATGGTTTGATAGTTAGGCGTGATACCGATCACGGAAGTATTTTTCTGCTCACTGCCAAAAACGATTTCTGCTTGTCCGGTGATGGCAGCAGATACATCTTGCACGGATGGCGCCTGGAAATGATCCAGCAATGCTTGAGCATCCGTGATGGTAATGGGTTTCGGGTTACGCACGTCCAGGCTGGTATTCCCTTCAAAAATGAATAGCAGGTTTGTTCCAATTCCGCTGATTGAGCCGGTAATCGAATCCTGCGCGCCTTGGCCAACCGCGAGCATAGCAATGACCGCTGCTACACCGATCACAATTCCCAAGATTGTCAGACCGCTCCTGAGTTTATTCGATCGCAGACTCTCTAAGGCTTCAATGAATGCCTGTCCGAGGTTCATGCTTCCACCTCTACCAGACCATCCTTCAAGCGGATAACCCGCTGTGTCTGAGACGAGACATTCGAATCATGCGTTACAATGATCAGAGTTGTTCCGCGCTCACTGTTTAATTTCAAAAGCAATTCCATAATCTCCTTACCGGAGCGTGAATCCAGGTTACCTGTCGGTTCGTCGGCCATGATGATTGCGGGATCATTCACCAGGGATCTGGCGATGGCTACCCGCTGCTGCTGTCCACCCGAAAGTTCAGCCGGGCGGTGGGTTAAACGGTCTCCCAGCCCCACCAGCTTTAATGCATCCACAGCGCGTTCCTTACGCCCTTCAGTAATCCCGGCATACCTCATTGGTAATTCCACATTCGCAATGGCGGTTTGCCGCGGGAGGAGGTTAAAATTCTGAAAGATGAAACCCACTTTACGATTGCGAATACCAGCCAGCTGGTCATCACGTAGATGTGCCACCTGTTCACCATCCAGGGTATAACTACCTTCGGTGGGGTGATCCAGGCAGCCCAAAATATTCATCAGAGTGGATTTTCCAGAACCGCTTGGCCCCATGATTGAAACGACTTCTCCACGGGAGATGCACAGGTCCACACCCGCCAGGGCATTTACCTGCACTTCACCCATCTGGTAAGTCTTGGTAACACCCGTTGCTTGGATAATACAATCTGGCATCGCTTACCTGCCGATCTGCATGCCGGCGCCCGGCCCCATGAAGAAGTTCGTCGGTGGATTAAGAATGACCTGGTCGCCCACTTTCACATCTCCTGAAAGAAGCTCACTCATCAGGTCGCTGCTGCTGCCTAATTCGATCTCAACCATTTCTGGCTGGCCATTCTTCAGCAGATAGATGACTCGCTGCCCATCGATGAGACGAACTGCCCGGTTAGGGATCAGAATTACATCCTCCAACTGGACTACTACAATATTGACAGCAGCAGTCATCTGCGGAAGCACCTGTTCATCTGCGTCCTGGATTTCCACCGTGACATTGAAATTCACAACCCCAGCCTGAGAGGTTCCCACTCGGGCGACCTCCGTAACGAACCCGTGATATTCCTGGGTTGGTATGGCATCAAAAGTCAATGTGACTACCTGACCGGGTTTGACTTGATTAACGTCGATCTCCGAAATCTCTACATCCACCAGCAAACGTCCGAGGTTATCCAAACGGAATCCGCGAGTCCCAACAGATACCACATCACCTTTCTGTATGGTCGCATCGGTGACAACACCATCGAAAGGCGCAATCAGGGATTGCAGATTGATGGTTGCCTGGGCAGCTGCTACCCTGGCTTCAGCTGCCGCCAGATCACGAGGATCCGGCCCGTCTTTCAGACGATCCCATTCACGTTGTGCATCTTCCAATTCTGCGGTGGCTACCGCCAGGTTTGCATCCGCTTCAGCAATCTCTTTTGGCGTCGCATCCCGTTCAATTTTTGAAACGGTCGGCCCCATAGATGTCATCTTATATGTACTGTAAGTCACCTTATAATTCAGGGCTTTGCGTTTCTGGAGCTTGTCATCATATTTTTCTTGCGCATTGACAACCGCCAGTTGAGCTTTCGCGGCTGCCAGATCGGACTCACGGAGGTTCTCCAGTGCTTTTTGCGCTGTAACCAGATCTGCCTCTGCCAGAATAATACTCGGTGACAGACTTGTTTTTTGTAAGGTAGCAAGTACATCCCCGGCACTGACAGAATCCCCCGTATCAAAGAAAACTGCTTCAACTGTGCCACCTGTTTGCCAGGTAATATATGCCGACTGATCTGCCCGGACAGTTCCGGTTGCACCTACCATTCCAATCAGCTGGCCTTTTTCAACCTGGGAGGTCTGATAGGTACTTGCTTGAGCTTTTTGTGCAGCTTTGATACGGAAATAGCCAAATATCGCTAAACCGATGACCACAGCAGCCATTAATCCAATGATCCACTTTTTCTTCATCTTCTCTTCTTTCATCACTCCAATGGATATGTCTCTACCTTACCTATTATAATTACCCGCAGCATATTGGGTATGTAGAATATGTAAGAATCACCCGGAAATCATCATGAAGCATGTTCAAATAGCCTTTTTTACCCTCACAATTCTTGCTTGTGCTTCTTTGCTTCAACGCAGCGTTGTGCCTGCAAGTGATATGCTAGAAAATATCCGGGCATACACACGGCAGCAGGAGTTCGATTTTTCATCATGGACTCTCGATGCTGCATGGATCAAATTAAGTCAGGGAATATCCCATGAGGAAACGGGGATTCCCCCTGCTGCAGCCCATGACCTGGTCATCGGATTTCTCTCGCAGGTGAACAGAAATCTCAATTTATCATCCACCCTGGAAAACATCTATTCCGACCCAGATATTGCGAATCCAGCTGCAGTATCTGAACCATTACGCCTGGAACAACAATATCTGCAGGAAAAAATGCACCAATCTGCACCCGTGGCAGAAGCCATATTGCAGCACCAGATTACCTCGGTATTAAACAATCAGGGATTGACCACGCTGGGTAATCCGCTCCCGCCTGTTCTATTCCATTTTTCATCCCTGCCATTCGGGTTGATCATTTCCCCTCGTGATACGATCCGGCAAGATGCTTTTATCTCATTAAATACCGACCTGACGATAGTGGACAGGGTATCTCTTGAGAAGGAAATTGAAAACGGTCAGGATGTGTCAGCGCTTATCGAGGAAATCGGTGGCATCGGTAGTTACCCTACGATGGTGCAGCAAGACAGCACCATCAGCTGGCTGATTGAAGTGATAGCTCATGAGTGGATTCATAATTACCTCGAATGGCATCCCTTAGGCCTGGGTTATGAGAAGTCTCCTGAAATGCGCACGATGAATGAAACAACGGCTTCCATTGCCGGTCAGGAGATCGCGGCACTCGTGGTCGCGCAATATTACCCGGAACTAAATCCTGCCATCGATCTACCCCCTGCAGCGGAAAGTGTAATTCTTTCCTCCCCGGTTGAGCCGGTTTTTAAT
>Ga0172375_10009621_pt1 | contig 12697 bp, 8 predicted proteins | sample LakKiv1m_FD_114537 | JGI IMG/M metagenome (GOLD analysis project Ga0172375, IMG submission 114537) | Freshwater microbial communities from Kabuno Bay, South-Kivu, Congo - kab_092012_11.1m | ecosystem: Environmental > Aquatic > Freshwater > Lake | place: Democratic Republic of the Congo... | reverse complement strand
ATGCGGCGGCTTGACGCCGCTTTTGATCAATAACGAAAGCGCTGTCAAGCCAGCGCAGTCCAAAAGCGCTACGCGCATTAAGAACGAAAGAAAACTGCTTAATTTAGCGCTATTCAGGCCAGCCCCCTGAAAACCACAACTCAAAAAGCTTGCGGGATTGTGGCCAAATAACCTATCTTTCAGTAGGAGGGCTGTTATGAAATCGCGAACAAGAAAAGCAGTTACCTTTCTTCTAGGTCTCTCTCTGGTATATATCTCTTCCGGCTGTGCGACCGACATAAGGCCCGTGGTTGCGGCAAATTCCACTGAATCCGGCGGTGTGGGTGTGAAAGCCGGGATAGTTGCGGGAGGCGACTAGTTCGGGAGCGCGTTGTGGGACACGGTCCGTTCGCCGTTTTTCATCTACCGGTACAGTGACAGGAAATGGTTCCCTGAATTCAGAGAACATCCTTGGAGAACTACTGGTATGACACTCTTATACGCCGGAGCCGCAGCAGCAGCCGGAGGCGGCGGAGGCGGTGGAAACTCAACACCTGCAGCAACAACTCAAACTACAACACAAACTAGCGGCGGACATTCTGACGAACCTGCTGCAACTACACCAGCAGATACTGGCGGATCTAGTGGCGGTGGTTCTTCTGGCGGAAGTACTCCCGGACCTAGTACTGGTGGAGATTAATATTTAAAATTTAAACCTTCGGTGTCAGTTTTTCTCAGGGTCAGGCTTAAACAATTACCGGACCTAAATATTTAAGTTCAATTGTTGAGAGCCTGACCCCGGCGGTTCCAGTAGGGCCAGTTGTTCCCAACTGGCCATCTTCCTGACGTATTCATACGGAGGTCCAGTTGACACAACTGGACCTACTTCCGGAAAATGGAAGAGGTGTCAGGCCATAAACAATTGAGCCAGGAGTCTCAATTGTCTAGGCCAGACACCTGAAAGACACAGACTCCAGCTTTACCCTTGCCATTGTTTGAGGCTGGCAGCATCATGGCGGCGTGGAAGAAAGGAGACCGGATTCAATGAAATGTCTGATGGGTTTGGCGCTTTCTGCGGCTCTCTGCGTTTTGGCCGTCTCGAGTGTTGTCGCGGATGGTACAGGTAAAAAGGAAGACAAGGATTCCATTCAACTGATGGGAAACCGTTTCCTGACGTTGAGTACGGTTGTACGGGTGCGGCAGATTGAGACAACCAGGGAGAATGCGGAAGGCCCGGATGAATCCAGTATCCATACTCCGGAAATAGCAAAAGAATTCCGTGACTCCTTGGAAAAGTGCTGGCCCGGCGCGCGGATAACCTGGGCATTCAGCTGGCTTGCGCTGAAAGATCAGTCGGCCAACTACAAGGCAATAAGGGAACTCGTGGTTTCCTATCAGAAGAAATACGGGGATGAAATCACCTTCATTCCGAGCGGTTACTTCGCCAACATGTACAACTCCCGTGAACAGGTGAACCGGGACCTGCACGACGGGCTGCAGATGGTGTCGGAGATGGTTGGCAGCGGCTACCGGCCCAACTGCGTGATTGCCGGATTCCTTGCCGCCGACAACCTGAGGTATCTTGCTGAAAAAGAAGGCATTCATGTTTGCCAGGGAAATATCTGGAGCCAGCACGCGATAGACAATGGCGATGGGGACGGTTCCGTCTGTTATCCTTATTATCCTTCGACAGAACATTTCCTGAAGCCTGCCAGGGGCCCGGCTGACTTCATCGACTGCGTGAACCTTGACGGATGGACCTGTGATTTCCTTACTGCGCGCCGGTCGGGTTTTGTAAAAGGAGCAAACAGCCGGTCAGGTGTTGGGCCGATTGAAACCATCCTGAGGTTTGGCGTGGAGAAGGGCACAAAGGAAATGCTGGATGTAACTGCGACTCATTTCGACGAGGGATTCAAGCTGAACAATTTTGCGTGGGTTACCAGCATATCGGAGCTCTGCCTGGTGGAAGGCCGGAAGATTTACGGGTATGGAGGCCGTTCTGTGCTGCCGGGACTGGAAGTGTGGCTGAAAGAAATCCGCCGCCGCTGGCCTGATACAAAGGTTATCACTCACGGTGAATTCGGGCTGATCTGGCGGAAACAGTTTGCGAATAATGACAAACTTGATTACCGGTTTGTCCAGCGCGGCACGGGATTCCCCGGCTCTGAACCGGAGCTGGAAATGCGGTGGTTCATGAACAGGGATTTCCGCCTGGCGATCCTGAGGGACTGGAAGAAGAATGAATCCGGCAAGGTGATAGATTTTACCCGCTACGATCTCAAGGCGAAGGAGCCTGGCGATCCAGGGCCGGGGTCGCATGATCGCAACTGGAGCCTGATGAACCGTATCAACCAGAAAGGGCTCCATCCCCAGGACAAGCCTGTTCCGTTTGCGGATCTGTCACCCGACGAACAGGCGATGATAAAGAAGCATTACCCCGGGCTTGCAGAAGAAAAGTAATATGTTGGTTTTCTGGGATTTTTTTCTGGAATGCTCGATAAAGTAGAACGGAAACCAGATATGAAACTGCCGGTTGTCTTCATTGCTCTATGTTTTTTTGCCGTGGAATTGCAGGGTGCCGGGGTTCAAAAGTGGAATCTTTTTGAAACGTCGTACACGACATCGAAGACCTATTCCAATGCGTTCATGGATGTTGAGGTTAATGTAGTTTTCAGCAGGGACGGCAGACAGTGGGTTGTTCCGGCGTTCTGGGCCGGGGGAAAGAAATGGACTGTCCGGTTTGCGCCGCCTGCAGAAGGCGAATACAGGTACCGCGTGGAATGCACGGACAAGTCCAATACCGGCCTGAATGGCAAGGAAAAAACGTTGAAGGTCACTGCCTACAACGGGAAGAATCCTCTGCTGAAGCATGGTTTTCTCAGAATAAGTGAGGATAAAAGGCACTTTGCCCATGCGGACGGCACGCCTTTTTTCTGGCTGGGCGATACGTGGTGGAAATGTCTCTGCAAGCGCATGACGTGGGACGGGTTCAGGGAACTTACGGCTGACCGCAAGGCCAAAGGTTTTACAGTAATACAGATCGTCTGCGGGCCGTATCCGGATGAAGGGTTTCTTGATGACCGGATAGAAAATGAAGGCGGCAAGCCCTACCTGACAAAGGATTTCAAGGTCGTTAATCCGAAGTATTTTGATTATGCCGACAGGCGAATCCAGTATCTGACGGATGAAGGATTCACTCCGGCCATTGTCGGGGCGTGGGGACGGAGCGACTGCAACAGCATGCAGGCTATCGGAGTTGAAAGTCTCAAGCGCCATTGGCGATATCTTGTCGCGCGGTATGGCGCATATCCTGTGTTCTGGATACTTGCCGGCGAGATTCCTGATGAGACCAAGTGGGGGCAGGGGCAGTGGGCCGAGGTGGCGAAATACCTGCGCAGTATTGACCCTTATCAGCATCCGCTGACATGTCATACCGGCAATGGCCGTCGCGGTGCCGACGGTGACGTGAACGTGATTGATTTCGACATGGTGGGCGGAAGTCATGACCAGGAAGCAGCCATAAAGGCCGAGACGGTTGCCCTTGTCACCACGGCCTGTTCGAAGAATCCCCCGATGCCGGTGCTTGTGGGTGAAACCTGCTACGAGGGTCATATGCAGCAGGGGTTCGGGGATATCCAGCGGCGGATTTTCTGGCAGAGCATCCTCAGTGGTGCGGATGGTCACACCTACGGAGCTGCCGGCGTCTGGCATGCCGGGGTTGATGGAAATCCCGGACATTCAGGTGCGTGGGGCGGCCAGGCCTATGACTGGACAACGTGGAAAGAAGGAATGAATTATCCCGGTTCTACCCAGCTTGGAATCGGCAAGAAGCTTCTCGAACAGTATCCGTGGTCGCGTTTCGAGCCTCACCCGGAATGGGCGCCGGGTTGTTTTGCTGCCGGAATTCCAGGAGAGGTGCGTTTTGTATATCTGCCGAGGCGCAATATATACAACTGGGACGGTCCTAATGTCGTGAACCTTGAACCCGATATTGACTGGCATGTTTACTATTTTGATCCGGCGACCGGAAGGAAATTTGACCAGGGCGTGGTCAAATCCACTGCAAAGGCAGGTGACACTACGGCAAAGCCCGTTAATTTCAAAAAAAATGTTCCTTCGCCGCAGGACTGGATTCTGGTCATGGAACGACGTGTCAGTGATGCTGGAGAAAAGAAGCTTCGATAGAAAATGTGCAGGAGGGAAGCGAATATGCCAGAGAATATCAACCGGCGGACGTTCCTGAGGAATTCTGCCATAGCAGGCGGTGTTGCTTTCACGCTTGAAAGCTTTGAGGAGAAAGTTCTTGGCGCCCAGCTTGGGACAGGAGAGAAAAACAAGGTTGCCGCGACTGCCGTCCAGCCGGCGGATATTCCTAAAGGAAAGATCAAGAACCTGGAGATCAGCCGGCTGATCGGCGGCGGCAACCTGATGGGAGGCTGGGCGCACAGCCGCGATCTTATGTATGTCTCGCCGCTGATCAAGGCCTATCATACCGATGCAAAGATACTGGAGACTCTCAAGCTGGCCGAGCAGCGCGGCGTGAATACATTCCTGACAAATCCGGTTTCAAGCAGGGTGATCAATACTTACAGGAAAGAGGGAGGAAAGCTTTTCTGGATTTCCGACTGCGCGGCGGGCGGCATCAAGGAGACGATAAAGAGTTCAATTGATTCCGGTGCGGATGCCGTTTACGTCCAGGGCGGAATCTGCGACCGCCTTGTCCGGGACGGCCAGGTGAAGGAGCTGGAAGGTGTCATGAGCTATATGAAAGACCAGCTTGTGCCGTGCGGGCTCGGCGCGCACAGCCTTGAGACGGTGCGGAAGTGTACCGAGGCCGGGTTTGACCCCGATTTTTGGGTTAAGACTTTGCACAAGGACAACTACTGGTCGGCGACGCCGGAAAAGAAGAGGGAGGCTTTTGACGAGATAAATTACGGCAATGATGCGCATGACAAGGCCCATGACAACATGTGGTGCACTAACGCAAAGGAGACCATAGACTACATGGCAAAGATCAGAAAACCCTGGATAGCGTTCAAGGTGCTGGCTGCGGGAGCGCTCCATCCGTCAGAGGCGTTCCAGTGGTCTTTTGAAAGCGGCGCTGATTTCATATGCGTCGGAATGTTTGATTTCCAGGTCGTCGAAAACACGGCGATTGCGGAAAAGGCGCTGAAAGCTGTGGTTCAGAAAGGGCGCGCCCGTCCGTGGATGGGATAAAGTCCGCGAATTCAATTCTTGAGAGCCTGGCGCATACTGTGCAAAGAAGTGTTACGCATTTTCGGTTGAGAGCGTTTGTGTGATATGAGCCTGTCTCCTGCGTTGCTGAAGTCCTCGGATACCAAAAGTATACCTCGGACTTCAGACGCCTGGGATTCAGACTCGTCTGCCACAAACTTCTCAGCTGAAGAACAAAATGCGTAACACAGTTTACATCCCGTCATTCGACAGGACAAGTCCCGACCGCAGCGGTCGGGAACTTCAATCGTGGCTTGCCCGTGTAATAGTAGGGCGAGGCCTTATTGCTCTAGCTTCTGTTTTCATGTGAATTCGGAAGGGAACCAGTTGACAGAACTGGTTCTACTAAGCCCAGTAGGGCCAGTTGTCTCCGCAACTGGCCTATCTTCCCGGTGCATTTGAGCAGAGGTCCAGTTGGCACAACTGGACCTACTTTTATTTCTTGTCCTTCAGGATGGCTTCCATCTGGTCCATTATGCCGTTCATCTCGTCGATCGCGGCCTTGAATGGGGTGCTGGTGGTCATGTCGATGCCGGCATCTTTCAGGAGGTCGATCGGATATTTGGAACAGCCTGCCGAGAGAAGGTTCAGGTAGGCATCACGTGTTTTGGAACTGCCGGAATTTGAATCTGCCATGATCATGTTGGCAAGCGCGCTGGAAGCGACAAAGCTCGTGGAGTATTGAAACACGTAGAAATTGAAATAGAAATGGGGGATGAATGCCCACTCTATCCCGTAAAGATCGTCAATTCTGCAGGCTCCTTCCGCATGCCCGTAATATTTCTTCAAAAGTTCCAGGTAGGTTTTTGAAAGCAGTTCGCCTGTCAGCGTTTGGGACGATTCAACCATCTCGTGGATCTTCAGTTCGAATTCTGCAAACATTGTCTGGCGGAAAAGCGTTGTCCGGAATGTTTCCAGCTGGCTGCCGAGCAGGTACAGTCTCTGGTCGTCATTTGTGGCAACATTCCTGAGCATGTATTTCACAAGAAGGTCTTCGTTGAGTGTTGATGCCACTTCGGCGACAAACGTGGCGTACTGGGACTTGATATAAGGCTGTTTCCTGTTTGAAAGATAAGAATGCATCGTATGGCCGCTTTCATGCGCCAGTACGGACACATCATAATAACTGCCCATGAAGTTCAGCAGCTGGTAAGGATGCACATCATAGGCGCCGCCATCGCTGTAAGCCGTCGGTTTCTTTCCTGTGTTTGGGAGGAAATCAGTCCACCTGTTGTCAAAGCCAAACTTCAGGCTCGTGGTATAATTCGTGCCCAGCGGCTCGCAGGATTTAAGGACCAGGTCCATGGCCTGTTCCGGGGTGAAATTCATTTTGTAATCCTTGACGAGGGATGCGTACAGGTCCTCGTAGCCAATCTGCGGAAGGCCGAGCATCTTCCGGCGCAGCCGCAGGTAACGGTGCAGTGTCTTGAGGTTGCCGTGGACATCCGAAATCAACTGCAGGTAGACCGCTTCCGGAATGTTGTTCCCGTCAAGGGACGCCTGCAGTGAGCTCTTATAGTTGCGGGCATTCCTGTTGAAGACATGGGTTTTGATCCCGGAATAAAGGATTGTTCCCATTGTCCTCTCGTATTCAGAGTACTTCGACCAGAACGCGTTGAAAACTTTCAGCCGGTCGTCATGGCCAGGAGCCATGCGGTACTTGATGTAAGCGGCTGTATCAAGCCGCACTTTTTCCCCTGTGCCAAGGGTAATTTCCGGATAGGGCAGGTCAGCGCTTTTGAAAATATCGTATATCGCTTCCGGTGAGCCTCCCATCTGTCCGAGCGCTTCTGATACAAGCTTCTCGGCATCCGGTGAAAGCGTATGTTCCTTCATTCTCAGGATATCGTGGAGAAACATTTCGTAATCCCTGAGTCGCGGTTCTTTCCTGAGACAGGCATCAACTTTATCAGCGCCAATTGCCAGGATTTCGGGGCGCAGAAAGGACGATGCAGAGCCGTAATCGACTGTCATCTGTTCAACCGACTGCTTCAGTTCCTGGTTTTTTGAGACTCTTGCATCCTGGTCATACAGCATTGTTGAGTACAACCTCAGGCGTGCAGTCTCCTTGCCCAGAACTGCCATCAGGTTCAGCGCCTTGAAGAGTGCCTGGGCTGATTCATCAAGATGGCCCTTGAGCCTGGACAATTCCGGAAGACGGCTGGCAGTCGTCTTGAGTGAGGCTTGAAATGCATCTATGTTCGCATACAGGTCTTCAAGGTTCCACTTGTACTTCTCGGGTATCGTGGACCGTTCGGCGGCCAGCGTGAGGACTGCCGGCAGAAGAACAGAAGCGAAGGCAATCACTACGTGTGTTTTCTTCATGGTATTAGTGATCCTCTATTCCGGATGGTGGAAACCCCTCGAATTGCTGAAGAAGTCCTGGATTGCGAAGTCCGGAGGGCCGGGCATGGGTAGGGCGCGGCCTCCGGCCAAGCCGGAAAGGGGATTAAGCAGCGGCTCACCCGGAGGGTTCGCGCTACCAGAAAGAAGATGGTTTGAAAGAGCAAAGTCGGATTGCATTTGATAAAAAAGAATCCAGCGACTTGAAGTCGGTGGTTGTCCAATTTCCTTTGGAATTGAAGAAGCATGTGTTCTATTTTGTGATCCCCTCGACATACTTGTTCATTGCCTGTTCCTGCTGCTCGATGGATTCCACGAGCTTGAACTGGCGGCGGCAGCGGTCGAGGTTCTGGCCCGGGCGGTGGATCTTGAAATAGATGTCACCGTTAAGGTGGTCGGTAAGGAAGCGAAGGCCTGTTTCAAAAGTGATCAATTTGCCGCCGAACGCGAGATGGTCCTTCTCGCACTGGTTCAGGAAGGTCGAGGCCGTGGAAAGATAGCCGTCTGCGATTGCCTTGAAATACGACATGCGCATTGTGATTTTCGAGAGGTCGCGTTCATCTTCGGCTTCGGGGCATGTCATGGTGCGGACCAGGTCGCCGAAGTCATAAAGCGACAGGCCCGGCATCACCGTGTCAAGGTCGATGATAGATATTGCCCTGTCTGTCTTTTTGTCAAATATAACATTATTCATTTTTGCGTCGTTGTGGACAATACGTTCGGGGAGTTTGCCCTTCCTGTGCAGACTCAGCAGTAGGGATGCCATGTCCTTATGGGCGAGGGCGAACGCTATCTCCTTTTTTGCCGAGACTGCTCGTTTTTGGAGGTCCTTTCCGAGTATTTTTTCGAAGAACTGGAAGCGTTTAACCGTATCGTGAAAGTCCGGGATCGTTTCGTACAGGCGCGGGGAGGGGAAGTCGGCAAGGTCGGATTGAAAACTGCCGAAAATCGACGCCGCTGAGTGGGCGATGTGCCGTCTCTTCGGCTGGTCGTAGGTCGTTCCGCTGATATAAAGGTATGAACGCCAGAAATGGCCGATATCGTCGAGGAAAAGTGGCTTGCCGTCCCTGGCGGGGATGAGTTGCGGCGGCCTGTTGGCACTGTCAGGCTTTTCCCACACTACGTGGAGATGGGCCAGGATGCGCTCGAAATTTGACATAAGGGCCTCGGGATTCCTGAAGACATTGTGGTTGATCCGCTGGAGAACGAGGTGCAGGAATCTTTTCTGGCGTTCATAGGTAAGGAGGTAGGTGTCGTTAATATGGCCGTGGCCCAGGCGCCTTAAGGAGACTAGTTTGCCGGGCATCTGGAAATGCCGGCTGACGTGCCTTATATGCGAGTCGGATATCTGCATCTATTTAGAATTATGAATTCTCACGCTTTTGTCTATTGAAAAAGTAGACGGACAGATATATTGCTGAATTGTACGGGCTTGCCAACTGTCTGGATTTAAGATTAGTTAAGTGGGCAAGGCGTAAGTACAAAATGCCTCAAGATAAATAAGCAAAGGGCGTATGAATGGGCCAGTGTTTTTCCCGAATAAGAATATTTTGAACCTATGGATAGTTCTTTTATCCATATGTTATGGGCCAGGGGTCGCTTTGGCGGAAGGACTGCAGAAGGCTGACAGCGTCCTGAATTCAGATGGACGATCCTTCACGTTCGCAGTCCCCGGCGTCATGTCTTTCAAGGGAGGCTTTTCTGCGTTAGTAGTCAGCGCCGGACAGACGCAGGAACTGAACTCGGCGTCAGGTACGCTTGCCGGTCCTCCTGAACATTTCAACGAAGAAACACCATGCGGTCGAGCATCCGTTACAGCGGTAACGCTTCGTTTTGAGAAGGAGCAGATTGATATTCTCTTCCGCCTCAGCCAGGTTCCTGGTGTATCCGGCATCCAGTCCCAGGCCGGCATCCGTAACAGAGTGTCAGCACCCGTAAAGCTTCTATCCCTCACGCCTGTGGCAATGGAAGGCCTTGTTGAGGGCAATCCTGATGAGTGGCTTGTGACATCGCTGGATACAAGCGTCAAAGTGGCTCCGCCCGTGATGGCGCTGAGTGAAATCACTCAGCCGTGCAACGTGTTTGAATACGGCGGTTTCTATTCGAAAGATGGTAAAGGTTTCCTTTTTGGACCTGTCGGGGCGCCCGTTGCATACGTGCAGGCTAGCATTGCTCACAAAGGGAACGGAAAGGCAGCCTTTACTTACACGGCTGAAATGAGCGGTGTGCAGGTCGGACCAGGCGAGACGCGCTGGGGACAGCAGGTCGCCCTCTTTGCAGAAACCCCACGGGAAGCGCTGGTGCATTGGACAGAGTGGGTTGCGGGGACGCACAAGGCCCGAACGGAAAAAGGTGCGTTGTCAGGCTGGAACAGTTGGTATTTTCATGGCAGGAATATTACGGGACGGGACATTCTTTCCGAAATTGAGGTCGTGAGAGAGAGTGCGGACCGTTTGCGCCCCATGGTCATGGAGATCGATAGTGGCTATGAGGATGACACAGGGCAGATGGAGACCAACGACAAGTTTCCTGAGGGACTGGCGTTCTATGCGCAACACATCGCGACGACCGGCGCCCGTCCTGGCCTCTATTTGAATTTTAAAGGGCCGCCTGGCTGGACCAACATGCTCAATCGCGTCCGCCATGCGGTTCGAAGCGGTTTCACCTATTTGAAGATCAACCGTACCTTTCTTGAGATTCCCAAAGAGCACCTTCTCATGAAAACATTGTTTGAGGAAATGCGCCAGGGCTTTTCCTTGATCAGAGAAACAGCAGGTCCGGAGACCTACCTGCTTTCTAACTATAATTCTCCAGACCGTGCTACCGTCGGGCTGGTAGACGCCAACATCACCGGTCAAGGGTCAAAGCGATATCGTGTTCGTGACACCATGACAGACGTCTTGCGTTCCTACCACCTCAATAACCGTTGGTTCGCGGTGGACAACGATCCATACTACATGGGCACTGACATCGCCAACGTCAGCGAGATTGCGGGCGGCTGGCCGCTGGTGCGAACGTGGATGAGCATGGTGGGGCTCTCCTGCGGCGCGGCGCTGACCTCTGACCCATGGCACTGGAAGAGCTTCCGTCCCTATTGGCGGAACGTCGAGGTGATGACGCCTCCAGCACGCGAGGAGACCGTGGTCCTCGACCTCTGCACGGCCAGTTGGTGGCCGCGGCTTTTAGGAAACGTCAAGCGTGACTGGGGTGATATGTATGTTGCGCTCCTCTGGAACCCCGGCAAAACCGAACGGACAGTCACTCTGGATTTCGCAAAGGCGGGTATGGATCCCCGCCGCCGCTACGCGGTCTGGTCCTTCTGGGATAACCGCTACCTGGGTGTGGCCATAGGCAAATGGACAACGCCTGCCCTCGGGCCATCGGCTTCTCAGCATCTCTGTTTCACCGACCTTGACCGTTCGCCGAATAAGCCCACTGTTATTGGTTCCAGCCTGCATATCTACTGTGGTGCCGCGGAGATCAAAAAAATCTCATCTATGCGCAGTGCTATGGAGGTCGAGCTGACCGACGCTGGAGCGCGGGGGGGCAACCTCTTTATCTATAGCCGATATCAACCCATCTGGAAGGGGGCGGAGGGTTGTACCGTAGCGGAGATCGCCAGTGCCGGCGAGAATGTCTGGAGAATACAGATTGCCGATCGGAAGTCAGGCGTACCGCAACGGATTACCCTTGGTATAGTACTGCCGGTCACGCAGCAGATCTGGTTTTGGGCGCTGATTGCGATGGTTGCGGCAAGCCTGATTTTTGCCGTTTGGCGTTACGTGGTTGGTCAGAGGCTGGAGCGTGAGCATGTTCTTGAGCAGGAGCGCGGCCGGATCGCGCGCGATATCCATGACAGCCTTGGCGTGAGCCTGACACAGATAGCGATGCGGTGTGAAGTCATGGACGCTGAACAGGAGATGACTGGCAAATTGCACGATCATGTGAAGGAGATATCCCGGAGCGCGCATAGCCTCACGCGGGCGGCGGATGAGATCATATGGGCGGTGACGCCAGCCAACGACACGGCGGAGAAATTTGTGACGTTCGTCGGTCACTTTGTTGAGAGCAGTCTTAAACTGGCCGGTGTATCGTGCAGGCTTGAACTGCCGGATGATGTGCTGGATCTGCCGATGTCCGCAACAGTGCGACACCACCTGTTCCTGGTTTTGAAGGAGGCATTGAACAACGCTATCCGTCATGCATCGGCCCGCACTGTGACTTTCAGTCTGGTCCTGGCCGGCCGGGAAATGATCATCACCTTATCCGATGACGGCTGCGGTTTTGATACTGACAATCTTGCGAAGCCGCTTTCTGAACGTCTGCTGGGCGGCAACGGGTTGCTCAACATGCGGAAACGGATGGCTGAGATCGGCGGAACTTTTGAAATCAAAAGTGCGCCCGGCCGCGGCACAACATTGACTCTACGCGTTACTTTGTGAGGCGAATATGAATAAAGAGACTGGCAGGCAAGATAAAGTGATAAAGGTAGCCATCGTGGAGGACGACAGCCAGGTTCGGCAGCAGATTGCGGCGATCATCGGCTTGATGTCTGAATTTGATTGCGTAGGCCAGTATGCCAACGGCGAGAACGCCGTGGAAGGCCTGATGCTTCGCCCCGCAAGCGTTGTGCTGATGGACATCAACCTGCCGGGCATGAATGGCGTTGAATGCGTTCGGCAGATATCTGCCCGTCTGCCAGGCACGCACGTGATTATGCTGACCGTGCATCAGGACACAGACACCATTTTTGAAGCGCTGTCAGCAGGAGCATCCGGTTATCTGCTCAAACCTGTGAGGAAAGAGGATCTGGTAAGCGCAATCCTTGATGTTGTGGCCGGCGGCTCCCCGATGACCAGTACCATCGCTAGAAAAGTCGTGCAGTCCTTCAAGCGGCTGCCCGCCGCGTCTGACGGGTTGGAGGTTTTGACTGAGCGCGAACGTGAGGTGCTGGACCTTCTTGCTAAAGGTTACGTTTACAAAGAGATTGGCGCGAAACTCGGGATCAGCCATTTTACAGTATCCTCATTTATCCAGCGCATTTATCACAAACTTCACGTCAACAACCGCGCCGAGATGTTGGCTAAATACCGCGGTGTCGGCCGCTGATTCCTTCGTAGCTATTTTAGCTACATGCATT
>Ga0172375_10009620_pt1 | contig 12698 bp, 13 predicted proteins | sample LakKiv1m_FD_114537 | JGI IMG/M metagenome (GOLD analysis project Ga0172375, IMG submission 114537) | Freshwater microbial communities from Kabuno Bay, South-Kivu, Congo - kab_092012_11.1m | ecosystem: Environmental > Aquatic > Freshwater > Lake | place: Democratic Republic of the Congo... | reverse complement strand
TCAATTATGTGGGTTGTATTACCAAAATTGACAGTTTGTTTCGAGGAAAAGGACTACAATGAGATAAATATTGTTATTAGAAATGTTTTTCAATTAATGTTTGGACTTGGACTTCCTTGTATTGTTGGAACAGTATTTCTATCAAAGGAAATAATACTTATTGTCGGTGGACCAGATTATGGTGGAGCAGAATTATATCTTGCTTTATTAATGGCTGCATTGTTTTTTTCTTTAATTGGTGGGAGCATAATTGGAAACATGATTTTGCTACCTTCGAAACGCGAAAAATATTTTTTATTTACATGTATTGTTGCGGCAATTACACACATTGTACTAAATTTTATCTTTATTCCCAAATATGGAGCAATTGCTGCTGCAATCTCAACAATTATATCGCATATTATTATATTTGCTTTGCTTATCCCTGGAATTGATATTCAAATCAAGTTTGATTTCATACCAAAAACAATTTTCCCTCCGATTATTGGGTGTGTATTTATTTTTGCAGTAATTTTCCTTACAAAGATGTTATTTAAAGGTTTAATTGTAACTGTTGGAATTAGTGTTGTTTTTTCCATTCTAGGATATTGCATCATATTGTACTGCTTCGGTTATGAATTAGCACGAAAAGTAATAGAAAGATTAAAAAAAAGAAGGAAACATAATGAATCATAATGCTAACAACTTTGAAAATAACGAATTTGAAATGGCTTTGATTACATATAAACGTGCATCTTTTGTAGACATGTGGCTTAAAAAATGTATTGATGGGATTGTAAGGTACAACATTATGCTGTCTGTCTATGATAGTTCTGATGATGACGATACATGTAATATTATCAGAGAATATAACTCGAATTATAATGGGGTTATCGAATATGTCAGATTGCCATCTTCGACTACTGGTGGGTATAAGTATATTCCGCCCATTCTTGAGACAAAAAGCAAATACATTATGATTGTAGGAGATTCGAGATATCATTTGATTGATGATTTAGTTTGTAAGGTTGTAAATTTTATTAAAGAGGATAAGTATGATGTTATTTCATTTTCATATTTTAACAATGAACAATATCAATCTATATTTTATGACAATTGCATTGATTTTATACACGATTGTTTTGTTTCGTTAACTTGCTGTGGGATGACTATTTTTAAAACAAAAGTGTTTTGTTCCATTAGAGACAATCTTAATAATTTACACAATTATGATAAAAAGTATAAAGAATTGTTTGGCTTCGCATACATGGGCTATTACCTAGAGACATTAATTGTAAATAACTGTAATGCAATAATGGTTAAAATTCCGTGGTATTCGATTAATCCTCAAAAAAAAGTACAACATTGGAATAAAAGATTTTATGAATGTTGGTGCGATGAATTATGCAAAATAATGGATTATCTTCCAAAATGTTCTTTGGAAAAAGATGAGGTGTTAAGAAAAACGTGGCTTGTTATGAAACTTGATGGCTTTGACGACTTATATAAAGCAAAGATGGCCAGAGGATTGACTATGGATGACTTCAATCGAATGATGAATAATGGTTTTTTGCATCGAGTAACAGTTAACATAAAACGTTTCAAAATAGTGGCTAAAATGCCAAGTTTCATCATTACACCCATTTACAATTCTTACAGAATTTTAAGAAAAATTTCAAAAATTGTTAGAAAAACGAACCATAAGGAGGTTCTATGAAAGTAATTATTTTAGCTGGTGGATATGGTACAAGAATATCAGAAGAATCTGCATATAAACCAAAACCAATGATTGAAATTGGTGAGATGCCTATTTTATGGCACATAATGAAAATTTATTCTTATTATGGTTTTAATGACTTTATTATTTGTGCTGGTTACAAACAACACGTTATCAAAGAGTGGTTTGCAGATTATTTCTTACATACATCTGACGTTACATTTGATTTTACAAACGGCAACGAAATGATTGTTCTTAGAAAACATACTGAACCATGGAGAGTTACTGTTGTTGACACTGGACTAAACACTCAAACAGGTGGTAGAGTCAAAAGAATTAAAGAATATATTGGTAATGAGACTTTTATGCTTACATATGGAGATGCAGTTGGTGATATTAATATTAAAGAATTGCTAAATTTTCACAAGAATGGCAATAAAATCGGAACGGTCTCGGTTTATAATTTTGGACAATACAAAGGTGTCCTTGATATCAAGGATAATCAAGTTACAGCATTTAGAGAAAAATCAGATTTAGATGGAAATCTTATCAATATAGGCTTTATGGTTTTTGAACCAGAATTCTTTGATTGCATTGACGGGGATTTAACGGTTTTAGAAAAATCTCCTATGGATTATTTGGTAAAACGTAGCGAATTATTGGCTTACACACATAAGGGGTACTGGCAATGTATGGATACGTTGAGGGAAAAACAACAATTGGAGAAACTTTGGAATAGTGGCGATGCTCCTTGGAAGGTTTGGAAAGAATAATATGAATTTTTCTTTTTACAAGAACAAAGTAGTTTTGGTTACTGGACACACTGGTTTTAAAGGATCTTGGTTGTGCAAAATTTTGATTAATGCAGGTGCTACGGTCGTGGGATTTTCTCTGGAGGCTCCTACAAACCCTAACTTGTTTGAACTATCAAAAATTGAAAGTCAAATGATTTCGATTGTCGGCGACGTTCGCGATTATTGTCGCGTAAAAGAAGTGTTTGATAGGTATCAGCCGGAACTAGTGTTCCATTTGGCTGCCCAACCGATTGTAAGGGAATCCTATGTCAATCCAAGATACACATACGAAACGAATGTAATAGGCACTGTAAATATATGTGAGTGTATTAGATTAACTTCATCGGTTAAATCTTTTTTAAATGTGACAACTGATAAAGTGTATTTAAATGATGAAGAACCGGATCATCCCTTCAAAGAAGACGAACCCCTTGATGGCTTCGACCCATATTCAAACTCAAAATCATGTTCAGAACTTGTTACGCATAGTTACAAAAGATCTTTTTTCAATTCCTCTAATTGTGCCGTTTCAACCGCCAGAGCCGGAAATGTTATTGGTGGAGGTGATTTTGCAAAGGACAGAATTATCCCCGATTGTATTAGGGCAATTGAAAAGGGAGAAGATATCATAGTAAGAAATCCTTATTCAACTAGACCATATCAACATGTTTTAGAGCCTTTATGCATTTATTTGATGATTGTTCAAAGACAATACGAAGAAAGAGAGTACGAAGGCTATTATAATGTTGGGCCGGATGATTGCGATTGCGTTAATACCGGTGACTTGGTGACTAATTTTTGTGATTCTTGGGGAGATGGCATCAAATGGATTAACAATCACAATGGTGGTCCATATGAAGCAGCATTTTTGAAATTAGATAATCAAAAGATAAAAGATACTTTTGGTTGGAAACCAAGATGGCATATTGATGAATGTATCAACAAAATTGTCGAATGGACAAAAGTGTATTTTGAAAGTAGAGAAGAAATACCTGCAGAAATGGATAGAGAGATTGGAGAATTCTTCGGAGGCAATAAATAGTGAAAGCAATAATATCTGGCGCGAACGGATTTATCGGAAAACAACTTATAAATGGATTGTTGAATAGAAATTATAAAATTGTTGCTTTAGATATTCGATTTGATGATTTATTATTAAACAATCCGAATATTACTTGCTTGAACGTTAGCGGAAAAGAAGTATTCGAATTACTTTCCATTATTCCTTCAAATGAATACAAATGTTTCTTCCATTTGGCTTGGGCTGGGACATCTGGACCCAATCGCGCTAATTATGAAATGCAACTCAACAATGTAAAACTTACATGCCAATATATAGAGCTTTGCAAAAAAATAAATTGTAAAAGATTTTTATACGCCTCATCAATCAATGAGATGGAGACATACGAATACTTGCAGTCTGATAATATAGAACCGGGCGGTGGATATATTTACGGAATCGGGAAATTAGCTGCGCACCTAATGGGTGAGGTTGTTGCCAAGGCAAACGGTATAGATTTTATACCAATTATTATTACAAATATTTATGGAATTGGCGAAAAATCAGCAAGGATGGTATACACATCTCTTGTCAAACTGATAAAAGGCGAACATTGCTCATTTACTGAAGGCCATCAAATGTATGATTTCATCTACATTACGGATGCAATAAATTCAATTGTTGCAGTTAGCGAAGAAGGAAAACCTTTTCATAGATACTATATAGGTTCAGGAAATCCTAGACCCTTACGTGAGTTTTTATTAACGATGAGAGATTTAGTTTCGCCGGATGCTGAGCTTGGTCTAGGAGACATTCCATTTAAAGGTATTGACATTTCTTATGAACAATTTGATATGAAGAAAATCAAAAAAGATACGGGATATACCAATAAAATCTGTTTTGAAGATGGCATAAGAATGACCTCTGAATGGATTAGAAACGAGGAAAACTGAAGTGGTGCAGAAATTTGAATTTCAAGAATTAGAATTAAAGGGAGCTTTTTTGATAAAACCATTTTTTGCTACTGATAGCAGAGGTGGCTTAATAAAAGATTATAATATCGAAATGTTTAGAGCCAACGGAATAGAACACGAACTGAAAGAAGTTTTTTATACAATTTCCAAAAAAAGTGTTATTCGTGCAATTCATTTTCAACTTGTTAAGCAACAAGCTAAATTGGTTAGATGTGTCAGTGGACATGTTTATGATGTGATTGTTGATCTTAGACCTGATTCATCGACGTTTGGAAAGTGGATTGGTTTTGACTTGACTGGCGAAAATTTGAATGAATTATACATTCCACAGTATTTCGGACATGGATATTTAGTTTTGGAAGACTCCATCGTTAGTTATAAATGTGCTGAAGTGTTTTTTGCTGAGGGCGATTCGGGAATTATGTATGATGATATGGATATCAATGTTAATTGGCCTTTTAATAAAATAGGCGGAAAAAACAACATAATTGTTAGTGAAAAGGATTTAAAATTAATGAGCCTAAAAGAATATAAGGTAATTTTAAATGTCAAATAAAAAGGCAGTTGTTGTGGGATGCGGCCTTTCTGGCGCTGTAATTGCGAGAGAACTGGCCGAATCTGGATATAGGGTACGCATAATTGAGCGTAGAAATCACATTGGTGGGAATATGTACGATTATGTTGATGAATATGGTGTACTCGTACACAAATATGGTCCTCATACATTTCATACAACTAAGAAAGAGTTGTTTGACTATATTTGTAAATTTGGTCAATGGGATGAGTATAAATTGACTTGTGGAGCTGTAATTTGTGGGAAATGCACACCGACCCCATTTAATTTTCAGACCATAGATGATTTCTTTAATAATGATGAGGCAAAAATAATGAAAAAAGAATTATTGAATGAATATCCCGATAGGGATAGTGTAACAGTTTTAGAGGCGTTGAATAGTGATAATGAAGCAGTTAAGCGCTATGCTGAATTTTTGTTTGAAAATGATTATAGACCCTATTCCGCTAAACAATGGGGATTGGATCCTTCAAAAATTGATCCGTCCATATTAAAAAGAGTGCCTTTACGATTAAGTTATAAAGTTGGCTATTTTGACGATCCTTACCAAGTGATGCCTCACATAAGCTATGAGTCGTTTTTTATGAAAATTTTAAATCATAAGAATATTTCTGTTGAGCTTGGTCGTGATGCCTTGGATAAAGTTTGTGTTGTTGGCAATGTGATTTACTATGACAGAATGAAAGTAGACTACCCCATCATTTACACGGGCCCAATTGATGAACTTTTTAATCATTCTTTTGGAATGCTTCCATATAGAAGTTTGCGTTTTGAATTTGTTCACGAAAATATTAATAGTAAACAAGATATGCCAGTAGTAGCTCATCCGCAAGAACCTGATTATGTACGAATTATTGAATTTAAAAAATTGTCTATCCAGCAAGTAGATGGAACAACATATGAAAAAGAGTATTCCATACCTTGCTGTTCTGGTGGCATTGATGAACCATATTATCCTCTACTAACGACTAATAGTCAAAATGACTATTTGAAATATAGAGAATTAGCAGATAAAATAAAAAATCTTTATGTTTGCGGTAGGCTTGGTGATTATAAATATTATAATATGGATCAGGCTTTGGAAGTCGCTTTAAGGATGTCTGAGAAAATAATAAAAAACAATTAGGGGGGAGTTTTATGAAAGGAATAATACTTGCGGGAGGGTCCGGAACAAGACTTTATCCATTAACATTAGTCACATCCAAACAATTATTACCAGTTTATGACAAACCAATGATTTATTATCCTCTATCTGTTATTATGATGGCTGGAATTAGAGATATACTTGTTATATCTACGCCTACTGACTTACCTAGAATGGAACAACTATTAGGCGATGGAACAAAATTCGGAATTAACTTATCATACGTTGTTCAGCCATCGCCTGATGGACTTGCTCAAGCTTTTATTTTAGGTGATGAATTCATAGGCGATGATGCATGTGCTATGATTCTTGGAGATAACATTTTTTATGGAGCAGGTCTCATAAAAAATCTTCAAAGCTCAGTAAGACGAGCAGAAGAAGAATATAAGGCTACTATTTTTGGCTATTTTGTTCATGATCCTGAAAGGTTTGGAATTGTTGAACTAGATAAAGATGGCAATGCGTTGTCAATTGAAGAAAAGCCAAAGAACCCAAAATCGAATTATTGTGTTACAGGATTGTATTTCTACCCATCTGGAGTTTCCAAAAAAGCAATGCAAGTCAAGCCATCAAATAGAGGAGAACTTGAAATCACCACACTAAACAATATGTATTTAGAAGAACATATTCTTCATGTAATAACATTAGGTCGGGGCTATTCTTGGCTTGATACGGGCACACATGAGTCGCTAGTAGAAGCTTCTAATTACATTAAAATTCTAGAAGATCATCAAGGTTTAAAAGTCTGCTGCCCAGAAGAGATCGCCTATAAAAATGGATGGATTAGCAAAGAAACATTAATTGAACAAGGCGAACTTATGAAAAAAAACCAGTATGGTCAGCATTTGCTTAATGTTGCATACGGAAAGATAAAGTACTAAGATATGAAAGAATTTGGTAATTTTAAATTTATAGAAACTTCAATTAAGGATGTGTTTGTAATTGAACCCAAGAAGTATGGCGACAATCGTGGTTATTTTATGGAAACATACAAGGAATCTGATTTTAGCCAAGCAGGGCTCAATTATAAATTCATTCAAGATAACCAGTCAAAATCAAAGAAAGGTGTTCTTCGTGGTCTTCATTTTCAAAAAACTTATCCGCAAGCAAAACTCGTTCGCTGCATAGAGGGTGAAGTGTTCGATGTTTGTGTTGACTTACGAAAAAATAGTCCTACGTATGGTAAGTGGGAAGGAGTAGTGCTTTCTGCTGAAAAAGATAATCAGTTTATGATACCAAGGGGATTTGCTCATGGGTTTCTTGTACTAAGTGAAACGGCTACATTCTGCTACAAATGCGATGAACTTTATCACCCTGAAGACGAAGGAGGTATTATGTGGAACGACACTGACGTTGGAATTGAATGGCCTTTTGATGGAGAGGTTCTATTAAATAAAAAAGATAAATTACACCCTTCCTTAAAAGAATCAAAGGTGGAATTCAAATGAAAGTATTAGTAACTGGCGTTGCTGGTCAGCTTGGCTATGATGTAGTTAATGAACTTAACAAAAGAGGCATTGATGCAATTGGTAGTGATATCCGCAATGAAGAGGAACTAGTTAACAAAGCAAATTGGACTCAATATGTTCAACTAGACATTACCGATAGGGCCAAAGTCGAAAGAATGGTCAAGAGCATTAAACCAGTTGTTATTATTCATTGCGCTGCTTGGACAAACGTTGATGGTGCAGAGGACGAGAATAATAAGTTGTTAGTTAAGAAAATAAATGTTGGCGGTACATACAATTTAGTCAAAATGGCCAAGGAGCTCAATTGCAAATTTCTATACATTTCTACAGATTACGTTTTCGATGGTGAAGGAACTAGACCTTGGCGACCAGATGATAAAAACTACGCTCCAAAGAATTATTATGGAGAAACAAAACTTCAAGGTGAATTTGCGGTTTCATCACAACTAGACAAATACTTCATAGTTCGAATCGCTTGGGTGTTTGGCGTGAATGGTAAAAACTTTATTAAAACAATGCTCTCATTAGCAGATAAAGGGTATAAAGAATTGAAAGTGGTAGATGATCAAATTGGAACCCCTACTTATACCTATGATCTTGCAAGATTGTTAGTTGATATGGTTCAAACAGAAAAATATGGATACTATCACGTAACAAACGAAGGTGGTTACATTAGTTGGGCAGACTTTGCTAAAGAAATATTTAGCCAAGCGAACAAGGATGTTAAGGTAAATAGAGTGACTACATCTGAATATGGTGTATCTATAGCTAAGCGACCATTTAATTCTAGACTAGATAAAAGCAAATTGATTAAAAATGGATTTAAACCACTTCCAAATTGGATTGATGCTGTAAGAAGATATTTGGAGGAAATAGGAGTTTGAACATAATGCAGAAAAAAACAATTCTTGTAACTGGTGGAGCCGGGTTTATCGGTTCTAACTTTGTATATTTATTATTAGAAGAAAGAAAAGAATCGAAAGTGGTGTGCGTAGATTCACTTACTTATGCTGCTAATTTTCATACATTGAACAAAGCAATGGAAAATCCTAATTTTGTTTTTTATAAAGAAGATATAAGAAATCGTAATGGCATCTTCAAGATTTTCGAGAATGAATGCCCAGATATTGTTGTTAATTTTGCAGCGGAATCTCATGTTGATAGAAGCATTGAGAATCCAGGAATCTTCCTAGAAACTAATATATTAGGTACTCAAGTAGTGATGGACGCCTGTAGAAAGTATGGAGTTGAAAGATTCCATCAAGTTGGTACAGATGAAGTTTATGGGGATCTTCCTCTTGACAGATTAGATTTATTTTTTCATGAAGACACTCCTATTCATACATCTTCCCCATATTCGACCAGCAAAGCTTCAGCAGATTTATTGGCGCTAGCTTATCATAGAACATATGGATTGCCTGTAACTGTTTCTCGTTGTAGTAATAATTACGGTCCGTATCAGTTTCCTGAAAAACTAATACCGTTGATGATTAACAACGCATATCTCGATATGCCATTACCAGTATATGGGAAAGGATTGAATGTTAGAGACTGGCTTTATGTTAAAGATCATTGCTATGGCATTTTAGCTGTTTTAGAAAAAGGAAAAGTTGGTGAAGTCTACAACTTAGGCGGACACAACGAAAAAGCTAATATTGATATTGTTAAAATAATTCTAAAAGAACTTAATAAACCTGAAAGTTTAATTACTTTCGTAACTGATAGAAAAGGCCACGATCAACGGTATGCAATCGACCCTTCAAAAGCCATGAAAGAACTGGGCTGGAAACCAACAACTATGTTCAATGATGGCATCAAACTTACTATAGATTGGTATAAAAACAATATGAATTGGATGAATGAATGCACATGTGGCGACTATCAGAAATATTATGAGAAGATGTATGGAAAGAGATAAAAGGGGAGATAAATAATATGTCATTTTTTAAAGATAAAATTTTAATGATAACTGGAGGAACTGGGTCATTTGGTTCAACCGTTCTCCATCATTTTCTTACAACCGATATTAAGGAAATAAGGGTTTTCTCTCGAGATGAAAAAAAACAAGATGATCTTAGACATTCACTACAAGTGAAATATCCAGAAGAGTCTGAAAAAATAAAGTTTTATATTGGTGATGTTAGATCTTTGGAATCTTTTAGAGAAGCAGTGCACGATGTTGATTATATTTTCCATGCATCAGCATTGAAACAGGTTCCGAGTTGCGAATTCTTTCCAATGGAAGCGGTCAAAACCAATATTATTGGAACTGACAATGTGCTAACTGCAGCTATTGAAGCAGGAGTTAAAGCAGTTATTTGCTTGTCCACAGATAAAGCTGCATATCCAATCAACGCAATGGGAATATCAAAGGCCCTAGAAGAAAAAGTCGCAATCGCAAAATCACGCAATAGCCGAAACACTAAAATATGTTGTACTAGATATGGTAATGTTATGTGTTCACGTGGTTCAGTTATTCCTCTTTGGATAGATCAGATTAGGACCGGAAATCCAATTACCATCACTTCTGGCGAAATGACTAGATTTATTATGTCTCTTGAAGAAGCTGTTGACCTAGTTATGTTTGCGATGGAACATGGGGAGAATGGAGACTTACTAATACAAAAAGCTCCAGCATGCACAATCCAAACTCAAGCAGAAGCTGTATGCGAAATCTTTGGTGGCAAAAAAGAAGATATTAAAGTCATTGGAATCAGACATGGCGAAAAGATGTATGAAACATTGTTAACCAATGAAGAATGTGCTCATGCAATTGATATGGGAAATTATTACAGAGTCCCATGCGATAGCCGCGGACTTAATTATGATAAATATTTTACCGTTGGCGATGAGAAAAGAAATACAATCACTGAATTTAATTCGAATAACACAAAATTGATGTCTGTTGAAGAAGTGAAAGAAAAACTTTTGTCATTAGAATATATTCAAAATATGTTGAAGGACATGAAATGAAACTTTTAATTATTGGATGTAATTCTGTTCTTGGACAAGTTGTTTCACTCTATTGTGTTCAAAAAGAACACAGAGTAAGTGGAATAGATGAACGCAAAAGGTTTGATTTTGGGCTTGAAAAATTTTATCAGGCACCAATTTCAAAAGACGGATTGAACATGATCTTTTCAGTAGTACAATATGGTTGTTTTGATGCAATTATTAATTGCTCTGCACTTCTTATAAAGGAATCTGAAGAAAACCCTGAAAGAGCGGAGTTTGTCAATTCAGAATTTCCTCATATACTTGAGGACATAACAAAAGAGACAAAAACAGTAGTGATTCATAGAAGCACTGATTGTATTTTTTCAGGAAAAAAAGGGAACTATTCCCTTGATGATGAACCTGATGGATATTCCGTTTATGCTAAAACAAAAGCAAAAGGGGAAATTAAAAACAATAAAGATATAACAATAAGAACCTCTCTGATTGGACCTGATAGAAGCATTTTTGCACCAGATTTATTCGGTTGGTTTAATAATATGAGAGGTGATGTTAAAGGCTTTGCAAATTCTATTTGGACTGGAATTACTACAATAGAATATGCTAAAGAAATTCTTTTCTTGCTAGGAAAAAGAGCTCATGGTATTTATCAGTGTGTGCCAAATACATCAATTTCAAAGTACGAATTACTCCTATTGTTTGAAAAATATTTTTCAAGAAATAGGAACATTATAAAAGTAGAAAATGAAAAGAACGACAAATCTTTGAAACAAGAAATAGACAATTCCGGTTTATTAATTCCATCATATGAAGAACAAATAAAAGAAATGAAGGAATGGATAAACGAGCAATATACAAAAAACAACATTTATTCTCAATATTTGGAGGAAATATAAAAATGGATAAATTGAAACTTATGATAGTTATGGGGACTAGGCCTGAGATTATTAAACTATCGGAAATCGCAAAGAAAGCAGACAAGTATTTTGACTTGAAATTAGTGCATACAGGTCAAAACTATGATTTTACTTTAAACAAACTATTCTTTGAAGAATTTGGCTTAAGGGAACCAGATTTTTATTTAGGAGTAGTAGCCGATAATCTTGGCCAAACAATGGGAAACGTTATTGCAAAGTCGTACGAACTATTTGCTAAAGAAAAACCTAATGCCATATTGGTTTTAGGCGACACTAATTCGTGTCTTTGCGTAATATCTGCAAAACGTCTTAAAATTCCTGTATTCCACTTAGAGGCAGGCAATAGATGCAAAGATGAGAATTTACCAGAAGAAGTAATCAGAAGAATTGTAGATGTTACTTCAGACGTAAATCTTTGTTATTCTGAAAATGCCAGACGGTATATATTAGATTGTGGTGTTAGACCAGAAAACACTTATGTTGTAGGCTCAACTATAGCTGAGGTTTTAACAAAGAATCTAGACAAAATAAATAATAGCGATGTTTTATCAAAACTGGGACTAGAAAAAGGAAAATACATACTCCTTTCTGCCCATAGAGAAGAAAACATTGATATCGAAGCTAACTTCTTTAGTTTGATGAACTCTGTAAATGCAATGGCTGAAAAATATGATATGCCGATTCTTTATAGCTGCCATCCCCGCTCAAAGAAGTTTATTGAAGCTAGAGGTTTTCAATTCGATAAAAGAGTTATTCAACATCAACCTTTGGGATTCTTTGATTATAATAAATTACAACAAAATGCATTCTGTGTTGTCAGCGACAGTGGAACAATTCCGGAAGAAGGATCATATTTCAAGTTTCCAGCCGTATCAGTTAGAACATCTACTGAAAGACCAGAAGCGATGGATAAAGGTGTATTTGTTATCGGATCAATCACAACCGAACAAGTACTACAAGCGGTCGATTTAGCTGTTGAAATGCATAAAAATGGCGACGATGGATTGACAGTTCCGGCATATGCTGATGAAAATGTATCTACAAAAGTAATTAAAATTATTCAAAGCTATGTTGGAATCATCGACAAAATGGTATGGAGAAAGTAGTTTGGTTGATGATGGAAACTGGTATGTTTGAATATTGATAGAAATTGCGGAATAAAAGAAATCAAAGTA
>Ga0172375_10009618_pt1 | contig 12699 bp, 13 predicted proteins | sample LakKiv1m_FD_114537 | JGI IMG/M metagenome (GOLD analysis project Ga0172375, IMG submission 114537) | Freshwater microbial communities from Kabuno Bay, South-Kivu, Congo - kab_092012_11.1m | ecosystem: Environmental > Aquatic > Freshwater > Lake | place: Democratic Republic of the Congo... | reverse complement strand
AGAATATTGATTATTTCTTCAGCTTTATAGTATTTCTTTGGCATGATCCTGTCTCCCATATTGACTAATTTTACTGATCTTTTCTAACTTTCAAATTGGATCAGTTTTGGGGGGGCAGGTCAAAGCGGCAGGATGAAATGAGTCGGTCGATCCATGATTTGAATGAACAAATACAGTTGCGCCGACAGCTCGAATGTGATCTGCTCTCTTCTCGTGAAGAAATATCTTCCCGGTTGTCCGCATTAAATTCAAACCTGATCAGTCTGTTTGATATGGTGCTGATCAGCAATGAAACCCAGATAGGCGGGGACCTGGTTTCCCCATCCCTGGTGAAGATTCGGGAGATATTAAATTGTCAGGCATTGGTATTCTTCAAACAAGATGCGAATGAAATGCGTCTGGCTGGCAGCATCGGCCTGACAGATGATGCATCCACTTATCTGCAATCTATTCACCCGGATTGGCAACAGGCTGCGCCTGAGGTACAAATGGCTCCACATCCCGGTGGAGAAGCTGGTTTTCCAGGGGTATTTCTTGGGGATGTGTACAAAACTGCTGCCGGGAAATCCATTCAGGTCCGCGGGAAAGGGATTGGTTATCTTTGCGCATTGTGGGATGAAACGCATGAGTTCGGGGTGGATGAGATCATCTTTATCAATGGAACAACCGATACATTCGGTTTGTTGTTTGAATATACAAGGCTGAATCATATGATTGCGGACTCAGCGAAGATGCAGGAACGGCGACGGCTTGCTCAGGATTTGCATGATTCGGTCACCCAATCCTTACAGGGGCTGATTTTCTCTGCTGAGACTGCCCAGGTGCAGCAAACTAAAAGCCCGGAAAAACTGCATAAGACATTGGAAATGATCTCCGCAGGGTCTCGCCAGGCATTAAAGGAAATGCGTATGCTGTTATATGAGCTGCGTTTAAGCAACCCCAGTGAAACCAATCTGGTTAGCCTGATCCGCAATCGGGTGGCAGCTGTGGAAAAGCGGGCGGGTATTCAGGTGAATTTCAGGGAAGACACTGGTTTCTTTTTACCGAAAAATATAGAAACTGAGATGTACCCCTTTATGATGGAAGCATTGAACAATAGCTTGAAACATGCACATGCCAGGCATGTCTCAGTGAGTTTTGTCGTCGAGCCGGGCGGCGTATGGATCAGAATTCAGGATGACGGGGTCGGCTTCAACCCGGCAGCTGATCATTCAGGGGGGATGGGATTGAAGAATATGCGTGACCGGTGCAACCGGGTTGGAGCGTTATACCGGTTGACTTCCCAACCAGGAGAAGGCACCCGCGTGGAAGTATTTCTACCCAGAAGCAACATGGATCACTAAGGATGGAGAGTTAAACTATGAATAACGAGCACCGAATCCGTGTATTGATTGTGGATGACCACCCACTGATGCGCGAGGCACTTTCCGGGCTAGTGGAGACGGAAGCTGATATGGAGGTTGTCGGACAAGCTGAAAATGGTCAAGTAGCCCTGCTGAAAGTGGAAGAGGTGAGACCGGATGTAGTATTAATGGATGTATACATGCCGGTCATGGATGGAATTACCACCACGCGGAAGATTCACGCTGAGTTCCCGGATTCGAAGGTGCTGATCCTCACAAGCTCCAATGAAGATGAGAAAGTGGCAGTGGCACTGAGAGCCGGGGCTGAAGGGTTCCTGATCAAGGATTCAAACCGAAAAGAGGTGATTGAAGGGATACGCGCGGTAGCCAGTGGGAACAAACACCTTTCCCCTAAGGTTGCTCGAAAACTCGCCAATGCCATGCAAATGGAGGACTTGAATGACCAATCCGCGCTAACCTCTCGTGAAATCGAGGTAACCGAACGCGTGGGTCGGGGCATGAATAACCGGCAAATTGCAGAAGCTCTATTCATTACTGAATCTACGGTAAGAGTGCACATTTATAACATCATGGAGAAGTTGAAACTTCATGAACGAAGTGATCTGGTGGATTATGCCATGAAGCATCCTGCACCATAAGGGCGTTTAGATTGCATTTAGTTTAAAATAAACAAATCCGTGATGCGGAAGTCTGTTAATACAGATAAACTCAAGAAATGGAAGCAAAGATCCCAGTTCATGTTCTGCTTGCTGCTCCACGGGGGATCATGCGGAGCTCATTAAACACGTATATTTTGACATTGGAAAACATTTATCTTCATCCATTGATCGAAACACTGGATGATGCCATGCTGTTCATGAAGCTGGTCCATACTGACATCCTGATCATTGACTGCGATCTGCTGAAAGAGGATGCCATCGGTAGATGGCAAAATGCAGCCTGGCTCAAGGATGCCGTGAAGGTCAACCCCCATTTGAAAATCATCATGCTCGTGGATGATTCGCGGGGAGTACACCATGCGGAGGAGCAGGGAGTCTTTGCGGCTTTTATGAAAGGATCCATCCACAACCATTTGAAAGAAGCGATCCTTTCCACGGTCACCCCATAAGCAGCGGGGTCATTCAGGATCTCAACCGGCTGGTACCAGCCGGTTGTTTAATACCAGCTATTGCCCGGTGTAACGGGATACTCTATAATAAAAATAATCTCTTTAATTTGTTTATAATGTGATAATATAGACTATATTAGTCTAATAATAAAGGAGGTGCCGTGTGAGATTGTTATTCAAATCACCACCTACTATACTGGCAGCTGCAGCGCTGTTGACAGTTCTGGTGGTTTTTGTTTCAGTCACCGACATGCCGAAATATGTAACCAGTTCTCCGCGGACCTGTACGAATTGCCATGTGATGGATGCGGCGTATGAGAATTGGTACCATGCTCCCCATGAAAAAGTCACGAAGTGCGTAGATTGCCATCTGCCGCATGGCAACATTTTTTCATATTACTATGTCAAATTCGCATCCGGGGCGCACGATGTCTATTATTTCTCCACCGGTAAAACCCCCGAAGCCATTCGCATCCATCCTGAAACGGCAGAGATCATCCAATCCAATTGCATCCGTTGTCACACAGAAACTGTGGCGGGGTTGAATGCCCACGAGATGGGGCGTAATTGTTGGAAGTGCCACCGGGATGTTGCCCACGGTGAACGCGGTATTACTCTGCTGCCGGTACAAGATTCTCTGATATATCCAGTTGAAGAAGAGCGAGGACTTGAATGAAAAAACACCTGACTACCATTATTTTAGTTGCTGTCATTATCATTCTGGCTGCGATACTGGTTGGTATCTTGGTTTTCCTCAAGAATCAACCGGTGCAGAACCGGGCCACTGAACCGCTTCAGACGATCCCTGCGTTGGAGCCAGACTCTGCGAAATGGGGACTTAATTTCCCCAACCAGTATGATTCGCTATTAAAAACGAAGACTAATAAAGAAGATACGGAGTTTGGCGGATCTTCAGGTTTTTCATGGTTAGAGCGGGATCCTCGCTTGTTGATCTTGTTTGGCGGTTATGGTTTCAGCAAGGAATACAATGATGATCGTGGGCATGAATGGAGTCTGGAGGATGTGCGAAATACAAAACGGGTCAATGAAAAGACACCCGGTACCTGTTATGCCTGTAAATCATCCAATAACCCTGCCATCTGGAACACCATTGGTCTGGAAGCATTCAGCAAGATGCCATTTGCCGAGCTGGGTGCACAAATCACTGAACCGATCGGCTGCGCAAATTGCCATGAAGCCAATACCATGAAACTGATACTGACCAACCCGGCTGTTATTGCGGGTTTTGAAGCCCAGGGGATTGATTGGAAGCAGTTTAGCCGACAAGAGATGCGTACGGTGGTATGTGCCAACTGCCATGTAGAGTATTATATGAGCGGTGAACACAAGGTACTAACTGTCCCCTGGAAAGATGGCACCGATATTGATTCGATCGTTGGTTATTATAACGATCTGGGATTCAAAGACTGGGAGTATCCGGAAGCCGGTGTGCCAATGCTCAAGGCTCAACATCCTGAATATGAGTTCTTCAGCGCAGGCAGCACGCATTATCAGGCCGGGGTAGCCTGCGCGGATTGCCACATGCCGTACGTGCGTGATGGAGCTGCCAAATACTCCATGCACGACATACACAGTCCATTGTTGAACCCCGAGAAATCCTGTGGCACCTGTCACACAGATGTGGAATATGTCACCGGGAGAGTACAGGAGATTCAGAATCAGGTGAGCACCACCAAGATATCGGCCGAGGATGCCCTGATTGATGCGATCACAGCCATTAAGGCGGCCAATGCCATTTCTCCCAACGATACCGCGCTACTGGATCAGGCGAAACAACTGTACCGAAAAGCTCAATTCCTCTGGGATTTTGTGGCGGCTGAAAATAGCACCGGTTTTCATAATCCGGAGTATGCCCTGAAAATTCTAGCCGAATCCACTAACTACGCCCGTCAGGCTCAGATGCTGGCAGCACAGTCTGTGGGCAACCCGGCACTGCTAGTAACGGGTGTATATTACACCTCACCCCAGTAACTCGAATCAAACACAATATCCACCGCTTGAACTGAACTGCACCCCGTATGTTGGGCATAAAATCCAACAAAAAGGGTGCAGTTCACTAAGAGGGGTGATTTTATTTTGCGATTAATCTACGCATCACCAGACCGTCTTCATCATCCTTGTAATAATGAGACCAGCGGTCAATCACCGTGTACCCCCCATTTTTATATAGTTGGATTGCCCCGGTGTTTCCAGCTCGTACCGTCAGGCGGATATCTGAAACTGGCATGGCTGCCTCGCAGGCATGTAAAAGAGCTCCGGCCACACCTTGCCGGCGATAATCGGGAAATACACCCAGCGTGGTGATCCAGCCGATCTTATTCGCATCGACTTCTGCGGCGATGAAACCCGCCCAGGCACCGTTGACCTGCGCGCGCAATCGGATAACTCCCGGGAATGAAAGCACCCCGGCCAGATCCAGCAACGGCCATGCATCCAGGTCGAAGCATGCCTGCTCCAGACGGCGCAAATCCATCAGGTCGAGGATGGAAGCTTCAGTGATCTCGATCACAGGTTAATTATATAGGAACAGCGAAGGGATTGTGTTCCCTTCGCTGTTCCTAAAACGACTCTACAGGATTAATCTTTGTTGGCTTTGATGAAATTACCCAACATGCTTGTGAATTCCATCGGGAATATGAACTTGGTGGATGCACCAGATGCCATATTCTTCAAGGTTTCAAAATACTGAACCGTAAGTGCTTTCTGGTCCACATTCTTGGCAACAGCGTTGATCTTGGAAAGGGCATTGGAATAACCTTCCGCCCGTAAGACCTGAGCCATCTGATCACCTTCAGCCCGTAGAATGTTAGATTGTTTTTCACCTTCGGCTTGCAGAATGGCAGCTTGTTTTTGTCCATCGGCTACGTTGATGGCTGCTTCGCGCTGACCGGTCGATTCAGTAACCACGGCACGGCGGTTACGCTCCGCGGAGAGTTGGCGGTTCATTGCTTCCTGTACTTCCCGGGGCGGAACGATCTCGCGGATCTCCACATTGGTCACTTTAACACCCCAGCGTTCGGTGACTTCATCAAGCCGGGTGCGCAAGAGGTTGTTAATGTGCTCGCGTTCTGAGAGAACAGCATCCAGCATGATGCCGCCGATCACGGACCGCAGCGTGGTGGAAGCCATACCTTGAGCAGCCATTTCAAAGTTACCAACTTGCACGACAGAATCGGTTGGAGCTAAAACTTTATAGAACCAGAGGAAGTCGATAGAGATGGGTGCATTATCTTTGGTGATGCTCACCTGGTGGGGAATCTCGCGTACCTGTTCACGCAAGTCCACGCGGACCGGCCGGTCAATGAATGGAATGAGCAGTACCAGCCCAGGGCCTTTATCGCCAATACAGCGGCCAAGGCGAAAAACTACCAGGCGATAGTACTCAGGAACAACTTTGATGGCATTCACCAGAAAGATGAGTACCAGCAGGAACACAACACCGATAGAACATAAGATAAGAATTTGTGGGTTATCCATTGATTTCTCCTTCTATATTTTTTTATTCTCGGAGGTGGGGATTTCCTCCACGGTCAGGATGTATCCTTTCCGGGATACCACTTTCACTTTTTTATTGGGTTCGATGGGTCGAACACTGGTTGCACTCCATAATTCTCCATGCAAGTAAACAGAGCCCTCTGCATGGACTTTTGAGCGGGTCTCCCCCTCTGCGCCCATTGTGTCAGCCAGCAGATTGCGTGGCGCTGAAAGTAGAGCATCCCATCCCTTACGTAAGATCAGCCAGAAGAACCCGACTACCAGTAAATTGACGATGGCAGCCAAAAATGGATTGACAGCTGGCTTCCATACCTGTTTGACAAACAGGAAGGTGCTTCCCAGGGTCAACGCAAGCAGAGCAATCGCGAAATGGTACCATTTACCAGTTTTCCGCAGTGCCAGCAGGAATGGAAAAACGCCGACCAGCATTAAGACCAAGGCGAACCAGTTGAAATCTAGCCGGGTGATTTGCCAGCCTGCTATCGCCAGTAAAACCAGGGCAACAATTTCCAGTGCGCCAGTGCCGGGTGTGAACAGAGCCAGGATGGCGATGAGAAAACCAATCACAATCACCAGGTAAGCGATATTGGGATTTAGTAAAATATCCATAGGATCCTTTGCTCCCTCCAACTTTATTATACAGTCATTTCTACTGGCTGATAAATACAACTTACCGGCGGGCAGGTGGGATGCGGTACAATAGTAAAATGACAGAAATTCATATCTCACTGGCGCAAATCAATACTGTCCTGGGTGACCTCTCAGCCAACCTTAAGAAGCATATGGAATATATCGATCAGGCTGTGAAAAAAGCAGCTGACCTGATCGTCTTTCCCGAGTTATCCCTCACGGGCTACGTCCTACAAGACCTGGCACCGACGGTTGCCTGTAAACCCCTAGCCAATGACCCTGTCTTTGGGCCTTTGATCGAAGCCAGTCGTAAGATTGATATTGTAGTGGGATTTGTAGACGAAGATGATCGGCACCGTTTCTATATCTCACAAGCCTACTTATCGCGCGGACAGGTGGCCCATGTACACCATAAAGTGTACCTACCGACCTACGGTTTGTTCGATGAAGGTCGGTTTTTTGCCTGGGGGGATGAGATCCGCGCATTCGATACCCGGTTTGGCCGGGTGGGAATGCTGATCTGCGAAGATTTCTGGCATGCTTCTCCACCCTATCTGTTGTGGCTGGATGGGGCTGATCTGTTGTTATTTTCTTCTGCCTCTCCAGGTCGCGGGTTGACCCGTGAACCCAGGTTGGAATCTGCCCGATGGGTGGAACATATCAACCGCGCGTATGCCAGTTTATTTACCAGTTTTGTTGTTCACACCAATCGGGTAGGCTATGAAGATGGTCTCCACTTCTGGGGCGGTTCAACCATCTTTAACCCTGATGGCGGTTTGGTCGCTCAGGCTCCCTATCACGAAGAAGCATTGGTGCTGGCGACTGTAGATCTGGGGTGTCTGCACCGTACACGGGCGCGGCTCCCTCTATTAAGAGATGAACGCACCTCTCTGGTAAATGCGGAGTTGAATCGGATAGTTAACAAAGGGTAATCTAATGACTGACAACCCCAATCAAGCACTTGTAGACCTGCACATCAACCCGGATCTTGCGCGTCAGATTCTGGCAGGCTTTATCCGGAGCGAGCTGTTCAGGGTGGGTATCCATAAAGCCATTCTCGGCCTTTCGGGAGGAGTGGATTCAGCGTTGGCTTGCGTTTTGGCTGTGGAAGCCCTGGGCCCCGGGAATGTGGTCGCTGTCAGGATGCCGTATCGTACATCTTCACAGGAATCGCTGGACCATGCGAACATGGTTGCAGACAAGTTGGGGATTGACACGCTCACCATACCCATTACTGAAATGGCAGATGCCCTGATCGCGCGCTGCCCGGAAATGGATAATACCCGCCGGGGGAATATCATGGCACGCTGCCGGATGATCGTGTTGTATGATCTATCCGCTGAACATCACGGGTTGGTGGTTGGAACAGGCAATAAAACTGAGATCCTGCTGGGGTACTCAACTTTATTTGGAGATTCTGCCTGTGCGTTGAATCCCCTGGGAGATCTGTATAAAACCCAGGTACGCCAGCTTTCTCGAGATCTGGGTGTACCTGAAGTGATTGTTGCAAAACCTCCAACCGCAGATCTGTTTACCGGGCAGACTGATGAAGGAGACCTGGGCTACACCTATGCCAGCGTTGATCCCTTGCTCTACCTGCTCGTGGACGAGCGGTATTCGATCCCGGATTGTATTGCAGCCGGTTATGAACAAGGTTTTGTCGAACGGGTGGTGGAGCGGATCCGGCGGAACCAATTCAAACGTATGCTGCCGCCAATCGCCAAACTGACCAATCGCACAGTTGGATACGACTTCCTTTACCTGCGAGACTGGGGTACCTGATTTTTAATGGTCATCCCGCCTTCCCTGAAACACCGCCCATACCTGTACCTGTGGGTCGGGTTACTTATTTCTATCACTGGAAGCCAGATGCAAGTCTGGGCGCTGTACTGGCATATCCGCGAAATCACGGACCAGCCGATAGCGGTGAGCGTACTGGGGCTGGTTCGATTTATTCCCGTTTTATTCCTTTCACTTTTTGCTGGATTGCTGGCGGATCGCTTCAATCGGCGAAAAGTTGCCATCGTAACCCAGGCGACACTTGGGCTAGTGGCGTTGGCGTTTGGCTTACTGACGAATAGCAAATTGATCTCCCTGGGTTGGATCTATGGACTGTCTGTTTTGCAATCTATCGCTATTACCTTCGATTTACCCGCGCGTCAGGCTTTGATACCAAACCTGGTTCCGCGCGATGAATTGCCGAATGCCTTCAGTATGAACTCGATCGCGGTCAATGTAGGGGCTATTCTGGGACCAGCACTTTCAGGGTTGGTGATCGCTGGTGCTGGTTTACGCTGGGTCTACTGGCTAAACGCCATCTCATACCTGGCTGTGATCGTGGCACTCATTCTGATGGGAAAGATCACTACCAGTACGCAGATTAAACCTGTATCTGAAGGCGGGATCCACGCCGATATTCGTGAAGGGATCCACTTCATTCTGAAGCAGCCGATCATCCTATCCAGTATGATCTTGGATTTCTTTGCTACTTTCTTCTCCAGCGCGAATACTCTGCTGCCATTCGTTGCCAGGGATATTCTTCGGGTAGGAGCGGTGCAGTACGGTTGGCTATCGGCGGCGCAATCCATTGGCGATGTCTCAGTTGCGCTATTTATCTCTCAAAAAGGGCGAATCCGTAGGCAAGGGATCATTTTATCCACGGCTGTGATCATTTTCGGATTGGCAACGATTACGCTTGGCATGGCGCGCAGCTTCTGGTTGGTGATGGCCGCTCTGATCATCATGGGTGCCGCGGATGGGTTGAGCACGATCATCCGAAACACTGTGCGGCAATTGCAGACCCCCGATGCCTTGCGCGGAAGAATGGTGAGCATTAATCAAATATTCTTCAAGGGTGGTCCGCAACTCGGAGAAATGGAATCTGGTATTGCCGCGCAGCTTCTGGGCATCCCCGGGGCGATTGTTCTCGGTGGAGCTGGATGTGTGATTGCTGCAGTTCTGGTTTTACGTAAATTCCCCCAGTTACGCACATTTGAAGGTCATGAGACAAGCGGAACCGCAGATGGTTACTCATCAGTAACAAATGGACCATAGAGTTGCAGGGGGGAAGAAAAGTGGAAATCAGCGGGCTTTTTGGCTCTTCCGTCCATTAACAAATGTCGTTTCATCCTGAATAGATCCATCGCGGTTGTATCTGGTAAAAATGCCGTGTTTCTGGTCAAAAAGAAAATAACCAACTTGCCAGAGATCTCCTGTTTCACGGTTGAACACCCACTTGCCGGTCATCTGGTGATCTGTATACGATCCTTGGGCACGAATATTTCCATTCCGGTAATAGATCCACCATTCACCTTGTTTTTGGTCAGCTTCATAGATCCCCCGGCTCATGAGTGTGCCATCCGTGTAATACTCCTCCCATAGCCCCGATTTTCTTCCAGAGCCATCGAACTGGTTGATTTGATGATTCATTGAAATCATAATTAGTAGATTCGGAAAGGTTGGAGTGGACTACTCTTGTGAAAATGGAGCCCACATAGAGTTGCCGGAAACAATTGCTGCGTTTCCGGACCTATGGTTTTACTCCTCCATGAGGTGGCTCCACTCCTCCATGAGATTCGCGTGATCTTTCTCCAACCGTACATACTCGCTGCCAAGATGCTGCACGGCAGCAGCGTCGGAAGGCGGGGTGGCGAGTTGCCCTGATACCACTACCATCTGATTTTCAACATCTGCGATCCGCTCCTCTACTTTTTTAATGAGCGTCTGGCGTTTCCAGGGGGATAATCCCTGTCTGGTTTCAGGTGTGGGTTGAACCGCTTCTCTTTTCTGGGGTGCAATGACTGTTGACTGAGCCGTCAGGGCAGCCCGATATTCACTAAATGTCCCAAAAAACTGACGTAAGATTTTTTCTTCTGGAAGTACCTCCCAAATCTGGGTGGCCAGAGCATCAATCAAGTATCGGTCATGTGATACCAGCAGAATTGTGCCACGGTATTCAGAGAGAACATTTTGCAATACCTCCTGCGATGGCAGGTCCAGGTGATTGGTCGGCTCATCGAGCAGCAACAGATTGTAGTTTTCGAGGGCAAGTTTTGCCAGTGCCAGCCGACCTCGCTCTCCACCGGAAAGCAAGCTGACAGGTTTCTGGTAGTCCTCCCCGGTAAACAGAAACTTTGCCAGATAGTCACGGATCTCTCCGGGAAGCATAGATGGCGCAACGGAGTCGATCTCTTCCAGCAGGGTATGCTCCGGGTTCAGCCCTTCATGTGCCTGGGCAAAATACCCAATAGTCAATGCGGCTCCCAGATCCACCTCACCTCTATATGGTGGAATTTTCTGCAGGATCGTTTTCAGGAAGGTTGTTTTACCAGCGCCATTTGGGCCGATAATAGCCGCACATTCTAACCGTTTGAAGACCAGATCCGGGGCCGTGAACAATGGCTTATTCTCGTCCATGTAACCGACCTGCAATCCATAGGTTCGTAATACCAGGTTGCCAGAGCGATCACCGGATTGGATGCCGAATTTCAATGCGCGCTTCTTCCGCGGACGAGCTAGCGTACTTTCAGCGACTAGCCTTTCCAAGCGCTTCAACCGTCCCTGTGCCTGCCGTGTGTTCTGCCCAGCCATGTTGCGGCGGATGTAATCCTCTTCTTTTGCAACGAACTCCTGTTGGGCTTCATATTCCAGCTTTAATCGGCGGTATCTTTCTTCTCTTTGTACCAGGTACGCGCTGTAATTTCCGCGGAAGATCTCCAAATCGGGTGACATCTCATAGATGGTGTTGGCAACCTGATCAATGAAATAGCGATCATGCGAAACAAAAAGAACAGCGCCATCCCAATCACGCATAAAGCCTTCCAACCATTCAACCGCGGCAATATCCAGGTGATTGGTTGGCTCATCCAGTAATAGAAGGTCCGGATTAGAAAGCAGCAGGCGGGCTAAAAGCGCGCGGGTTCGTTGCCCGCCCGAAAGATGTTTAAGAGGACGATGATAGTCCTGACGGGAAAAACCGAGACCCGTCAGGGTTTGTTTGATCTGGTTTTCGTAGCTATACCCTCCCAGATGATCAAATAATTGCTGCAGTCGTCCGTATCTCTCCAGATCGTCCGGGTCAGCAGTACCGGAAGAAATCAGGTTTTCCAATTCAGATAGTTCGGATTGTCGTCTCTGCAGGTCAGCAAATACGAGCATACATTCGCCCCACAGGTCGTTATCGGTTTCAAAGGTAGCTTCCTGCGGCAAGTAACCAATGCGGATATTGCGCGCATAATGCACAGTTCCACCGGATGCTTCTTCCTGTTTTAGCAGGATGCGTAGCAATGTGGTTTTTCCAATTCCATTTGGGCCAACCAGCGCGATCCGAGCCCGGTGTGGCAGGCTGAAGCTAATATCATTGAATAGATCTTCAGCGCCAAATGATTTTTTCAAGGAAGTTGCTGTAAGAAGGGGCATAAAGCCAGGAACCTGAGAGCCTTTATTCGGAAGAAGATAGGTTATCGCTGTAAAAGTGAACGATCATACCTTGAGTGTAATTAAGTATAATTGATAAATACCCTGAAGCGGTGGAAAAAACATGATAAGAAAACTGATTGCCTGTAAAAACACCCATTCCATTACACTGATTCTTCTGATTCTGGTGTATCTGGGGTATAGCATTTATAGTATCCTGTTCACGCCGATTAACTTTGACGAAGGCTCATATGCTTATAAAGGGTATTTCTTTGTCTCCGGGGAGTACCGGCCTTTCCAGGATTATGGGTTCACTACGAACAAGATGCCGCTGGCATTTTTAGTCCCCGGACTTTTTCAACATCTCGCTCCGGGGATCTTGACAGGCCGCTTACTGGCAATGGCTTTCGGGTTGGTAGCACTGGCAGGCAGCTATTGCCTGACAGCCCGTCTGGCAGGGCAGAAGGCCGGCTTGGTGGTACTGGCTGTCAGCGCTTTCTCTCTGTCGACGATCACGAATTACTCAATGGCCATCACGCAGAGCATGACAGCTGCTTTGCTGGTCTGGGCTTTCTATTTTGTGGTGCAAGACAAGGACAGGCGCTGGAGGGTCTATCTGGGCAGCCTGCTGGCATTACTGGCAGTATTCACCCGTCAAAATATGGT